>Ga0335078_10000400_pt1 | contig 68825 bp, 67 predicted proteins | sample Lox_Sample_32_FD_206711 | JGI IMG/M metagenome (GOLD analysis project Ga0335078, IMG submission 206711) | Soil microbial communities from Loxahatchee National Wildlife Refuge, Florida, United States - Lox_Sample_3.2 | ecosystem: Environmental > Terrestrial > Soil > Wetlands | place: USA...
ACGCGACGCGATCAACGCACGTTACGCGCGCAAGGCGCCGGAGCTCGGCGGATACCTCGAGCAGATGGCGCGCAAACAAAAGCTCGAAGTGACCGACTCCGTCGACCGCCCGCCGCTCCCGATCGGCAAGCACTACACCGAACGCAGCACGACGATTCACCTGAAAAAAGCCGGTTTGCTCGCGATCTCGAAATTCATGGAGTCGCTCGAGCAATCCGGATCGCCGGTCGCGATCAACCGACTCAACTTGCGCAGGCGAACGGGCGAACAGGATTCGTACGACGTCGAGCTCGGCGTCTCCGCTTACGATCACAACGCCGACGCGCCGAAAGCGTCGGCGAGCGCGTCCGCGACGAAAGAGACGAACAAATGAAGTGGAAGGAGCTTCTCCGCAAATACGGCAAGTGGGTCGGCTATCCGCTCTTCTACTTGGTCGCGTTCGTCTTTTTTCTTCGCCTCGTATTTCCGTACGACAAGATCAAAGAGCGCATCGTCTCGAGCTTCAACGCGCAGCAGCGTCCGGGTCCTGGTCAGCAGCAGATGTCGATCGACGAGGTGAGCGGGTGGTGGCTCACCGGCGTTCGCATCAAGGGCGTTCGCATCGTGTCCGCGCCGAGCGAGCCCGGCGGCAACCCGAGCGAGATCAAAGTCGACGAGGCACGCGCGAAGATCGGCGTGCTCTCCGCGATCGTCGGGCACACCGACTTGACCTTTCACGTCGACGCGTTCGGCGGCGAGATCGACGGGACGTATTTCGACAGCCCGAAGGAGCGCTCCGTCGACGCGGACATCGACGGCGTCGATCTCACGCAAATCGGCGCGCTCACGGATTTGCTCGGCTTGCCCGTCGAAGGTCACGCGAAGGGAAAGCTCACGCTCACGATGCCGGAGCAGAAGGCGTCGAAGGGGAGCGGGTCGTTCACGCTCGACGTCGCGGACACCGCGATCGGCGACGGCAAAGCGAAGCTCAAGAACGCGCTCGACTGGCCGAAGCTCGCCGTCGGCGCGCTCAGCGTGAGCGCCGACGCGAAAGAAGGCGTGCTGAAGGTGTCGAAGCTCTCCGCCGGCGGAAAAGATCTCGAGCTCTCCGGCGAAGGAAAGATTCAGATGCGCGATCTGGCGAACGAGAGCACCGTCGACGTGCAGCTGAAGTTCAAGATCAACGACAGCTACCGCAGCAAGAGCAAGCTCACCGAGGCGCTCTTCGGCGCGCCGGGGTCGATGAAAGGCGGCGACGTCGATCGCTTCGTCCCGAAGATGAAGAGCGCGCACCGCGCCGACGGCTTTTACGCGTTCCGCCTTCAGGGTCTCTTGAGCAAGCTCGATCCGAAGCCCGATCCGAACTACGGCGGGCCCATCACGGGCGTGAGCGAAGCGCCGGAGCAAGTGCCGACGCCGCTCTCGCACGAGCGCCAACGCGACCAGCGCGAGCGCCGCGAGCGCGAACGCGAGCACGGCGGCGGCGCGGCCCCCCCGCCGCCGCCCCCTCCGCCTCCTCCTCCGAGCGACTCGAGCGCTCCGTGATGCGCCTCGTCGGCGTGTGTCACTTGCCGCCGCTCCCAGGAAGTCCGCGCGCGGCGCGCGGCGCGATGCGCGCGGCGATCGAACGCGCGCGGAGCGACGCGCGAGCGCTCGAGCGCGCGGGGTTCGACGCGATCGTCGTCGAGAATTTCGGCGACGCGCCGTTCTTCAAAGACGACGTACCACGCGAAACGGTCGCCGCGATGACCGCGTGCGCGCTCGCGGCGCGCGACGCTGCGCCCAAGCTCGCGCTCGGCGTGAACGTGTTGCGCAACGACGCGCGCGCGGCGCTCGCGGTGGCCGCCGCGACGGACGCGTCGTTCGTGCGCGTGAACGTGCTCTCGGGTGCGCGCCTGACGGATCAAGGAATCGTCGAGGGGCGCGCGGCCGACGTGATGCGATTGCGCGCGGTGATCGCGAAGGATGTGCTCGTGTTCGCGGACGTCGACGTGAAGCACTCCGCGCCGCTCGCCGTGCGTCCGATCGAGGAAGAAGTCGACGAGCTCGTCTCGCGCGCGAACGCGGACGCGGTGCTCGTCACGGGGGTCGCGACGGGCGCGCCGCCGGACGAGCAGGATCTCTTGCGCGTGCGCCGCGCGACGCGCGCGAAGGTGTACGTCGCGAGCGGCGCGACCGAAGAGACCGTCGGTGCGCTCCTCGCGACGTGCGACGGCGTCCTCGTGGGCACGTCGATCAAGCGCGCGCGGCGCGCGGGAGGCCCCGTCGATTTCGCGCTCGCGAAGCGCTTCGCGCGCGCCGCGGAAAAGCGTCGATGAAGCGCGCGCCCGCGTTCGTCGCGCTCGCGTTCGTCGCGTGCGAGCCGCTGCAAGAGAACGTCGCCGTGCCCGCTTCGTCCGCGCCGAGCGCGATCGCGCCGACCGCGCAGACCGAGAGCGCGCCGCGCGTGATCGACGTGCGCGTCGACTTCGAAGAAGGAAACGACGCGAGCTTCGGCGGGAACGTGACCACGGTGCGCGGGATCTTCTCCGTGCCCGCGCTCGGCGTGCGCCGCGCGCTGTTCAGCGTGCCGTATCCGTATCGGTGCGCGCGCCGCGACGAAGGCGATCTCGCGATCGAATGCTCCGGCGACGACGGGTCCGCGGTGATCGCAGTTCGCGTGTCGCGCGATCGAATCGTCGTGCGCGCGCGCGACTACGGTCGGCTCGACCTCGCCGCGTCGTCGTTCGCGATCGCGCTCCCGCCGAGCGCCGTCACGCACCTCTACGCGCCGCCCAAGCTTCCGACGAGCTACTGAAACACGCCGCTCACGAGGAAACCCGTCGGCAGAAACCCGACGCTCACGCTCGCGTCCGATTTCCGCGACGCGCCGAGCACGACGAACGTCGCGCCGGCCGCCGCGAGCACGCCGCCCGCGATGAACGTGATGTCCGAAATCGTCGCGAGCGTGTTCGCGTTCGAGATCGCCGACGTCGTGCTCTGTCCGCCCGAGAGCGTCGCCGGACACGTGTTGCCGTTGCACTGGCTCTTGATCGAGCTCGTCTGCGAGAGCGACATCGCGCCCGTGATCGCGCCGACCGCGATCGAGGCGCCGCCGAGCGCGAGCCCCGCGACGCCGACGGCCACCCACGGCGGCCGGTGCGACGACGGAGTTTCCACGACCGTGGGCAGCGGCGCGATCGTGACGGTCGTCGTCGTGTTCGGTTCGGCGAGATCGACGGGGACCTCCTTCGCCTCGCGCTCGAGGAGCTGCACGCTCACGCGTCTCTCGGTCGCGCCGAGCTTCGCAACGATCACGTGCGTACCCGGATCGAGGCGTCGGCCCAAACCCATCGCGATCGTCGGCACGGCGATGTCGTCGATCGTCACGATCGCGCCTTGTCCGTTCTTGAGCGCGATGCGCAGCGACGGAATGCGCGCTTCGAGATCGTCGGCGAGCTTCTGGGCGGAGGCGCGCGCCTCGGCGAACGGCGGCGGCTCGCCGGGGGCCGCGGGCGTGCGCGCGACGTGGAGCGCGAGGTCGCGTGCTTCGACGAGCAAACCGAGGAGCGCCTTCGTGCGCGCGACCTCGAACGTCGTCGTCGGCACGTGCATGAGCGCGTCGGCCGCCTCGAACGCGTGGAGCGCGCCCTTCAAATCGTTCGCGTCACGCTTCTGGCGCCCGTCCGCCATGTACGTTCGCGCCGTCTCGCGATCCGCAGCGGTCGGCTCCGCGAAGGCGACCGACGACGACAAGAGAAGAAGGGAGACGATCGCGAGACGTCGCATCAATCAGAAGCCATCATCCACGTTTTTTGGCGTCGGCGTGCTGAGTTTGTTGCCCGTCGCGACGGGTTTTGGTTTTGGCGTCGTGGCGGCGGCGTGAACGACGGTCGCGGGTGGAGCGCTCGTCGCTGCGACCGACGCCGTGACCGGCGGCGCGGCCGTCGTCGTCGTCGTCGCGGCGTTCGTCGCGACGGAAGCCTGCGCCGTCTCGATCGGAGGAGGTGGCGGAACGATGCTCCGCTCCGTCGTCTGCGCAGGCGGTTGGGGCGCGGTCGTCGTGACGGGTGCGCGCTGCGATCGCGCGATCGCGACGCCGATCGCCATCGCCGCGACGAGCGCGCACACGCCCATCACCCCACCGACGATCGCCATCTTCTTTCCGCGAGGCGAAACGCTCGGTCGCGCGCTCACGACCGCGGCCGACCCGAGCGTCGCCGAGCTCGGCACCTCCGCGCTCACGTCCGCGCCGCTCAGCGCCGAGACGTCCGACGGCGTCTGCGCGCTGCGCGTTCGGAAGGGCTCGCCGAGACCGCTCGACGAATCCGGGTTCGCCGGCTTCAGCATCTGCTGCAGCTGCGCGCGCTGCTTCGCCGCTTCGAGCGCGAGATCGACCGCCTTGCGCCGCGACTCGACGCGATCGGCGAGCTGCTTGTTCACGAACGTCGCGACGTCCGACGATCGCACGTCGTTGCCGCTCGCGCGCATCGCCGCTTCGAGCAGCCGCTGCAGCTCCTCGGCGGTCGCGATGCGCCCGTCGATGTCCTTCATCAGCGCGCGCATCACGACGAACGACACTTGCGGCGGCACGTGCGATGGAAGCGGCGGAGGCGGCGTGTCTTGCGCGAGCATGTGGAGCGTCGCGAGTTGGTTCTCGCCTTCGAACGGCGGAACGCCCGCGAGCATGTGATAGAGCACCGTGCCGACGGCCCACACGTCCGCGCGTCGATCGACGGGCTTGCCCAGCGCCTGCTCCGGCGCCATGTAGAGAATTTTTCCCTTGAGCAAACCGGTGTTCGTGTCGCCGGCGACGCGATCGCGCGCCTTCGCGATTCCGAAGTCGATGAGCTTCGCTTGCCCCTTCGTGCTCACCAAAATGTTTTGCGGCGACACGTCGCGGTGAACGACGTTCAAGAGATCACCCTGTTTGTCGCGGAGCTCGTGCGCGGCGTGCAAGCCGGCGCACGTGTCGGCGACGATGCGGCACACGATGCTGACCGGCAGTCGCTCGCGCGCCTTCTCCGACGCGCGAAAAAGCTTCGAGAGCGAGTCGCCGTCGATCCATTCCATCGCGAGGTAGAGCACGTCGTGCTCTTCGCCGAGATCGAGGATCTGCGCGACGTTCGGGTGCTCGATGCCCGCCGCGATGCGGGCCTCGTCGAGGAACATCTGCTGGAAGCGGAGATCGTTCGCGTAGAGCGGGAGGATCGTCTTCACCGCGACGAGCTTCTCGAAGCCGTGCTTGCCGTGCTGACGAGCGAGCCACACCGACGCCATGCCGCCCTGCGCGATGGGGCAGAGAAGCTCATATCGGTCGAGGCGGTGACCCGGCTCGAGCCGTCGCTCAGGGCGCTCGTTCACGTCCTCTCAGTCTACAGTGTCGACTGCTCGCGCAACAGCAATCTGTCGATGTGCGTCAACGGCGCCGACGCGCTGCGCCGTCCGCGAGAATGCGCTCGATCTCCGCGGCGGCGACCGCTCGGCTCCGCAGTCGCGCGAGGACCGCTTCGCGATCGTGATCCACCGCGCGATCGACGGCGCGCACGACGCTCGGCGCCGACTCGGGGAGCGCTTTGCGGAGTTGAATCTCCGCGGTCTGCGACAGATCGCGCACCGACGTCGGCATCGGATCCGACGAGCTCGGCGCGGCAGCCGGGGCCTCCAGCTTGGGCGCGCTCGCAATCTCGTTCGCGCTCGGCGCAGGCGGCGGCATCGAGCGGCGCGCGTCGCGCAGCGCGCCGACGCGATCGACCAACGACTTCGATTTCGAATCGAGCCGCGTGAAGCGCAGCGACAATCCCGGCTCGCCGCCCATCGCGTTCGGCTTGTACCCGACGACGCGACCTTCGCCGCGAATGAGCGGCGCGCCGTTCGCGAGCGTGAGCTCGAAGCGCAAGACGACGCCTTCGGGACGCTGCTGCGCGCCTACGAGCATCACGCCCGTGCGCGAGATGGTCTCGAGCTCCGCCGCGAAGAACTCGTCTTCGGTTTGATAGGGCCGCGTGATTCGGATCGCGACCGGCTTCGCCGTCGTCACGACGAAAGGATACGCAAAGAAACGCGTTCGTGGAAAACTCCGTGCGGATGGCGCGGCGTGTCGTGGTTCTCGGCTCTGGCTCGCGCGAGCACGCGATCGCCGCGCGCCTCGCGGACGAAGGTTGCGACGTGCTCGCGCTGCCGGGAAACGCGGGGACCGCGTCGTGCGCGCGCAACGTCGAAGGCAAACCCGACGACGTCGCGGGAGTCGTCGCGTGCGCGACGCGCGAAAAAGTCGATCTCGTCGTCGTCGGGCCGGAGCTCCCGCTCGTGAAGGGCGTCGTCGACGCGCTCGAGGACGTGGGCGTGCGCGTGTTTGGTCCGACGCGCCGAGCGGCCGCGCTCGAAGGGTCGAAGATCTTCATGAAGGAGTTCCTGAACCGCCACGAGATCCCGACCGCGCCGTTCGAGACGTTCAAGGACGCGGACGCCGCGGAGGCCTACGTGCGCGAGCAAGACCGCGCGCTCGTCGTGAAGACCGACGGGCTCGCCGCGGGCAAAGGCGTCGTCGTCGCGAAGGACGCGGACGAAGCGCTCGACGCCGTGCGCGCGGCGATGCGCGATCGCGTCTTCGGCGAAGCCGGCGCGCGCGTGGTGATCGAAGACGTGCTGCCGGGCGAGGAAGCGAGCTTCCACGTGATCACCGACGGCGAGCGGTTTCTCTCGCTCCCCGCCGCGCAAGATCACAAACGCGTCTTCGACGGCGATCGCGGACCCAACACCGGCGGGATGGGCGCGTACGCGCCGGCCGCGATCGTCACGAACGACCTCGCGCGCGCGATCGAAGAGCGCGTCGTCGTCCCCACGCTCCGCGGCATGCGCGCGGAGGGTCGGCCGTTTCGCGGCGTGCTCTTCGTCGGCCTCATGATCGATCGCGCATCGTCGAGCTTCTCGGTGCTGGAGTTCAACGTGCGCTTCGGCGATCCGGAAGCGTGCGTGCTGGTTCCGCTCGTCGACGGGAGCTTGTTCGACTTGTTGCATTCTGCATCCATCGGCGCGATGCCGGCGCGAACCGAGGGCGGCGTGCGCGTCAAACCCGGCGCCGCGCTCGGCGTCGTGATGGCCGCGCACGGTTATCCGCAGAAGCCGCGCGCCGGTGACGCCATCTCCGGGCTCGACGCGGTGCGCGACGCGCGCGTCTACCACGCGGGCACGCGGCTCGACGGCGAACGCGTCGTGACGAGCGGCGGTCGCGTCTTGTGCGTCACCGCGACCGGCGGGGATCTGCGCGCCGCGCGCGAACGCGCGTACGAAGCGGTCGCGAAGATCCATTTCGACGGCGAGCACCACCGCACGGACATCGGCGCGCGCGGCTTGAACGCGAAGTGATAACATTCGGCGCTCGCATGGCCGAAATCGCACCGCTCACGCCGCTCCGTTACGATCTCGATCGCGTCGATCTCGCGAACGTGATCGCGCCGCCGTACGACGTCATATCGGACACCGAGCGCAAGGAGCTCGTCGCGCGGCATCCGAACAACGTCGTGAATTTGATCCTCCCGCAAGGAGAGGGTGACGCGAAGTACGGGAGCGCCGCGCGCATCTTGAACGACTGGATCGAGAAGGGCATCGTCGCGCGCGACGTCGAGCCCGCGTTCTATCGCTACGATCAGAGCTTTCTTCCGCCCGGCGCGTCCGGTGCGCAGACGATCACGCGCCGCGGATTCCTCGCCGCCGTTCGCCTGCATCCGTTCAAGGATCGCGTCGTCCTCCCGCACGAGCGCACGCTCTCCGGACCGAAAGAAGATCGCCTCAAGCTCTTTCGCGCGACCAAGACGCAGCTCTCGCCGGGCTTCATGCTGTACTCCGATCCGCGCGGCGAGCTCGACGCGCCGCTCGAGACGGGCGCCGTGATCGCGGAGTTCGCGACGCCCGACGGAATTCATCACGTGCTCGCGAAGGTCACCGCGAAGGACGCGCTCGTCGCGATCGTCGACGGCCTCCGAAAATCCACGCTGCTCATCGCGGATGGTCACCATCGCTACGAGACGGCGATTCACTACCGCGACGAGATCGGCGGACCGGACAACGCGGAGAGTCGCTACTTCATGACGTTCCTCGTGAACGGCGACGATCCGAACCTCGTCGTGTTCCCGACGCATCGCCTCGTGCACTCGATTCCGAAATTCGATCTCGACGAGCTCGTCGCCAAGGCGCAGCCGCTCTTCATCGTGATGCGTCGCGACGACAAGCCGAGCGCGGACGCGCTCCTCGATTGGCTCGCGAAGGACGCGCCGACGCGCCCCGCGTTCGTCGTCGCCGCGCCCGACGGGCGCGCGGCGCTCCTCGCGCTCAAGCAAGACGTCGATCTCGCTTCGCACCCGACGCTCGGCGCGCTTCACCCCGCGCTCCGCGTGACGGACGTCGCCGTCCTGCACTCGGGCGTGCTCGAGAACCTCCTCGGCATCTCGAAGGACGCGCAGGAAAAAAAGCTCAACATCCGCTACCCCCAAGACGCGCGCGCCGCGCTCGCGGATTTGCGCGCGCACAAAGACGGCGCGCAGGCGCTCTTCTTGATGACCGCGACGCCCGTCGCGCAAGTGCGCGCGGTGGCGGAGGCCGGCGAGGTGATGCCGCAGAAGTCGACGTTCTTTCACCCGAAGGTTCCGACGGGCCTCGCGCTCCACACGCTCGACCCGTCGCGTCCGATTCCGCGCGCCGTGTGATACAAGACCTCATGCGTTCGTCGATCATCGTCGCCGTCGCGTTCGCCGGCGCGCTCCTCGCACCCTCCGCGCACGCGCTCGACGAGGCCGCGAATGCGTCGACACGTGGTCCGTTCTACGTGCAGGGCGATCTCGGATCGTTCGGATTTTGGACGGAGCTCCCCGCGGTCGGAACGCTCGGCTATTGGCACCCGGACATCGAGTTCGGTTACCACTTCAGCGGGCGCCACGACGGCGTCGTGCTCGCGATTCGTCAAGGCTTCGACGTCGGTCGCGATCACTACGCGTTCGGTCAAACGGTGCTGCGCGGCGGATACGATCTCGCGTTCCCATTCCGCAACGGACGCTTCGAGGTCACGGTCGCGCCGTACGGCATCCTCGGCATCAACTATTTCTTCGAGGGACCTCAGGCTGGCGTGCACTTCGGCGCGGGGCTCGAGCTCAAGCTCTTCTTCTTCCGAGGCGTCTATTTGATGCTGCGGCCGATCGAGCTCGCCGCGGGACAATTCGTGATCCCGCCAGGAAACGGCTTCAACGCGAAGAACGTCTACTTCAATTTCAACGCCGGACTCGGCGCGGGATTCGCGTTCTGATCACGAGGACCTGGAAAAAAGTCTGGGCATGTGGCGCGAACCTTGCCCGGTGTTTAGCTTCCGAGTTAGTTCGTTAAGTAGACGTGACGAGGAAGGTCCCATGACTGACAAGAAGAATCCCCCCCCGCAGACTGGCGGTCGCGACGACGAGCCGGTGGTGTTCGGCGACGAGCTCCCCGTGCTGCCGATCCGCAACGCGGTCCTGTTTCCGGGTGCAGTCGCTCCGTTCGACGTGGGTCGCGAGAAATCCGTCGCGCTCGTCGAAGACGTCGACAACCTGACGTCGCCGATCATCGCGATCTTCGCGCAAAAGGATCCGTCGACCGACGATCCCGGCCAAGACGATCTGCACCAAGTCGGGTGCGCGGCGCGCGTGCTCAAGGCCCTCAAGCACTCGAGCGGAAACTATTCGCTCATCTTGCAAGGCCTCACGCGCATTCAGCTCTCCGACGTGACGCAGAACGCGCCGTACCTCAAAGCGAAGATCAAGCGACTCGAAGAGGCGCCGGTCGGAGACGACGAGGCCGAGGCGCTCTCGATGTCGCTGCGCGACATCGCGAAGCAAGTCATCCAGCTCATGCCGGAGCTGCCGCGCGAAGCGGGCTCGCTCATCGACTCGATCCAAGCGCCTGGCGCGCTCGCGGATTTGGTCGCGGCGAACCTCGACGCGCCGGTCGACGAGAAGGCCGCGCTCCTCGAGACGGTCGACGTGAAGGAGCGCATCCGCAAGGTGCTGCGTCTTCTCACGCGCCAGCTCGAGATCTTGAAGATGCGCGACCGCATCAACTCGCAGATCAAAGAGGAGATGGGCAAAAACCAGCGCGAGTACGTGCTGCGTCAACAGCTCAAGGCGATCAAAGAGGAGCTCGGCGAGGACGACGGCGATCAAGGCGATCTCGACGGCCTCGAGGACCGCATCGCGAAGGCGAGCCTGCCGCAAGAGGCAGAGCAAGTCGCCAAGAAGCAACTGAAGCGCCTCCGCAACATGCAGGTGGGCTCCGCCGAGTACACCGTCGTCCGCACGTACCTCGATTGGATCCTGGATCTGCCGTGGCACAACCAAACGCCGGACAACTTGGACATCGCGGCCGTCCGCAAAGTGCTCGACGAAGATCACTACGGCCTCGAGAAGGTGAAAAAGCGCATCCTCGAGTACCTCGCGGTCCGCAAGCTGAAGAAGGACAAGAAGGGTCCGATTCTTTGTCTCATCGGTCCGCCCGGCGTCGGCAAGACCTCGCTCGGTCGATCGATCGCGCGCTCGCTCGGTCGCAAGTTCCACCGCATCTCGCTCGGCGGCGTGCACGACGAGGCCGCGATCCGCGGTCACCGCCGCACGTACGTCGGCGCGCTCCCCGGACAAATCATCCAAGGCATGAAGAAGGTCGGAACGGTGAACCCGGTCTTCATGCTCGACGAGGTCGACAAGATCGGCCACGACTTCCGCGGCGATCCCGCGGCGGCGCTCCTCGAAGTGCTCGACCCCGAGCAGAACTTCAGCTTCGCCGATCACTACCTCGAGATCCCCTACGACCTCTCGAACGTGATGTTCGTCGCGACCGCCAACATCGCCGACCCGATCCCCGCTCCTCTCCGCGACCGCATGGAGATCCTCGAGATCCCCGGCTACACGCGAAACGAGAAGCTCGCGATTGCGCGCCGTCACCTCATCCCGAAGCAGCTCGAGGAGCACGGCATTTCCAAAGAGCAGCTCGACATCACCGACACGGCGCTCGATTTGATCATCGACCACTACACGCGCGAAGCGGGCGTCCGCACGCTCGAGCGTCAGGTGGCGAGCGTCATCCGCGGCGTCGCGGTGAAGATCGCCGAGGGCGACACGAGCCCGCGCAAGATCGAAACCGAAGAGCAAGTGCGCGAGTTCTTGGGCGCGCAACGTTTCTCGAGCGAAGTCGCCGAGCGCACCGAAGAGCCGGGCGTCGCGACGGGCCTCGCGTGGACGTCGGTCGGAGGCGAAATCCTCTTCATCGAAGCCACGCGCATGTACGGCACGGGTAAGTTGCAGCTTACCGGTCAGCTCGGTGACGTCATGAAGGAGTCCGCGCAAGCGGCGCTGAGCTACGTCCGCGCGAACGCGGAGAAGCTCGGCATCGCCAAGGACTTCCTCGAGAAGAGCGATCTCCACATCCACATCCCCGCCGGCGCCATGCCGAAAGACGGACCGTCGGCGGGCGTCACGATGTTCACGGCGCTCACGTCGATGCTCACGGGCATCCGCGTCCGCCACGACGTCGCGATGACGGGTGAAATCACGCTGCGCGGCCGGGTCCTCCCGATCGGCGGCTTGAAGGAGAAGGTTCTCGCCGCTCACCGCGCGGGCATCAAGCGCGTCATCGTCCCCGATCGCAACAAGGCCGACCTCGACGAGGTGCCGGCCGAGGTGAAAAACGATCTCGAGTTCGTCTTCGTCACGAAGATGGAGCAAGTGCTCGAGGCCGCGCTCGAAGAGATGCCGAAGCCGAAGCCCAGCGAGGCCGCGGCGCCCGTGCCTGCGAATTAGTCACATCGCGCTCGCAAGCCGGCCGTGCTCAGCCCTGAGATCGCGAGATCTCGGGGCTGAGTCTTTTTGTCGTTAGACTGGCCCGCGATGAAGGTCGTCTATGCGCTCGTGAGCGTCGCGTCGATCGCGGCGACGCTGGTCGTGCTGCTCGTCGGGCTCGCGCCGGACGAGCGCGCGAACGCGACGTTCGACGAGCTGCGCGCCGACGTAGCGCGCGGGGACGTTGCCGAGGTGCGCGTCGACGGTCGCGCTTACGCGTGGAGAGCGCGCGGCGCGCAGAAACGCGCGGAGGGTCCGGAGCCCGACGTCGCGCTCGTGCTCGCGCTCGCGTCGAAGGACGGCGCGCGACCCAAGGTCACTTTCGCTCGATGATCGCGCGTCGCGTCCTCGCGTGCGTGGGCATCGCCGTCGCGTCGTCGTGCGCGACCGTCGCGATCTACGTCGCGTGGGCCGTCGTGCACGACGCGCGACGCCGCGACGCCGCGAACGCATCCTTCGGAGAGCTCGTCGAGCTCGGCACGCGCGGCGAGGTCGAAGAAATCCGCTACCACGATCGCGTCTACACGTTTCGCACCAAGCACGGCACGCGTCGCGCCGTCGGACCGCGCGCCGACGCGACGCAGATCGCGCTCATCAAGCCGACGGATCCGTCCGCGGCGCCGCCGCGCGTCGTCGTCGAGTGATCGATTCGTGGTAAAACGCGCCGCATGCACGAAGGCGTCTTCATTCACGAGTCCTCGTACGTCGACGAGCCCTGCGAGATCGGGGAGGGGACGAAGATCTGGCACTTCAGTCACGTGCAGTCGGGCGCGAAGATCGGGAAGTCGTGCGTGCTCGGACAGAACGTGAACGTCGCGAACGACGTCGTCATTGGCTCGGGCGTGAAGATCCAGAACAACGTGTCCGTGTACAAAGGCACGATCGTCGAGGACGACGTGTTCCTCGGGCCTTCGTGCGTGCTCACGAACGTGTCGAACCCGCGCTCGGAGATCAACCGCAAGGCGCAGTTCGAGCGCACCCTCATTCGGCGCGGCGCGAGCGTCGGCGCGAACGCGACGATCGTGTGCGGCGTCACGATCGGACGCTACGCCTTCGTGGCGGCGGGCGCGGTGGTCGCGCGCGACGTGCCCGACTTCGGGCTCGTGATGGGCGTGCCCGCGCGCCGCGTCGGTTGGATGAGCCGCCACGGGCACCGCCTCGAAAATCCGGACGCGAACGGCGTGATGATCTGCCCGGAGGGGAAGCTCCGCTACCGCGAAGAAGGCGGCGTGCTGATCTGTTTGGACGAATGAGCGCGCGCGTCCCGCTTGTCGATCTGCGGCGCGACACGCGCGACGACGCCGCGCTGAAAGACGCGTTCTCACGCGTGCTCGCGAGCGGACGCTACGTGCTCGGCGAAGAGGTCGAAGCGTTCGAGCGCGCTTGCCGAGACGCGATCGGCGCGCGTCACGCGCCCATTCACGCGATCGGCGTGTCGTCGTGCACGGACGCGCTGATCATGTCGCTCATGGCGCTCGGGATCGGCGCGGGCGACGAGGTGGTTTGTCCGGCGCTCTCGTTCGTCGCGACCGCGGAAGCCATCGCGCGCGTCTCGGCGACGCCGGTGTTCGCCGACGTGACGCCGTGTTGTGCGACGCTCGATGCGGAAGACCTCGCGAAGAAGATCACGCCGCGAACGCGCGCCGTCGTCGTCGTGCACCTCTTCGGTCAGTGCGCGCACATGGACGCGATCGAACGCGTCGCGCGCGCCCGCGATCTGCCCATCGTCGAAGACGCGGCGCAAGCGCTCGGCGCGACGCACGGCGCGCGCAACGCCGGCACGATGGGTCGCGTCGCGTGCTTTTCGTTTTTCCCGACGAAGAACGTCGGCGCGCTCGGCGACGCGGGGCTCGTCACGACGGGCGACGACGATCTCGCGAAGACCCTCCGCGCGCTCCGCATGCACGGCGCGACGTCGAAGAACGAGCACGCGATGCTCGGCGGGAACTTTCGCATCGACGCGCTCCAAGCCGCGCTCCTCCGCGTGAAGCTCGCGCGCCTCGACGAGATCACGCGCGCGCGGCGCGCGAACGCGGCGCGCTACGACGCGCTGCTCGCGGACGTCGCGCACGTCCGCATCCCCGCTCGCTGCAACGAGACGCACGCGTTCCATCACTACGTCGTCGAGTCGAGCGCGCGTGACGCGCTCCGCGCGCACCTCGACGAGGCCGGCGTCGAGACCGGCGTCTACTATCCGATCCCGCTGCACGAGCAGCCGTGCTTCACGAAGTTTTCCCGCGGGGACCTGCCGCGCGCGAAGCGCGCCGCGCGTTCGCTCCTCGCGCTCCCGATTTTTCCCGGGCTACGCGACGACGAGATCGCGCGCGTCGCGTCCGCGATCGCGTCGTTTCAGGTCGCTTCGACGAGCAGCCGCATCAAATAGAGCGCCTCGGCGCGCAGCACGGGATCGACCGACGAGAGCGCGATCTCGGCGTTGTTCGCGGTGCGCGCCGAGAGCTCGACGCCGACGCACATCGACTTGCCGCTCGTCCAATTCGTTCGCACGTCGATCTTCAGGCGCGCGACGCTGTCTTCGAGCCCTCCGTACGGTGAGAGGTCCTGCTCTTCGAAGATGCGCGCGTGAACGTTGTACGCATACGGCTTGCCGATGTCGCGCGCGATCTTGCTCGCGCCGAGCTCCGCGCTCGTGATCGCGATCGGCGCGCGCGCGAGCTGCGTCACCGGCTGAATGAGCTGGTAGTCGGTGAACGTGCGAGTCCACGCATCGAGCAATTTCGGATCGAGCTCCGCGTGGTGGGGAACGCGCACGAGCTCCGACTCGCCGAGCACGAGCGCCGCGTCGTTCACGTCGGCGAGCGAGCTGTCCTCCGCGACGCGAAACGTGACGAGCGCGCCGCCGCGCTCGACGCCCCACACGACGCCGCGCGCTTGGTGTTTGCCGAGCGGGTGCGTCGCCCATCCTTCGAGAAATCGCCGCGCGGGGATGCGCCGTCGCTCGCGCATCGCGTGGTGGAGCGCGCGAACGCGAAGTCGCGCGATCGTGCGCACGTCTTCTTTGAGCTCGTCCCACTTCTCTCGCGCGAGGCGAATCGCGAGCGGATCGTCGTCGGCCTTCGCGCGCGGCACCGCGGTCAAGCGCTTCTGATCCAGAAAGAGGATCGGCGCGAGCGTCGTGTCGAACCCGACGCGCAGCGTGCGAGATCCGTAGGGAAGCTCCGTCGTGCCTTCGTCGGCGAGCTCGGTCGTCGGCAGGAGCGTTTCGGCGATTTCTTCGGGCGTCGTGCCGAGCGAGATGTTGTTCATCGAGCGCGGCGCGTCACCGCGGACGAACGCGGTCGCGATTTCGATCGTCGCGGAGCGTACGCCGCGGATCGCGAGCCACTCGAGCACCTCGACGATCGTGTGGTGCTTGAGCGCGGGGGTCAGGCGGCGAATGACCGCGTCGTCGGCGAAGTGAACGATCGACCAGCGCATCCACTCGAGATCGTCGTGCGACCATTTGTTCGCGCCGTCCGCGAACGTCGCGAGGTCCCATGCCATCTCCGCGAGCGACCGCGGATCGCACGCCCGCTTCACGTCGTCGATCCCCGCATACGCGGGGACGGCGGAGGTGAACGCGAGCATCTCGAAGATGCGCTCGACGACGTCGTCGCCGAGCGCGCGTCCATCGCGCAGCCGCGGTCGCTTCACGGAGACTTTCCGCTTGAGCGCGGCGACGAACGGCGGAACGTCGAGCCGCGGATCGCGATCGAGGAGCGCGCGCACGTCGTCGACACGATGGCGCGGAGTGAGCGAAAGGATCAACTCGCGGTGCCCAGCGAGCGCGAGTCGTCGGAGCTCGTTCTCGGCGTCGAAGCGCTTGTCGCGTTCGTGAACGACCGCGAGCAGTCCGAACGCCGCCGCGCGCGGGTGTGCGTCGAGCCACGGCGCGACGTGATGGCGCGACGCGCGCTGCGCGACGTCCACCGCGAGGTACGCATCGTCGACCGCGAGGAGCACGTCGCGTTGGAGCGCGAGCGCGCCCGCCGCGCGCACGCCGGGGAGCGCGCGTTCGCCGAACGCGGCGAGCATCTCGTTGTCGTCGACGGAACACTTGCCGGCGTTGAAGAGCGTCAGGACCGTCTCGTCGGGGATCGCTCGCTCGTCGGTCGGTGCGTTGGGCGCCGACACGTCACCGAGGCATCCCCAGACGTTGTCGTCGCCGAGTCGCGCGAGGAATGCTTTGAGCTCTGCATCCGTCATGAGCGGTTTGTCTTGGCGGCGCGCTCGGAACGCCGCGACGAGCTCGGCGCGGCGTGCATCGGGGATCTGCACGCTCGGCGCGTAGGCGGAGAGCTCGAGCCCGAGTCGCGCGATCGGCTCGGGCGGCGCGCGCCACGGCGCATCGCGAAGCACGGCGGGCACCGCTGGATCGTCGAGGCCGACGAGCGCTTCGTCGGCGACCTTCGCACGATCGCCGCAGACTTTGATGAAGAGCTCCTTGGCGAGCGCCGCGTTGCGTGACGCTCCTTCGCTCTCGGCGGGAAGCACCGAGGCCGCGAGGTCCTCGTGACGCGTGAAGTACTCGGTGATGATCGACCGCGTCGCCGCGTGCGAGATCCGCTTCGCGAGGTGGCGCGCGGCGTCTTGCGTCGCGAACATGCTCACGGCGAGAGCGTGCGAGACGCGCCGCGCTTGGCCGAGCGCCGCCTTCTCGAGATCGAACAAGATCGGCAGCGCGTCGTCGCCGAGCGAGGCGACGATCTCCGGGTACTCGATGACGTCGGTCTTCGCACACCGCGCGACGAGCTTTCGCATCGTGTCGTCATCGCGAACGAGCGCGACGTGCACGTTGGAGAAGCTCGGCGCAAGCTCCATCACCTCGCCGATCGCCTGCGCGCGCCACGCTTCGTCTTCGAAGAACGCGAACGCGAGCTGCACGTGATGCTCGACGTCGCCCGCGTCCCACGCGGCCTGCGCGTCCTCGCGGCAGCTCGCGATGATCGCCCGATCTTTCTGCGCGACGAGGAGCGCGCGGAGCACGGCGCCGTTCGGCAGCCGCTTCTTGCGCGAGATCTTCTGGCGTTCGTTTTCGAATGGCGGAGACGCGAGCAGGCGCGCGACGCGACGCGGTCCGAAGATTTCTGCCATGAGCGCGGCTGTCTGTTGCTCGCCGGCCAACGTGAGGATCATCGCGAGCTCGTCGTCGGTCACGCTGTCCGGCAATTTTTCGAAGGCGAGGACGCGCGTGATGAGCCCAGCGAGCGTCGCATCGTCCGATTTCGCCGACGAACGGAGCCACGTGAATTGTCGCGTGACGCTGTCCCAATCGCGATGAACCCAGCGCCGTTGCGTCTGCGCTTGCAGATCGTCTCGCGTGCGCGGTGCGACGTGCGCGCGCGCGGCTGTCGTCCATCGAATCGTCATCGCCGAGACCGTCGATGGTAATGTCCAACCATGAACGCGCGCGACACCTTCTGTTCGTACTGCGGCGCCGCTTACGCCCTTCCTCTCAAGTACCCGCGCACGTGCGCGAGCTGCAAAGTGGAAGTGTGGGCGAATCCGATTCCCGTGTCCGTCGTGCTCGTGCCGGTCGTGCGTGACGGCCGCGAAGGATTGCTCGTCGTGCGCCGCGGGATCGATCCCGGGCGCAACAAGCTCGCGATCGTGGGCGGTTTTCTCGAAGAGCACGAGACGTGGCAAGAAGGTGGTGCACGCGAGGTGCGTGAAGAGACGTCCGTCGTCGTCGACGCGCACGCGCTCGAGCCGTTTTGGTTCACGTCGACCGCGCCGAAGCCCAATCGCGTGCTGCTCTTTTCGATCGCACCGCGCGTCGACGCGTCGTCGCTCGCGCCGCTCGCGCCGAACCACGAGACGCTCGAGCGCGGCGTCGTGTTCGGTCCACGAGGGCTCGACGAAGTCTTCGCGTTCGCACTCCACGTCGAAGCCGCGCGCCGCTTCTTCGCCGCGCGAAACCTGAGCGGCGATCACGCGTTCAGACCAACCTGACTTTGCCTCTTGCGTATCATTCCCTACATGGTATGAAGTCGCCCACCTTGTAAGGAGAAAACTATGCATAAGGTCTTGATTTCGATGATGTCTTTCTTGGCGCTCGGTGTCGTGGCTTGCAGCAGTGCAGACGATACGGCGAGCTCGTCGTCGGAGGATTTGAAGTCGTGCAAAGGTGCGCTTCCGGACATCTGCGAGAAGTGCTCGGACGGGACGACCGAGTGCGCGCACTGGGTCAAAGAAAACGGCGAGTGCGAAGTCCAGATCTGTCCGCCCGCGAAGGCTGGGGAGTGCAACAGCGCGAGCGACTGCACGGGCCCGCTTCCGATGATTTGCGAAGAGTGCAACGGCGGCGGTGAACAGTGCGCGCACCACGCGTGCGTCGATCATCAGTGCACGACGAAGATCTGCGACTGACGAAGGAACGCGAACCTAGTTCGTCGGCGGAGGCGGGATGTTGAACACGTCCCACGCGGGGGTGTGGTTGTTCTCCGCCGACGGCTGGTTCCACAAGTAGAGCGCGTGGTACGTCGTGATGGTGCCGTTCTGCACGACGACGGGCGACACGTAGAGCTGCGGGTTTCCGTTTTGGTCGCGCGTCGAGCTGAAGACGACCCAATAGAACGTGCGCCCGTTGCTCGCGCTCGAAGCCTGCGGCGCCCACTTCGGCCAGCTGTTCGTCACGCCGGGCGACGTCTTGCCGGTGCACGCGGGCGGATCGTTCGCGACGAGGCGCGTCGCCGTCCCTCCGCTCGACGGGATGACGAACACCTCGGCTTGCGGCTGGTTGTACATGTTCAAGTTGTTGCCGATGCGATCGAACGCGATGAGTTGGTCGTCGGGTGAGTACGCTGGGTAGTACTCTTCGTAGTTCGGATCGGACGCGCCGCTCAGCGGGGTCGCGGTGCCGCCGGCGCGGTTCGCGTACGGGATCGAGTAGATGTCCGCGGACCCGTTGTCGAGGCGGCCGGTGAGCACCGCGGTCGACGACGTGTACATGATGGTGCTCCCGTCGTGGCTCCACGTGGGCGCCGCGCCTTTGCGCGAGTCGCCGGTGCGCGCGAGGACGCCCGTCGCCGTGCCGGTCGCGACGCTCAGATCGACCCAGCTCAAATCGGAGTCGTTGAACGTCGTCACGACGACGTAATCGTTTGCGGCCCAGTGCGCCGGCGACGTCGCGCTGATCCCGCGCGGCGCCTGTTGGAGCGCAGCGCTTCCCGCGGCGCCGAGCCACGACGGAACTTGTCCGACCGTATTTTGCTCGATGGACGCGATCGCGTTGTTCCAACCGTTGCTCGTCGTGAGCTCGGCGAACATGCCGTCGGGCGTCGACGTGTGGCAGCCGATGCACGTCGCGCCGAACTCCTGCACTTGCGAAGGGACGAGGACCTGAACGACGCTCTCGTCGCCGATCGAAAATCCCTTCAGCGACGATCCGCCGCTCGTCGTCCAGTAGACGATTTGTCCAGGCGCATCGACGGGTGCGATGCCGAGCGGTCCGGACGATCCGAGCGCGACGTTGGTGAGGTTCGGGCTCGCGTAGACCCCGCCGCGCACGGCGACGGTCATCGGTTGATCGTTCGAGTGCGTCGCGAGGCCTTGCCACATCGTGAGCGGCATCGTCCACGACGTCTCGGTCGTGTAGACGACGAGATCGTTCACTTGATTCGCAGCGTGCACGCGCAGCTCGAAGAGGTTCTCGCCGTTCGCCGCGATCCAACTGAAGCGCGGGCGCAGCCAGTTTTTCGGGTAGAGCGATCCGACTTCGGGCTCCACGAGGCACGGCCCGCCGCTCTGCGCGCCCGCGTCGGGATCACCGAAGAGCGTCTGGGAGTTCGACGGTGCGGCAGTTCCTCCGTCCGGCGAATCGAGCACGGGCGTCGGCGGAAAATCGTCGTAGGGTCCCGCGAACGCGTCGTCGTTGAAAGGCGAGTCGCTCACGGCGTCGAGCGAGACGTCGGCGAGCGTGCCGTCGTTGCCGCCGTCGAAGCCGCTGTGGTTGTCATCGCCGCCGCACGCTGCGAACGCGGCTGTTGCGACGATGCTCGCGAAAGCGAGGCGCCCAATGGTTCGACGAGAGCTCACCGTGATGGATTATGGCCCGGCGCGACCACAACCGTCCATCGTACACTCGCGCACGCGGGGCGTTCAGAGCTCGCCGGTGACTTCGCCGCCGGACGCCATCGTCCAACCCCCCGTGTCCGTCGCGTAAATGGGCTGCACGGGGACGACGCCGAGCCAGACTCCGCGCGCGATTCGAAAACGGATCGACGCCATCGGGACGATGTGCGCCGCGGATTTGTCGAACGCGACGGTCGCCCCGACGGCGAGCGCGAACCAACGCGCGGAGGGGAGCTCGCCATGAAGCATCGCGCCGAAGTTTGCGAACGGGCGTGACGTCTTCGGGGTCGACTCGACGCGCACGCCGCCTGTTACCTCGAAGAGCTCGTAGAAACGAAACCCCGCGCGCGCGCCGGACACGACGCAACCGTCGGTCAAGGTGCTCGTCGGCCAACACGCGCCGCCGTCGAGGCGTCCGATGAAGCGCGTCATCGCGCGGCGGCGCGCGCCGTGCGAAAAGAGCGGCATCGTCGCGCCGTCGGGATCGTCGGAGAGCATCACGGTTTGTTGCGGTTGTGCGCCGATCGAGAGGGTCGTCGTCGGTTGTGCGACGCCGCTCACGACGATTTCTCCGGTGCGCGCGGCGAGATCCGCCGCGACGAGATCGTCGTCGTGAAGCGCCGATCCGCTCGTCGGCGCGTTCGGCGCGGAGCGCACGGAGGTCGCCTTGCCGCCCGAGGATGACGAAGAAGACGAAGAAGACGAAGACGACTTCGACGACGATCCGCTCGGTCCGCTGACGCCTTTGGCGATCGCCGCGATCGCGATCGCCGCGATCGCGATCGTCACCGTCGCGCCGACGGTCGCGATGCCGTTGATCTGCTCGACCTCGATCGAGCGCACGTCGTCCCAGCGGCCGATCGCATTTCCGTTTTCCTCGAAGAGCCCCCACTCGTTCAGGTAGAGCGAGCTCGCGCTGACGTCGACGTCGCGCGCGGCGTGAACGTGGAGCGTCGCGAGCGGGCTGAACTCGATCGCGCCTCCGTCACGCGCGGGCACGCGGATCGTGTCGTTCGTGGTCGATCGCATCAGCGCGGTGCGCGGGCCAATGACGTCGCTCGTGGTGCATCCCGTGACGAGCGTGGCGGCGAGCAATGTCGACAGGGCGCGCGCGAATCGCGACACACGCCGCATGCTATCGTGCGGAGCGCATGCAAGCACGCCCGGTGCGAATCGCGCTCCTCGGCTGCGGAACCGTCGGCGGCGGCGTCGTGCGACTTTTGTACGACAACGCGCGCTACCTCGCCGAGCGCGTCGGCGCGCCGCTCGAGATCGCGCGCGTGCTCGTCCGCGACGCGACGAAGGAGCGTCCGGCGGAGCTCGACCTGCGCGTCGTCACGACGGACGCGGAGCTCGTGCTCGGCGACGCGTCGATCGATTTGTACGTCGAGACGATGGGCGGCCTCGATCCCGCGCGCGAGTACGTCGAGCGCGCGATCGAGAACAAACGGGGCGTCGTCACGGCGAACAAAATGCTGCTCGCGACGTGCGGCGCGGACCTCGTCGATCGCGCGACCGCGGCCGGCGTCGATCTCGCGTTCGAGGCGTCGGTCGGCGGCGGCATCCCGATCATCCGCACGCTGCGCGAAGCGCTCGCGAGCGATTGGGTCACGTCGCTCTCCGGCATCGTGAACGGGACGTGCAACTTCGTCTTGTCGCGCATGCGCGAGCACGGCGATACGTTCGACGCCGCGGTGAAGACGGCGCAAGAGCTCGGATACGCTGAAGCCGACCCCGAGCTCGATGTCGGCGGGCACGACGCGGCGCACAAGCTCGTCGTGCTCGCGATGCTCGCGTTCGGCGCGCGCGTCGCCATCGACGACGTGAAGCCCGAAGGCATCCGCGCGCTCGAGCCGATCGATCACCGCTTCGCGAAGCGCTTCGGGTACGTCATCAAGCACCTCGCGATCGGAAGGGACCGCGACGTCGCCGCGATCGGCGGCGCGAACGGCGGAGAGGTGGAGCTTCGCGTGCATCCCGCGCTCGTGCGCGAAGGATCGACGCTCGCGAGCGTGTCCGGCGTGTTGAACGCGATCGAGCTCGAGGGGCGCGCGCTCGGCCCCGCGGTTCTCATCGGACGCGGCGCGGGCGCGATGCCGACGGCGGTGAGCGTCGTCGCCGACGTGCTCGACGTCGCGAGCGCGCTCCGCGGAAACGCCGCGGGCTTGATGACGCGCGGCATCCAACCGCGCGCGCGTCGCGTCGCGTCCATCGAGTCGCTCCGCTCGCGCTACTACGTCCGCTTTCGCGCGCAGAATCGTCCGGGCACGCTCGCGCGCATCGCGCTCGCGCTCGGCGACGCGAACGTCGTCGTCGAGCAGATGGTGCAAGAAGAGGAGGGCGGCGTCGCGAACATCGTTCTCACGACGCACGAAGCGGTGGAGTCGGACGTCGTGCGCGCCCTCGCCGCGATCGGCGCGCAACCGTTCTCGCTCGGCCGCGCGACGCTGATTCGCATCGCGTGAGCGCGATCACAAATCGATTTGCTCGACGCTGCGCGCGTCTTCGCCGAGGAACCGCCGCGCGACGTCGGAGAACGTCTTCGGAAGATCGGTGACCGCGAGCGACAGCGAGCCCGCGCGCGACGCGTCGCGCGAGAGCTCGCGCGACGCGAGGAACGCGTGCGCCTCGTGCGCCACGGCGCTCGCGCTGTCGACGACGGACACCGCGTCGCCCATCAGCGCGCGCGCTTCGCTCTCGATCGCGTCGCGAAGGAGCGGGTAGTGCGTGCACCCGAGGACCACGACGTCCACGCTCTCGCGCGCGAGCGGCTCGAGGTATCTGCGCGCCGCGAGCCGCGGCACTTCACCTTCTGTCCAACCTTCTTCCGCGAGCGGCACGAGCAGCGGCGCGGCTTGTCCGAACACTTCGCAGCGCGTCGAGAGCGTCGACACGGCGCGCGCGTACGCACCGGACGCGATGGTTGCCGCGGTCGCGAGCACGCCGACGCGTCCCGTCTTCGTCGCCGCGACCGCGGCGCGTGCGCCCGGCTCGATGACGCTCAGCACCGGCAGATCCAGCTCGATTCGCAATCGCTCCGGCGCGACTGCGCTCACCGTGTTGCACGCGATCACGATCGCCTTCACGTCGCGTCCGACGAGCCAGCGCGCGCACGTCGACGCGTAGCGGATCACCGTCGCCGGAGCGCGCGTTCCGTACGGCACGCGCGCCGTGTCGCCGAGGTAGACGATGTCTTCGTTCGGCAAGACGCGCCTGAGCTCGCGCACGACGGTGAGCCCGCCGAGCCCCGAGTCGAAGACGCCGAGCGGCGCGTCGCGTTTCATCACGGCGACTCTACCTCGGGAACGCGGAGCACGAGCACGATCCAACGCTCCGCGCGCGTGTAGTGTTTGAGCTCGACGAAGCCGGCGTCGCGGAAGAGGCGCGACCATCGCTCGTAGCCGAAGAAGCAGCCGTAGCGTTCGTCGCTGTAGCCTTCGTGATCGTCGCCGATCGGGTTCGAGCACACGAGCGCGCCGCCCGGGCGCAGCGCGCCGAAGAGCTTCGCGAGCACGCTCGGCAGGTGCGCGCTCGGCACGTGGAAGAGCGACGCGTTCGCGAAGACGCCGTCGAAGCTCTTCGGCGGAAGATCGAGCGTGAGAAAATCCTGAACGAGCACGTCGCGCCCGCTGAGCTCGCGCGCCATCGCCGCGAAGCGCGCGCAGCCGTCGAGGCCGACGGGCTCGTGACCGCGCGCCGCGAACGTCACGAGATCGCGTCCCGGGCCGCAGCCGAAATCGAGGATGCGAAACGGGCTTGGGCGCGCGATCGATTCGAGCAGCGCGTCGACGTTCTGCGTCACGTCGTGATCGCGCGTCGCCTCCCAGAAGCGATCGGCGTTGTTCTCGTAGTGCGCGAGCGTGCGCCGCGTCGTCTCCATCTCGCGACTGCTTAGCACGAGCGCGATCGGTTCGGCACGTAGCGCACCGCGCCGAAATCGGTCGTCGTGATCGCGCCGCGCGCGTCGCGCGCGACGCGCACCAGCCGCTGGGTCTCACGACCGACGGGCGCGACGAGCATCGCCGACGGTCGCAACGCGGAGACCCACGCGTCCGGCAGCGGATCCACCGCAAATGCCGCCGCGATCTTGTTGTACTCCGCAAAGAAATCCTTCGCGGTCATCGCGTCGCCGTGCATGGCGATCACGTTCGGCCGATCCGCGAGGAGCGCGCGCGCTCGCGCGGCGAGCGCTTCGTCGATCTCGATCGTGAGCACCGCGCCGCGCGCGCCGACGATCACCGCCGCGAGCGCCGCGCCGTACCCGCTCCCGGATCCGAGCTCGAGCAATCGATCCCCAGCGCGGAGCTCGAGCGCGCGATACGAGAGCAAGTACGCGTGCGGCGCGCTGACCGTCGCGAGATCGTCGAGCGGGAGCGGCGCGTCGATCTCCGCGCGGTCCGCGTCCTCGGGACGCACGAAGCGCTCGCGCGGCACGTTGACCAGCGCGGCGAGGTGCGTGGGATCGAAAGGGCCGAGCTCGGCGTCGATCGCTCGCGCCATCGCGTCTCTCTTCGCGCGTCGCTCGTTCGGATCGATCAGCTTGGAATGAAACACTAGCACGCGCGGGCGTGCCTTTCACTCCCACACATTTTCGTCGCGAACGTGCGTGCGCGCATCTTGCAACGCAAGATTCAATGAAGGCCGCATGCGGCCAACGAAGTAAGCAGATGCTCCCACGAAGTCTCACGGTCCTCGTCACCTCGTTCCTCTCGGCATTCTCCATCACGTGCGCGCGGACGCTTCCACAAGCCACGCAGGCTACGTGGGACGCGACGCGCGGGGTCGTCGCGATCGCGACCCGTCATCCAGATGACGGATCGTTCACGCTGTGCAGCGGCGCGCTCGTCGCGCCCAACTTGCTCCTCACGGCGCGCCACTGCGTCTCGCGTTCGATCACCGCGACGCCCGCGTGCGACACGCACGGCGCGTCGCACAACGGCGAGCACATCGGCGCCGACGAAGACCCGGCGTCGATCGCGGTCTACATCGGCACGCACGTCGACGTCGCGACGGACACGCCGCGCGCGTACGCGACGAAGACCATCCACCCTCGCACGCGCGTCCTCTGCGACTCCGACGTCGCGTTCCTCGTGCTCGATCGCCCGATCGAAGGCGTGCAGCAGCTCCAAATGCGCCTCGACGGACCGGTGCGCGAAGGCGACTTCATCGTGCCCGTCGGGTTCGGCGGAGGGTTCGTCGGCGACGTGGGCACGCGCGTGCCGCGCGACGCGACGAAGGTCCTCTCCGTCGGTCCGCGCCACAACACGTCCACGGGCGCGGTGATCGGCCCGCGCGAGTTCGAAGTGGACGAAGCGACGTGCCGCGGCGACTCGGGAGGACCCGCGCTCGACGCGACCACCGGCGAAATCGTCGGCGTCGTGTCGCGCGGGCGCAGCTGCTTCTCCGAGGGCAACCACGTCTACACGCGCATCGACGCGTACGCTTCGCTCGCGCGCCAAGCGATCCTCGAGGCGCGCCGCGAAGAGATCGCGCGCGTCGCGAGCGCGGCGATCGTGACGCCGCGCTGAGCGACGCGAGCTCTACTCGTCGGTTCCCGGATTGGCGCTCGGCGGGAACGCGAGGCTCGGCGTCGGTTGTTCTTCGTCTTCTTTCGGCGCGGCGCGGTCGCTCCTCGCGGCGAGCTCCTCCGGAGTCGGCGGCCGATAACCCGGAGGGTGCGTTCCCTTCGCCGCGGGCGGAAGCCCGAGCTCCTTCATCACCTTCTGCAAGTCCTCCCACGCCTCTTGCTTCGACAGCTTCTGGATCGGGCTCTCGCGCAGCAGATACGACGGGTGGTAGGTCGGCATGAGGAGCGTCTTGCCGCGATAGAGCTTGAACTGTCCGCGAAGGCGCGTGATGCCGAGCTTGGTGTCGAGGAGCGCCTGCGCCGACGTGTTGCCCATCGCGACGATCACCTTCGGCGACACGTTGGCGAGCTGCTCGTGCAGATACGGAATGCACGTCGTGATTTCGTCCGACGTCGGCCGGCGATTCCCCGGGGGCCTGCACTTGATGATGTTGCACACGTAGACGTCCCGCTCGGCGTTCAACCCCATCGCGGCGATCATCTTGTCGAGGAGCTGACCGGCTTTTCCGACGAACGGCACGCCGGATGCGTCCTCGTCCGCGCCGGGCGCTTCGCCGACGAACGCGAGCGCGGCCTTCGGATTTCCGCGCGAGAAGACGGTCTTGATGCGCGTCTTGCCCAGCTCGCAACGCACGCACGACGCGACCGTCTCCGCGAGCACGGGGAGCGAGCGCACGGTCGCGGGCGGCGCCGACGTCGGGACGAGCACCGTGTCGGGCGCGATCGATACGGGCGCGACGGTCTCGGGCATTTGCGACGTCGGTTTTTCCGGTGCAGTTTCTCGTTCCGCCGCGGGCTTCGTCGAGCGCTTGCCGCGCGGGATTCCCGTCGCGCCCGCGTCCCATTGAAGCTCGAGGTGCGCGCGGAGCGACGCGGCGAGGCCCGCGAGCTCTTCCCGTTCGTTGGTGCTCACGTAAGTTTCTACTTACCGACCAAAAAGCGCAGCGCGAGATCGATCGTCTTTCCGTACGGCGGGCGGAGCAAGCCGGTTCCGTTGACGCGCGCTTGGTGGAAGACGGCCTTCTTCTTGCTGAACGTGTCGAAGCCTTCTTTCGCGTGGTAATGGCCGATGCCGCTCGGTCCGACGCCGCCGAACGGAAGATCGTCCTGCGCGAAGTGCATGAGCGTCTCGTTGATCGACACGCCGCCCGACACCGTCTGTTCGACGACTTTGTTCACGGCCTCGTCGTCGTAACCGAAGAAGTAGAGCGCGAGCGGACGCGGCCGATCGTTGACGAACGCGATGGCGTCATCGAGCTTGTCGTACGGAATGATCGGGAGGATCGGCCCGAAGATTTCTTCGTTCATCAGCGCGAGATCCTTCGGCGGGTCGACGACGAGCGTCGGCGCGAGCTTGTGCTCGTCCGCGGGGAGATCCTCCTTCGCGGGGTTCACCTCGATGATCTTCGCGTCCTTCGTCTTGGCTTCTTCGAGGTAACCGAGCAGGCGCTTGTAATGGTGCGCGTTGACGATGCTCGTGAAGTCGGGGTTCGACTTGAGCGTGGGGAACATGCGCGCGACCGCGGCCTTGCACTCCTCGACGAATCGATCGACGTGCGCGCGCGGAACGAGCGCGTAGTCCGGCGCGATGCACGTCTGCCCGGCGTTGAAGCAGTTGCCGTACATGACGCGCGTCGCGGCGACGTCCATCGGGAAATCCTCGCCGACGATCGCGGGCGATTTTCCGCCGAGCTCCAGCGTGACGGGCACGAGGTTCTCGGCGGCCGCGCGCATCACGATCTTTCCGACGCGCGTCGATCCCGTGAAGAGCAGGTGATCGAACGCGAGCTTCGAGAACGCCGCGCCCACGTCCGCTCCGCCGGTCACGACGACGACCTCGTCGTCCGCGAAGAACTCCTTCACGAGGCGGCCCATCGCTTCGCCCGTCTTCGGCGTGAGCTCGCTCGGTTTGATCATCACGCGGTTGCCCGCGGCGAGCGCGATCGCGAGCGGCGCGAGCGCGAGCTGCATCGGGTAATTCCACGGCGAGATGATCCCGACGACGCCGAGCGGCTGCGCGACGACCTCCGCGCGCGCGGGCGCGAAGAGCCAGCTCACCGGGCGCGGCTCGATCTCCATCCACTCGTGCAGGTGCGCGCGGCAGTGCTTCACCGCTTGGATCGTCGTGAAGATCTCCGCGACGAGCGTCTCGTGCTTGCTGCGGTTTCCGAAATCTTCGCTGATCGCGCGCACGAAATTCTCTTTGTGCACCAGCACGCCTTTGAGGAGCTTGTCGAGTCGCTCGATGCGTTTCTCGTAGCTCGGCGTACCCGCCTTTCGCTGCGCGCTTTTCAGTCGCGCGAGGATCGATTCGAGATCGTCCGGCGCGGCGTCGTGGTGCTCGATGGGCTCAGCGGCGGGGGAGGGGGTTGCAGCCATGCGCGGGAGCATACCCACGCTTCTCGTCACGCGCCACGGTGCGCGCCGCGATACCATCGGGGCATGACTCGCACGAAAATCGCGGGGCTCGAGGTCGTTCTCACGGGCGGAACCGATCTTCCGCAACGTGACGGCGGCGGGACCGGACCGCTCGTCGTGTTGATGCACGGGTTCGGCGCGCCCGGTGACGATCTCGTCGCGCTCGCGCGCGTGATGCGCGTCCCGCGCGCCGTGCGCTTCGCGTTCCCCGCCGCGCCCCACGAGACCCACATGATGCCGGGAATGGATTCGCGCGCCTGGTGGAACATCGACATGATCGAGCTCCAGACCGCGATGATGCGCGGGGACATGCACGCGCTGACGACGCGCGAGCCGGACGGTCTCGACGAAGCCCGCGCGCGCATCGACGCGCTCCTCACGGAGCTACGCGAAAAGCTCGAGCCGAGCGCGCTCGTGCTCGGTGGGTTCTCGCAAGGATCGATGCTCGCGATCGACGTCGCGCTCCGCACCGCGCAGAACGTCGACGCGCTCGCGATCCTCTCGGGCACGCTCCTCGCGCGCGACGTGTGGATTCCGAAGCTCGACAAGCTGCGCGGCAAGCGCGTCTTTCAGAGCCACGGGCGACAAGATCCGATCCTGCCCTTCGCGATCGCCGAGGAGCTCCATCGCGAGCTCGTGAAAGCAGGCGCGGAGACGTCGTTCGTTCCGTTTCGCGGCGCGCACGAAATCCCGCCGCAAGTGCTCGACGCGCTCTGCACGTTTCTCGAGCCCGTGCTAACGAAGACCGCGTGACCGTCGCGTCGAAGACGTTCCACGTGAGCACGAAGGGTCCCGGTCTCTACGACGTGACCGCCGAGGTTCGCGCCGCGCTCGCGGAGAGCGGAATCACCGTGGGGATCTGCAGCGTGTTCCTCGCGCACACCTCTGCGTCGCTCGTGACCCAAGAGAACGCCGACCCGTCGGTGCTCCGCGATTTGCAAAAGTGGATCGCGCGCGTCGCGCCAGAGAGCGACGCGTGGGAGCACGACGCCGAGGGCCCCGACGACATGCCCTCGCACATTCGCGCGTCGATCACGAAGACGAGCGAGACCGTCCCCGTTCAACGCGGCAAGCTCGCGCTCGGAACGTGGCAAGCGATCTACGTGTGGGAGCATCGCGCGCGCCCGCACGAGCGCACGGTGATCGTCACGGTGATCGGCGAGTGAGCCTCAGTTCGGGGTGATGGGAGGCGTCGTGTCGTTTTGCACGCACGACGCGAGATCGAAGAACAAGAACTCGAGCGCGAGCTCGTTGGGCGCGTGGTCGCTCTGGCCCGGGTCCGTCGCGCAGTACGTCGGGAACGCGCCGATGGGCTCCTCCGCGAGGTGCACGTCGCTGAAGATCGCGCGGCCGCATTGGTTCGTCGTGTTCGTGCTGACCGGCGTGTTGAAGCTGAAGTAGTACGCGTCGTACGCGCCGGTGAGGTTGCCCGCGTAGAGCCACGGCGTCGCCGAGCCCGCCGAAACGAACGACGCCCCGAGCGCGCCCATGTCTTCGCGAATGTCCGCGAGGCCCGCGTAGCCGTACGATTCGCCGCCGCCGTACGCCGTGATCTTCGAGTTGTTCGCCGAGTACCAATCCGCGAACGCTTTGCCCTTCGGGATGCTCGTGTCGATGGTCAGGCACTTCGAGAGGATGCCGTTTTCGTACGTCTGACTGAGCTTCGGGCACTCGGCGGGCGTGTCCGCTTGTCCGGTGTTGCCTTCCCACGCGCCGACCGTCGGCAGCGGCGTTTGACCTTGGCACGTCGGGTCGCCGAAGCATTGCGTGTTGTTCGCGAAGAAGTTGTAGAAGTAGTGCGTCGCGAACGCGCGCCCGCCCGCGTCGAGGTACGCGAGGAAATTCTTGTAGCCGTTCGTTCCCCGCGTGTACGTGTCGCACTCGCACGCGTCGAACACGATGTCGTACTTGAGCATCTCGCCGTTGTTGTTCCAAAGCTGATCGGCCGTGAGCGCGCCGCTGCCGATGCCGCTGAACGTCTGGCCGTCGTCGTTCGTGCTCTTGTAGACGCGGACGCGGCCGGTGCCGTTCGATCCGGTGAACTCGCTCTGGTCGATGCCGATGCGGCTCAAGAAGAAGCACTCCGCGCCGTCGCAACCCGTCGTGAGCGCCATGAGCGGGATGTTGTCGTCGGGCGAATCCTCGTGTTGTTTGCGCGGCAAGCGCATTTGCGTCTTGTCGGTCTGCGGGTTGTCGACGCACGCGGCGACGTTCGGGATCGTGATGTGACGGCGCCACTTGCCGAGCTGCATCACGAGCGGGATGTTCTGGCCGATCGGCGCGTTCGGGATCGAAAAGTGTCCGTTCGCGTCGGTCGACGCGGACGCGATCGGGTTGCCCGACGCGGGCGCTTGGCACTGCGTGCACGTGGGACCGTCCGTGATCGGCGCGAGCGCTTCGTTGGGAACGTAGACGTAGACGTTGTAGAGCCCGTTCACTTCCGCGGGGTCGTACACGGTGCCGCTGATCGACGTCGAGCCGCACGTCTGCTGGCATTGGAGGTTCACGCACCCGGCCTCCGCGCTGCCCGTGTCGCCGAAGCCGAAGCCGCCGTCGCCGATCGTCGTGCCGTCTGCGCCGCCGTCGACGCCGCCGTCGTCGTCGAACCCCACCTTCTGGCTCCCGCACCCGAGCGCGAAGAGCGCGACCGCGAGAATCAGCGAACGAACCTGCATGACGTTGTCCCTTCGGTTTGCGGTCAGTTGGGTGTGATGGGCGGCTGCGTGTCGTCTTGCACGCACGAGCTCAGATCGAAGAACAAGAACTCGAGCGCGGCGAGGTTCGCCGCGTAGAGGCTGTCGCCGTTCTGGCAGAAGCCGGTGAAATCCGAGCCGGCGACGTGCACGTCGGAGAACACGGCGCGCCCGCATTGGTTCGCGGTCTGCGCGGTCGTCGGCGTGTTGAAGCTCAGGTACACCGTCGAGTACGACGTGGTGGCGTTGCCGCCCGGCGTGTCGGTGTAGATCCAGCGCGTCGCTTTTCCGGTCGTCACGTCGTTCACGTCTTGGCGCGTGTCGAAGAGATCGAGCTGACCCAGCGTGCCGCCCTGGACGTTGTTGATCCATTTCGCCATCGACGAGCCCTTCGGGAACGTCTGATCGATGAGGAACGGCGCCTCGCCGTACGTCCCAGCGCCGTCGCCCATCCACTGCGCGACGCCGTTGAAGTCCGCCGGACCTTTGCACGTCGGATCGGAGTACGAGTTCGCGCACTCCTGCGCGCTCGCGAAGAAGTTGTACATGTAGTGCGTGCCGAAGAAGCGCCCGCCGCCGTTCAAGTAGGACTCGACGTTCGCGTAACCGGTGCCGCGATCGTTGGTCGAGCACTCGCACGAGTTCAGGATGATGTCGTAGTTCATCATCGTGCTGATCTTGTCGTAGAGGTTCGTGACCGCGTTTCCGTACGTGTACGGGTAGGACGTCTCGCCGCCGACGCCGTCGTAAATGTTGACGCGACCGCCCTTCTGAAACTCCGTTTGATCGATGCCGACGGTGTTCAGCAAGAAGCACTCGGTGTAGTCGCACTCGCCGGTCGTCACCGCGATTTGCGGGATGTTGTCGTACTGCGATTGCTCCGCTTGTTTGCGCGGCATGCGAAGGAGCGTCTCGGCGGTGTTGTCCTTCGGGTTCGTCTTCGTGTTGAACTGGTTGTCCTCGCACGCTTGAATGTGCGGGAGGGTCACCACGCGGCGCCACTTGCCGAGCTGCATCACGAGCTGGATGTTGTCCGCGATCGGCGCGTTCGGGATCGAGAAGTGCCCCGTTTCGTCCGTGGTGGCCGACGCGACGGGCGAGCCGGACGCAGGCGCTTGGCACTGCGCGCACGTGACGGTGCTCGGGATCGCCGCGAGCGCGTCGTTCGGAACGTAGACGTAGACGTTGTAGAGCGGGACGGTGCCCTTCGGGTCGTAGACGTATCCGCTGATCGACGTCGTGCCGCACGTCTGCTTGCACTGGAGGTTCACGCACCCCGCTTCGGCGCTGCCGGAGTCTCCGAACCCGAACGACCCATCGCCGAGCACCAATCCGCCGTCGCCGGAGACGGACGCGTCGCTCTCGAATCCGGAGCTCTTCGTGCCGCAGGCGAGCGCGGTGAGGGCGATGAGCATCGCCGCGATGGATAAGAAAACACGTCCCCGCATTGCGGAAACCCTCCGGTCCGAAGCTTACAGCAACGCAAAAGCCACGCAACGAAAGTCCGCGATTTGACGCGCGCGGTCGCCTTCGTTACCCCACTTCCCAACATGCGCACCCGAGACATCCGCTTCGCGGCAGCGCTCGCCTTGTTCGGCGCAGTGCTCGGTTTGCTCTTCGCGACGTACTCGACGAGCGACTACGCCGCGCACCTCGATCGCCAAGTCCACGCGATTCACTGCTCGTTCATCCCGGGCGCGGATCCGAGCTCGGACGACGCGAATCCGTGCAAGGCAGCGCTCTTCAGCCCGTACTCCGCGATTTTTCGTCAGACGTATTGGGGCGGCATCCCGATCTCGCTCGGCGCGCTCGGGTGCTTCTCGTTCTTCGTCGGGCTCGCGCTCTACCTCGCCATCGCGCCCGCGCGCGCGTCGCGTCGCGCGCTCGAGCTCTTCGCGCTCACCGCGCTCGCGCCGCTCGGCGCGTCGATCGTGATGTTCACGATCTCGCTGACGCAATTGCATGCATTCTGCAAGCTGTGCGTCGGGATCTACACGTCGTCGATCTTGATCGCGATCGGCGGCGTGCTCGCGCTTCGCGCGTCGATGAAGGAGAAGAAAGACGGCGGCGCGCGGCCGCGCGGGAAGCTCCCCGTGCTCGCGGGCGGCGTCGTCGCGTTCGGCGTCGCGTCGCTCTTGCCGGCGATGGTCTACGCGTGGTCGCTCCCGGATTATCGGCCGTATCTCACGAGCTGCGGCGCGCTCGCGCACACGACCGAATCGCACGGCGCGCTCCTGAAGATCCCGACGACGCAGCCGAAGCGGCAAGTGATTCTGTTCGAAGATCCGTTTTGCCCGATCTGCAAGACGTTCCACGAGCGCCTCGTCGCCGAGAACATCCTCGAGAAGCTCGACATCACGCTCTCGCTCTTTCCGCTCGATCACGACTGCAACTGGATGGTCGAAAACAGTCTGCACCCGGGCGCGTGCACGCTGAGCAAGGCGGTGATTTGCGGAAAGGATCGCGCGCGGCAAGTGCTCGAGTGGGCGTACGACAACCAAGAGGAGCTGCGGCCGCTCGGAAAGCAAGGCGGGAGCGCGCTCAAGGATCGCATCAGCAAGCAATTCGGCGGCGACATGGGCGCGTGCATCGACGACAAAGCGACGACGACGAAGTTGAACCAAGAGCTCCTCTTCGCCGCCGACAACCACATCCCCGTCTCGACTCCGCAGCTCTATCTCAAAGAAGGAGACAAGCTCGCGCGCGTCTGCGACGAAGACACGGATCTCGGACTCAAGTACGCGATGGGTCAGCTCGCGCCGGAGGTCGTTTCACCATGAGCGAGAAGCACGAAGGATTGGGCACGGAGCCGACGTTGCCGGCGAGCTCGGATCAATTTTCGGCGCGCGCGCAGCTCGAGGACGGCGGCGCGAAGCGGAGCGACGGCGGGGGCGATGGACAATCGCGCAAGCCGGGCCCCATGGTCGTCGGTGCAGCGGCGTTTTTCGCGATCCTCTTCGGGCTCACGTTCTGGGTCCACGCGAGCGTGCACGCGGCGGGCGAGCGCGCGGCGCACCCCGAGCAAGCCGCCGAGCAGAAGGTCGCCGTCGCCGACAACAGCGAGGTCGGGTACTGCACGCCCGCGTTCAAGGGCGTCTTGCAGCGCGTGCTCAACTCGTGCGGGCTCGTCGGGAGCGAGGCGCGCCGCGGGTGCCAACCGGCCGACGTGAAGACGTTCGCGTCGATCAGCGACGACGACTTCAACGCGCTCTTCACGCCGCTCAAGGATCGCGGCGCGGTGATCCTCTTCGACGAAGGCAAAGACGATCTCGACGACGGGGCGAAGAAGCTCCTCGAAGAAAAGTGGCAAGACCGCCGCGGCGCGCGTTACTTCTTCGTCGTCGCGCGCGCGAGCAAGACCGGCACGCCCGACGCGAACCGCGCGCTCTCGCACCGACGCGCGAACTCCGTGATGCTCGATTTGCAGAACACGTACCACGATCCCGATCTCGACAAACAAGTCGGGCTCCTCTGGCTCGGAAACGAGTTCGCGCAGCTCTCGAAGGACTACTGCGAGTGGCCTTCGTCGCGCGAGCAGGCGACGTCGAGCAAGAAGGAGAAGTGCAGCGCCGAGACGATCAACCGGAGCGCGTTCGTGTCATGGGTCGACTGCCGGCTCTGATTCTCGGCGCGGCGGTCGTTGCATCCTGCAACGATCCCGTGAAACCCGGCGCAGGCGGGCGGAGCGAGCAGATCGTCGCGTCGAACGCCCCGAGCGCCCCGAACACGCCGACCGCCCCGAGCGCGCCGAGCGCGAACGCCGAGCACGCGCCGAGCGCGCCGCGCGGCGCGCTGTGCGACACCTCCGTCGCGCCCAATGCGCGCGTGGTACCGAAATCCGCGCCCGCGTTCGTCGACGCGACCGGCGCGGTGAGCGATCGCGCGCTCGCCGCGCCCGCGGGAAAGCGCGCGCAGTGGATCAGCTTTTTCGCGTCGTGGTGCGGGCCCTGCAAAGAAGAATTTCCGCGCATCCACGATTTCGCCAAGCGACTCGAGGCGAGCGGTGTCCCGATCGACGTGACGTTCATCTCGATCGACGACGACTTGCGCCAGCTCACGGCGTTCTTCGCCGCGCAACCCGACGCTGGCATGAAGAGCTCGTATTGGCTCAAGGACGGGCCGGTGCGCACGGCGTGGCTCGCGTCGCTCAAGATGAAGAGCGACCCGCCGCTCCCCGAGCACGCGATCTTCGACGCGAAGTGGCGTTTGAAGTGCTTCGTGTCCGGCGCGATCGAAGACGGCGATTACGCGGCGCTCGCGCAAGCGCTTCGATGAGCGCGCTCGCCGCGCTCGCGCTCGCGCAGGAGATCTCGCTCTCGGGTCCGCTGCTCGGCGCGTCGCACGATGCGTTCGACGAACGACGCACGGAGTTCATGGTCGACATGCGGATGCCCGTTCGGTACGGCTTCGCGTATTCGGGGGTGGTCGGCGCGCCCGAGGTTTCGTACTCGCTCGGGATCGACGTCGACGTCGCACCCATCACGAAGAACCTCACGTTGGATCTCGCGCTCGATTTCGAATCGAACGCCGAGCCGCAAATCTCGAGCGACGATCGCCGCTCGTCGATTGGCGACGTCGCGCTCGGCGCGGGGGTCTTCTATCTGACCGACGCGGACGTCGCGTTCGGCGTGGACGTGACGTGCTCCATCACGTACGACCTGCGCGACGTCGTCGGCGCGGGCTTCGCAGCGCGCGCGTACGTCTACCCGTTTTACGTGCGCATCGCGGACTGGGCGGAGAAGAAAGACGTGATGACGGCGGTGCGGAGCTCGTTCTCGTTCTGGGTGCTCGCGCGCGCGTACGTGACGCACGATGGCAATGGCCCGATCGTCGCGTTCGGCGGCGCGTTCGATCTCGTGCGCATCTTCGCGCTGCCCTACGCAGTGGCGTTGTCGCACATCAAATGAGTCGGAACGTTGCACGTCGCGCGAAGAGGCGAGACACTACGAAGATGGGAGCTCGTCTTATCGGGGGATGGCTTGCGTGCTTGGCGGCTGGTGCGATCGCCGCGTGCGGTCTCGACGAGAACGGAACGCAGGCGGGTGACGCGTCGCTCGACGTGACCACGACGGACGGAAACCCGTCGACCGACGCCGGTCCGCAAGACGTGCAAGTGATCGACGTCGTGCAAGACGTCGTGCTCCCTCCGACGTGCGCGACGACGGACGTCTCGTGCTTCGGGCTCGGAAGCACGCTCCCCGACGGATGGTCGCCGTACGTCTACGTGCCCGATGGCGGCGCGTGCCCGTCGGTCGCTTTTGCGCCGCAAGGCTTCGTCACGAACACGCAGCTCACCGGAGGTTGTACGTGCTCGTGCACCGCGCAGGGCTCGTGGTCATGTCCGTCGACGCTTCAAGTGACGGGCGGCAACGGCGGCAACTGCAATCCGGGCGGCGTGACGATCGAAGCGGGCGTTTGTCAGGACGTTCACGCGTTCAACTTGAACATGATCGAGCAAATCGGCAGCGCGACCGCAGCGGGCAGCGGGCTCGCGTGCGACGCGGGGACCCCCAGCGCGCCGGTCGTGACGTGGAACGACGTCACGATGTGCGCGGCGGGTTGCGACGCGGGCACGTCGGCCGTGTGCAGCGCGCCGACGGGAACGCGTCGATGCATCGCAGCCGACGGCGTTCAGACTTGTCCGGGGAGCCTCACGGCGATCCTCATCGGAGGAAGCGCGGACCCCGCGTGCAACGACGACTGCGCGTGTCAGACGGAGACCGCACCGGCGTGCACCGCCGTCGCGCACCTTTATTGGGACACGAACGTCGGCAACGACGGCACGTGCAGTCAGGGCGACAAGCAGGACATCACGCTGAGCTCCGCGTGCCAGGCCGCGACGCACAACTACGACGGGTACATCGTCACGTGGAACGACGCGGGTCCCGTGACGTGCACGCCGAACGGCGGCGGCGGCGACGCCGGGCTCACCACGCCGAAGACGGTGTGCTGCACGAACTGAGCTACGGCGCGAGCTTGTCGAACCTGTCGGCGAGCCTGCAATCCCAATTCGTCCGCGGCGTGGGCTCGTCTTTTCCCCACGGCGCGGTCGGCGCGCTCGGATCGGCGCCGAGCGTCGTCGGCAAGAGCGGCTTGGCTTCGTCGACGAACGCGCGGCGCAAGACCGCACCGCGTTGACGCAGCGGCGTCGTGAGCGCGACCGTGATGAGCGAGCGCGTGCGCGGCTGCGTCGCGGTGACGAGCTGACTTCGCAGGAACGCTTCGAGATGCGCGTCCTCGACGGGCTCCGGCTTCGCGGTCAGCGCGCCGAGCGGAATCACGTTGCACAGCGTGTCGAGCTCGGACGCGTACGCCGCGTCGATGACGCCGCTCAGCTTGCTCATGTCCGGATCCGCGGTCGACTCCGTCTTGTTGCACGCACACCAAACGACGAGCGCGAAGGCGAGGCGAAAACGAGCCACTAGCCCTGACCCGACGGCGACAAGTCCACCGCGAGCCGCGTTCGGCCGACGATGATCTGATCGCCGTGATCGAGTCGCTCTTCGCTCTTCACGCGCACGAACACGCCCGTGCGTGATTGCAGATCCGTGAGCACGATCGATCCCGCTTGCTCTTCGATGTAGCAGTGTTGCTCGCTCACGAGCGGATCGTTCGGGAACACGAGATCGCCGACCGCGGATCCGACTTGGAGCGTCGTGCCGCGCGCGACGACGCACGCCCCGAACGCGCCGCCTTCGAAAATCTGCACGACGCGGAAGGCGCTCGGCCACTTCGGCGAAGAGTAGAAATACGTCGGGTCGGGATCGGGCTCGTCGTCCGCGGTTGGATTCTTCATGATGCGAAGGAGCTGATCGCCGACGATGAACTCGTCGCCCGCCTCGAGCTCGACCGGCCTTCGCACGCGGAGGAACACGCCGTTGCCGCCTTCGAAATCTTCGATGAGCAGCGCGCCGTTCTTCCAGCGGATGATCGCCTCGCTCGGGTGACAGAATTTTTCTTCGGCGAGCTGGATGCCGCCCTTCGCGCCCATGATGACTTCGTCGCCGAGCGGTTCGTAGACGTCGGGCCCGCCGGTCATGCTGCGGAGCACGTGAAGACGAAAGCGGAGCTTCGGCGGACGAACGAGCGGGACGGCTTCGGCCTCCGCGGGCCGCACGAGCGGCATCGGTTTTTCGGGGAGCGGAGGCGGCGCGCTCGGCGTCGCGGGCAGCGCGGGTTTCGACGGCGTCGGCGGCCGAGGCTTTTGAGCTTGGATCTGCGGCTGCGACGCGCGCGCGGCGGGGATCGCGGGCGAGGAGGGTGTCCCTCCGCCCTGAACCTTCATCGCGACGCCCGACGGCGCGGGCGCGGCGTCCTTCTTTTTGATCTGCTTGATGTCGACGTTGGGCGCTTCGGTGAGCGTCTCCATGCCGCCGAGGCTGCGACCCTCGATGATGTCGTCGAACTTTCCGTCGCGCAGCGAGATGATCATCTCCATCTGCTGGCCCTTCATCAGCCCGCGGACGTAGAGCGCGACGTCGCTGCGCGAGACTTCGTTCGCGTAGCTGCGCTTGTGGCTCTTGATGATGCGACCGCCATCCGCGAACAAGTGCGTGATGACGTGCGGCTTGTTGAGGCCCGAGTCCTCCGTCTGGATGTGGTAGACGTGCTCTTTGTATTTGACGTTGTTGTTGAAGCCGACCTGCGCGCGGTTGAACGACGGTTGGCTCATCTCGCGTTCGAGCTTCGCGAGCGCGTCCACCGTCCACTGCTGCATCGCCGCCTCGAGCGCGGCGAAATCTCCGTCGAGACCTTCCATGCGCGCGAACGCGGCCTTCGCGAGCGGCGACGCGGGATTGATGCGCAGCGCGCCCGCGAGGAGCTTCTGTCCATCGGCGTCGTTGGGCCCCGACGCGGCCCACACGCTGAGAACGGTTACGGCGTCATCGACCCGCCCCTTGTCGACGAGCCACTTGGCGACCTTCGAAGCGGAAGCCCGAGGGGACGCTGCAGTAGCTTGCGTCATTCGAATCGATGATCCTGCGACAATCGTCAGTACGTCAACACAGTTTCGACGCGCACCGGCAGCAGCTTTTCGCGTCCGTTCAAGAAGGCGAGCTCGATGACGAACGCGTACGCCACCACGTACCCTCCCTGCATGCGCACGAGATCCGCCGCCGCCTTCGCCGTCCCGCCGGTCGCGAGGAGATCGTCGACGACGAGGCAGTGGGACTCTTCGGCGATCGAATCCTTGTGCATTTGGAGCTCGGCGGTCGAGTACTCGGTGTCGTAGACGACGCGATCGACCTCGGCGGGGAGCTTCCCCGGTTTTCGCGCGGGAACGAACGACGCGTTGAGGCGCGCCGCGAGCGCGCCGCCGAACACGAACCCGCGCGCCTCGACGCCGACGACGACGTCGATGTGCTCGCCGATGAAGCGCTCCGCGAGCGCGTCGAGCACGATGTGGAACGCGCGCGGCGACGCGAGCAGCGGCGTGATGTCCTTGAACATGATCCCCGGCTTCGGAAAATCGGGGATGTCGCGGATCATGCTGCGGGCGAAATCGACCGACGTGAGCTGCGCGCGCAGCGCGTGAGCGCCAAGCGCGCCATCGCGCGCGGTGTCCGGCTCGAGCGCGCGCTCTTGATCGGGCGCGTGCCGCTTCGCGTGACGAACCGGCGGACGCTTCGTGCGGCGCGCGAGGAGCGGCGGCCGTGTCTTCGATTTCTTGGGCGCCATCGTGCGGAGCGGGAGCCTATCAAGAAATGAGCGCGGCGGTCGCTTCGAGATCGGCGCGCTTCGTGAGGTCGAGCGAGAGCGGTGTAAGCGACGCGACGCCCGCGTCGTGCGCTTCGGTGTCGCTGCCGGGATCGGGCTCGTGGTGCACGCCCGCGCCGCCGATCCACAAATACGCGCGCCCGCGCGGATCGGTGCGCAGATCCACGAGCTCCTCGTACGCGCGCATCCCGGTGTGCGCGACGCGCATCGCGCCGGCCCACTTGGGCGGAAAGTTCACGTTGAGGAGGACGACCTTCCCGTTCGCGAGCACCTTCTCCGCGATCTTCGCGATCGCATCGCACGCGCGCGCCAAATCCACCTCGCGCGCCGCGCTCGCCGCGATCGCCGGAATCCCGCGGAGCGCTCCTTCGCGCGCCGCGGCGACGGTCCCCGAATAAAAAACGTCCTGCCCGAGGTTGAGCCCGTGGTTCATGCCCGAGACGATCAGATCCGGTTTTCGCGGGAGCACGTTCGGGTGATGGAGCGCGACGTAGATGCAATCGGCGGGCGTGCCGTCGATGCCGTAGACGTGGTCTTCGACTTTGCGAAGCCGCAGCGGGCGGTGGAGGCTGAGCGAGTGACTCGACGCGCTCTGCTCGATCTCGGGCGCGACGATGATCACGTCCGCGCCGCCGCGCACGCGCTCGAGCGCGACTCGCATCGTGCGGATTCCGCGGCGCGCTTGACCATCGTCGTTGGCGAGGAGAATGAGCGGTCGCGCTGCTTCAGTCATGCGTCGCCCGCGTGTAGCCTGTCTCGATGCCAGAGAAAAGCGATCCGTATCGCTGGCTCGAAGAGGACACGCCCGAGACGCGCGCGTTCACCGACGAGCAGAACCGCGCGACGGACGCGTACTTCGCGGCGCGCGGGGAGCTGCCGCGTCTCCGGAGGCGCGTCGCCGAGCTTCTCGAGACGGGCTTCTGCGAAGCGCCGTGCGTCGTCCCGCGCGCGGGCGGCGGAAAGCGTGCATTCTACACGCGTCGCGAAGGCAGCGCGCAGCAGCCGAAGCTCGTCGTGCGCGACGACGACGGCGAAGATCGCGTCGTGATCGACGCCGAGTCGCTCTCCGCCGACGCGACCGACGCGCTCGATTGGTGGTACCCGTCGCCGAGCGGCGCGAAGCTCGCGTGGGGACGCTCGACCGCGGGCAGCGAAAAGAGCGTCCTCTTCGTGCGCGATCTCGAGACGGGCGTCGACACCGATCGCATCGACGACGCGCAGCACTGCGTCGTCGCGTGGACGAGCGACACGAGCTTCTTCTACACGCGGCACCCGCCGAACGATCCGTACGACGCGCGCGTCTTCTTCCACGAGCTCGGTCGCGATCCGAAAGACGATCCGTGCGTCTTCGGTGAAGCGCGCGAGAAAACGGACTCGCCGTATCCGATCGCGTCGCCGTGCGGGCGATTCCTCGTGGTCGTCGTGCAGCAGGGGTGGTCGAAGTGCGAGCTGTGGTTTTGCGATTTGCGCAGCGAAGCGCGCGCGTTCGTGCCGCTCGTGACGAACGAAGAAGCGACGTTCGACGTCGTCGTGCGGCGCGACGCGTTCTACGTGCTCACCGACGCCGGCGCGCCGAAGAAGCGCGTCTTTCGCTGCGACTACGAGAACCCCGCGCGCGAAAATTGGCGCGAGGTGATCGCGGAGGGTCCCGACGTGCTCACGTCGATCGCGATCGTGCGCGACGGATCGAAAGACGCGATCGCATGCGCGTACTTGCGCGACGCGTCGTCGATCATCGTCGTGAACGGAAAGGAGATCGCGCTTCCCGCGATCGGGTCCGCGAGCGTGTCGTCGTCGCCCGACGACGACGACGCGTACGTCGCGTTCACGTCGTTCATCGTTCCGCTCGGCGTGTGGCGCATCCAAGAGTCCGCGCTCGTGCCGTGGGCGAACGTGACGCGCGCTCCCGACGTGCGCGACGTGATCGTCGAGCGCGAGTTCGCGACGAGCCGCGACGGCACGCGCGTGCCGCTGTTCGTCGTGCGGAAGAAATCGGCGCCGCTCCCCGCGAAGACGATTTTGTGGGGCTACGGCGGGTTCAACGTGAACCAAACGCCCGCGTTCAGCGTGCGCGCGCTCGCGTGGGTCGAGCGTGGCGGCGCGTGGGCTTCGGCGATTTTGCGCGGCGGCGGCGAGTACGGAGAGGCGTGGCACCGCGCGGGCATGCTCGCGAACAAACAAAACGTCTTCGACGATTTCTACGCGTGCGCCGAGTCGCTCGCGGCGCGCGGGATCGCCACGCCCGCCACGATCTGCGCGCTCGGCGGGTCGAACGGCGGACTGCTCGTCGCCGTCGCCGTCACGCAGCGTCCGGAGTCCTTCGGCGCGGCCATCTCGCTCGTGCCGCTCACCGACATGCTCCGCTATCACCTCTTTCGGCTCGGCGCGTTTTGGATCCCCGAGTACGGTTCGCCCGATGATCCCGACGCGCGCGCGGTGCTCGCGAAATACTCGCCGCTCCACAACGTGCGCGCGGACGCACGCTACCCACCGACGCTCTTCTGGACGGCCGAGAGCGACTCGCGCGTCGATCCGATGCACGCGCGAAAAATGACGAAAGCGATGCAAGACTTCGGCGCGCGTGCTTTTCTGCGCGTCGAAACGAAAGCTGGTCACGGCATGGGCAAACCCACCGCGAAGATCGCCGATCAAATCGCGTGCGAGCTCACCTTCGCCGAGACCGAGCTCAGCGAAGGAAAGGACCACTCATGAACGGGAAACGATTGTTGCTGATCGCGACGCTCGCGCTCGGCGCGGTCACGGCGTGCAAGAACGGATCGAGCTCCGCGAGCGCGTCGAGCGTACCGTCGAAGATCGGTGACACGCTGACGTTCGACGGCTCGGAGTGGACGGTCATCGAAGCGCGCGACGCCGGCAAGACGCTCAAGAGCAACTCCGAGTTCGGCGAAGAAGACAAGAAGACGGAAGGTCGCTTCATCCAAGTGCACTTCAAGGTGTCGAACAAAGGCTCGAAGGAGGAGATGCTCCTCGACAAGCCGAAGATCCTCGACGACAAGGGCCGCGAGTTTTCGCCGATCGACATGGAGAGCTTCTACGTGCCCGCGAAAGCGAAGACGCTCGCCGCGTTCGAGTCATTGCCGCCGAACGTCGTCAAAGAATGTTGGACGGTGATCGACGTGCCCGCGGACGCGAAGTCGTTGAAGTTCCAAGTGCACGGATTTGGCGTGCTCAACGAGAAGCGCGCGGTGGATCTCGCGCTCTGAAAAAATCGACGCCACAAACTGGTAATCCGTTCAGTACCTGAACTAACGTGCGGTCATGTCCACGAAACAGCCCCTCTTCGTCCTCGTTTTGCGCGCTGCGCTTCGATGCGCGCGTCATCGTCGCCCTGTCGATCGGGCTTCGCTCCTCGTTCGCGTCGATTGCTCGGAGGCCGAGCTCGACGCGGCGCTCGCGAAGCTCGCGCGCGACGGGCTCGTTCGTTCCGCGCGCGATCCGCGCCTCACGATGCTCGGCTTCACCGTCGCGGTCGCCGCGATTCCTGCCGTTCGCGCCGAGCGCGTGGACGAGAGGGCACGAAGCGCTGCATAAACGGGCGTGGAGACTTTGAACGCGAAGGCGTGGCATCAGCGCGAGCACGCCACGTTGCGCATCGCGCACGCGAAGCTCGAAGCGCGTTCTCGCGCGCTCGGGCGCGCGCGGCTCGCGTGCGTCGTCGTGACGCTCGGCTCGCTCGCGGCGATCGGGCTCCAGCTCGTCGCGCCGCGCGCCGCGTGGCTCGCGCTCGCGTCCGCGGTGACGTTCGTCGTGCTCGCGGTGATTCACGCGCGCGTCGATCGTGAGCGCGATCGGCGCGACGCGGGCGCGCTGTTCCACGAACGCGCACTCGCGCGGTTGCTCGGCACGCTGCAAAAGGAGCCAGCGCCGTTCATCACGATCGACGACCTCGACAAGCATCCGTACGCGAAGGACCTCGACATCGTCGGTCCGCAATCGATCGAGACGTACGTCTCGTTCGCGCGCACCGATCCGGGCGTGCGAACGCTCACGGTGTGGCTTCTCCAGGCGCACGATCCTCCCGCGCCCGAAACGATTCGCGCGCGGCAGGACGCGGCGCGCACGCTCTCGAAGAACCCGACGCTCGCGCGCGCGCTGTGGGTCGCGGGCTCGCCGATCGCGGAGCAGCGCGATCGCGCGCACGCGTTCGAGCATTGGCTCTTGTCGAAGGACGAAGCGGATCCGCTCGCGCGCGGCGTGCTCGGCGCGGTGATCGCTTGGGTCCTCCCGATCGCAGCGATCACGAGCCTCGCGCTCGGCACCGTGCTCGGTTGGCCTTCCGAAGCGACGTACGCGCCGTGCGCGCTCGCGATCGTCGCGTCGCTCGCGATGCGCGCGCGGATCGGTCGCGCTGCGGAGGCGGTCGTCGCGCATCAAGGCGGCGCGCTCGCGTTCGCGTCCGCGTGCGAGGTCGCGGTGAACGCGAAGCTCGAAGGGGAGATGCTCGCGTCGATCGCGCGCGATCTCGATGGCGCGCGCGCTGCGCTCCGCGCCCTGCGCGCGCCGACCGTCGCGCTCGAATCGATTCAAAACGACTTGCTCCGCATCTTCGTCGCGCCGATCTTCATGGTCGAGCTCCACGCGGTGCGCGCGCTCGAGCGGTGGCGCGCGAAGCACGCCGCGCGCGCGGAGGCGTGGTTCGACGCGTACGGCGCGCTCGAGTCGCTCGCGAGCTTTGGTCTGCTCGCCCACGATTTTCCGGACTACGCGTGGCCCGAAATCGTCGGCGAAAAGCGCTTCGAGGCGACGGCGCTCGGTCATCCGCTCGTCGCGCCCGACAAGCGCGTCTGCAACGACATCGCGCCGCTCGTGGAGGGTCATGCGATCGTCGTCACGGGATCGAACATGTCGGGCAAGTCGACGCTCTTGCGATCGATCGGCGTCGCGTGCGCGCTCGCGCAGGCGGGAGGCCCCGTGTGCGCCGAGCGTCTCACGATCGGTCCGCTTCGTTTGGCGACGAGCATGCGCGTCAGCGATTCGCTCACCGAAGGCGCGTCGCGTTTCTTCGCGGAGCTCGTGCGGCTCAAGCTCGTCGTCGACATGGCGTCACGCGGGCCGGGCGTGCTCTTTCTGCTCGACGAAGTCCTCTACGGGACGAACGCACGCGAGCGTCTGATCGGATCGCGCGCGACGCTCGCGTGGCTCCTCGATCACGGCGCGCTCGGCGCGGTGTCGACGCACGATCTCGCGCTCGCCGATTTGGACGCGAGCGGCTCGCTCGAATCGCGCGCGCGCAACGTCCACTTCGAAGAGCAAGTCACCGGCGACGAAATGACCTTCGACTACAAGCTGCGGGACGGCGTGGTCCAGAGCTCGAACGCGCTTCGCTTGATGCGCAAGCTCGGCTTGCCCGTCGGCGACGAAGGTGCATGATCGCTTCATGGCCAACGTTCGCGTGCTCGTGGTGACGGTGAGTGACACACGCAAGGCGCGAGACGACGCGTCCGGCAGCGTGCTCGTCGATAAATTCACCGATGCGGGGTTCCAGGTGACGCGCCACGCGCCGGTGCGCGACGACGTGCTCGTCATTCGCGAGCTCGTGCGATCGTCGGCGGTGATGAACGAGACCGACGCGATCGTGCTCACGGGCGGAACCGGCGTCGCGCCGCGCGACGTGACGCCCGAAGCGGTCGAAGCGATCTTCGAGAAGCGCATCGACGGTATCGGTGAGGAATTTCGGCGGCGCTCGTGGGCGTCGCCGGCGACGTCGCCGTGGCGCGAGTCGGCGCCGGACAAGGCGCTCGGTGCGCGCGCGATGCTCTCGCGCGTCACGGCGGGCATCGTCTCGGGGACGCTCGTCATCGCGCTCCCTGGAAGTCCCGGCGCCGCCGAGCTCGGAGCGTCGCTCCTCATCGACGTGCTCCCGCACGCGGTCGAAGTCATGACCGGCAAGCACCACCACGACAAGAAGTGATGCGCGTTCGCGTGCTTTATTTCGCGGGCGCGCGGGACGCCGTGGGCGCGAGCGAAGAGACGCGCGAGATCGCGGACGGCGCGACCGTCGCGGACTTCACGCGCGCGATCGCCGCTGCGAACGCGGAGCTCGGCGCGCGGATCGAGAGCGTGCGCGTCGCGCGCAACGAGCGCTTCGCGGATCCGAGCGAGCGCATCGAGGACGGTGACGTCCTCGCGATCATTCCTCCAGTCGCCGGCGGGTGATCGTCTTTCCGCGATCGAAGAGGACGAACTGCTCGCCGAGCCGCGTCGCCTCCGCGCGATCGTGCGTGACGAAGAGGACCACGCCGCTCTTCGCGCGCTCCGTGACGATCGCGCCCATCGCGGCGCGCGCGGCGTCGTCGAGCGCGCTGAAGGGTTCGTCGAGCAAGAGGATCGCGCGCTCGCGCGAGAGGGCGCGCGCGAACGCGAGTCGCTGGCGCTCGCCGCCGGAGAGTCGCTCGGGTTTGCGCGCGGCGTGCGACGCGAGCCCGACGCGCTCGAGGAGCTCCTTCGCGCGCGACGCGTCCGTGAACGGCGTGAGGTGCTCGAGCGCTGTGCGGTGTGGCCAGAGCGCGCCGTCTTGCGGCGCGAACCCGAGTGAGCGATCGCGCGGCGGGATGAACGCGCGCGCACCGTGAACATCGCCGTCGAACGTCGCGTCGCCGAAGCGAATCGCTCCGCGCTCGACGCGCTCGACGCCCGCGACGAGGCGCAGGGTGAGCGTCTTTCCGCTCGCCGTCGGTCCGAAGAGCACGGTGACGCCGGGACCTGCGGTGAAATTCGCTTCGAGCGCGAGCGCGCCGCGCGTGCAGCGTGCGTCGACCACGAGATCGCGCGCGGCGCTCATCGCTGGCTCCACCGTCGCAAGAGGAGCGCCGCTGCGACGGACGCGCCGACGAGCGCGAGCGAGAGCGCGAGCGCGCGCGCATCGCGACCTTCTTGCAGCGCGAAGTACACCTCGAGCGGCGCGGTCGCCGTGCGATCGGAGTAGCCCGCGAACGTGAGCGTCGCGCCGAACTCGCCGAGCGCACGGAGCGCGGCGAGCGTCGTCGCGACGCCGAGACCGGGAAGCGCGAGCGGAAGCGTGACGACGCGGAACGTTTCGCGCGCGCCGAGCCCATTCGCCGTCGCGACCTCTTCGAGCGCGCGATCGACACGCGCGAACGCGGCCTCGGCGCCCTTCGCCATCAGCGGGAGCGCCACCGCGCCCGCCGCGATCGACGCTCCGGCGCTCGAGAACACGAGCCGTACGCCGATGTCGTCGAGAAGCGCGCCGATCGGACCGCGCCGCCCGAAGATCACGAGCAGCAAATACCCGACGACCGACGGCGGGAGCACGAGCGGCACGATGACGAGCGCATCGACGACCGCGCGAAACGGGCCGGTGCGTCGCGCGAGATAAAATCCGATCGCCGCGCCCAGCGGGACGACGAACACGAGCGCGACGAGCACGATGCGAAGCGACGTGAAGAGCGACTGCGACGCGCTCACGGCGCGCGATCCAAAAACCCGCGCGCGACGAGCACGCGCTTCGATTCGTCGTCGCACAGAGTCTTCGCGACCGCACGCGCCGCGTCGCTCGCGTTCTTCGCGACGTAGATCGGGTAGCGCACGATCGGACGCGCCGCGTCCGGAACGAGCGCGACGAGCTCGACGCCTTCGCGGATTTTCGCGTCGGTGGCGTAGACGATTCCTTCGTCAGCCTCGCCGCGCGCGACGAGATCGAGCACGTTTCGCACGTTCGTGCCGCGGACGACGTGCGGCGCGATCGCGCGCCACGCGTCGAGTCGATGGAGCGCTTCTTCCGCGTAGACGCCCGCGGGCACCTGCGGCGTGAGACCGATCGCGAGACGAAACGACGGCGGCGTGGACGCGAGGTCTTTCCATCCGACGCTCGGCGCGCCGGCGCGCTTGACGAGCGCGAGCGTGTTCCACGCGAGCGTGCACGCCTCGGTCGCGCCGTCGATCGACTCTTCGCCCGCCGCGGCGAGCACGTCGATGGGCGCGCCATGGTTCGCTTGCGCCGCGAGATCGCCGCTCGCGCCGAACGTGAAGTGCACGCGCGCGCCGGACGCGCGCTCGACGCGCGGCGCGAGATCGTCCATCGACTCCTTCAAGCTCGCCGCCGCGCCCACAGTGATCTCGCCGGGTGAATGCTTGCAGGATGCAAGCAGTCCGAGCGCGAAAATGGCGGGTTTCATGGGTGCGCGCATCGTGCGTCCCGCCAGCCGACCCAGTGCGCGCCGTCGGGTCCGTGCTCGCGTTTCCAGATCGGCACGCGGTGCTTGATGCGATCGATCAGCGCGCGGCACGCGGCGAACGCCTCCGCGCGGTGCGGCGCGCTCGCCGCGCACACGATCGCGACGTCGCCCACGACGAGCGCACCGACGCGATGAATCGCGCAGACGCGCGCGCCTTGGATCTCGCGCTCGATCTCTTCGCCGATGCGCTTCATCTCCGCGAGCGCCATCGGCGCGTACGCTTCGTACTCGAGCTTCGTCACGGCGCGACCTTCGCTCTCGTCGCGCACCGCGCCGACGAACACGTCGATGGCGCCCGCGCCCGCGTGCGCGACGCGCGCGACCGCTTCGTCGATCGTGATCGCTCCGTCGCGGATGTCGGCGAACATCACCGATTGTCTAGCGCATCTTCGACCGGCGCGGGCGAGACGAGGCTGTCGGCGATGAGCATCAGCGCGGCGAAGTCGATGTCGCCATCGAGCTGCGGCGTCGCGACCGCTTGTCCGACGGGCGTGTGATCGCGGAGCTGCGCGAGGAGCTTGCGATCGCGCTCGGCGAGCTTGAGCTCGCTCTCCGCGAGGAGCTCGAGCTTCGCGAGCGCCGCGTGATCGACGCGCGACGCGCCCGGCGGCAGTACGATGTCCGACGGCGACGCGAGCCCGCGCGTGTACGCCCAGCTTCGATTGAGCACGAACCCGTGAAACGGAAGGAGCATCTCGTTCGTGAGCGTCTTCTCGAGGTGCGCGGCTTCCGCGAGCGCGGCGGGCTCCGGGCTCGTGACGACGAGGAAGCTCGACGCGTCACTCTTCAGCAGCGTGCGCACCGACTCGGCGTGCGAACGCATCGACGAGAACATGCCGGAGAACGCCGCGAGGAACTGCTGCACCTCGTCGAAGAATCCTTCGCCGAAGACGCGCGTGAACACGCCCGTCACGATTTGGCGCGCGCGGTTGCGGAAGATCCCGCCGCCGCCGCTCCCAGGAAGGAAGACGCCGACGATGCGCTCGTCGAGAAAGAGCGAGAGCTTGCGCGGCGCTTCGAGAAAGTCGAGCGCGTTGCGCGACGGCGGCGTGTCGAGGATCACGATGTCGTAATCGCCGCTCTCCACGAATCCATAGAGCGCCTCGGCCGCGGTGTATTCCTGCATGCCCGCGACGAGATCCGCGAGCGCGCGATAAATTCGATTTTGCAAAATCGCGTTCGCTTGCGCTTCGTCGTGCGTGAGGCGTCGCACCATCTGCTCGAACACGACGCGCGGATCGACCATCCACGTCGCGAGCGTGCCACGCACGCCGGACGCCGCGAGCCGCGTGTCGGGCACGGGAACCGGCGCGCGTGCGGCCTCGGGGTTCCCGATCGCCTCGGCGAGACGGCGCGCGGGATCGATCGTGAGCACGAGCGCCTTTCGTCCGAGCATCGCCGCGCCGAGACCGAGCGCGGCCGCCGTGGTGGTCTTTCCCACGCCGCCCGCGCCGCAACACACGACGACCTTCTTCTCCGCGAGAAGCTTCGCGACGTACGGCGCGCGATTGCCGTTGCGCTTCGAGCCCGGGCTCGAGGGTCGCCGTTCGTTCACGACGCGCCCTCCGCGAGCGCGCGCCCGACGCGCGCGACGACGTCGTCCTCGATCTCGCGCACGACGCGCACCGGAAGCGCGAGCTCGCGCGCGAGCCGGTCGTGCGCCGCGTTCGCGCGATCGATCCGCGGCAAGCGGCGCGCGCCGAGCATGCGCGATCGATCGGGCACGATGCGCTCGATCGCGGCGCGCTCGTCGGGCGTGAACGGGTTCGGCGGGACGCGGTTGAGCACGACGAGCGCGCAGTCGATCGCGAGCTTGTGGAGTCCGTCGTGGAGCTCGATCGCCTCGCTCACGGGGAGCGGCTCGGGGAGCGTGACGAGGACGCTCGTCGTCCGCGCGCGATCGCGGAGCACCTCGAGCCCGCGCTGCGCGGCGGCGTGAATCGGACCAGCGCGCAAAATCGAGACGAGCGCCTGCGGCACCTGCGCGAGCGCGAGCGCGTGACCCGTCGCGGGGAGATCGCACACGACGAGATCCCACTCCGGCGCGCCGCCCGCGCGCGTTTGATCGAGCAGATCGAGCAAGCGATACACGATGCCGAGCTCGGCGAGCGTGGGTGCAGCGATGAAGAAGCGGCGCACCGCGGCGGATTTCATCGCGGCGTCCGCGAGCAGACGCACGGGGAGGGTGTCGCGAAGGAACTTGAGGTGCCCGGCGAGCGGCGAAAGGCGCGCGGCGGAGAGGAGCCCGGTTGGTGCGTCGTGCGCAACGAGGCGTGGCTCGTCGACGAGGGGTGACGTGCCCAGCGCGACGGCGAGCGGCGACGTGAGCGTCGCCTCGCCCGCGTCCGACTGCGGAGACTCGTAGCTGATCTCCGCCGCGAGCACGCGCTTGCCCGCCGCAGCCGCTTGTCGCGCGATCGCCGCCGTCATCGTCGTCTTCCCGACGCCGCCTTTCCCGGTCACGAGCAGCACGCGCCGCGCGAGGATTTGCGAGAGCGAGCTCATCGTCGAAAGTCCGATTTTCCGCCGCGCTTCTCGATCAAACGCACCGCGATGGTCATCTCGCGCTCGACGGACTTGAGCATGTCGTAAATCGTGAGCGCGGCGGCGCTCGCTGCGACGAGCGCTTCCATCTCCACGCCGGTGCGATCCGTCGCGCGCGCGGTCGTGACGACGCGGAGCCCGTCCGCGTGCGCGTCGATGTCGACGTCGACGCTCGTCAGCGCAACGGCGTGACACAGCGGGATCCACTCCGGCGTCCGCTTCGCCGCTTGAATTCCCGCGACGCGCGCCGTCGCGATCGCGTCGCCTTTCTTGCCGGTTCCTCCGAGCGCGAGTTTGCGCGTCGCGCGCTTCATCGTGACGATCGCCTCCGCGCGCGCGACGCGCTCGGTCGCCGCTTTCGCGCCGACGTCCACCATCTTCACGCGGCCCTTGCGATCGAGGTGCGAAGACGCGTGCCTCATCGAAGCGCGAGCTCCTCGAGCGCGTAGGCCTCGACCTCCGCGCCCGCTTCGACGCGCGCCGCGTCCGCGGGGATGCACGCGAGCGCGTCGGCGCGGCACAGCCCGACGATCGCGCCGCTCGCTTGATGCGCGAGCACGTCGAGCGCGCCGCGTTCGTCGATGCGCGCGCGCGCGAGCTCGAGTCGACCGATCTTGTGCTCGAACGCGCGCGCGAGCTTTCGCGCGTGCGGCGCGGGAAGCGCGCGCCGATCGCCTTGCATCGCGCGAAGCAGCGGAACGCCAAAGAGCGCGAAGGTGATCATCGCGGACACGGGATTTCCCGGCAAACCGAGCACGATCGCGTGACCGCGCGTCCCCACGGCGAGCGGCTTGCCGGGCTTGATCGCGACGCGCCAAAAATCCAATCGCACGCCGCACGCTTCGAGCGCCGCTTTGACGACGTCGTGATCGCCGACGCTCACACCGCCGATCGTGACGAGCACGTCGCACGCGCCGAGCGCCTCGTCGAGCGTGGCGCGCACGCGATCGAGATCGTCGGAGATCGGCGCGAGGCGCGTGACGCGCGCCGAGGCGCGCGCCGCCATCGCCGCGAGCGCGATCGAGTTCGACTCCGGAATCGACGCGTCGGCACCGCCGTGTCCGGGTGCGCGCAGCTCGTCACCGGTCGGAACGATCGTGACGCGCGGCGCGCGCGCGACGGAAGCGCGCGCGACGTCGAGGCTCGCGATCATCGCGAGCTCCGCGGGTCCGACGCGCGTCCCGCGCGCGACGGCGACGTCGCCGGCGCGCAGATCTTCGCCCCGCTTGCGCACGAACGCGCTCGGCGATGGCGTCGTTCGGAATCGCACCGACGCGCCGTCGCGCTCGGCGTCCTCTTGCATGATCACCGCGTCCGCGCCGCGCGGCATCGGCGCGCCGGTGAAAATGCGACACGCCGCACGCGCCTCGAGCTCCGGCGCGGCGTGCCCGGCGCGCGACTCGCCGACGACGCGCATCGCGCCGTGGGCGACGACGTCTCCCGCGCGCACCGCGTAACCATCCATCGTGCTCGCGTCGAACGGCGGCGCGTCCATCGCCGCGCGCACGTCGTCCGCGAGCACGCGACCGATCGCGTCTTCGAGCGGCACGCTCTCCGCGCCGAGCGTCTTCGCCAGCGCGAGCACGCGCTGCAGTGCTTCGTCCTTCGTCAACAAAACTGATCCCGTCGTCGGCCAACGTAACCGATCGCGGTCAAACTTCGTCCGCCGAAAACGCCATCACGCGGCGGATGTCGTCCGTTCCACACGCGAGCGCGACGAGCCGATCGATGCCGAGCGCATTGCCCGCGCTCGGCGGGATCCCGAGCTCGAGGGCCGCGATGAACTTTTCGTCGATCGGATAAACCGGCAAGCCCCGCGCGCGGCGCGCGCGCTGATCGCGTTCGAAGCGTTCGCGTTGCTCGCGCGCGTCGGTCAGCTCGCCGAACCCGTTGCACAGCTCGAGCCCGCGCACGTAGAGCTCGAATCGCTCGCAAAAGCGAGGGTCGCTCGGTTTCCTTCGCGCGAGCGACGCCTGCGACGCGGGGTAGTCGACGACGAACGCGCTCTCCATCTCCGCCACGCGCGGCTCGACGCGCTCCACCCACGTGCGGAAATATCGGTCTTCGTCGCGCTCGGCCCACGCGAGCACGTCGTCTTCGCGCGCGCCCGCGAATCGCTCGAACGCTTCGCACACGGTGAGACGCGCGGTGGGCTCGCGCAGCGCGACCACGCTCCGCACGAGCTCTTCGGTGTCGCGCATCACGCTCTCGACGTCGTCGTTACCTCGGTACCATTCTACCATGGTAAATTCGGGGTTGTGATGCGAGCCTTTTTCGCCCCTCCGGAAGCAGCGGCAAATCTGGAAGATGCGCGCGTGGCCTCGCGCGAGCAGGCGCTTCATCTGGTACTCGGGCGACGTGATCAAATAGCCTGCGCCGGCGACTTCGAACGCGTCGAGGTGCAGATCCATGCCGGGAGAGGGCACGATCGCGGGCGTCTCGACCTCGAGGAAGTCACGCGACTCGAAGAACGCGCGCACCGCGCGAACGACGCGCGCGCGCTCGACGAGAGAATCGCTCAATGCTGCGCCAAGAGGAACATGCGCTCGGTGAAACCGGCGATTTGGTGACCCATCCACGGACCGACGACGACGAGCGCGGCGATCACCGCGAGCATGCGCGGCAAGTGCGACAGCGTCGGATCTTGGACTTGCGCAGCCGCTTGAACCGCGGCGACGACGAGCCCGACGATCGCCGCGACGCCCACGACGGGAAGCGAGACGAGGGCCGCGAGGACGAGCGCTTGCTGCGCGGCGTCGACGAGCGCGCCGTTCATTCGCTCGCCGCGTCGCCCGAATCGTCGCCCGAGTCGTCGGCGGTGGCGTCGCTGCTCGAGTCTTGCGAAGAGGAGTCGGTCGCGGCGTCGGTCGTGCCCGTGTCGGACGTCCCGCCGGAGTCGGTGGGGATCGCGGCGTCGTCGCTGATCGTCGTGTTGCTCGTGTAGCAAATGTTGCTCGGGTCGACGGTGATCGTCGAGCCGGGCGGCGGGCAGCAGAAGTATCCCTGCGGCGAGCCGCCGCCGTCGGGGAGCTGCAGCTCGGCGCCCGAGATGCACACGAGGCCCGTGTCGCAGTCGGCGTTTTGCGTCGAGCCTGCGGGCACGTTTCGCAAATCGCACCGCCCGCCGACGCCGTGCGTGGTGCACGCGTTCGCGAGCGAGAGCGCGGTCGCGAAAACGACCGCTGCCGGAATCCACCGCATCGACGAGCGAATCATCGCCGGCGAAACCTTCCACATCGCAGCCCCGAACGAAAGGCTTTTTTGATACGGTCCCCGCCATGAAGCTCTCGGATCTCAAGATCATCGTCACAGGCGGCGCCAGCGGGATGGGTCGTCACTTCGCGGTTCGCCTCGTCGAGGCCGGCGCGCAAGTCGCGATCGGCGACGTGAACGAAGCGGGCCTCGCGGAGACCGTTGCATTGTGCAAGGGACCGGGGAAGGTCCACTCGCGCAAGCTGAACGTCGCGGACGAAGCGGACGTCGGCGCGTACGTCGCGTGGGCGCACGGCGCGATGGGCGGGTTGAATGGCCTCATCAACAACGCGGGCATCCTGCGCGACGGGCTCCTCGTGAAGAAAGATCGCGAGACCGGCGCCGTGAAGACGCTGACGAAAGAGCAATGGGACGCGGTCATCGGCGTGAACCTCACCGGCGCGACGCTCATGGCGCGCGACGTCGTCGCGAAGATGGTCGAGACGAATCAGAAGCCGGGCGTCATCGTGAACATGTCGAGCGTCGCGCGTCACGGAAACCGCGGGCAGTCGAACTACACGGCGGCGAAGGCGGCGCTCGCGGCGAACACCGTGACGTGGTCGAAGGAGTTCGCGCCGTTCGGCATTCGCGTCGGCGCGGTCGCGCCGGGCATGGTGGAGACGCCGATGACGCAAGGCATGAACCAAAAAGCGCGCGACGCGCTCGTCGCGGCGATCCCCGTCGGACGCATCGGCGTGCCGGAGGATTTGTGGATCGCCGTGAAGTTCGTGCTCGAGTGCGATTACTTCGACGGCCGCACGATCGACGTCGACGGCGGCCTCAGCATGTGAGGTCCTCGCGCGACGCGACTCACGGCGGCTTCGGCATTTTCCAGAGGCCGCTGTTCGCGGTCAGACCGTTTCCGAACGAGCCCCAGTAGATCGCGGTGTCGTCGACTTCGATGGCGGACGGAACGTCGTCGTTCGCGTGGAGCGTCTTCACGGTCTGGCTGCACTGCGCGATCGAGCAGCGCACGACGGATCCTTCGCCGTTGTCGGGCGTCGTCGCCGCGCCTTGATTGACCCAATAGAGGTACGACGTGTCGACGTCGATCGCGGCGGGATTTCCCTGCTGGAGCGCGAGCGGCGTGACGCCCGCGTCGACCGCGACCGGCATTTGAAAAATCGAGCCTTGCTCGAGGTACTGCACGAAATACATCGGCGTCGTCCCCGCGATCACGAAAGCGCCCGCTGATTGCGGCGCGGCGGAGTTGAGCACTTCGATCGTTCCCGTCGCGAGCGGCGCGCGGTTGATGGTCCCGTCGCCGCACGTGAAGTACAAATCGCCGCCGTAGATGCGCAGGTCGGCCAGCGACTGACACGTCTTCGCGGTCGGGATGAACGTCGTCGGCGTCGCGTTCGCCGTCCCTTTCGGCACCTTGACGATCGACAGGACGTCGTTCTGTCCGGTCGCGACCAAGACGTAGATCATCGTCGGCGAGACGGTCGTGTCGAGCGCGATCCCGTACGTGCTGTACGGGTTGTTGTTGTTGTTGTCGTCGATGATCGGGAGCGGGGCGTTGCCGCAGCCGGTTTTTGCGCATTGGTGCAGCCCGCCGATCGAGGACCAAATCACGTCGACGTCGTCCACGGCGACCGAGTACGGATAAATGCCGGCGACCGCGCCGTTCGCGAGATCGACTTGTCCCGTGCCGTCCTTGCCGATGCGCCCGACGACTTGCTCGAGTTGGTCCGTGTAATAGACGCTCGCGTCGTCGAGCGCGATGAAGCTCACGCGCGCGTTGACGAGCTCGGTCGCGGCGCCGCCGTCACCGACTGGCGCGTCCGCGGACGTGACGTCGTTGTCGGGCGCGTCTTGTGGGTTCCCGCCGTCGCTCCCGCCTTCGATCGTGTTGTCGAGCGTCGGCTCTTGCAACCCGAGGATGGCGCTGCACGCGACGAGCGGAATCGAAAGCAGAAGCAAGTACGACTTTTTCATTTTGCGAGCCGCCAGATTTTCCCGTCACCGTTTCCGGTGCCGTACTCCGCATAATAGATCGCGACGTCGTCGACGACGATGCCGCGTCCGTCGATCAAGCCCGACGCGAGCTGCGTGGGGCTACCGTTGCATCCGGTCTTCGCGCACCGAAAGACCCCGCCGGGCACGGTGATGTTTCCGTTCGAGTCCTGATCGCCGATGGTCGTCCAATAGACGTCGGTCGCGTCGGTCGTGATTCCGTAGGGCGTGTGCTGCGATCCCGCGAGGGACTGCGCGCCGCCCGTGCCGTCCGAGTTGCCATACCAGACGCCGCCCGTGCCCGCGCCCGTTCCGCCGGTCGCGAAGTAGAGCACGCCCGAGTCGAGCACGAGCACCGTCGGATACGAGCCGCTCGGGAGCGAGAAGAGCGTCGTCGCGTTTCCCGACGTGATGTTCTTGTGCATGATCTTGTCGCCGTTCGGCTCGGACCAATAGATGAACGTGCCGTCGGTCGCGATGCGCGCGTCGTCGTCGCCGGGACCGGCGGTGCTCGTCATCGCGATGTCGGTGTCGACGAGGTTGCTGATTTTGATGCGATCGATCTCGTCGAAGTCCGTCTGCAAATAATAGACGTAACCCTCGTTGAGGCGGAGATCGGTGTTCGTCGCGCCGCCGTCGGTGAGGATCGATTGCGCGTTGCACCCCGTCGACGGATCACAACGAAGCACGGTGCCCGACGGGCCGTTGTTCGCGAAGTAAACGCCGCTGTCGTCCGCGTCGATCCCGAACGGCGTGTCGGCCGAGGTGCCCGCCGCGATGAGGAACGTGCTCGCGTCGAGCTTGTCGGCGCCCATCACCGTGTTGCCGTCGTAGTTGGTCCAATAGATTTGCGATCCGTACTGCGCGATGAACCAAGGCGAGCCTTGCTGACCCGCGATCAAGACGGGTTGGCACGCGCCGTTCACGCACGCGCCGCCGAGACAGTCCGTCGTGCACGCGCCGCCTTCACCGCCTTCGCTCGGCGCGCCGTCGGTCGTCGCTGCGTCGCCGAGCGTGTTGTCGAGCGTGGGCTCGTCGAGGCCGAGGATCGCGCCGCACGCGCTGCACGCGAGCGCCAGGATCCACGGGAAATGCCGCATCAGAACACACCGGCGATCGAAACGCCGAACGGCGAGACGCTCGCCGTCACCGGGTGCTCCTTGCTCGCCGGCGCGAGGAAAAAAATCGTGAGCCCTGCGGCCGCGAGAACGCCGCCCGCGATGAACGCGACGGTCGACACGTTCGCGAGCGTCATCGCGTCGTCGACGCTCGCTTTGCCCGCGGCGTTGCAGCGCGACAGATCGGGGACGCAGTTGTTGTTCGAGAGCGCGGAGTTCTTGTCGCCGATCGCGAGCGCACCGAACACGCCGCCCGCGATGAGCCCGGCGACGCCGAAGCCGGCGATCGTGAGACCCGCGATGCGCATGCCGTTGCCGCGTCCGTCGCTCACCATGACGGGCGTCGTCGTCGTCGTCGTTTGTTCCGTGACGACGGGCTTCGCGGCGGGCGCGGCTTCGAACGTCACCGTGACGCGCGCGTTCGCGCCTTGCGCCACGTCGATCTCTTTGTGGAACGGAAGCTTGTCGGGCGCGGTCGCGTCGATGACGTGGTGACCGGGATCGATGGGCATCGCCATGCCGAAGCTTCCGGAGTCGAGCGTCTTCGCGTCGCGCACGATCGCGACGCCGCCCGGCGCGTTCGGAACTTCGATCGACAAATGCGCGAGCGTCGGGAAGAGCGCTTTTGCGCGCTCCGTCGCGCGCGCGGCCCAATCGGGGTGGCGCTCTTGAGAAGCCGTCGCCGCGTCCGTGTACGTGACCCACGCGCTCGCGGTCTGACCGTTTTTCTCGTAGCACGCGGCGAGGTTGAGGAGCGTTCCGGCGCCAGGATCGAGGCGCTGACTTCCCTCGAGCTTCGGGCACGCCTCGGCGTACCGACCTTGCTCCATCAGTTTGCGGCCCGCGTCGAAGAGCACCTGCGCCGCGGCTTTGTCGTCAGCGCCCGTCGCGTGAGCGAACGCGGGGGAGAGGACGACGGCGGCAAACGCGAAAACGATCGTTCGGTTTTTCATTTTCAGTTTCGTGTGGTCGGCAGATCGTTGCCGCCGGACGTGCTGGTCGCCGTCGTTGGAGCGTGAACGCCCGCGTCGTGTCGTTGCATCGGATGCGTCGCGATCGTGGTCGTCGTGGCGGCGGTGCTCGTCGTGGCGGTCGTGGTGATGGCGGTCGCGATGCTCGGCGGAAGCGGCCGTTCGACGCCCGACACGACGGGCGGCGAAATCGGATCGCGCACCGTGGGCAGCGTGCTCACGTCGACCTCGTTCGAGGGCGTCGAGCCTGGACTGGTCGTTGCGTGCGTGCGCGTCTTCAGCACGATCACCGCGCCGAGGATCGCGGAGGCGAGCGCGACGGCGACCGCGATCGGCAAGACGAGCTTGCGACGCGAGTCGCCCGCCGCGAGCTGCGTTCGGTCCCACGCGACGTCCGTGCTGCTTCCCGGCGCGCGAATCGACGGACGATCCGACGGCAACGCGCTCAAACGCGACGACGAGGACGCGCTGAGCGGCATGCGCTGCGTCGCGAGCGCGAGCGACGACGCCGGCGCGAACGGCGCGAGCGCCGCCGCGAACTCCGCGACCGATTGAAACCGATCCTCGGCGCGCTTCTCGAGGCACTTCAAGATCACCGCGCGAAGCTCGACGGGAATGTCCGGACGAAGCGACTCGATGGGCCGCGGCGGATCGGAGATGACCATCGCCGTGAGCTGCGTGAGCGTGTTCGCGGGGAAGGGCACGCTGGCCGTGAGAAGCTCGTACAAGATCGCGCCGAGCGCCCAGATGTCGGTGCGCTGATCGACGTCGCGCGACGCGCGCAGTTGCTCCGGCGACATGTAGCTCGGCGAGCCGAGCACTTGCGTCGTCGCGGTGAGCGAGAGCTCCTCCGTGCCGACGATCTTCGACACGCCGAAGTCGAGCACCTTCACGAGCGACTCGCCGTTGAGTCGCTGCGTGAGAAACAAATTCTTCGGCTTGAGATCGCGGTGGATGATCCCGAGCGAGTGCGCCTCGGCGATCGCCTCGCACGCTTGAAGGATGTAGTCGACCGCGGTCTCGATCGGCATCGGTCCGTTGCGACGGAGCGCGCGATCCACGTCCTCGCCTTCGAGGAACTCCATCACCATGTACGGCGCGCCGCCGCCTGCGCGGCCGTCGTCACCGTCGAGGCGTCCGACGTCGGTGACCTTCGCGACGTGATCGCTGCGCAAGCGCACCGCCGCGCGCGCCTCGCGCTCGAAGCGCGCGACGTTGTCCGGATACTGCATCGCTACGCGCAGCATGAACTTGAGCGCGACCACTTGTCCGAGCTGCAGATGCGTCGCGGCGACGACGACGCCCATCCCGCCGACGCCGAGCACGCGCTCGACGCGGAACTTGTTGCTGAGGACGTCGCCCGGCTTGACCGGATCGTCCGGCGACAAGCGCGGGCTGTCGGGATTGGAGGGCGGAGCGTTCATCCGGCGCGCCCGAAAGGATAGCATCGCGGCGCTCCCGTTGGACGTTCGTCGTCCTCAAACGGTTCAATCGCGCGGGCGCTATTTTGCGCGTGTTTTCAGCGCGAGCGCGTGGATGTCGGCCTTCATCGCGTCGCCGAGGGCGCGGTACACCATCTGGTGCATCTCGATCAGCGATTTGCCCTGGAACTGCGGCGCGACCACGGTCGCCTCGAAGTGATCCTTCGTGCCGGTGAGATCCTTCACGTCGATGTCCGCGCCGGGAAGCGCCGCGGCGAGCATCGTTCGAATGCGTTCCGGTTCGATCATCCGAGCCCTCGTTCCATCAAGAGAAATGCCATGAGCGCCTTCTGGACGTGAAGGCGATTCTCCGACTGGTCCCACACCTTCGATCGCGCGCCGTCGATCACGCTCGCGGAGATTTCTTCGCCGCGGTGCGCGGGCAAGCAGTGCATCACGATCGCCGTGGGCTTCGCGTGCGCGAGCATGGTCTCGTCGAGCGTCCATCCGGCGAAATCCTTCAGGCGCTTTTGGTTCTCTTCTTCTTGTCCCATGCTCGTCCACACGTCGGTGCACACGACGTCCGCGCCGAGGATCGCTTCGCGCGCGTCGGTCGTGAAGTGCGCGGAGCCGCGATCCGGCGAGACGTACGCCGCAGGCCCCGCGACGCGCAGCTCGAACCCGAAGATCGCCGAGGCCTCGACGAACGAGCGCGCCATGTTGCTCGATCCATCTCCGACCCACGCGACGCGCATGCCCTCGATGCTGCGGCCGAAGTGCTCCTCGATCGTGAAGACGTCGCAGAGCACTTGCATCGGATGACCGATGTCGGTGAGGCCGTTGATGACGGGCGAGGTCGAGCTCTTGGCCATCTCTTCGAGCCGCGCGTGCGTCGACGTGCGAAACACGATCAAATCGCACCAGCGCGAGAGCTGACGTCCCGTGTCGCTGACCGACTCGCCGCGCGCGAGCTGCGTGCCTTGCGACGTGAGGATGGTGGGATGCAAGCCGAGCTGCGCGGCGCCGATCTCGAACGACACGCGCGTGCGCGTCGACGCTTTCTCCATCACGATCGCAACCGCGCGCCCGCGGAACATGTTCGTTCGCGCGGACGGATTCGTCACGAGCTCGGCCTTCATCGTCTTCGCGAGGTCGAGCACGCGCCGCGACTCGGCGAGCGACAAATCGGAGAGGAAGAGAAAATCACGTTTCGGTTTGTTCATGGAAGCGGCTCGCGGGCGATGGAGTCGGCGATGGATTCGAGCGACGGAATTTTTTCCGCCATCGCGGCGAGACGATCGGCGCGCGCGCGGAGCTCGTCGCGCTGCGCGGCGACCGATTTCGCGCCGGTCCCGCCGGGGCTCTCCTTCGCCGACGCGGCGCGCGCCGGATCGAGCACGGCGAGCGCCTCCTCGTCGATTGCAGAATGCACGGATTTCGCGACGTCGATCGACACCGCGCGCAGCGTCGTCCCCGCGTCGAGCGCGCGCCGCACGAGCGCGCCCACCGCGCCGTACGCTTCGCGGAATGGGAGCCCCTTCTTCACGAGCGCTTCGGCGAGATCGGTCGCCTGCGTGAAGCCTTCGTCGAGCATCGCCTTGCCGCGCGCTTCGTCGAAGTGAACGTGCGGCAGCGAGAGCGCGAGGAGATCGAGCGCGTCTTGCGCGCGCGCGGGCGCGGCGAGGAGCGGGCCGCGGTCTTCTTGTTGATCGCGGTTGTATCCGCTCGGCAACCCGCGCACGAGCGCGAGCATGGCGACCACGTCGCCCGCGGCGCCGGCGGCCTTGCCGCGCGTGAGCTCGAAGACGTCGGGATTTTTCTTCTGCGGCATCATGCTCGAGCCCGCGGAGATTTCTCCGTCGAGGCGCACGAGTGAAAATTCGGCCGTCGAAAAATCGATCACGTCGGCCGCGATTTGCGCGCACGCGAAGCTCACGCGCGCGCACGCCCACGAAAAGTCGAGCGCGAAGTCGCGATCGTGCACGGCGTCGAGCGCGTTCGTCGTCGTGCGCGAAAATCCGAGGAGGCGCGCCGTCAGCGCGCGATCGATCGGAAGCGACGTGCCCGAGCACGCGCCGGATCCGAGCGGCGATGCGTCCGCGGAGTCGAGCGCGAACCGCGCGACGTCCGCCGCGCGCAAGAGCGCGGCGACCCACGCGCACGAAAGGAACGCCGCGGTGATCGGCTGCGCGCGTTGCCGATGCGTGTACGCGGGCAGAAGAACGTGCGCGTCGCGCTCGCCGCGCGCGAGGACGTCGCGTGCGAGCTTCGCCGTCTTCGCGAGGACCGCGCGCCCGCGCTCACGCACGAACAAACGAAGATCGAGCGCGATCTGATCGTTTCGCGATCGCGCGGTGTGCAAGCGCGACGCGACGTTCGGCGCGCGCGCCGCGAGCGCCGCTTCGACCGCCATGTGCACGTCCTCTTCGAGCGGCAGCTCCGGCAGCTTCGGACCGCGCGCTTCGTGCTCCATCGCGAGCAGCGCGTCGCGCAAGGTGATTGCATCATGCACGGAAATGATCGCGGTCTTCCCGAGCATCACCGCGTGCGCCGCGCTGCCGAGGAGATCTTCACGAAGAAACTGCAAATCGCTCTCGAGCGAGCTCGTGAGGCGGACGAGCTCGGGAAGCATGGCCGCTCCCGTCGCGGAAGTTCGCGCGATGCCCGACATGAGCGCTCTCATAACACGAAGTCGCGCCGATTCATGCTATGCGCACGGCCATGTCGCGCATTCATCGAACGCTTCCATCGAAAGGAACTCGCATCGGCCTCGCGTATTCGGGTGGCCTCGATACGCGCACCGCCGTCGCCTACATGGCGCGCGAAGGTCTCGAGGTGCACGCGTACACGGCCGACCTCGCGCAGCCCGACGAGAAGGAGCCGGCGGCGATTCCGCCGACCGCGATCGAGCACGGCGCGAAGAAGGCGAAGCTCCTCGACGTGAAGGAGGATCTCGCGCGCGCGGGGGTCGCGGCGATTCAGTGCGGCGCGTTTCATCTCGCGACCGGCGGCAAGCGCTACTTCAACACGACGCCGCTCGGGCGCGCCGTCACCGCGACCGCGATCGCGCGCGCGATGAAGGACGACGACGTGCACGTGTTCTCCGACGGCTCGACGCACAAGGGAAACGACATTCAGCGCTTCTTCCGTTACGGCGTGCTCGTCGATCCGGATCTCGCGATCTACAAACCGTGGCTCGACGCGGTGTTCGTGAAGAAGCTCGGCGGGCGCAAGGAGATGAGCGAGTACCTCGCCCAGATCGGCAAGCCGTACACGATGAGCGTCGAGAAGGCGTACTCGACCGATTGCAATTTGCTCGGCGCGACGCACGAGGCGAAAGACCTCGAGCGCCTCGACGTCTCGATGCACGCGGTGGATCCCATCATGGGCGTCGCGCACTGGAAGAGCGACGTGAAGATCGATCCCGAGACGATCGAGATCGTGTTCGAGCGCGGCGTTCCGAAGAGCGTCGCGGGGAGGTCGTTCGGGACGACGTGGGAGTTGTTGCATCATGCAAACGTCGTCGGCGGACGCCATGGGCTCGGGATGAGCGACCAGATCGAGAATCGCGTCGTCGACGCCAAATCCCGCGGGATTTACGAGGCGCCCGGCATGGCCCTCCTTTCCCTCGCGTACGAGAGGATTCTCTCCGCCGTGCACAACGAGAACACGACCGATCTCTACGCGACGCTCGGGCGAAGGCTCGGGCGGTTCCTCTACGAAGGCCGCTGGTTCGATCCGGAGGCGATGCTCTTGCGCGAGGCGCTCGTGCGTTGGGTCGCGACGGCGATCAGCGGGCGCGTGACCGTCGAGCTTCGCCGCGGCGACGACTACACGATCTCGAAGACCGCGGCGGAGCACGCCGCCTACGATCCGGACAAGCTGTCGATGGAGCGGTCCGCGACCGCGTTCTCACCCGAAGATCGAATCGGCGCGCTCGAGGTGCAGTCGATCGGCGTGCTCGACAATCGCGCGCTGCTCGCCGCGCTCGCGAGCGCGGGAGTCAAGTAAGCGCGACGCGCTCACGGCGCGAGGACCGCGGCGACCGCTTCGGGATCCGCGATGCCCTGCGCTTGCATCCACTCGCGAGATTCGGTGACCGCGGCGCGTCCGTCGTCGTCTTGCGCGAGCTTGCCGCATCGGAGTCGCGCGATCGCCGCGTGGAGCGCCATGTCGCACGTCGCGTAATCGCGCGCGGCGCGGTCGAACGAGATCGCCGCGCGCTGCGCGTCGCCGAGCGCCTGTCCGATGCACCCGCGGAGCATCGCGGCCTCCGCGAGCGCCCATGACGCGTCCGAGCGAGCGAGCTCGTTCGTGAAGCGCGCGGCCTCGTCGAGGAGCGCGCGACTCTGTCCGCCACCGCGCGCGCACGCGAGCGCGGTGCGCGCGCGAAGCCCGCACAAGAGGACGCGTTGGTGTTGAATGCGCAGCAGGCGCGATCGTTCGATCGCGGGCCACCGCTCGACGATGCGCGCGTGCGCGCGCTGCGCGTCGCCCGCGTACAGATCGATGCGCGCCCGCGCGACGAGCTCCTGCAAGTGCGGCAACTGGACCAACTCGGTCTCCGCGATGGTCGCCGCGGCGTCGAGCTCGCGTCGCGCGGTGTCCGCGTCGCCGAGCGCGAGCCAGAGGAAATTGAGCTCGCCGGCGCGGATGCTCGTCTGCGCGAAGCGGTCGGCGCGCGCCTCCGCGTCCGCGAGTTGATCGGGGAGCTCCGCGCGGAGCGCCGCGATTTGTCCGAGCTGGAGGAGCGAGCGCAGCGAGTAGAGCGTCGCGGTGTCGATCTCCCACGTCGACGACGGCGCGTGCTCGCGGAGCAAGCGGAGCGCGTCTTCGCAACGCGCGCGCGACGCGAGCCAATAGCCGGAGAGATTGAGCGCGACACCTTCACCGGCGAGCGCGTACGCCACGCCGCGCGGATCGTTCGCCTGGAGCGCGATTTCGCGCGCGCGATCGAGCAGCGCCTGCCACCGCTCACGCGTCTCCTCGCCGGACGTCGCGACGTACGCGGCTTCGTGTCCGAGCGCGCGCGCGACGCGCGGAGCGTCGCCGGCCGCGAACGCGAGGAGGAGCCCGCGCGTCTGGAGCTCCGCCGCGCGGAGCGTGTCGATGAACGCGAGCCCGGCGGACGCGGTGAAGCACGCGTCGATCGTCGCGAGCTCGCGCGGCGAAGCGCTCTTCGCCTTGAACGCGAGCCCGCGAACGCGGAGCTGCGCGCGGTGGACGGCGAGCGCGACGAGCGCGCGACCTGGAGAGGGCGCGAGACGGAGATCGAGCGCGCGCATCACGTCGTTCATCACCTCCATGCCTTCGCGCGTGTGCCCGGTCGTGAGCAGCTGGTGCGCGGCGCGGCGTTTGAGCTCGAGGATCTCGTCGTCCTGCGCGAGCTTCGCGGCGCGCAAATACGCGCTCGCCGCGCTGGTCCCGCGTCCGACGCTCGAGTGCGCCGTGGCGAGATCGAGCAGCAACGCCTTCGTCTCGAGCTCGGGCCGCATCGCGAGCGCCCACTCGATGAGCCGCGCGGCGCGATCGAACGCGAGCTTGTCGCTCGCGGCGCTCGCCGCGCGCACGGCGTAGTCCGCCGCCTTCGCGCGATCGCCCGCGCCGCGGTGATGCTCGGCGAGCGCTTCGAGATCGGAGTCCGACGCGGCCTCGAGAGCGCGCGCGATGCGCGCGTGCACCGCCTCTTGCGACGTCATGTGCGCGAGCACGGCTTGACGCACGCGATCGTGAAATGGCTCGACGCACGCCACGTCGCGCACGCGCGTCGTGCGCACGAGTCGCTCGAATCGAAGCTTCGCGACGAGCTCGTCGAGCGCGGCGGTCTCGATGTCGCACGCGCTCGCCGCGGTGGCTTGCGCGAGTGGACCGCGCGCGACGGCGAGCACCTCGAGCAGCGTGCGTTCGGCGTCCTCTGCGGCTTGGATGCGACTCCACAGCGCGTCCTCGAGGCGCACGTGCGGTCGCTTCTTCGTGCCCTCGTGCCCCTCGTCGATCCACGCGTGACGCACGAGCTCGTCGATGAACAGCGGGTGCCCGGCGGCTTCGCGCACGATCGAGTCGGTCGCGCTCTCGGGCACCGCGGACTTCTGATCGGTGCGCTCGAGGAGCGCTTGCGCGAGCGCGCGGCTCTCGGCCTCGCCGAGCGGCTCGAGGTGCACGATGCGCACGTCGCCGGGCATGGTGCTCGATCCGACGTTCAGCTTGCTCGCCGGGAGCGACGCGGGAGGCCCCCCGCGCGCGCACGTGCTCGTCTCGCGGTCGGTGCGCACGGTCGCGAGGAGCAAAATCGACGCGGCCGGTGGACGCATCACCTCGCGCAACAAAACGAGGCTGTCCGCGTCGGCCCACTGGAGATCGTCGATGAGCATCACGACGAGGCGCGTCTCGGCGAGCGCGTGGAGCAAATCGCGCATCGCGAAGAAGACGCGCGCGCGGCGCTCCATCGGATCGAGCGCGCTCGAAGCGATCGACACCGGATCGCGCGCGTTCGCGCTGGGTACGCTGAGGAGCCGCTCGAGGACGGGAAACGTGCGCCCGAGTCGCAGCGCGGCTTGTCCGCGCGGCGCGAGGTTCGCGAGCTCCGCGCGCGGCAAGCGGAGCAAATATCGACCGAGCGAGTCGATCACGCCGTCGACCGCTTTGTAAGGCACCGACTCGCGCTCGTAGCAGCGACCCTTGAGCACGATCGCGTCGCGATCGATCTTCGACATTTGATCCACGAAGTGCCGCACGAGCGCGGTCTTGCCGAGACCGGACTCGCCGTGCACGTACACCGTGACGCCCGTTCCGCGCCGCGCTTGTTCCCACGCGCGTTTGAGTTGCTCGAGCTCGCGCGTGCGCCCGACGAAGAGCGCGCCGCTCGCGCCTTCTCCCGACGGCGGCATGAGCGACGCGCGCGGCGCGGGAGCGAGCCCGAGTCGCTTCGCGATTTCTTCTCCGTTGGGTCGCGCGGCGGGATTCGGATCGAGGAGCGCGACGGTGAGCGCGGCGAGATCGTCGGGGACGCTCGCGACGGCGCGCGGATCGGGTGGCGCGGTGCGCTTCGTCGTGAGCACTTCGTACGCGCTCCCGAAGAAGGGAATTTGTCCGGTGAGCGCTTCGTAGAGCATCACGCCGAGCGCGTACCAATCCGCGGCAGGTCCCACGGCGGATCCGATCGCTTGTTCCGGCGCCATGTACGCCACCGTGCCCGCGATGCCTTCGCCCGCTTGTGCGCTCGCGTCGGTCTCCGTCACGAGCCCGAAGTCCACGACGACGACGCGCGCGCGCGCGCCCTCCGCGCACGCGATCACGTTCGTCGGTTTCACGTCGCGGTGCACCTTGCCTGCGGCGTGAAGCGCCGTGAGCCCGGCCGCGATCTGCGCGAGCGCGTCGCGCAAGCGCGCTTCGTCGAAGCGTCCGGCGCGCGCGCGCGCTTCGATCGTCCCGCGCACGGACGACGCGTCGATCGTCTCGGCGCCTTGAATGTCCGTTGGCGCGTGCTCGATCGACTCCGACGAAATTCCCGGCCGCACGAACGAGAGGAAATCCGTTCCGCGCAAGAGCTCCATCGTGAAAAAATATTGTGAGCCCTCCGCGAGCAGCTCGCCGAAGCGCACGAGGTTCTCGTGGTGGATGTCGGCGAGCGCGCGAAACTCTGCTTTGAAGCGGAGCAGCGACGCGGCGTCGAGGTTGCGCAGCGTCTTCAGCGCGACGCGCGCGTTGCGCTCGACGTCCGTCGCTTCGTACACGACGCCCATCCCGCCGCTGCCGATCTGACGCTCGATGCGAAACCGCGCGCTCCCGCGGAAGTCCATCAGTGGTTCGGGCACGAGCTCTGACACTGTTGCCAGAGGCACGAGAGCAGACCGTAACCTGCGTCGTCGTAGTCGGAGCTCGGCGACTGGAGCTGGGAGCAATCCGCGGGCGTGCACTGTCCCGACGGCGGCGCGCACTGCGCGACGGGGCTCGACGTGCTCTCGTCGGCGCAGCCGCCTTGGAGCACCCACGACTGACACGGCGAGCCCGGTCGGTTCATCGCGTTGTCGAGGCACACGCCGCACGCGCCCGCTTCGGAGAGCGCGATCGACTGCGATTGGCACGTCGGCACGCTCGGCGCGCACTCCGAGCACGACGTCGCGCAGTGCTGGCCGATGCACTTGAGCAAGTTGTTGTCCGCGGCGGCCGCCGTGGCGATCGACGAGGCGTACGCCGTGCCCGCGTCCGCGAGGATCTCGCTGCACTCGGTGTTCGAAAAGTCCGGAGCCGAGACGCAATCTTGTACGGCCGCGACGATCTCACCGGTCTGATCGAGGTTGCAGACGGCCTTGAGCGAAACGGGCGGCGAGCCGTTCGGGTTTTCGCACGAATTCTCGATGCACGCGCCGCACTGATTGCTCGGGAGCATGAAGCAGTCGTTGCTCACCGAGACGTCGCTGCCGCTTCCGCCGTCGCCGGGCGAGGTTTGATCGCCGGAGAGCTCCGCAGCGATGAACGCCGTGCAGCCGATCGCGCCCGACGCGAGCAGGACGACGAGCGTGACGACGCGCGCATTCATCAAAACCTCCCCGTCGCGGAGAGGAAACCTCCGCCCATCGTCGGCGCCGCGCCGAGCGAGACCTGCGCGCTCGAGCTCGGCATCGCGATGGCGACGATGCCGCAGATGATCGCCGCGCCCCAAATCACGTCGGTCGCGATTGCGAATCCGTACGCGAGCGTCTTGTCGGATCCGAACGACGAGCCGCACGAAGTTCCGTCGCTCGCGCAGTTGCCCTGCGCGGCCTTCATGAAGCCGAGCGCGAAGACCCCCGGGACCACGCCGACGCCGCCGAGCGTGAGCGCGGCGTACGCGAAGCTCGCGCGCGTCGACGAGCTCGAGTGAACGAGCGGCGTGAACGTGTGGTAGCTGCCGTAGGGGCTCGACGAATCGACGACGACGACCGGCGGCGGCGTCGACGGCGCGACGTTCGCGAGCACCGTGACGCGCGCTTGCGCCCCCGCGGACATCGTCACGTCTTGTCGATCGCCTTCGCGCACCGTCACCGTCTGCTCCGCTTTCACGTCGCCTTCGACTTGGAGCTGCACGACGTGCGAGCCGGGGTTCACGCGGCGCGGCGCCGCGAGCGCATCGTGCCGAATCGCTTCGCCGTCGATGAAGATCTGTCCGCCACCCAACACGTGGAGCATGAGCTGCGGGATTCGCTGATCGAGATCGCTCGCTTGCACGTCGGCGTCGCCCCGCGCCTTCTTCGCTTCGGCGGACTCGTTGGGTCGCGGCGGGAGCTGCACGGCGGCGAGGAACGCCGTGCGCGCGCCGACGAGATCGCCCATCGCGCGCAGCGTGCGCCCGATCTCGAAGCCGATGCGCGGCGTCGGGATGAGCGCGTACGCAGCTTTGAATTTTGCGAGCGCGCCGGCGAGATCGTTTCGCTTGTCGCGCAGCTCGAGCCCTTGCAGATACGCCGCGCGCGCGCTCTCGATGTCGGACGGCGAAGGTTCCTGCGCGCGCGCGGCGACGGGTGCGAGCAGGACCGCGATCACGAACGGGACGACGCGAGCGAGACGCACGTCACCCTGATAGCGCAAACGACGCGAGGTCAAAAGATGTCCGGTCGCGATTGGGTCGCGGTCGCGGTCGCTTGGGGAGGAGGAGGAGTCTGCGGCGCGTGCGGCGCGCTTGTTGTCGGTGCGATCGTCGTTGGCGCGCTCGACGCGATCGCGCGCGGCGCGTGCTCGACGCGGTCGGTCGCGGTCGTGCTCAGCGTCGGTTGTGACGGTTTCGTGTCGCTCAAACGAAGCGGCGCGAGCTCTGTGGAATCGACGGGCGCGGCAGTGACCGCGGGCTCCGCGGCGCGCACCGGTGCCGTGGCGCTCGACGCGACGTGCGTACGCGTCACGACGAAGATCACGAGCGCCGCCGATCCGAAGAGAAGCGCCGCCGCGCCGAGCACGAGGGCGATCCAAAAACCCGACGACGAAGACGATTGACCGCGCGTGTGCGCCCACGACGGATTCGTCTGCGCGTACGGCACCGCGAGCGCCGTCGCCAACGCGCCGATCTCATGCG
>Ga0335078_10000401_pt1 | contig 68508 bp, 57 predicted proteins | sample Lox_Sample_32_FD_206711 | JGI IMG/M metagenome (GOLD analysis project Ga0335078, IMG submission 206711) | Soil microbial communities from Loxahatchee National Wildlife Refuge, Florida, United States - Lox_Sample_3.2 | ecosystem: Environmental > Terrestrial > Soil > Wetlands | place: USA...
GCCTTTGAATTCCGTGTAATTCATGTCCCCCGGATTGCGTTTCGCGGTCTTGGTGGCCGCCCGGGCGCTCGGATTCGCGCCGCGCGCGATCAAGTGCCTGGCCAGTTCCAGGCTGTCCAAGTCGCCTTCGGCAGTCTTGGGAGCTGGATATTGCGATTCTTCATAGTTGCGGATGCGAATCAGCGCGTGCAACGGCGCCCAGCGTGTACCCGTCGCATTTGGATCGGCACCCTTGCTCAACAGAAAATCCGCCAGCGCGAAATGTCCGTTGGCAATCGCGGTGACCAGCATCGTATCGCCCACGGTATTGACTTTTCGCTGGTCCGGAGGAGTGCGGCTGTTCACATCCGCTCCCGCGGCCAGCAGTGCATCCGCAAGCGCAACGTCGCCGGTGCGCACGGCAAAGAATAGAGCAGTTTCATTCTTCTTCGATAGCCTGTTCACGTCCGCGCCCGAGGCTAACAAGGTCTTCACCGCAGCCACATGATCGTCGGCGGCCGCCCACATCAGCGCAGTCTGGCCGCTGGTTTCTTCGGCTTCATTCGCCTTCACTCCGGCTGCAAGTAAAGCTTTGATCACGCCGGGATTACCGCTGCGCGCGGCCGTCAACAACGGCGTGCCCGTAATCGGCACCGCACTGCGCGGATCGGCACCGGCTTTGAGCAGCGCCTGTGTGATGCCGGCATTGCCGTTGGTTACGGCCAGCGCGAGCGGTGTCACGCCCCATCGATTCGCGGCCTTCGGTTTCGCCCCCGCGGCCAGCAGAGCGTTGACCAGATCCAAGCGATCGTTTTGAACCGCCCAATGCAAGGCGGTGGTTCCATCCGGATCGGCGGAATTCGGATCGTCGCGCGATTGGAGGTGTTCTTGAACGGTGGATAAATTCCCCGCCTTCACCGCGTCAACCAGCGATTCCGGCTCGGCGGCGAAGCTCACCACCCAGAGCGCCGCCAAGCTCGCCAGAACTGAGGAAGCTATCCGCATGGCTCAGAGTTCCGAGATCGTACCCGTGGCATCGCCGAGGGTTTCGATATGCACGCCGGATTTATCCAGCATGCTCCGCAAAAGATTCGACATCGGAACATCCTGTTTATAGTCGATGTGGCGGCCGCCCTTCAGCGTTCCCGCTCCTCCGCCGGCCAGCACGATGGGCAAGCGCTCGTGATTGTGCATGTTGCCATTGCTGATGCCGCCCCCGTAGAGGATCATCGAATTGTCCAGCAGGTTTCCGCCGCCGTCAGGAGTTTGCTTCAGCTTTCCAAGGAAAATGGCAAGCTGCTGCACGTGATAGGCGTCGATTTTCGCAAGTTTAGCCAGCTTTTCCGGATTATTGTCATGATGCGAGATGGAATGATGTCCGTCCGGCACCCCCGCTTGCGGATAACTCCGCCCGCCTTCCTCGCGGCCGATCATGAGCGTACTGACGCGCGTGATGTCCGACTGAAATGCCAGTACCTGAAGATCGAACATCAGGTTGATGTGGCCTTCAAAATCCTCTGGGATTCCAAGCGGACGCGTAGCGCCCTGGCCTTGCGCGGGAGCCTTGGCGTTCTGCGCTTCGATCCTCTCCAGCCGCAGTTCCACTTCGCGAATCGCGTCGAAATACTGATCCATTCTGCGGCGATCGGCGGGACCTAGAGTGCTTTGCAGCCGTTTCATCGATCCTGAGACCGCATCCAGAATGCTCCGGTCTTCGCGAGTTTCAGTGACCCGCTCGGTAGCGCTCTGCCCTTCACCGAAAAGGCGCTGAAAAACCAGGCGAGGATTGTTCTCCATCGGGAGCGGCGTGGTGGGCGAGCTCCAGGAGATCGTGTTCATGTAAGCGCAGGTGTAGCCCTCGTCGCACAGCGGTGCGATGTCGCTGTCGTCCAGCTTCAATTCGAGCGATGCGAGCAGGTTGTCTTTCCCGAGCGTTCTGGCCGCGATCTGGTCGGCCGTGATACCCAGATAGAGGTCGGCGCCCTCGGTTCGCTTTGCATGACACCCGCTCAGGAAGGCGCCCGCCGCGCGCGAATGGTCCCCGGCGCCGTCGTTCAACCGATCCGCGGCATGATGCGCAAGCCCCGAGAGAACGTTCACACGATCGCGGAAAGGCTCCAAGGCGCGCAGCGTCGGAGAAAACGCAAAGTCCGTGCCTGAACCGACCGGTGTCCATTGCGCCAGGTTGACGCCGTTGGGAATGTACATGAACCCGAGCCGTGGAATCGCTTTCGGCACGGCGGCAAATGCCGGTGTCATTGCGTCCAGCAAGGGAAGCGCACACGCGGCGCCCAGCCCACGCAGGAAGGAACGGCGCGGTAGCGCGGTCTTGGTTATGAACATGGTCGGGTTCCTTTCATGAGTTAGTTTCCTCCGTTCGCTTTCGCGGATCGCGCCGTCTCCACAGGCCCGCCCGCATTCTCCGGCAGCCGCATCTGGAAGGGAGTGCTCTCCACAATCCCCATCAGCAGCGATGAAAAACGGTAATCGTCCTTTTTCGCTCGCGCCACGACCGCACGGATCGATGGCGCATCGTACCAGGCGCTTCCACGCCCCAGCGCGTACGTGAGCAGCCGCTCCGTCATGCGGTAGACGAACTCACCGGAGTGTTCCTGCAAGACTTGCCTCAGACCCTTGACTCCGTCGAACTCCGTTCCGTCGGCCAATTGCCCTCGCGCATCGATCTGATTGCGCGTCTTGTCCGCCGGACCGGTCGACTCGAACGTTCGCCATTTTCCCGTGGCGTCGAAGTTCTCCATTGCGAATCCGAGCGGATCCATGCGCGCATGACAGCTCGCACACTCAGGGTTCGCGCGATGTTCCGAGAGACGTTCGCGCATGGACAAAACTTTTCCCGCGCCTTGGGCTTCCGGCAGCGCCGGCACGTTGGGCGGAGGCGGCGGCGGTGGACTTCCCAGCAGGGTCTCGAGAATCCACTTCCCGCGAACCACCGGCGAAGTGCGGTTCGGATAGGACGTGGCGGTCAGAATGCTCCCCTGACCCAGCAGCCCGCCGCGAATCCCGTCGTTCACGGTGACCCGTCGGAATTGATCGCCATAAATGTCCGGTATCCCGTAATGGCGCGCCAGGCGCTCGTTGACAAAAGTGTAATTGGCGTTTAGCAGTTCCAACACGCTGCGATCGCCCAGCAACACGCTCTCGAGCAGTAACTCGGTCTCGCGCTCGAATGCGCGACGCAGGCCTTCATCGAACTCGGGGAAGACGATCGGGTCCGGCTTTACTCCTTCCACCATCCGGAGCGCCAGCCATTCGGATGCGAAATTAGTGACCAGGCTCTTCGCGCGCGGGTCCGCCAGCATGCGGTGGACCTGAGTTTCCAGGACGCCCGATTTCCTGAGTTCACCGCGCTCGGCGAGTGCCAGCAGTTCATCATCGGGAATGCTGCTCCACAAGAAGAACGATAGGCGGGAAGCCAGATCGAGATCGTTGATGCGATATGCCGTGCCGGATGCGATGCCGGCCGGGTCTCGCTCGGCACGGAACAGAAACGCCGGGTCCATCAGCATCCGCCGGAGGCCCACGCCGACACCAGATTCAAAGTCGCCGTCTTTGCGTCCTTCTTTGTAGGCACGCGTCAGGTCCTGCATTTCGTCGCCAGAAACAGGCCGGCGATACGCGCGATGCGCAAGCGTCCCGAGGATCTTTTGCGCGCAGGGCAACTCGTCTTTTTCCGCCGTGGGCCAGCAGGTGTAGACACGGCGGCGGCTCTCCGAATCCCCTGCACCATGGACGGCCTTGGTGCTGAACGGACCGCTGACAATCACGCTGTCGATGCCCATGGGCTGCGGCGGCCCCGCGGTGCCGGACAGGAATTGCTCTCTCACACCCGACGGCACCGGAACGAATCGTGCCAGAAATGCAGCACTGATCTTCCGCTCTCCCGCTCTCACCGGAATACGAACTTCGAGCGCCGCGTCAGCATTACCGCCTCTTTGCACGCGCTCTTCACGAGTCAGCTCCTTCATCGGCTCCTCGCCTGGGATTCCGTTCATCGGCAGAAATCGATCGGTCTTGTCATCCAGCGGTTCTCGGATGGTCTGATCCATTCCGACCGCGAACAAGCCGACCGGCTTGCCATCCAGTTCGATCTCCACCCGCTCGCGCAGCGGCTTCTCGTCGGTGTCGGATCCGCCGACGTACCGGTCGATCCCGATGATGCGGTCATAGCGGCGCTGCAGTTTAATGTGGATCGAATATTCTCCGTCGGCGGGGAAGCGATAAGAAAACGCCACGCCGCCTCGCGTGCCGAAAGGCAGACCGTCGATCCACTTCGTCTGCGGCAGTTCATACGGTACTCGGCGCGTATACACGTCCGGTCCCAACGACGCAGGCCCCAGTGCGGCCATGGTCACTCGCCGCGCGATGGACAGATAGCGTTCGAGAAGCAGCGGCGAGAGCCCCAGCACATCGCCGTTATTATCGAAGCCGGAGCTTTTGTCATCCGCCGGCAGCAAGGCAGCATCGTCCGGATTCAACTCGACTGCGAACAGATCGCGCACGGAGGTCAGATACTCGGTGCGATTCAGGCGGTGCAGCATCAGGGAATGGCCGGGATTCGGATGCGCCGCCGCCGCGCGATCCAGGGATGTTTCCAGCGCTGCCAGATACGCTCTCGAGGTTGGTTTGTCAGGCCGCCGAGCCTGGGCAGGTGGCATCGCGCCGCTCCGCAGCTTTAACACTACTTTCTCGAGCAGCTCGGCGTCCCGGCTCACGTCGCGAAGATCGACAGCGTCGAGAGAGAGCCCGCCGGTATTGAGCTTTGGATTATGGCAACTGACGCAATACTGCTTCAGAAACGCGTCGCCGGCCGCGGTTTGTTGCGCGTCCGCTGCTACGCCACTCGCGAACGCCAACGCAAGCACCGTGGTTCCGAGGATGCGCAAAGCCGCGCTCAACACAAACTCACGCCTCCCATCGAAATGCGGAATCTCGACTACTCAGCGACCTGGCGGATTCAGTGAGTGTGCGCGGCGGAGAGCACGGCAGCTCGCCGGCCGACGGTGGCGGTAAGCGCGCTAAAGCAGCTCAAAGATAGCATGCGTGCGAAGTGGCACGCAAGATGTATCCGGCCCATCGCACGCTTTGGTTCGCACGCGGCGCCCTCCGATGTTATAAAATGTTTGGCAGTCGTTGTTTGGTGCCTAACAGTCTGAGAGCGTTGAGGAGGAGTCGTGCCCCTGTCGAACTTTTTGGGACAGCGTAGTGTGTTGATTGCGGGAGTCTTGGCTGGTGCGTGCGTATCGTTCGCCGCCAGCGTGAGCGATACCAAGCCCGTCGTGTTCACGAAGGACATCGCGCCTATTTTTCAGGAAAAGTGCCAGGATTGCCACCGGGCTGGCTCCATGGCGCCCATGTCGCTCGTAAGTTACGAAGAGACTCGACCGTGGGCGAAGGCGATTCGCGAGCGCGTCATCACTCGGCAGATGCCGCCGTGGCACATCGACCGTAACGTCGGCGTGCAGAAATTCAAGAACGACATGTCGCTCTCCGACGCTCAGATCGCTATGGTCGTACGCTGGGTGGATTCCGGCGCGCCCATGGGAGATCCGAAGGACATGCCCGCTCCCAAGCAATGGCCCGCCGGCAACGAGTGGCAGGCGTTGAAGACTCTTGGACAACCGGACCTCGTTATTGAGGCCACACCGTACACCATGGCGTCGCATCATCAGGATGTTTGGTGGCGGCCGGTGACTCCCATTCCGGTCACCGAAGCTCGCTGGGTGCGCGCGGTCGAGATGCGTCCGTCCACCGATCAAGGGCGCAAGATCATCCATCATGCCGTCGCATACCTCGATCAGGACGAGCCAACCAATGCGGATTCGCCCGATCGCGCCGCTGCTTTCGGCGGCCGCGGCATGCTCATGGAGTGGGCCATCGGCAAGCAGTACGATCTGTATCGCCCCAACACCGGTAAGCTCCTGCTGCCCGGCTCTCAGATTTCCTGGGACGTTCACATCCACGCGGTGGGCGAAGAGATCACTTCCGGCGTGCAGCTCGGAATCTGGTTCTACCCCAAAGGCCAGGAGCCGAAGTATCGCACCTATCTCACCGGCTTCCAGGGTCTGCCGCGCGGCCGTATGGACATTGCTCCGAACACCATATCGCAGCACGAAGGATTCACCGTGCTGAAGCAAGCCGCGATTCTCGAAAACATCCAGCCGCATATGCATCTGCGCGGCAAGGCGATGATGCTGGAAGCGATTCTTCCCGATGGGACGACGCAGGTGGTCAGTTACGTCAGCCACTTCAACTTCAATTGGATGACGAACTACATCTACGCCGACGATGCCGCCCCGATGTTCCCCAGGGGCACTGTGATCCATGTGGTCGCGTGGCATGACAACACGACGGCGAACAAGAACAATCCGGATCCGGACCAATGGGTCGGATACGGCGATCGCACGGTCGACGAAATGGCGCACGCCTGGGTCAACGTCACGTACGTGAGCGACGACGACTACAAGGAGTGGGCCGCGAAGCACAAGAGGTCCGCTCAAACCGCCAGCCTGACTCAGTAATCGTTCGAAACTCGCTGTGGGGGCGCAATGAGCGCTCCCACGGTACAAGTATTTTTGCTCCTCACTATGAAAAGTTTTGCAATCATTCCCAGAACATATTGGCTGGCTAGCGTCGCGTGCGCGATTTGCTCCGCCGGCCTGCTTCAAAGCCAGAGCCTGCCGTTTGAACCCGCGCTCGAGGCTGGACAGAGCATCACGGGCGCTTACGAAGGCTGGTTCGCGAATCCGGACGGAAGCTTCAGCATGCTGGTGGGCTACTTCAATCGAAGCACCAAGCAGTCGCTCGACATCCCGCTCGGCCCGAACAATCAGATCCAACCGGGCGGTCCCGATTATGGACAGCCCACTCATTTTCTCGCTGGCCGGGGCTGGGGGATGTTCACCATCAAAGTTCCGAAGGATTTCGGCGAGAAGAAGCTCACCTGGACGATCGTTGCCAACGGGAAACCTACCGCGATCAAACTGTGGCTGAATCGCGATTACGAAATCTCGCCGTTCAGCGCCGCTGCCGACGTCGGCCCCGATGCGGATACGCCGCCCACGCTTCGGTTTCAAGATTTTAAAGAACAAGGACCGATGGTGCAGGGTCCCCAGGGCTTGACCGCGACTCGCACGGCCAGCGTTCGCGAACCGCTCCCGATTACGGTCTGGCTTTCCGACGACGGAAAATGGTTTTCAAATTCCGGCGCAAAGCCGCGCAATCTCGGCCCGATTCCCGTGACGGTCACGTGGTCGAAATATCGCGGACCGGGAACTGTCACCTTTTCCAAAGAGAAACCACTCGCCGAAAAGTTGGAGAGCGGCGATCCGAAATTCGTATTCAACGGCAAAGCGACGACCACCGCTTCATTCAGCGAGCCTGGCGACTACGTCCTCCACGTCACGATCAACGACTATTCCGGCGAGGGCGGCGGCGGCGGTTTCCAATGCTGCTGGAGCAACGGAACCGTGAACGTGACCGTGAAGCCTTAACCGTACGCGAAGTCCGGCTTGCTTCGTCCGACCTCGATAATTTCACCCTCGGGATCGAGAATGTAGTAGAGCGTCTCGCCGTACTTGCTCCCCTCTCGCGGGGGCATCTCCTGGCTTTTCTGTCCCCCGCTCTCGTCCGTATCTCCCTCGTCCGGTCAGAAACGAAGACTCGCCCAACGGAAAATAAGTTAGCCGTTTCTTACCGGCTCACTTCTTCTTCGCCTCGAGTGCCGGTAGAAGAAGTTTTAGAAGCGCTTCATCAGAGAATGGATTCTGACCTGAGATCAGCTCGCGATCTTGAAGGACGTAGCTCTTCCAAGGCTCGACCACACTTACGTCACCGCCCGCCGTACGCAAGGCGAAGTCCGGGTAGAACAGCACCTTTCCGCCAATCTCAAGCGGCTCCCGCTGCTGCTCTTCCGCTGTCGAAAAGATAGTCATCTTGTACCCGGAATATATCCAGCCTTGTGCCTTTGCCCGAGCTCCAGCAGCGTCGCCCACGGAAAGCGCGCCGACCACCTCCTTCGAATTCGGAAGAGCCGAGAGGAGTGAAATCGGGCCATGGCAGAGCACTGCCGTAGGCTTGGATGTTTTATGAAAGTGTCTCATCACGGTGCCAGCGTCGGGATCATCGAGAAGATCCATCATCGGGCCGTGGCCGCCGGGGACGAAAACAGCGTCATATTGATCAAGGCCCGATGAGATGACGTCCGAGATACGAGTTGGATTTTTGAGCCCAATCAGGCTGTCGCGGAACTTCAGATAGTCCTGAAGCTTAGCCTCGTCCCCACCGAAGAACTGGGCTATAGCTGAATTGACATCCATCTGCGGCGTGTTGCCTTTGGGGTTGGCGAAGGTGATTTCGTAGCCCTCTTTCATCAGGGCGCGAACCGGAACCGTCAGTTCGTTGAGGTAATAGCCAGCGCCGGCATAAACCTTGCCGTCTTTCAAGGGCAAGCCGTGACCGCTCGAGACTAGCACCAACACTTTTCCTTTTGTTGTCATTTTGTTTTCCTCTTTGCAATCGAATCTGTGCTCCTGAAATATGGAAGGGACGCGCCAATGCGGCTGAAGCAGGTTACGTCCCCGGGAATCCGAACATCAACCACGACTGGTTGGCTGCCCATCGGGGGTAAAGCTCGGTCATCTGGTTGAACAGCTCTTCGTCGGACGCCGTGGTCTGCCGCAGCCGATCGAAGTCCAGCAGATAGCACTTGGTGTCCTGGATCGTCGAGGGAGAGTCGGGCGCGCCAGGCTTCTTGTGCCCGGCGACAACAATCGCCGGGTTCAGCGCCGCTAACCGGTCTAGCGCCGCGATCCAATTCTTTCGGCTCTCGGCGGTGGTGTCGCCAACGTACATGTGGCACTGGTTGTACACCACGTCGCCGGCGACGACCAAGTCGATCGACGGAACGTACAGAGACGTCGTATCGGGACTGTCGGTGTGGCCCTGATCGAGGATGCGCAATTCATGGCCCTCGAGAGTGAACGTCTCGTGTTCATAGGGCTGAGGTGCGACGAACTTAGTGGCCAGTTGCCCAGGAAAGAGCCTGCGAGCCAACCGCTCTACCAGGGGAGTGAAAGACAGCTGCATCGCGTTCAATGTCTTGGGCGTTGCGATCGCCCGAGCGCCCGGAAAACGGGCGAGCAAAACGCTCAGACCGTAGAAGTGGTCGAAATGGCCGTGCGTTATGTAAATGGTCTCCAGGTTTCGATTGTGCAGCGCAACCCAATCCGCGAGAGCCTCGGCCTCTGCCACTGTCGTCATTGCGTCTACTAGCACTGCGTCGTACTCCCCGAAGATCAAAGTCGACGTCATCGGGTCGAAGCCGAGCGCTTCGCCGAAGGGCTTTGGTCGCTCGCCGGCCATAGTCTTTCCCGGGGCGGTAAAAACGTTGACATCCAGCGCGGTCATCGCACGACCAACTGGGAAACACGGGCCTCCCGACTGGCTTCTGGCTTGAGGAATTCGCGACCCCCTATTGTCAGGGCCATCAGAATTTTCACGTTCGTTCTCCCTTGTTTTCGCATTACGATCAACTGCGAGCACGTTCCTCGCTTCCTCGCTCGTACACACGCAAGTCGCGCACCATCACGAGGATGCAGAAAGGAAAGGCAAAAGAAGGGACCGTCGCCCGCTATTGTCCGCGGATCGACTCAGCGGATCGACGCGATCGACTTTTCCAATGTTGTTGGGGCGGCTCGCACGAAGCCGGCGAGAATCGCGCCCGGACCCTGCGCCGAGATCATGCCGATCTTGCTCGTGCGTATATCCAACACCAAGAATCTGGTGCCCGGGGTGGGACTTGAACCCACACGGGAGTTGCCTCCCAAAGGATTTTAAGTCCTTTGCGTCTGCCGATTTCGCCACCCGGGCCGGTTGTAACTACGCTGCAAGAACTTCGAATTCATTATAGTGAACGCATCAGCCCCAGCCGCGTCAAGAGTTGAACGGCGGTTCGAGAAAGCGAAGGTTACCGGTGTGTCGCCTTATCGATTTGGCGGCGTGCATCTGACGTAACATCCAGGCGATTTCGCGATGCGTGGGCGACGTACAGCAGAAGCACGCCAGCCACGAACGCGAAAATCAAAATCCAGAGCATGGCTTTCCGCACGATGTCCCTATCGCGATTTTACGATGCGATGTAAAATTGGGTCGTGCCCGACTTGCTACGGTTCGCGGAGCTTCGTCGTAGAACCCAATTCAATCTCGTAACATTCCTGCGCACCGAGATCGACCTTGCACGGACGATGTTGACCGTAAGAGAAACCACTCGGAGCGTTGAACGCAAGCAGCGAATCGTGACGATGGTTCAAGCGGCCGTCGAGACCGTGCATCACTACGAGCAACGGGTCATGGACCGACAGGTTCGTAGAAAACTTCACAATGATGCGATTCGATTGGGGCGAACGATCGAAAAATTACAGACTTAGAACCCCCCAGGCGTTCATAATGACCGGCGCACCTCGCTCAATCACTTCACGCTTTTGTACGGCGATCGAATCGAGGCAGCATGGCAGCGGCCCGCGATCACTTCGGTGTTACGTGGAAAAGCGCGCCGGGGTTGGCGTCTTCTAGCATCCACAGCGAACCGTCGGGGGCTTCTTCGACGTCGCGGATGCGGTGGCCCACATCCCAACGCTCGGCGCTCTTGGCGCCACCGTGGCCGTCGAAGGTGATGCGGTTGAGCGTTTTGGTCGCCAGGCCGCTCACGAAGCCGCTGCCGTTCCACTGCGGGAAGGTCTTCGTACCGGTGTAGAACATCAGATTGCCCGGCGCGATCACGGGCGCCCAATAGAGCACCGGCATCGTCAGTTCCGGGCGCAGATCGGGATTGGGAATGGGCACGCCGTCATAATTCTTGCCGAAGGAGACCAGCGGCCAGCCGTAATTCTTGCCTTTCTCAATCAGGTTCAGTTCGTCGCCCCCGCGCGGGCCATGCTCGACTTCCCAGAGTTCGCCACTGGGTGAAAACGCCAAACCGTAGGGGGTTCGGACACCGCTGGCCCAAGTTTCCGCGGGCGTCAGGTTGGGACTGGTGAAGGTGTAGGTGCTGACCACCTTCGCGCTTTTGGCAGTTTCGGTGTCGCGGGGCGGATCGATCAAGTCAATGGTGGAAGCGCCAGTCTTGCCATAGTTGGGATTCCCCGGGGCTGGCTTGCCATCCAGCGTAAGGCGCAGGATTTTGCCGACGGGTTGGTTCGGATCCTGGGCGGGAGTCATGCGCTGGCGATCGCCAACCGCGAGAAACAGAAATTTCTTGTCGGGCGAGAACGCTACCGCGGCGCCTTCCTGTCCGCCCTTGCCTTTGGGCATCTGGCGCCACAGCACCTCGAAATTTTCGAGTTTGGCCGAGGTGGCGGTGGCGTTCAGCTTGGCGCGCGCGAGTGCCAGACCTCCGCCGTAATCGCCGGGCTCAGCATAGGTGAGATAGATACTGTGGTCTTTGTCGTAAAAAGGCGAGAGGAAGACACCGTGCATGCCGTTCTGGCCCTGGAAATAAACCGGGGGCGTATTTTCCACCTGGATTTTTTCGCCGCTCTGCGAGACCAGATAGACGGGTCCGGGCTTCTCGGTGATCAACATGCGGCCGTCCGGGAGGAATGCCAGCCGCCAGGGTAGGTTAAACGTGGCTACGCTGGTCATAGTGAACGGCAGGCTGGGTTCGGGTTTTTGTTCGCCGATATTTACCTGGGCCCAGGCCGCCACAGATGCCAGGGTGAAAAGCAACCCCGCTTTTGCCAATTTCATCGACATTTTCTCCTCGCTGCGCTAACGGCCGATCTCGAGCGATCAGGCCATAACTGTAATCCTACACTACCGTTGGATGTGCGGAATGAAAAACCTCCCGTGAGGGGAAATGCGGGAGGATAAGACCACGGGGCCCCTGCTGCTGCGCAAAAGCTACTGATTCACGAGATCGAACTCTGCTGCGGAATCGCCCAGTGCTGCACGATTCTCGAGACGGCCCCCGAGTACTCGGAAAGATCGGAAGGCTTTTCGACATACTCAACGACACCCAGCTCGAACGCCGCGCGGCGATCCTCGGGATTGGATGAAGACGTGAACACCACCACCGGCACGTAGGGGTCAGTGCATTCGAGCACCGAGAGTCCTGACAGCTTCGGCAGGTCCAGGTCGAGAATAACGAGATCCGGGTGGAAGTCGCGGCCTGCCAGCATTTGACAAGCCTGGCGGCCATCCACGGCGACGCGAATTGCTACCGGATAGGCCTCGCGCGCCAATGCCTGGCGCATGAGCAGGATATCACCGGCGTTGTCGTCCACCAGAAGCACTTCAATGGGCTTCACTCTATCCTCCGCAACGATAGTTCTCCCCAAAGGGGGCTGCTTTGGCTTTGTTCGTTACGCTGTGGACGCTGACGGACCAGACAGTGTTTCACAGCCAACGAAATTTGTAGGGAACAGGCCGCTGGACCTTTGGTGGGTGGTTTTTGCCCGCGCTCTGCACTTCTTTCCGCAGCGCAGCACAGTTTTTTCCCAGCCATTCAACAATGGCCCGGTACATGCGAAGCATTGACGCCGGAGCGTTCGCGATGCCGCTGGGTGCAATAGCCAATTCATCCAAATGCATTTGCAGAGGGCTCTCGCTACGGATGACCAATCCTTCGCTGAGAGTGTCGCGGCCGAGTTCCGACGCTATTTCGAATGGTTTGCTTGCTCGATAGAAGAGCCCGACCGGGAATACATTTCCGATCAGTTGCGGCTGTTGGAGGAGTTATGCAGGAAAAGCCAAAAACAACCTACCGAGTCCGTGCGCCACTAGTGGCGTCGATCCACGGACGCGACGGCCGCGGGCGGTTCGTCGCCGTGCCGCGCGGATCCGTGATCGTCGCGCCCGGCGAGCTCGGGCAGCTTGGCTTGGTGGACGTAGAGTACGAAGGTAGGATGCTGTCGGTCTTCAGTCGGGACATTCACGAGCGGGCGGTGAAGATCGACCAGGCGAAGTCCTCTCGGGAGCCGTGAACGAGGTTGAATCCCCGGAGACGTGCATATATACTGGATCGCCGGAGACGATCCCATGTTTGCTTTGTCCCAGCTTCGACGCTTGTTGTTTGGTTCCACCTTCGCGCTGGTTGCCGCGCTGTTGCCTTCCGGTCTGGCGCGGGGCGGCGATTTCGCACCCGCCACGTACGTCACCACTGCCGAGATCGAGGCCGCGCTGAAAGCGGCGCCACCCAACGCTACGACGTTCGACAAAGTAATCAAGACCGTGGACGAGGGTTCCTACAAAATCTCGGTCGTGATTCTCCGGCGCATTCCGAAACCCGGCAGCCAGGATCGCGGCCTGACCCATCCCAAAGTGACCGAAGTGTACGAAATCCTGACGGGCGCTGGAAGCATGGAGAGCGGGGGGAGCCTGGTCAACACCAGTCCTGTGGACTTGACGGCGCAGGCGGCCGGCCCCAGCGTTCGCGGAGACATCCGCGGCGGCGAAACGCGCCACATGGGACCGGGCGACGTGGCGGTGATTCTTCCGGGGGTGCCGCACCGCTTCAGCTCGCTCGAGGGCACCATCACGTATCTGGTGACGCGGATCGAAGCGAAGCCGCGCTGAGCTGCGGCATGGCGGACGCGCTATTTTTTGCGGGCGCGGTATTCGGCCATCGCGCGGCGGTGTTCTTCCGATCCTAGAGCGATCTTCTGAAATTCGAGATAGAGGGACATCGAGTCGCCGAAATCCGATTCGAATGCCCGCGTCATTAACTTCTTGGAGAAAGACTGCGCGCCGGACGCGCCTCTGAGAACGTCGGCGATGACGCTATGGACTTTTTCATCGAGCTCGCCTTCGGAAACCGCCCAATCCACCAGGCCGATCCGCTCAGCCTCGTCCGCACCGATCATTTCTCCTGTTAACACCATTCGCCGAGCGCGGCCTAATCCGATAAAGCGCGGCAGGCGGTAGGTACCCATGCCGGGAATCAGGGACTCCATGACTGCGGGCAATCCGAACTTGGCGTCGCAGGAGGCAACGCGCAGATCGCAAGCCATCGCGATCTGAAGGCCGCCGCCCAGGGCGTAGCCGTGAACCTTTGCGACGGTCAAGCAATCGAGCTGCTCCAGCCGCCGCATGGCTTCGTCGAAGGCGCGAAACCATTCGATGCCCAGTTCGCCGGCCGCGAGCGCATTCAGATCGACGCCGGAAGAAAACGATCGGCCTTCGCGATTTTTTTCCAGCTCGTCGAGTGCGCGATGGAAGGCGTGGGCCATGGCCCAGTTCTCGGCGTTGAGCACCTCGGGCCGGTTGAGCACCAGCTCCGCGATTCTGCCATGTTTCTCGATGTACACGGCATCGGCTTTGGTCGGCGGCGGGCTGGCAAATGCTTCCATGCAGCCCAAGTGTAGCCGCGCGCACGAGCTCGCGCAACTGCGCGCAACGGAAACGCCGCCCAGACTGCCCCTCTGAACATCCGTCGCCTCCGGCCGCGCTGGTTATACTGGTGTTCTGAAACTCGAACCCAGCTCGATCGCCACGCTCGGCAGTGGATTGGAGGCCGTCGCCTACCAGTCCTTGCTGGATGTTTCGCAGGCTATCTTGCAGCATCGCGACTTGAGCGGGCTCTTTCGCGAGCTTTCGAAGCGACTGCACTCCATTCTGCATTTCGATTTTCTGAACCTGATCCTGCATGATGCCGAGCGCAACGTCATGCGGTTGCACATCCTGGCTTCAGTGACGGGGGCCGAACGCGAGGTCCAATCGCTCGACCTGCCGCCCGAGGAATCGCCGTCGGGATGGGTTTTCCTGCACCAGCAGCCGCTCATGATTCCGGATGTACGCACCGAATCGCGCTGGCCGTCGGTGATGCGGATTCTTCGGGAGAACAACGTCATCAGCTCCTGCTGGATACCGCTCACCACGGCGCAGCATCCGCTGGGCGCGATCGTTTTCGGTTTCGGGTCGCAGGGCGAAGCCGAGGCACAGATCGACCTGATGCGCCAGATCGCGGCCCAGGTAGCGGTGGCCGTCGACAACACGCTGAATTTCGCGAACGCCGAAAAATTTCAGCACCAAGCCGAGCGCGAGCGCGACCGCCTGCGGGTGCTGCTGGAAATCACCAACACACTGGTGTCGGAGCTGGACATTCGGGACCTGTTTCCATCCATCATCGCGTGCCTGCGCCGTGCGGTCCCGCACGAATATTCCAGCCTGGTCCTGCTGGATGCGGACACCGATCGGCTGCGGCTGCACGCGCGCGTGTTCGAAGGCGACTTCAAGGGCAATCAGGAGATCATGCAGGAGGGCGCCACTGCGCCGATTGACGAAACGCCCGCCGGGAAAGCTGTGGAGTCCAAACGCGCCGAGCTGTTCGACGTGGAGGCGCTCAGAAACTACCGCACGCCGGTGATCCAGCGTTTGATCGAGGCGGGTGTCCGGTCGATTTGCTGCGTACCCTTGATCACTCCGAATCGGGTACTTGGCACGCTGAACGTGGGGAGCACGCGCGAACACGCATTCGATTCCCCGGACGTCGATTTTCTAAGCCAGGTTGCGGCGCAGGCAGCCATCGCCATCGAAAATGCCATGGCCTACCAGGAAATCGCCGAGCTCAAGGAACAGCTCTCAAAGGAAAAGCTGTACCTCGAAGATGAGATCCGCACGGATCGGAATTTCGGCGAGATCGTCGGCGACAATCAAGCCTTCAAACATGTGCTCGATCAGGTGGCGACGGTGGCGCAGACGGATGCCTCGGTATTGATTCTGGGTGAAACCGGCACCGGCAAGGAGCTAATCGCGCGCGCGATTCACGAGCTGAGCACGCGGCGCGAACGGACGTTCGTCAAGCTGAACTGCGCCGCGATTCCGACCGGCCTGCTGGAGAGCGAGCTGTTCGGCCACGAGAGAGGCGCATTCACCGGAGCGATCGCGCAAAAAGTGGGCCGCTTCGAGCTCGCGAACCACGGCACCTTGTTTCTGGACGAAGTAGGCGACATCCCGCTGGAGCTTCAACCCAAGCTGCTGCGTGCGCTTCAAGAGCACGAGTTCGAAAGGCTGGGGGGAACGCGCACTATCAAAGTGGACGTGCGCCTGGTTGCGGCCACCAATCGCGACCTGACGCAAATGATCAACGAGCGCCAGTTCCGGACCGATCTTTACTACCGGCTGAGCGTGTTCCCCGTATCCATTCCGCCGCTGCGCGAGCGCTCCGACGACGTCCCCAAGCTGGTCCGCTACTTCACGCAGAAGTACGCGCGGCGCATGAACAAGCCGATCGAAAACATTTCGCAGCAGACCATGGATGCGCTGATGCACTATGCGTGGCCCGGCAATGTGCGGGAACTGGAGAATCTGATCGAACGCGCCGTGATCCTGTCGCGCGGCACGACGCTCGAGATTCCGCGCTCCGAGTGGAGGACCGGCAAAGAGGGGCCAACGGCGGATTCGACGTCGCCCGTGACGCTCGAGGATGCGGAGCGAGAACATATCCGGCGGACGTTGGAGCAGGCCAACTGGGTGGTGGGAGGCGCTAACGGCGCCGCGGCGAAGCTGGGAATGAAGCGCACTACGCTGCAATCGAAAATGAAGAAGCTTGGGATCGAACGCTAAGCCATCGACCTAGGCGACGCGAGCGCCGGGGCACTGAGCGGAGGCATCGGAGACGAAGCGGTACAAAGCCTCTAAATTTTCGGTAATGCTTTGCTCGCGATTCTCTTTCGCGGCTTGTTCCAGATCGCGGCCCAGCTTCTCGATTTCGGGAAAGCCGTAGCCGCGGCCGGTTCCTTTCAGGTTGTGCCCAAACCGGCGGATGGAATCGAAATCGTGATGGCGCAGTTGCTCCTGGGCTTCCTGGATCTGCCTGGACTGCGAAGCGAGATAATTGGGCACCAGCGCCGCTACTTCCTCGGAGACGGCGGCTTGGCGCGCCTCGTAGGATTCGCGCTGAGCGGCGGGCTGCGCGTAGAGCGCGATGGTTTCGATCAGCGTCCCGCGGTCCACCGGTTTTGCCACGTGCGCCACGCAGCCGGCGTCCAAGCTGGCCCGCACCATGTCGTGCATGGCGTGCGCCGAGAGCGCGACGATCGGAGTGGGAGGAATCTTCCTTTGGGTTTGCCAGGCGCGAACCCAGCGCGTCGCGGCACAGCCGTCCACCAGCGGCATGTCGAGATCCATCAAGATCAGATCAAAGACTTCGCCCGCGCTGAGTGCCGCCATAACCTCCTGGCCGTTTTCGGCGAATCGCAGCCGCACGGGTTGATCCTTCAAGTAAGCCTGTATCAGCAGGCGGTTGTCCGCGGTGTCCTCGGCGATGAGAATCCGCGTGGCTCGATCCAGGGAAAGTGTCAGTTCGCGGCCAGATGCGCCCGGTCCCGGAAGTATCCCGGCCGCGCGCGAGGAGACGGGGGGCTCAGCTTGCTCGAGCGGGAGTTCGAAATAGAACGTGCTTCCGACTCCTTCCTTGCTGTCGACGCCGATGCTTCCGTTCATGAGTTCCACGAGTTCCCGGCTGATGGTGAGCCCCAGACCGGTGCCTTGGATGGGCATGCTCGGATTCTTGAGCTGCGTAAACGGGGAGAAAATCTTCTCGCAGTCGGCCGCGCGGATGCCGGGGCCTGTGTCGCTCACCTCGAATCGCAAGTGGGCTTGGTCCGCCGCCAGCGTAATCGAGGCGTGCAGCTCCACCCGGCCGGCGTCCGTGAATTTCATCGCATTGCTGACCAGGTTAGTGAGCACCTGTTGCAGCCGATGCGGATCGCCCAATTGCCATTCGGGGACTCCGGGGTCAGCGTGGCAGTCCAGCGCGAGCCCTTTTCTCGAAGCAGTGTCGCGGAACGTGTCCACCACTTCATAGAGCGTCTGGCGGACTCGAAACGGAACCTTGTCCACGCGCACCGCGCCGGCTTCAATCTTGGAGAAATCGAGGAAGTCGTTGATCAAGCCGACCAGCCGCCTGGAGTTTCGCTGGAAGATGGTTACGTACTCGGCTTGATCGGCAGTGAGCGTAGTTTCGGCCAGCAGATCGGCGCTCCCGAGAATCGCGTTGAGTGGTGTGCGAATTTCGTGACCGACCTTGGCCAGAAATCGTGTTTTCGCGACGTTGGAAGCAACGGCAGCGTCCTTGGCGCGCAGTAGAGCGGCCTCCGCAATCTTGTGGTGGCTGTTGTCTCGCAGGAAGACATAGAATCCTCCATCGGCCAAATCCAGCATCGATCCATCCGGCTTAAGAATCCGGACGCTCGCATCGGCCCGGCCTTCGGCCCGCATTTGCGCCAGCCCTTGATCCAGCGATGGACGATCCTCGACAGGCACCATGTCGAAGAGATTCGCCCCGGGGCCGTGCTCGGGCAGAGACAACATCTGGGCGCAAGCGCGATTCATTGTGACATGCCCGGCCGCACTGACTTGCGCGACGCCATGGAAAGCCTTCTCGAAAACCTTGTTCTTCTGAGCCAGGGTTTGCGCGGTATGAACCAGACCCTCGCACACGGCCTTAAGTTGGTCGGCCGCCCGCAAGTCCACGAACTGAGCGCTTCCGATGGCGGCCAAGCTTTCCTTCAACAATCGAATCCGGTGCCGGATGCCATACGTGAACATCATCCACACCAGCAGACTGCTTCCAGCGGCGAGACAGAAAACTTGCCACATGCCGGCCTTAGTGGCAGCGTGCGCCTGGTTCAACTCCGCCAAAGCAGCGTTCAGGGACTGCTCCTCGTCCAGTTGCATCGCGTTCAGCAAGTTTTCGAGCCGATGACGTTCTTGCTCTCCGGCGCGCAGCTCCCGGCGAAATCCCTCGTCCGACAGCGTGCCCAAACCGATTCGGGTGAGTGCACTGAATAGGCGCTCAACGCGCAAGCGTTCCAAGCCCGAGATCTCGGAAAGGCGGTGGCGCTCACCGGGATTCTGGACGGCGAGTTCTACCAGGGTTTGCAGGGTATCGTCGAACGTGCCAAAATCACGCCGGACGGCATTGGCGAAATTCTCGTCTTGGGTGATCCAGTAAGCACGGATTTGAGCCACCGAGTCTGTTTCGCAGGCTTGCAGGTTCTGCATGTGCTGCACTACTTTGAGCGCATGGGCGGCTGTATGTTGGGCTAGCGTTTCCCGATCGGCGGAGAAGTAGGTCGTTTCGGCGGCCAGCATCAGCGCCGCGGCCAGAGCGGTTCCGACGACAAAACCCTTCACCCGCAGCGAAAGGTCCATCCAACGCGAAAGCGCTCTCATCTTAGCCTTCCAGGAGTTGATCCACTAGCGGGGGGAGGCGTTCGATATCGGACTTGCACAGCACGCCATCGGCATCGAGCGAGATGGTGTTGTGGATGTAGAGAGCGGTTGCGATCAGGACTTTGGTTTTCGGAAAAGCGGACTTGAGAAAGTGCAGGGTCTTGAGGCCATCATCGCCAGGCAAGACGACGTCCAGCACGATCAGGTCAATCTCGTGGGAATGCAAGCGCTGGAGTCCTTCGCGGGAGTCGCCGGCTTCGAGCACAGACAGCCCGGCAGGTTCCAGGAGACTGCGAACCAGCGAGCGGAAATGCGGGTCGTCGTCGACCACCATGACCTGGCCTCTCACGCTCGGGCGCGGCGCGACGATAGGATTTGTTCGAACAGCTTCCTTGGTCATGTAGCGCGCATCGACAATTGCCAGGAGAATAAGAGCCGAAACCGTTCACTTTTTCTCAGGCCGCGCCGATAAGCTCCACGCGGGACGAAGGGAGAGTTCGAATTGATTCTGGTAACGGTCTCGGCAAATCCGGCTTTCCATTCGGAAGTGCGGAGTGTGCTGGACGGTCATTTCCGCTTCGAGGAAAACTGGGCCCTGGTGTTCGCCGATGCCGCTCGGCTGCGCTCCGCCGAGGCGAGTGCCAAATATCTTCTGATCATGGATTTCGCCGAGCCGTCCCCGGCACTGATGCTGGCCGCCGTGGTGGACGGGCGCCCGCACTTCGCCACCATCGCCGTGGGGGTGGGGTCCACACGCGAGGAGCTGCTCCGTTTGATGCAGGCGGGCATTCGCGATGTCTTGCCGGGCAGCAACTTGGCCGACCTTTTGGGTGTTGCCAACCGGGCGGCCGCAAAGCTGGCCGCGGGCGAAGACCGGCTGGGCGAATTGTATGCTTTCGTTCCCGCCAAACCGGGTTGCGGGGCCACGACGCTGGCCACCAACGCCACCGCCATTTCCGCGGCGATGAGCGGAGAACCCACGCTGTTGCTCGATTTCGACATTCGCCTGGGCGTCACTTCATTCCTCTTGAAGGTGGAAGGCAACCACACCATCGTGGATGCCTTGCAGCAAGCCGAGCGTTTAGATAAAGACCTCTGGTCGAACCTGGTCGCCCAGCGTGGAAACTTGCATGTGCTCGGTTCCGGGCCGGTAGATTTCGCACAAACCGTACCCTGGGAGCGCTTCAGCGCGATTCTCGACTATTCGCTTCGGACGTACTCGCGCGTATCGGTGGATTTGCCGGGCACGGCGGAGCTGCACGAATCGGAGACGCTGCTGCGGGCCAACCGAATCTTTCTGGTGTGCACGCCGGATACGGCGGCGCTGCACGTGGCGCGCCGCAAATCCAACTGGCTGCGCGAGCTGGGCCTGGCGGACCGCATTTCACTGGTCCTCAACTACATCCAGCGCCGCAGCACGCTCTCGGTGTCGGACCTGGAGCGCATCATCCAATTGAAGATCGAATACATTCTGCCCTCCAGCCCGGACGAGATTTCGCGGGCGGTGCACAAAGGCGTTCCGGTGGAGGGCTCCTCGCCGCTCGCCAAGCAGATCGCCCGGATCGCTTCCGAGATTTGCGCCGTTGAACAAGAGAAGAAACGCAGCCCGGTGCGGCGCTTTGTGGATTATTTTTCGATCAGCGCGGCCCGGGAGGCGCGCTCTTAAACGCGAGGTTTTGTCATGACCAACCAGACCATCCTGACGCTTTTCGACCTGCTCACGAACGAGGCTCGGAATACCCTGCACTCCACTCTCGGCTTGATCGACGCCTGCCATGAGTCGGGTCCGCGCGGCGACTGGGAGACCAATGCCGCTCGAAGCCGCCAGAACGTCGACAGGCTGTTGCGGCTGGTGGACGATATGCACGAACTTTTCCAGCAGACCGACCCGGCGGGAGCGGCCGAGGAATTCGATGCTTCGCTCCGGCTGGGAGAAACCATCGAGCTGCTCAACATGGCGCGGCGCAATCGGGATAGCCGGCTGGTGTGGGACTCGACGCCGCGCGCGCTGGGGATTCGGCAAAACGCCGGCGGGTTCGATGCGGCTCTGACCCCGATTCTCGATCTCACGCTGAAGCTGGCGCGTCATGGCGTGGTTCGCATCCGGCTGGATGGCCTGGAGAGCCATGAGATCCAACTGAACATCACGCCGCCCAACTCGGATCTGGCCGAGCAGCTCCATCGGTGGCTATCGGCCGACGCCGACGATCTCGCGTTCCAGAACTCCGACGATCCCGGGTTCGCCGTGGCGCTGCTGGTGGCCGGCAAGCGCTGGCGTGCTCTGGGTGGAAGCGCGGCACTGGCGACAGATCCGTGCGATCCGCCCTCGCTCGAGCTCGCGCTGCCTAGCCTGGCGCCAATTTCGATGGAATCCGTACCTCCCGCTCAGCACGAATCGCTGCGAATTCTGGTGGCCGAGGACAACGATGACGCCTACGCCTTGGCCGAAGTACTCCTGAAATCGGAGAGTCTGGCGCGCGCCAAGACAGGTCTCGAAGCGATCGACCTTGCAAAAGATCATCGCTTCGATGTGATTTTCATGGACGTGCATATGCCCGGAATGGACGGATACGGGGCTATTCGCGCGATTCGCGAATGGGAAACCCATACCGCCAACGCCCGGACTCCGATTGTGGTTCTGTCGTCGGACGAGATTGCCGTTCAAACGCGGCACGCGGCCGAATCGGGCTGCTCCGGATTCCTGCGAAAACCGGTGCGGCCTCGCGACATGTTCGAATTGCTCGACCGGCTGCGAGTGGCGCGCGTCCCGGTGTATTAGCGCGATCCCGCGCGGTCCAGAACCGGAAGCCTGATCGAAGTGCGTGGCCTACGGCGTCTTACATAATTGAAGCAGCATATGCAAACGCGACCAGCGCGCTGGGTCACCGCCGGTATGCGCGTGTGGAACCGGGCCAATGCGGATAACATCCTGGGGCGCGCCGGAGAACTGGCCTATTTTTTTCTCTTTTCGATATTCCCGCTGCTCATCGTGTTCACTACTATATTGGGTTTTGTATCCACGGGCATCGAGATGCGCGTGCATCTGTGGACCTACCTCGGCACCGTGCTGCCGACGTCTGCCTACGACCTGGTAACGACCGAAATCCAAAAGGTCATCGACGCGAGCGGAGGAGGAAAGCTCTCGTTCGGCATCATTCTTTCGCTGGCATCGGCCTCCTCGGGCATGGCGGCTCTCATGGAGGGCTGCAATGCCGCCTACCGTGTCGTGGAACGACGGAGCTGGCTGCACCAGCGATGGATCGCGATCGTGCTGACGGTCGCACTGGACCTGTTCACCATTGCCGCCCTCGCATTATTTCTGTACGGGGATCGGCTCGGCAGTTTCATCGCTAATCAAGCAGGACTGGAGGGATTGTTTCAAACGGTCTGGCTAATCCTGCAGTGGCCGGTGCTGGTTCTGCTGGTTCTGTTTTCGCTCGCGTTGGTGTACCGCTTCGGCCCCGACGTTCCTCATCAAAAATGGCGCTCCGTGTATCCCGGCGCCGCGGCCGCGGTGGTGATCTGGATCGCAGCCTCGGCGATGCTGCGCGTGTACCTACGGTTCTTCAACACCTACTCCAATGTCTACGGATCGCTGGGGGCTGTCATGATTCTGATGCTTTGGCTCTACCTGTTCGGGATCGCCATCCTGATTGGAGCCGAGGTCAATGCGGTGTTGGAAGAGACGGATGGCACACTACGCGAGGAAGTGCCAGAGATTACAGGCTGATGTATGCTCTATCAGAGGTCAACGTATGACTCCTCGAACTCTGGTGAGACTGGGCGCGCTCACGGCGTTTTCACTTGCTGCGCTTGCGGGGCAAAATAAAGCGGCTTCATCGAAATCGGCGATTCCGCGCGCGGCGGACGGGCATCCTTCGCTCGATGGAATCTGGTCCAACGCCACACGCACACCGCTCGAACGGCCGGCCGAGTTCGCCGGTAAAGCGGCGCTTACCGACGCGGAGGCCAAGCAATGGGAACAGAAAGAACACGAGGCTTGGCAGGAGCTGGACGGCACCTCCGAAGGTCCGCTGCACAAGACCAAGGGATCGGAAGGCACGGGCGCCTACAACGTTCTCTTCTACGACATGGGCAATGGTCTGGCGCGCGTGGACGGCGTGAAGCGCACCTCGATGGTGATCGATCCGCCGGATGGAAAGATTCCGCCCATGGTGGCGGCCGCGCGGGGACGTTTCGCGCGGCGCGCCGATAGCGTCAACGATGTGAAGGACCGCGGGCTTTCCGAGCGCTGCATTATCACGTCGATGGCCGGTCCGCCGATGTTGCCGACGCTCTACAACAACAACTATCAGATCGTTCAGACACCGGACGCCATCATGATCCTGGTGGAAGAAATCCACGACGTGCGCATTATCCACATGAACGCGCAGCACAAGCCGGACAACGTGCGCCAGTGGACGGGCGATTCCATCGGGCATTGGGACGGCGACACGCTGGTGGTGGAGACTACGAACTTCACGAATCAGACGCATTTCCGCGGATCGTCGAAGGATCTGAAAGTGACGGAGCGCTTCACCCGTGTGGACGCGAACACCATTTTGTACAAGGCAACCATGGAAGATCCTTCCACGTGGACCAGGTCCTGGACACTGGAGCTACCGTTCATCGGGCAACAAGGCCCGATTTACGAGTACGCGTGTCACGAGGGAAACTACGCGATCGAAGATATCTTGGGCGGCGCGCGCAAGATCGAATCGGGTCAGCAGAAATAACCGCGGGTCAAGTTTCGGAGCGTATGTGGCGGACAGTCTTACCAGGGCAGCCGCTGGCCGAGATGAAAGAACCCGCCCGTTGGCCCGTCTTCGCTGAGCAGCGCGAGTTCCACGCCGGTCTTTCCGCCTTCAGGAATCTCCATCGGCGCGGCATCCGTTCCCATGTCGGTTTTCACCCAACCCGGGTGGGCGGAATTCACTTTAATTTTTGTATCCTTGAGCTCGTGAGCCAGATGAATGGTGAACGAATTGAGCGCGGCCTTTGATGCGTCGTAGGATAGCGATTTGAAATTGTAGATGGGGCTCGCGGGGTCCGCGTGCAGTGTTTGCGACCCGAGGATGCTCGACATGTTCACGATACGCCCGGCATCGCTCTTCTTGAGTAGCGGAAGCAGTGCCTTGGTTAAAGCCACCGGCGCGAAAAAGTTCGTGTCGAAGGTCTGGTGAATCACCTCGTCAGTGGTAGTGCTCGGCTTCCCGCTACCGAAAGACTCCGCGGAAATCCCCGCGTTATTGATCAGGATGTCCAGCCGTCCGAACTTCTCGTTTAGAAACGCTGCTGCCGCCGCATAGTCTTTTGGGTCGGTGACGTCGAGCTTCAGAGCCTGCGCGTCGAAGCCCTCGCTCCGCAGTTTCGCGGCCGCCGCTTCGCCCTTCTGTGAATCACGCGCCGCAAGGATAACAGTTACGCCCGCTCGTCCCAATTGGCGCGCCATTTCGAGACCCAGCCCCTTGTTCGCGCCAGTGATCAGAGCAATCTTTTTTGCATTCGCCATAGCCCAGTAGATGTCGAGCCCAGTGAAAACGATTCAAACGCCGGGCGGGTGGGTCTGATCTTCGGGTGCGCGGCGTACGCTTCTCCGCTCCAGAACTGCCCATCTGCACCATAATGGCGGTATGAGAAAGTTTTCGGGCCAGAAGCTAAAGGATGCGTTGGCCGAGCTTCCCGGCTGGGCGGTGGTGGAGGGCAAGCTCCACAAGGAATACAAATTCCCCGATTTCATCCACGCCTTCGGCTTCATGACTACGGCCGCGCTCGGAATCGAGAAGATGAACCATCATCCCGAATGGTTCAACGTCTATAATCGGGTGACAGTGGATCTCACCACGCACGACGCGCAGGGCATCACGGCCAAGGACGCCGAATTAGCAAAGCTCCTGGATACAGTCGCGAAGAAGCTGCAATGAAATTCCTCATGGTGTTGGCGTGCGCCACGGCTTGCTTGCATGCGCAGACGGTCTTCTCAGGCGCCGCCGCAGTCGACCAACAGATCGAACAGGCGGTCCGGTCGGAATTGATTCCGGGCGCGGTCCTACTGGTTGGTCACGACGGTGCAGTTGTCTACCGCAAAGCCTATGGCAATCGCGCGCTGATCCCAAAGCGCGAGCCGATGACCGTGGACACCATTTTCGACGCAGCCTCGCTGACCAAAGTGATCGCCACCACGCCCTCGCTAATGAAGCTGTTCGAGCAGGGCAAGCTGAGGATCGACGATCCGGTGACGCGGTACTTGCCGGAGTTTCAGGGCGGGAAGAGCGACATCGAGATTCGCGACTTGATGACGCATTTTTCGGGACTGCGGCCGGATCTGGATTTGAAGCCGGCCTGGAGCGGTTACGAAACTGGAATCCATCGCGCGCTGATCGACAAGCCGGTGCGGCCGCCAGGATTGCGGTTCGTGTATAGCGACATCAATTTCATTCTGCTGGGCGAGATCGTGCACCGGCTCGGCGGCGAAATGCTATCGGATTATGCGCGCGACAATATCTTCCGTCCGCTTGGGATGCAGGACTCAACGTTCCTTCCGCCGGCTTCGTTGATCCCGCGCATCGCGCCGACCGAGATCGATCCCGAGACTGGAAAGCCGTTGCGAGGCGTAGTGCACGACGACACTTCGCGCTACATGGGCGGGGTGGCCGGCCATGCGGGATTGTTCACCACCGCCGATGATCTGGCGAAATTCGCGCAGATGATGCTCGATCGCGGCGCAGTCCCCGGAGGCGCGCGGCTACTCAGCGCGGCCACGGTTGAAAAATTCACATCGCCGGCATCGCCCGCCGATCAGCCGATTTTGCGCGGGCTCGGATGGGATATCGATTCGCCCTATTCCAGCAACCGCGGCGAATTGTTCCCCATCGGTTCGTACGGCCACACTGGATTTACAGGCACGTCGGTGTGGATCGATCCCACCAGCCGAACTTACGTGATATTGCTCACCAACGTCGTGCACCCGCATCGCGGAAAATCGCTGACGTCGTTCCGGAGCAAGGTAGCGACGATCGTCGCGGCGTCATATGGAATCACGGCTCAAGGTTTGAGTCTCACTGGGTACAACGAGACCATCACTGGCCCAGGTCTGCATCGCCAGGTAGAGCATCAGGGCGACGTCATGACCGGATTGGATATGCTCGCTGCCGACCATTTCGCACCGCTGCAGGGCAAGCGTGTAGGGCTGATCACCAATCAAACCGGAATCAGCCGTGACGGAAAACGCAATGTGGACTTGATGCTCGCCTCGGGAGTGAAGATCGCCGCGCTTTTTTCGCCCGAACATGGGATCACTGGCGCCGAGGACAAAGAGAACGTTGGGAACTCCAAAGACGCTGCCACCGGGCTTCCCGTCATCAGCCTCTATCAGGGGAACACGCGACGCCTCACGCCGGCGATGCTGAAGAATGTGGATGCGTTCATCTACGACATCCAGGATGTGGGCGCGCGTTTCTACACTTATTCCTGCACCATGCTGTTAGCGATGGAGGAAGCGGCCAGCCATAAGCTGCCGTTTTACATACTGGATCGGCCAAACCCAATTACCGGAACGCATATCGAGGGGCCAATTCTGGACAAGGATCTGGAATCTTTCGTCGGTTGCATGGAAATTCCGTTGCGGCACGGCATGACGGTGGGTGAGATTGCGCAGTGGGCCAATGGGGAGCGGCATCTCGGCGCGGATCTTCACGTTATCGCGATGCGCGGATGGAGTCGAGGCGACTGGTTAGACGAAACCGGGCTTTCGTGGGTCAATCCTTCGCCGAATATGCGGAGTTTAAATGCAGCATTGTTATACCCGGGCCTCGCGATGCTGGAGGCATCCACAAATTACTCAGTGGGACGAGGCACGGACGCGCCCTTCGAGCAGATCGGCGCCGATTGGATTCACGGCTTGGCGCTCGCCGCCCAACTCAACAGCCGCTACATTCCGGGCGTGCGGGTATATCCGACGCGCTTTACTCCGGCATCCTCAAATTTCGCGGGCAAGTCGATTGAGGGTGTGCGGTTTGTGGTGACGGATCGGGAGGCTTTCGACAGCACTCGCTTGGGTTTGGAAGTGGCTTATGCTCTGGAGAAGCTGTATCCGGGGAAAATCAGTTGGGATGTGGACCGGTTTCTGATCGGCAGCCATAACACCATCGCCGCGTTGAAAGCGGGAACCGATCCACGGACGATTGTGCAGCAGCTTGAGGAAGTGCTGGCGCCGTTCGCCGAACAGCGCGGGAAATACCTGATTTATAAATAGGGCAGCCCGGGCCGCGCGCTGGCTTGGCTCGCGCAAACGAGACTGTCTGCTACACAGGACCGATTCGAGAATCGGGCTGGAGGAAAACTGCCCTAGTTGAAGCTAAGCAGCCGCAGCTTTCGCAGTGGTCTTAGCTTCGTTCTTTGGCCGATTCTTGCTGCCGGGTGGCCGGCCGCGCCGCTTGACTTGCGACATCCAAGCTGGCGGGCGTCCCCGTCGCCTGCCGCGGCCTCGAGCCAGTCGCTCCAAAGTCATGATGGCCTCTTCGATGTGTTCTCGTTCGAGGCGCAACTCCGCCAACATTTTCGTGATGTCCATCTATTCTCCGCAGTTTTTCACACGCTCAAGTGGGGTCTCTGTTCTGAAAACCGAACAGTCTATTAGAATCTAAAGGTCTTGCCTTTATGTTTGTACCGCAATGTAACGATTCTTTCAAGCATTTTGTTCTGAAAACCGAACTGAAGCGTACCCGAAGTACCTCGCCGTAAGGGGTGATACCGTAGGTTTTTACCTTAGAGAACGCTTTTGCGGCGCCTGTTCCAGTAGAAATAGAAGGGGAGCCCGAGCAGTATGAGGACGATGCCACCGAGCGATTCGCGGGGCGACTTCACCAGAGTGGAAACAATCAGGCAGGCAATGGCGAGCACGAAAACGATCGGGACTACCGGATAGCCGATGGTTCGATATGGGCGCGGCATGTCGGGGCGCTTGAAGCGCATTACGATCACGGCCGCCGTGGCCATTCCGTAAAGGATTACGCTGGCAAAAATAACATAGGTGTAAAGCTGGTCGTAACGGCTGCTCAGGACGAGCAAACAGGACCAGGCGCTAAGCAGGAGAATCGAGACGCTGGGCGTCCGGTATTGCGGGTGAACATGGGCCACGCCGCGGAAAAAGAGCCGGTCCCGAGCCATGGCGTATGGCACTCGGGAGCCTGACAGAATGGAACCGTTCAGCGCGGCAAAGATCGAAATCATGGCGGCGATACTGACCGCTCCGGCACCCTTCGGCCCGAGAATCTGGCGCATCATCTCGCTCGCCACTCGATCGTGCGCGGCCACGCCAGCGGCTGGAAGAACACGGAAATAAGCGAAGTTGGCGGTCAGATAAATCGCGATCACGGCCAGCGACCCGGCCAGCAGGGCGAGCGGAAGATTGCGCTGCGGCTTGCGAATTTCCGAGGCCACCATAACCACGTTGTTCCATCCGTCGTAGGCCCACAGCGCGGCGACCAAAGCGGCAAAAAACCCAGTAATGCCGCCTTCAGCCGGCGTCGCGGTGCGATAATTCGCAGTAGTTCCGTTCGCGGTAGCGAGGCCAATCACGATAATAGCGGAGATGAGCACCACCTTCACCAGGGTAATCGTGACCTGAACGTCGCCACCGACGCGTACGCCGAAGTAGTTGATGAAGGCCAAAACGGCGATTACGGCGACGGCCAGCAGCTGGCCATAGTGAATTTCGAGCGGCTGGCCGCCCTCGCCGAGGGGCAGTGGCACTACCACCCAAACATGTTCGAGACCGGGTTGGAAATTCGCCAGATAGATGAAGAATCCAGTGGCAATTGTGGCGATTGAGCCGCTCTTTGCGACCCAGGTTTGGGTCCAGCCGTAGATGAATCCCCAGAGCGGTCCATAGGCTTCGCGCAGGTAGACGTATTCGCCGCCGGCTTCGGGCATAGCAGCGGCGAGTTCGGCATAGCTCAGCGCGCCGAAGAGCGTTAGAATGCCGCCCGCGACGAAAACGGCGAAAACCATGAGCGGTGTGCCGACGCTCTTGACCATCGCGCTAGGGACGATGAAAATTGCGCTGCCGATGACCGTGCCAACTACGATGGACGCGGCGCTCCAAATGCCGAGTTCGCGTTTCAGTTCGGGCTGATGCTGTGGATCAGTGCTGTTCATGACTGGGTTCTCTGAGCAAGAGCGAGACGGCGTAGCCGGTTGCGAACGTGGCGCTGGTTCCGATCAGAACATACCAGGTGAAGGCGATGTGCGTCCACAGTTTTACCGCAATCATGACGGCGAGGCCTGAGAACATGGCCACGATGGCGGCGTTTTGTTGAACGGATTGAGTGAGGAGTCCGAGCAGGAACACGCCCAGCAGGGAGCCATAGAGGATGGAGGCGATGGTGAGTCCGGCTTCGAGGACCGATCCCCAGTGGCGGGCGACCAGGCCGACGGCGACCAGAATGGCGGCCCAGGCGAGCGTTGCCGTGCGGGAGACGCTGAGAAAGTGGCTTTCGGGCCTCGCGGGATCGCGGCGGAGGGCGAGCGGACGGTAGAAATCCATGACTGAGGTGGACGCGAGCGCGTTCAAGGCGGCGCTCAGATTCGACATACCGGCTGCGAGGATTGCCGCGATGGCGAGTCCGGCGAGACCGGCTGGGAGATTCGTCCATATAAATTTTGGATAAAGAGCCTCGGGCGGCTGGGGCGGTGCGGCGTGGCCGTTGGCGTAGGAAATGTACAGGAGCCCGCCGATCCAGAGAAACAGCGTGAACTGGAAGAAAATCACGAACCAACTGGAAAGCAGCGCGGCGCGCGATTGGGCCTCGTCTTTGGCGGCGAGCAGGCGCTGGACCAAGAGCTGTTCGGTCCCGTGGCTGGCGGTGGTGAGGAAGCAGCCGCCGATGATTCCGGCCCAGAAGCTGTAGCTGCGCGCGAAGAATTCGGTGGTCCAGGAGTAGCGGAAGTCGAAGACTTGGAGTTTGTGCGCATCGTGGAGCACTGCGTAGGCGTGAGACCATCCGCCGGGGATCTGGTGCAGGAGAACGATCAGGCTCAGGACGGCGCCCGCGACGTAGAGAATCATTTGCGCGACATCGGTCCAGATGACGGCGGTCATGCCGCCTTCGAAGGTGTAGAAGAGAGTGAGAGCGACGATGGCGAGGATGGAGATGAGCTCGCCGGTGCCGAGTATCGTCGTGACAATGATGGAAACGGCGAAAACGCGAACGCCTTCGGCCAAAGCGCGGAGGACTAGAAATGTTCCGGCGGTGAGTTTGCGGATGCGTTCGCCGAAACGGCGGCGCATGAGCTCGTAGGCAGTGTACATTTGGCCGCGAAAATATTGCGGCAGGAAGAGTACGGAGATTACGATGCGGGCGAGCAGGTATCCGAAGACGAGCTGGAGAAATTCAAAATTCCCGGCGAAGGCGAGCGGCGGCGTTCCGATTACGGTGAGGGTGCTGGTTTCGGCCGAGACGATGGAGAGCGAGATAGCCCACCAGGGCGCGGTGCGTCCGCCGAGGAAATAGTCTTTGAGGCCGTGCTGGCGGGTGCGAAAGCGAGCGCCGAACCAGGTGATCGCGATGAGGTAGAGGGCGATCACGGTGAAGTCGACGGAATGCATCGAAAGCGGATGATAGCATGCGGGTGGAAAGCCCGCCGCGTTACTGCGCTGGCTGCTGCATGGTCATGCAGTGCAGCGTGCCGAGGCCGAGGACCAGATCGCGCGCGTAGATGGGGACGATCTTGCGCGTGGGAAAGAGCTTGGCGAGTGTCGTGAGGGCGATGCGGTCCATGGGGTCGTTGAAGACTGGGACGAGCACCAGGCCGTTGGCGATGTAGAAATTCGCGTAGCTGGCGGGGAGGCGCTGGCCGTCGAACCAGACTGGGGCGGGCATGGGGAGGGTTGCGATGCGAAGGCCGGTTTTCTTGAGCAGGGCTAGGTTTTCGCGCAGGGGTTCGTAGTTGTCTTCGGCGCGATTGGTCTCGGTCACGATGACGATGGTGTTGGCGTCGACGAAACGGGCGAGGTCGTCGATGTGGCCGTGCGTGTCGTCGCCGGAGATGCCGCGTTTGAGCCAGATGGTGCGGCGGATGCCGAGGTAGTCGGCGAAGGTGCGCTCCCAGTCTCCGCGATTGAATCCGGGATTGCGGACTTGCACCGTTTCACTGAGCAGGCATTCTTCGGTGGTGAGCAGAAGGCCCGCGCCGTTGACGTCGATGCTGCCGCCTTCGAGCACGATGCCAGGTTCCACTTGCGGGATTTTGGTGCGCTTCGAGATGAAGGCGGGGATGGCGTTGTCGTCGCGCCAGTTGTCGTACTTGGCCCAGCCGTTGAAGAGCCAGTTGGCGATGGTGACGCGGTCTTGCGCGGCACGCACGAAGATAGGGCAATAGTCGCGGGTCCAGCTTCGGTTGGTTTTGTGGCGGAAGAACTCGACGGCGTTGAGATTGGCGCCGGACTTCGCAAGTACACGGCGCGCGCTGCGTTCGGTGGACTCGTCTTCCACCAGGATGCGGACTTTTTCGACGCTTGCGAGCCAGCGGACGATGTCGCCGTAGAGCCAGGGGATGGGGGCGAATTTTCCCGGCCAGTCGCTGCGCTCGTGCGGCCAAGCGAGCCAGGTGGCTTCGTGCGGCTCCCACTCGGCAGGCATGCGGAAGCCGCTTCCGTGGGATTTCGATCCGGCCATTCTTAGTCCAGCCACCGCTTCGTGAGGGGAGCGTAGGCGTCGATGCGGCGGTCGCGGAAGAAGGGCCAGTTGCGGCGAACTTCTTCGATCCGGCGCGGGTCGCACTCGGCGATCAGAATTTCTTCATTGGTGCAAGATGCTTCGGCGATGACGCGGCCGAACGGGTCGGAGACGAAGGAGGAACCCCAGAAATCCAAGCCGCCATCTTTCGGGCCTTCGTGGCCTACGCGATTCACAGCGGCGACGTAAATTCCGTTGGCGATCGAGTGCGCGCGCTGGATGGTGCGCCAAGCGTCGAGCTGCGCTTCGCCGTACTGCGCTTTTTCCGCAGGATGCCAGCCGATGGCGGTGGGATAGAACAGAATATTTGCGCCGCTGAGACTCGACAGACGTGCGGCTTCCGGATACCACTGATCCCAGCAGACCAGCACGCCGACGCGCGCGAAGCGGGTGTCGAAATTGACGAAGCCGAGATCGCCGGGCGTGAAATAGAATTTCTCGAAATACAGCGGATCATCGGGGATGTGCATCTTGCGGTAGAGGCCTGCGATTTCACCGTCCGCTCCGATCACCGCTGCCGTGTTGTGGAAGAGTCCTGCGCCGCGCCGTTCAAAGAGCGAAGCGATGACGACAATCCCGAGCTCGCGCGCGATGCGTCCGATGGTCTCAGTGCTGGGGCCGGGGATCGATTCAGCGAGGGCGAACAGCTCGGCGTTTTCTTCGCGACAGAAATATTGGGAGCGGAATAGCTCCTGAAGGCAAACGATCTCCGCGCCGCACGCGGCGGCTTCGCGGATGCGCCAGAGGGCTTTCTCGAGATTCTCATTGGGGTCGACGGCGCAGCTCATTTGGACTAAGCCGACACGGAACTTCCCCGCGTTCACGGAGCTCATTATTCTATTGTGGAGGGCGGCGCGGGGAGCCGCAACGAAAAATGCTGGGGCGAGTTTCGTTTCGGTTACGGCTGCTTTTCGGCCCAGACCAGGAAGCGCAGCATCATTTCATCCTTGGTGCCGACGATACCGCCGAATTTCGAGAGCGGCTTCAGACCATAGTCTGAGTGGCGGATGCGCGCGTCGCCGTCGATTTCAAGGCGCACGTCGGCAACGGATTTTACGGCGGCTTCGAGTGTAACCGACTTCGCCATTCCTCGCACGGTGAGATCACCCTGAACCTCGTACTGTCCTTTCAACTTGGCTACGATGCGCGAGGAGACGAAGAAAATCTGGGGATATTGATCCACCGCCATCATGTCGTTGAGCGCGGCGTCCAGCACCTTCTTGCGGTCCTCCGCTTTGATCCAAGTATCCTTGCACGTGACGCTGCGGGCTTGGATGGTAAGACGAACCTGCGAGTTTTCCACGCGCGCTGGATCGTAATCGAGCTCGCCCTGGTAGTCTTCGAAGAAGAACAGATGCTTTTTGCCGGCCAGGATTCCGGACTTGAACACTTCCAGCGTTAACGTGCTCTCGGCGGATGGGCGAATCCGGTAACGGACGATTTCCGCGGTTTCGGCGGGCATTGGCGTTCCTCCCTGGAGATAGACGGGGTGCGCGAGAGTTGGTTACTGAGTAAGTGGGCGGCTGTTGCCTATCGAGGCACGGTCGCGCGCGGAGCGAGCATGGTCTGCATGGTGGGCGCGTTTCCCTCGTGGCAGGCGAACTCGTAGATTTTTTCGCCGGTCTTCTTCAAACGCACCATGGCCGACCAGGGCTTGGTCCAGGTGTTTGGGGCGTCTAGGGTGATTTCGTAACGCAGCTCATCTGGGGCGACGCGCGTGAAGCGTTCCACTAAGTGCAGATCTTGGCCCGCGCCCAGATAGCTCGCCTCTGCGGAAAAGTTGGTTGTGTCGACGACCAGCGTGTTGCCTTCCCAGCGGCCGCGCGAATCGCCGTCCCATGAGCGGACGTTCGACTCGAGATGCGGACGGCCATCGAGAGGAATGATGCGCGCTTCGTGGATGGCCTCCATGAAGAACACGACGTGGTCGCGCGTCTGGAAGATCTGGTAGGCGCCGAAGACTCCCGCGCCCAGGTTGCCGCCGAGCCGCGGGACGCCGAAGGTGATACAGCGCTGCTCGGCGGTGAGATCGCGCGCACTGGAGGGATTGTTGATAGACAAGATGGCCGCTGTCTGCTTCGCGCGCCGCTCGCGGCCGGCGGGCGTATAGGGCGGAATTTTTCCGTCCGGCGGATCGGTGATGAGCGAGGTGCGGTTGTCGAACTCGCGGTCGACATTGGTGGAGTCGCCGGTCGCGGTGACACTCTTGAACACCCCGGTATCGGCCAGCGCGGCCAGGAAGACGTTGTCCCCGGTGGCGGCGTCGCTGCGGCCATCCTTGAAGATCCGTTCGGCGCGGCGGCTAAGCTCGGCGACTTCGGCATCGCTCAGCGTTGAGCGGCCTTCGAGCTGCTTAGGACGTTCGAGCGGGGTCGCGCTTTTGCTGAGCCAGTTGCCTTCGAGATCGGGGTGGCCGTCGCGTGTGAGCGGCGCGGTCCAGTCTTTTTCAGTGTGCGATTGCGCGGCGATCGAGGCAGCGGAACAAGCCAGGATCGCGATCGAAGTCAGGAGACGGTACTGCATGGACAGTCCTCCCGCGGCCGTTACGGTGGCTACATTATTTCACATGTAAAGGCCGCCGTTGACGTCCAGGACGTGGCCGGTGATATAGCTCGCTTCGTCGCTCGCGAGGAAGCGAACGGCGGCGGCGACATCTTCGGGGCGGCCAATGCGCTTGAGCGGAATGTGCTCCAGCATTTTGTTCTTGAGCTCGTCCGAGAGGCCTTGCGTCATCTCGGTGTCGACATAGCCGGGAGCAACGGCGTTGACGGTGATGTTGCGGCTACCCATTTCCTGGGCGATGGCTTTAGTGAGTCCGATGAGGCCCGCCTTGGACGCGACGTAGTTCGCCTGGCCGGGATTGCCGGACTCGCCGACCACGGAGGAGATGTTGATGATGCGGCCCCAGCGTTCGCGCATCATGGCAGGCAGAACTTGTTGGATGGCGAGGAACGCGCCGGTAAGGTTGGTGGCGATGACGCTGTCCCAGTCGTCCTTCTTCATGCGCATGGCCAAACCATCCTTGGTAATGCCGGCATTGTTGACCAAGATGGAGATGGAGCCGAAATCCTTAGCCGTTTTGGTTAGCGCTTCCTTGATGGAATCGGCGCTAGTCATGTCAATGGCGATCGGGAAGGCTTCGCGGTGTTGCACGCGGAGCTGTGCGGCGAGCTCTTCCAGTTGACTGAGATTGCGCGCGGCCACGGCGACGCGCGCGCCGGCATCTGCGAGAGCGATGGCACACGCGCGGCCGATCCCGCGGCTTGCGCCGGTGATGAAAGCCGTTCGATTTGTCATGGGAATGAATTTCCATCATAGTAAAGCCTGGGCGTCCAACCGGCGCTCATCCTTATATGGCGCATAGCGATTTGCGCGACTTTATCGCCGCGCTCGAAAAGCACAAAGAACTGAAGCGCGTGTCGATCGAAGTGGACCCGGCGCTCGAGATCACTGAGTTCGCCGATCGCGCGGTGAAGGCGGGCGGACCGGCGCTGTTTTTCGAAAAGCCGAAGGGCAGCAGTGTGCCGGTGCTGATCAACGCGTTCGCGAGCGAGCGGAAGATGCAGATCGCGCTGGATGTGGATTCGGTGCAGGAAGTGGCAGCGCGGATTTCGGAGTACTTGGAGATGCGGATGCCCGAAGGGCTGCTGGGCAAACTCAAGATGCTGCCAAAGCTGGCCGAAATGGGCGCGTTTTTTCCGAAGATCGTCTCCGATGGCGCGTGCAAGGAAGTGATCCGGCGCGATAATTTTTCACTGGACGAGTTTCCAATCTTGAAGTGCTGGCCTGAGGATGCGGGGCGGTTCATCACGCTGCCGATGGTGTTTTCGAAAAATCCGGATACGGGAAAACGGAACTGCGGGTGTTACCGGATGCAGGTTTTCGACGGGCGGACCACGGGGATGCACTGGCAGACGCACAAGCAGGGCGCGGAACATCACCGCCGGCTGTTGAAGGAAGGCAAGCAGAAGCGGATGGATGTGGCGGTTGCGATCGGGTCCGATCCGGCCACCATGTACTCGGCCATTTTGCCGCTGCCGCCAGATCTCGATGAGATGATGATCGCCGGATTTCTGCGCTCGAAGCCGGTGGAGATGGTTAAGTGCGAGACGTCGGACCTCGAAGTTCCGGCGAATGCCGAGATCGTGCTCGAAGGCTACGTGGAACTGGGCGAATTGCGACGTGAGGGGCCGTTCGGCGATCACACCGGATTTTATTCACTGGATGACGACTATCCGGTGTTTCACATCGACTGCATCACGCATCGCAAGAAGCCGATTTACGCGACCACGATCGTCGGTCCGCCACCGATGGAAGATTTCTACATGGGCAAGGCGATCGAGCGGATTTTTCTTCCCCTGATGAGGCTGCAATTGCCGGAGGTACGTGACATTTGCATGCCGGCCGAGGGGATTTTTCACAACCTGATTCTGGTTTCGATTCGAAAATCGTACCCGCTGCACGCGCGCAAGGTGATGCACGCCATTTGGGGGCTCGGGCAGGCGATGTTCAGCAAGTGCATCGTGGTGGTGGATGAAGACGTGGACGTGCAGAACGTCAGCGAAGTAGCGTGGAAGGCGCTGAACAACATCGATCCGGAGCGCGATATTCAGTTCGTGCTGGGACCCGTGGATTCGCTCGACCACGCCAGCCGCATGGCGAATTACGGATCGAAGATGGGGATCGACGCCACGCGCAAGTGGAAAGAAGAAGGGTTCACGCGTCCCTGGCCGGATGTGATCCGCATGCCGGAGGATGTAAAGCAGCGCGTCGCGCAGCTTTGGAAGAAGGCCGGACTTCCCTGACGGGGGCGCGTGTCGCATATCTGGTGAGCCAGCATCCGGCGGCGAGCCACACGTTCATCCTGCGCGAGATCCGGCGGCTGCGGGAGTTAGGCTTCGACATTCGCGTGGCGTCGGTGCGCGCGGCCGATCGGCCGTTCGATCAGTTGACTCCCGAGGATCAGGAGGAGCAGCAGCGCACGTTTTACATCAAGCCGGCCGGGGCGCTGGCTGTACTCGCTGCGAATCTGGGCGTACTCTTCATAGGGCCATTCGAGTATGTGGACGCGCTGGTGTACGCATTGCGGCTTGGCGGGGTTCGGTACTTGCTGTATTTCGCCGAGGCGGTCGTCTTTATAGATTGGATGCGGCGCGAACGGCTGGAGCATGTGCACATGCATTTCACGACCACGGTCGGGTTGATCGCGCGGCGGCTGACGCCGATGCGAACGTCGGCGACGATTCATGGGTCCGCCGAGTTTGAAGATCCGGCGGGTTTTCATCTTGCACGCAAGGTAGGGGCATTCGATCTACTGTTCGCGATCAGCGAGTATGGGCGTAGCCAGCTAATGCGATTTTCCGAAGCGCGGCATTGGAGCAAGCTTCGAGTCGTGCGTCTAGGGGTGGACTGCCAGGTTTTCGCTCCGCGTCCTTTTCGATACAATCCCGTGCAGTTCGAGATCTTGACCGCGGGGCGGCTGGCGGCGGCAAAGGGAATCGAAGTGCTAATCGGCGCGATGGAGAAGCTGGCGCGAGAAAGGAAGAACGTGCGGTTGCGCATCGCGGGCGATGGCGAGGAGCGCGAGCGTCTGGAGAACGAAGTCGCTCGGCGTGGGCTAGGCGAGTCCGTGCGATTCGAAGGCTGGTGCACAGCGGATCGATTGCGCGCGCTGTTCGCCGAGTCGGACGTGTTTGCGCTGGCGAGCTTCAACGAGGGGATTCCGGTGGTCTTGATGGAGGCGATGGCGATGGAAATCGCGTCCGTGGCGACGAGGATTACGGGCATTCCTGAGCTGATTCGCGACGAAGTGGACGGACTGCTGCTGACGCCCGGGAGCGAAGAGGAACTGGCGCGCGCGATCGCGCGGCTGATGGACGACTCCGATCTGCGACTGCGGCTCGGCAAGTCCGGGCGGCAACGCGTTCTCGAACATTACGATTTGAATCGCAACGTGGAGACGCTGGCAGCGGCGTTCGGCGAAGTGGCCAGTCGCGAATGCTAAAATAGTGGCAACGCGGCGGCTGTAGCTCAGTTGGTAGTAGCGCCAGATTGTGGTTCTGGATGTCGTGGGTTCGAATCCCACCAGCCGCCCCAGCGTCGTTAACGCTTCGTTCCTGACAGTCCGATCGAGTCTCTCCCGAAATCTACCGCTCTCGCTCCAGGATCACTTCCGAGGAGGGTTCTCAGGCTACTGAGTCAGGCCGAGCCGGCGTTCGAGTGCTTGAAATCGTGGATCCGTCGAATCCCCAATTGAGCTTTCCCGCGGGCCTGGGAGAGGCCGATGGGAAACCTGTACACGGTGCGCCAGGTCGCAAACTCAAGCGATTATGTGTTGTACGAAGTGAACCCTGCCACCGTAGGCAACGATCTCTACGCAATCGACACTGCCACGGGTGCGGCCACACTCGCCAGCCCGGGCTGGCGACAGCCGACCCAACCGATACGATGGGCTTGTCCGTCTTCACCTCCCCTTTGGTGTACTTCGCGTCGGTCCCGATTCCGCCGGCGGTACCCGAACCGTCGAGCGTTGCGTTCCTGTTGGTAGCAAGCGGCGCGATTGTCCTCAAAAGTCGAGCCAGCATTTGAACGCGGGGTCCATCTGAAAACATTCGAGGGCCGCCCGTGTCTACTCTTCAGGAGACCTATATGAAGAATTACTGGAAAGCTCCGCTCTCGATCCTGGCTGGAATTCTCTTCGTTTTGGCCGCTAGGACACCGGCGCGGGCACAGATCATCGGGCAAGTTAAAGCGAATATCAACCACACCTTCATGATCGGTGACAAGACGTTACCGCCGGGCGCGTATACGTTTCGCATGGAAAGCGATGCGCAAGCGATGACTGTTCAAACCCAAAAAGGGGACAACGTTGCGCAGTTCGAGGTCCGCCAAACCAGAGCGAATCACACGCCCAGGCATACGGAACTCGTGTTCCGTAAGTTCGGGAATACGGAGTTTCTAAGTAAGATTTTCGAAAGTGGGTCGCGTGATGGCGCTGAACTCACCGAAACCGGCAAGCAAGAGGCGCGCATGGTGAGCTCGGGGCAACACGCCATCGAGCATACCGAAGAACAACAATAGAATCGGACAGGCCGCCCGCCGCAGCCTCCGCCGAATCGCATACAGTGGAGAAAGACTTCATGCGGACGATTCGGAGAATCCTGCTGCGAGTGTGCGTGGCCGTGCTGTGCATCGCCGCGCTAGCGTACCTGGCCGACGATCTATGGGCGCGCTTTCGCGGACGGCCGACCGAACAGATGAAAGTCGACCGCTACTACGCGATGATCAACCGCTGGAACGAGACCGAGTATTCCACGGGCACTCCGATCGTGCAGACCTGCGTGGACGCCATGCTGCCGCATTTCGGATACGTGCCGTGCTGGTATTTGCGGCAGCACACGCTTCAGCAGGTCAAGATTAACTAGCGAGAAATCACGCCACGGCCGACCGGCGGGCGACGAGCCGATAGATGGCGATTGGGCCGCTCGCGAGGAATCCGGCCAACAGGCGGGGTATGCGGCGCAGGTCGGCTCCCACGGAATCGCCATCGTCGCCGACGATCAAGGCACCGCGCCGCATCGCGTACAAGTTGAAGAGCGTCGAGAGAATCGTAAAGGTGACGGACGCGATCAGGCTGGCGCGGATGTTGGTCGTGCCGCGAAGTAAGTGCAGCGCGAGTTCAATCGAGTGAGACGCTACCGGGAGCAGCACGGCGCTGGCCACTGCCGCGGCCCACTCGGGTTCGGCTTGGCTGAAGGCCTGGGTGATGGCGCCGTAGAATCCGGACGTCACGGCGCGAAAGACGAACTCAGCGAGCATCGCGCCGGTCGCCGCGCGCCAGCCGGCCGTCAAATTTGTGCACAGAAAAATCGTGGCGCGTATGGAGGCACTGAAGATGGCGGCTTTCCAATTCCAGCGTGCGACTAGCATGCGCCGCGAGTCGGCGATCATTTCCTCGATTACGTCGCGGACAGTCATCAGGCCCAGGTCGGTTTCGGGGATGGCGCTGTGCGGCGAGCCGGCATGCGCGGCGCGCGCAGGCAATACTCGTAGGCGTCGTAGACTTGTTCGAAGATGCGGTGCCAGTACCGGCACAACGCGAAATCGCGGGCTCGAATGCGCATGCGGTGGAGCGCCGCGGGATCGCGCGCAAGTTGAACGACATTGTCGAGGAACGCGCGCGAATCCTGCGAGATTAGTCCGGTAACGCCGTGATTCACCAGATATTTCGGGCCGCCTTCGGAAGTAACCACCACCGGAACGCCCGAAGCCAGGGCCTCCAGGACCACGTTGCCGAATGTGTCGGTGTGCGATGGAAACACGAAAATGTCCATATTGGCGTAAACCTGGGCGAGCGGTTCGGCGCGCAGGACGCCGGTGAGCTCAACATGGTGGATGTTGTCGCGCAGCCATTGCTGTTCGTGGCCGTCGCCGGTGACGATGATGCGGAAATTATCGACGCTTGCGGCGAGCAGCGCTTGCTCGACGTCGCGCAGGGTACGCACGCTTTTTTCGGGTGAGAGCCGGCCAACGTAGCCGATCACGAGCTGGCGATCCGAGCGGGTCCGTTTCTCGGGGGAGAAAAACTCCGTGTCCACGCCGCGCTGCATCAGAAATGCCGGACGTCCCGTGCGCCGGTGCAGCAGGTCCACCAGCTCGGGATTCGGCGCCAGCAGCACGCGGCCGAGGCGATAGTAGTGGAGGCTGAGCGCCAGGATGATTTGGCGCTCAGTGAAGCCGGCGATTTTGGCTCGCGCGCCTTCCGGAAGAAATCCTAGCAGCTTCGACAAACGCCGCGCGCCGAATTCGTGAATGTTGGTGTGCCAGGAAGCCACCAGCGGCAGCTTCAAATCATGCGCCACCAATGCGCCGAGCATTCCCACGTCGCTCGGGCCGGTGATGTGAACTAGTTCGGCTCCGAATTGCTTCAGCAGCTCGCGCATCCGCTTCCGGTAGCGCAGAAATAGCAAATCGAACGACATGTCCGTCTCGAGGCTGAAGCCCACTTCGCCGCGCGCGAGTTCCATGGTCCATACCGGGCCGTCTTCCGTCAGCCGCGTCTCGGGTCCGGCGTGAACGTTCAAAAACGGCAGCGAGCGCTTGCGCACAAACGCGTCGAAATGGCGGCTGGTGTGGGCCACGCCGTTCACTTCATGAAACGAATCGGTGAAGAAGGCGACGCGCGGCGTGGTACTCAAGCTGGCACCTCCTGCGGATCGTTGAGGGCTGCTCGCAAGGCCGCGCGCATCTGCCGGCTGCGCAGCGCTCGCAATCCACCCAGGAAACATTTCACCGGCCAAGGCTCGTTGCCTTGCCAAAACGCGGCCAGCGGCTTTACGACACCGTCATCGTCCCGATAGAAGACGCGGTCGCTCCAGCGCCGGCGGCCCTCCGGCAGATCGGGATACTCTCGAACGATGTCGCACATGGTGTCGAGCATGCGGAGCCGAAGCGGTTCGCGATATTGCGGCAGAAAGAGAATGTCGCTGAAGCCGTCGTCACGCACTTCGGAGACGAACTCGGCAAAGGTGCGTGTGTTCGTGAGGTTGATGTTGGCGTTCGGCTCCAGGCCATGGCGGTCGCCGCCGGAGATGACGGGATGCCCGGAATGTTCCGCCAACCATAGAACGCGCCGGTTCTCGCGCCAAGGCCGCAGACCGTTCAACTCGAGGGCGTGGACGTACTCGCCGAACCTTTCCAGGAATCGTCCGACCAATTGCGCATGTTCGACCGCGCCAACGCGAGCTTCATCCCATAGCGGGTGGTTCATGACGATGAGGACTTCTCGCATCCGATTCAACCCAGCGAGCAATTCGGCGAGGCGCGCTCTGGATGGCGCGGCAGTGAATGCGGCTAGATCGGACATGATCGCAGGAGCGCGGTTCGGCAGCAGATTGTGGACACCTAAATGGAAGAACGACGGCGCGAACGGGATGGTCCACTCCACCGAGATTGGCGCCAGTGGATCGAGCACGCGCAGCATCGAGCCGGCCTGGATGCTGTCGTGATCGGTGAGTGAGACCAGCGCTTCGAGGTCCATCTTTTGAAGCTGGCGCGTTTCCAGATCGTTGGCTTCGTGCGGCGCGAGCGGCGGACGCCAGAAGGCGCGAGAAAAATCCAGCGTCTTGTTGCGGCGCTCGCGGTAGATCTCTTCCTGGCGGCGGATGGCGCTGCTGACGATGGGAATCCCGGATGTGTAGCGCGGGATGAACGCCATGGTTTCTTCCGAATGGAGCGTGTGGCTGTGCAACGACACGCCGCTGCGGAAACGTTGGGGCGCGGAGCGGTCGCGCCAAAGCCAATGGATTTTCGAATGTCTCATGATTGCTCCGTCGTGCGGTTCGCGCCTTCAGGTTCGGATTGAAGGCTGATCCGCAGATAGGATCGGGGCTGGAATTCAATGCGCCGTGGCAGGCCGGACGGGTCGTCCAACCAGAGGCGAAAAGTAGAGACCTGGCGACTGGTGAGGTCGTGGATATGGCCTGTGAATCGCGTTCCGTCGCCGTGGTGCGGCTCGGGAGCGCGTTCGCATTCGAGACGGTAGGGCTTGGCGTTGTGAACGTAGTGGATGATGGGGTGCGATTCGACGGAGCGGAGAGCCGCGCGGACCGCATAGAGGAACGTGGCGGCAGTGATGCCGGGCGTGTGTAGCTCTGTGGCGGAGCGTTCCGACTCCGAGAAGAACGCGCGAATTTCATCGCTCAGTCCCGCGAGATCTCGCGCGCAGCCGTCCGGCAAGCTGATGGAACTTTTTTCGCAGCGGGCGCTGCCGGCGACGTGCAGCCCTTCGGCAGCGGTGAACGCATCACGGGATTTCTGCGCAGCGAAGATCCGCTGGCGAGCCTGATCGTAATTCTCGTCCCTGGACGACGTAACGAAGCCGAAATAGGCGGCCTGAACTGGCGCGGCGCCATCCACCAGCAGCACTTCCTCGAGCGAGCCGTCGTACTTGAAGCCATGGGTCCGCAGTGGATTGGCTCCGCCGGCGAATTGCAGCGTGACGAGTTTACGCAAACCTTCGGCCGATTCTCGAATTGCGGCCACAGCGCCTCCCACGTTCTTGCGGGAGAAGATCGGAACGCCGAGCAGCGCTACCACGATATCGGCGCGATAATGCCTGGTCACTGGAACGAGCAGTGGGAGACCGGTCGTGGCGACGAGTTGATCGACGCAAAGCCTCGGGACAACCCTGGCGAACAGCCGCCGGTGAGCATTCGCTAAGAACAGGGCGGCCAGAAGGAAACGGTACAGGTCGCGTCTGGTGAACATTCTTGCGACAAGCTTACGTGTTAAGAATGTTTCTAACATCACCGCAACATTACGATTCGATTTTGCACAAATCTTGTCGAGAATGTTTTAAGCACCGTCGAATCATGATGGCGCCGCGCGTTCACGATTCCGCAAGCGAATTGTAATCGAATGCTCTTGGGCACCCAAAACCGCGTCCTCGCTATGCTTGGTAGGAGCGATGACGAACCTGGAGTTCACCGGGCTGGTGTTTGCGATATCGGCGCTGGCAGGCTGTTTGGGAGCGTTGACAGGCCTCGGCGGAGGCGTGGTGGTGACGCCCGCGCTGACGCTGCTGCTCGGCGTGGACATCCGCTACGCGATCGGCGCCTCCTTGGTATCGGTGATCGCGACGTCATCGGGTGCCGCCGCCGCGTACGTACGCGAAGGATATTCGAACATCCGCATCGGGATGTTTCTCGAGACCGCGACCACGATTGGGGCATTGCTGGGTGCCTACTTGGCTACTCGCACGCCGACTGCGATTCTCGGGATCATTTTCGGCCTGGTGCTCCTGCATGCCGCCTGGACCTCAAGCCGTGGACGTCCGCGCGATCTCGCGGGCAATGAAGATCCACTCGCCGATCGGCTCAAGCTCAGCGGAAGCTATCCCGGGGAGCGCGGACCACAACATTACAACGTCACGCACGTGAAAACTGGCTGGGGACTGATGTTCGGCGCGGGAACTCTTTCCGGCCTCCTCGGGATCGGCTCCGGCGCTCTCAAAGTAATCGCGATGGATCAAGCCATGCGCGTACCTTTCAAGGTCTCCACCACCACTAGCAATTTCATGATCGGCGTGACGGCGGCGGCCAGCGCGGGCATTTATTTGCGCCGCGGATACATCGAGCCTGCGCTGGCGATGCCGGTGATGCTCGGCGTCCTGGGCGGATCGCTGATCGGCGCGCGGCAGCTGGTAGGCGCGAAAGTGCGGGTCTTGCGCTGGATCTTCGCGGGCGTCGTCGGCGTGATGGCGATCGAAATGATCGTGAACGGCGTGCGGGGGTTCAAGTGAATCGCTGGGACGATGCGAAGCTCGAACAAATCGTCGCGTGGCTGCTGATCTCGGGCGTAGCGCTATCCGCACTGGTGGTCCTGGCGGGCGCGACGGGCTTCTTGTGGAATCACGCCGGGGAGCGGACCGATTACCATACCTTCCACAGCGTGCCGCGGCAGTATCGCGACGTAGGCGGCGTGCTCGGCGCAGTTAAAACCGGCGATTGGCGGGCGGTGATCCAGCTCGGCCTGATCCTGCTCATCCTCACCCCGATCGCACGGGTCGCATTTTCGCTCGCTGGGTTTGTGCTGGAGCGCGATCGAACCTACCTGGTACTCACTGCCATCGTGCTCGCGATTCTGATCTATAGCTTTGTCGCCACGCAGTAATCAGTTGCCGGAGGGCGGCTGCGCATCGATCGAACGCTGAGGCTTCACTGCGGGCTTAAAGGCCTTTTGCGACGGTTTCGGGTGCGTCCTGCGACTAAAAGGCGGCAGCTTCACCGGCTTCCGGGAAGCAGCAGAATTCAGAATCGCTCGCACCACGCGAATATCGGCCAGCCCCTCCTCGCCCGAGGGCTCCGGCTGCCGGTTTCGCAAAATGCAATTGGAAAAATACTCCAGTTCGGCGCCGAACTGATCGTGTTTCGGAAACTTCTTGTGACGGGGTTTTTCATCCCCGATCCGCAGCTCGTACTCGAGCGGTACCGAGTAATCGTAGGCCGGCGACATTCGCAGCGATCCCTTGGTTCCCACCACTTCATACTCAGACACATCGGCCGCCCCGAAGCTGCTCGTGAAAACCGCCGTACGCTCGTGCGGGAATTTCAGGATCGCGGTGGTCATCTCGGCGGTCTTACGAAAGCGCGCATCGCCATTGCTGGCCGACGTTGCGTTCACCTCCACGGGTTCCTCGCGGAACAAATAGCGCGACGCGTTCAGGCAATACACGCCCATGTCGAAAAGGCTGCCGCCGCCGCGTGCTTCCGGTTCCACCAATCGGACGTTTCCGGGCACCACCTGCTGCGTGAACATGCCGCTGAATATACGCAGGTCGCCTAATCGCCTGGATCGCGCGATCTGCACTGCCTCCAGGTTGGCCGGATCGAAATGCAAGCGATAAGCGATCATCAGCTTGACGCGCGCTTTCTCGCAGGCCGCAATCATCCGCCGGCACTCGGCTTCATCCACCGCCATCGGCTTCTCGCACAACACGTGGACTCCCGCCCGCGCCGCACGCACGGTGTATTCGCAATGGAGATGATTGGGCAGCCCAATGTAGACCGCGTCGATCTTTCCGCTGCGCAGGCACTCGTCGTAGTTATGGTATGGATAAACGGAATCCGCGCTCACGCGGTAGCGCTTCGCGATTGCACGCGCCTTCGTGGGATCGCCAGTAACCAGAGCAGCCAGCTCACTGTTTGGCGCATTCTTGAACCCAGGCAAAAAGGCAGACTGGCTGATACTGCCGAGACCGACCACCGCGTAACGAATTCTTCGCACGGCTCCTCCGTCGACCGTTGGACCGCGAGAACCGGCAGGATGTTTCGTGAATCAGGTTTCGCGCGCGCCGCGCATGCCTCTAAAAAAGCTTGGCGATGGAGCGCTGCAATTCCTTGAAGATCTGATCCGGCGTCTTGGCCGCATCCACAACCACGAAGTTGTAACGTTTGGCCATGCGGTCCAGCGCCCGGATGACGCGCGTCTGGTAGCGGATGAAGCTATCGTGCATGTCCGTGCCGAAGCGCATGTCCATGCCGCTTTCCCAATGATCGAACGAGCCTCGGCCGAGGACTACGCGCGTTACCAGATCGCGAACTTCGGCGCGCAAATAATAGATCGCGTGGGGTACCAGAGCGAAACTGGCCACGCGTTCGATCCAAATACGATCCTCGCCGCGTGCGATGGCGCGCGCCATCAGCGAATAGATGTAGCGGTCGGTAAGTACGACAAAGCCCGCGCGCAAGGCGGGGATGATTTCGTTCTCCAGCCGGTCGGCGAAGTCGGTGGCGTAGAACAACGTCATCGTGATCGGGCCCAGCAGGTTGCCATCCTTGGCCTGGGAGATCCCCTTGCCGGCCAGAGCGCCGCGCGCCATGCCGGTATCCAGCACTGCGTGTCCTTCATGCTCCAGCCAGGCGCGCAATCGCGCCACCTGCGTCGAACGGCCCACCGAATCCGGACCTTCGATGACGATGAGCTTCCCCTGGAGCTCGTCTTGGTCGACGCCCGCGAGCGGTTCGCTATAGAATGTGAGCGGCGGCTTGAGCAGCATCGATATCTCCTTGCGAGGCGCGCAGAATGCCGTTGCGTAGATTCTGGCCCAGCTCCTGCATCACGATGTCGCGCATCTGTTGCTGCTGCTCTTCTATGGATCCTGTGGCGTCGATCACGTGAAAACCCACTTCCTGGATCATGGCCTCGTACTCATCCAGAATGCGTCCCTGAAAAATGCGGAAGCTCTCCTCGACATTGCGGCTGAGCTCCAGATCCATGCCGGCTTCATAGTATTTGATTGCATTGCGGCCGCCCAGAATGCGGCCGATGGCGACTTCCAGCGGTACCCGAAAATAAAATGCCAGGTTCGGACGCACGGCGAATTTGTAGAGATTCCGGACCCATTTCCGGCTGACGCCCCGCACCACGTCACGCGCGAAGGCGGTATAAGCGTAGCGATCGGCGCAGACCACGGCGCCGGCTTTGATGAGCGGGGTGATGTAGCGCTCCAGCCGGTCGGCGAAATCGGTGGCGTGGATCAGGCTGAACGTCACCGGCGTGAACATGTTCTTCTTTTTCGCACGCCGCGTGGTCTCGCGCACCAGCGGCGAAGAGTTCCACTCGCTGAAAGCTACCGCGATGCGCTGCGAGCGGAGCCATTGGCTCAACAGAGAAAGCTGCGTGGATTTTCCGGAGCCATCGATCCCTTCGACCACGATGAGCTTGCCCCGGTGACGATTCGGAACCAGAAGAGGCATACAGACGAAATGCCCATTATAGCTATCAGGGGCAAGACCGGTTGGCTAGTATTGTATTTGCCACGCTACGCAGCCGTCGACATCGGCAGCAACTCCGTGCGCATGCTGGCCGCCGAGACCAGCCCGGGCGCTCCTACTCAGATTCTCGCGGCCGAACGCCAGGTCACGCGTCTAGGCGCCAGCGTGTTCCAAAGCGGCCGGATCGCGCCGGACGCGCTGGAGGATCTCGCCCAGGTTCTGGCGCGCATGGCTCTGGTCTATCGAAAGCTGGACGTCATTGCGGTGCGCGCGGTAGCCACCAGCGCGGTCCGCGATGCCGGCAACCAGCATGAGCTGCTCGAACGCGCTTCCGCCGTGCTCGGTGTCCCGGTGGAGATCATCTCCGGCCAGGAGGAAGCGCGCCTGATTCACCTGGGTGTCCAAAGCCGCTGGCCGCAGGCGGACAAACGCGTCCTGATCATGGACGTCGGCGGCGGTAGCGGCGAGCTGATCCTCAGCGAACGCGGCGAATTGGTGGAGGCATTCTCAAAGCCGTTGGGCGCCGTCCGCCTGACTGAAGCGTTTCTCAAAACCGACCCGCCAGCCGCGCTCGAACTGCACCGGATGTATGAGTACATCGACGAAAAGCTCGCCACACCGCTGCGGCGAATCGGCACCGGCCCATTCGACCGGATGATCGCGACCTCGGCCACGGCCGCCGCCATCGTCTGCGCCATCAATCGCGTGCCGCGTGCACGCCGCGAGGAAGCCGACCGCCTGAAAGCTTCGGTGCAACAGGTGCGGAAGTTCTCGCGCGCCGTGAGCGCGGTGGACGTGGCTCGCCGGGCGAAGATCCAGGGAATCGGACCACGCCGCGCAGAGATCATTATCGCGGGCGCAGCCGTCTTCCGGCGTGCGCTCGAGCTGTTCCAGCGGCCGTCGCTGCATTACTCGGCCGCCGGCGTGCGCGACGGCATCATCGCCGACCTCGCGGCTCGTGGCGCCGGACGCGAGCTGACCATGCTCAATCGCGATCAGCGCCGTGTCGTGGAACAAATGGTCCGGCGCTACGGAACCCCCATGCTGCACGCGCGCAAGGTGGCCGGGATCGCGCACCGCTTGTTCGAAACTTTACAACCCCTGCACCGGCTCGCGCCCGGCTACGGTAAGCTGCTGGAAGCCGCCGGCTACTTGCACGACATCGGCCATTTCGTCAGCGCCAGCAGCCACCACAAGCATTCCTACTACCTGGTGGCCAATTCCGATCTGCCCGGTTTCACGGATCGGGAGCGCCAAATGATCGCCTTGCTTTGCAGATATCATAGAAAGTCGATGCCCCTCCCCCGGCACTCCCCTTTCCAGGAATTCGATCCCGACTCGCGGCGCGCCATCACCCTGCTGACGCCTCTGCTGCGAATCGCCGACAGTCTCGATCGCAGCCATGAGCAGCGTGTCGGCGAAGTGCAGGTTCAGCTCCGTAACGGATCTGTAATAATCGGATTGGAATCGCAAGCCGATACGGATTTGGAAATGTGGGCAGTGGAGCGAGTGGCGGACGCGTTCCGCGAAACCTATCAGACGTCGCTGGCGCTGACACGGGTGAAATCGTGAAAGCCGCAGCGGGAATTCACGAATATGCGGTGGAGCAGATGAACCGCCTGCTGACCACCCTCGCATTTCGGGTGCACCGTGCCGCCAAGAAACCCGGATCGGCCGAAATTCACGATCTCCGCGTAAGCATCCGCCGGTTCACGCAGGGCTTGTTGCTGTTCACCGGGATGTTCCCCAAGTGGGAAGTCAAGAAGATTCACCGGATGCTGAAGCGCATGATGCGGCTGACGTCCGAGATCCGGAATCGCGACATCGCGCTCGAATATTTGGCCCAGTTGAAAGCCGACTCGCACCGCGAGCGCCTGGAAAAAGAGCGCATTCAGTGCCAGCGCCGATTCGCGGAGATGGTGCGGCGATGGAGCGCGCGAGATTTCTCCGCCAAGTGGCGGGACGGACTGTCGCTGCGCAGCGTATGAAGTGGAAGCCGTCGCTGAGTGCGAGCGCAAACGCGCGCAAGATGCTGCCCAAGCTGGCGGAAAATTATTTCATCGCCGGACGCAAGGCGGCTGGTAAGCATTCGCCAAAAGCGCTGCATCGCTTTCGTATCTGCACCAAACGGTTCCGCTACGCGCTGGAGTTATTCGGCCCCGTGTACGACACGAGCCTGAAGCGCCGGTTGAAAAATCTTCACAAGCTCCAGGACGCTCTGGGAAAAATCAGCGATTATCAGTCGATTCTTGAACTGCTGGACGGCGACCGCGCTACGGTGACCAAGATCGAGGATGCGATGAAGCGCAAGACCAAGGATTTCAAGCGCGAGTGGAAAGAGTTCGATTCGAATGGCCAATTGAAGGACTGGAAGGACTATCTAGGCCGTGCGGCAGCGCGTCCGCGGGCCCGCAAAAGCGCCCGGCCGGCTGCCGTCAACAAGTGATGCTGGGATCATTTGAAGGTCTTCTTCATACCCGCGAACTTCCCATCTAGGTATGGCTCGGCGGGAATACCGTAACTGGCGCCGCGAGAGCCCAGTGGTACAGGCCCTGTGGCTCGTCAAGGGTGCCGCGCCGCGCGTCGATGCTAAAATGAATTTCGTACTGGGAGGTCGTCTAATGGTAAGACTGCAGACTCTGGATCTGCGTATCGGGGTTCGAGTCCCTGCCTCCCAGCCAAACGGCCGCTAACCCGCCCCTCGGCACATCAGCTCTACTCCAGAATCACTTCGTCGATGTAGCACCACATCCACGATTCACCCGGCTCGATCGACTGCACGATGGGGTGTTTGGTCGCGTGAAAATGCTTTGTGGCGTGCTTATTCTTCGACGAATCGCAGCACCCCACGTGCCCGCATATCCGGCACATCCGCAAATGCAGCCAGCGATCTCCCATTTTCAGGCACTCTTCGCAGCCGCGAGCGCTCGGCTTCACGTCGCGAATTTCTCCCACATGCGCGCATTTCGTCATGTGAGCATTATGGGCGCAAGTACGGGGCAGACGCCAGTTACTTCTAGGTAAGCGATCCCGCGCCGCCCGCCGGAAACGCGAGCGACTCACTCGGCGCGGGGCATTTATGGCCAGATCGTATTGCATACTCCACTCTCGGCGGCGACGCCCGGTGCACGGTGCGCGTGATCAAGCCGTCGCGCTCCATGCCACGCAGCGTTTGCGTATGGCGGACGCCGCTACTTACTTGCAGGGCCTCGCGTGTTCGCGAGATCGTTGGCTACACTCAATGCGCTCTTCTCTTAAGGAGGAAAACACAGTTAAAGCGATTCAGATAAGCAAAGCGGGCGGAGCGCTCGAACTGGTGGAGCGGGAGACCCCCGCGGTGAGGCGCGATTGGGTGCGGATCAAAGTTCAGGCCTGCGGTGTCTGCCACAGCGACATGCTCATGAAGGAAGGCTACTGGCCGGGCCTTCAATATCCGCGCGTGCCGGGACTCGAAGTCGCGGGCATGATCGATGAGGTGGGCGATAACGTGACGGCCTGGAAGAAGGGCCAGCGCATCGGAGTGGGGTATCGCACCGTGCCAATTGGGCGCGGAAACAATGCCAAGGACCTCGCTTTGAAACGCGGCGAGCAAGCTTACGTCAATTCCGAGGCCGCCAACCCGGTGGAGGAGCTAAAGAGAATAGGCGGCGCCAAAGTCATTCTCTCCACCGCCCCAGCGGCAAAGCGATGGCCACGGTCTTGAACGGTTTGGGCGTGCATGGCAAGTTCATGGTGATCGGCGCAGCCGACGGTCCGCTCGAGGTGTCGCCCGGGCAATTCATCACCGGCAAACGCTCCGTCCAAGGCTGGGTTGCCGGAGCTTCGATCGATTCCGAAGACGCCCTGCGCTTCTCGGCCATCTCCGGCGTGCGCCCGATGATGGAGAAATACCCTCTGGCACGAGCGGCCGAAGCCTATGAGCGGATGATGTCCGGCCACGCCAATTTCCGCGTGGTGCTAACCATGGAATGACGGCCCGGGACGAACGCCGAGCTTCGTCGTCTAACTCCTAAAGAATGCTAAAGTAAAGGAGATCCGGCCAGGAATCGCGTCCCCTGCCAGTTCGTCTCCGAGGAGCGAGATTACGAATGCGGATATCGAGCCTTCTGTTCAGTTGCATATGTTGCGGTTTGGCGCTCGCCCAAACTCCCAACGCCTTCGATAAAGCGCCTCCCGCCATCGAAGAGGCACTCCGGTCGCGCGTCCAGGCTTTTTATCAGGCCCATGTGGATGGCAAATTCCGCAAGGCGGACGATTACGTCGCTGAGGATTCCAAGGATGCCTTCTTCGCCGCCGAGAAGACCCGCTATAAGAGTTGCGATGTCAGCTCCTTGAAGTTCGAAGAGAACTTCACCAAGGCGACCGTGCTGACAGCCTGCAAGACGGACATGTTTTTTCACGGCGAGAAGTTTCCAGTCACGGTTCCATTCTCTTCGCGCTGGAAGGTGGAGAATGGGGAGTGGTTCTGGTATTACACCGCCTCCGACCATATGGACTCTCCGTTTGGTGAGATGCGAGGCGGTCCGGAGAGCGAGCATGGAAGAGCGCCCGTGGTTCCGCCAGACATGAATAAAATCGCCCAGCAGATTCTTTCCCAGGTGTCGCTCGATCGGAACGAAGTTACCATCGAACAGGATGCCAGCTCGACCCAGGAAGTGCATCTGAAGAATGCAATGATGGGCTCCATTCAGGTCTCCACAGACCCTACCGGCCTGCCCGGTTTGTCCGTTCGCGCCGAAAAAACGCAAGTCAATCCGGGTGAGGAGATCAAAATCCTCATCGAGTTCAATTTCGACGACCCCGAGATCAATTGCCGGCCCTGCCTCATCAACCCGGGAGTAAAGCCTCCGATGTCGGTGAATGTTCACGTGTCGCCGATCCAGCGGGATTTTCCGATTAAGATCAACTTCGCGCACCACCGGCAGTAGCTTTTCTAAACCATCCTATTGGTGGTCGGCCAATTGGCCTTCGCCGTGCCTTACGATCCGCGGAGGTATTTAGTTCGTGCGTCTTCAGAACCTCGAAACCCGCGCGCCGGCAGCAACCGATCTCGCCGCGCAATTGCGCACAACTGCACAGTCGACTGCTAAGTCATATAGTTCCAGTCTTTCCTCGTCTTTTGGGACCACTCTCAACGAGCTGGAGGCAGCCCAAGGCGGGGGTGCAGGCGCCGTCAAAGGCGCCAACCTGCGTCAAGATTTAGTCGCTCCGGCGTCAAATTCTCGTACGCTTGGAAAGGGTTCATCCACCCTTCCGGCTTCGGAACCTACGCTGAAAGCCTCGTCTCTTTTGGCCAGCGCTCCCGCTGCTCCGGCCATCGTGACCACACCAACCTCCACGGACTCGAGTACTGCCAGCGGTCTGCAATCTCTGGTGGATGCCGCGGACAGGACTGCCGCTACGACGGCTACTTCCACCCAGCTTCCCGCAGCGGTCGCCAGCACTCCGAAAGATGATTCGACGGCGCCGCCGGACAACTCCGCCGCGCCGCCAACGCTGTACTCCTCGACGCAGGGATTAAGCACGGATCCCACCGTCTTTACGACCGAGAATTATTCCGAGCAACTTCTATACTCGTCCTATCTACAGCAAGCCAATAACGAAAATAGCTTGCGCTATCAGAACTACACGAACGAATATCAGAATTGGCAGCTCAACGGAAGCCAGGGCCAGCCGCCGGATGCGCCGGTCTATGAAACCATCGACCAGAATGCTTTCGGGCAATGGTACGCGCAGATGACCCAGAACTATAGCCTTGGAGAAAACGCACCTGACGTCAGCAGCTTCATGGCAAATGGTCCCGACTACGGCAACGGGTACTATGGCGCCGTGGGAAGTTCGCAAGTCGGCACGCTGTACAATCCCACTGGACCCGCTACCGCGGCGCAGATATCAGCGGCGAACGGCTCGTCCAACAGCAGCACCGGCGCAACTCGCACTTAGACGCGTTAGCGTCCGCCTTGCAAAAGCTGCTGAAACACACGCTCGGCTTCCGCGTCGCGCTGGCGCACATGCGATAGGTACAACGAAAGCATCCGGTAGGCCCGCTGGCGATTCCGTCCCTGCAACCAATATTGGGCCATGGTTCGAGCGCAGGCAGGAAACCGCGGATCGTGCTCGATGTAGCCCGAACACTCGATATCCATATGATCCAGAACGCGCTGCAATTTCGCCGGAATCGATGCGGAATCCGGCCGGTCTGTTTTTACGAACAGGACGCTATGCGAATCGGTGAACACCAATTGCCAGTCTGGACTGTCGGCCAATGCGAGCGCGAGCGGATAGATCGCGCCCGTGATGTATTCGAAGGTGTTGGTCACCACCGATTGGATCCCGTACCGCCGAAGCAACTCAGCGCGAGGGCCGGCGACATGTCCCACGTCCGATCCCTGGTTGTAAAGGATCTGCATATAGTCGCGATGCGCGGCTTCGCTCAGCGCGCGGCCATCGATGAACACCTGCTGCTCGGGCCATAATCGCCAGATCAGATAGCCGCCGTCTTCCCAGGTATTGAACAGCGGCCCGCGAACATGGTTTTGCAGCATGAAGTCCGCCGCTCCCACAGGAAACTTGTAAGTGGCGGCGCGCAGTTCGAAGAACGGGCCAGACAAGATACCGAAGATCAACACTACCGCGAGCGCCGGTGGAACGAGCCAGGCAGCCAGGCGGGGCAGCCTCAGCGAAAACGGAAAATAACTGGCGATCAAGACCGGCGCCAGAAACGCGATGAACGGCGTGTTGCGAAACGCGAGCAGCGCCATGGTCCCGAACGCAGCGAACAGCAGCCAATCCACCGGACGAACCTTGCGCCACGAATACGCGAGCGCGGCTACAGTTAGGTACAGCAAAACGTCGAACGCATACGGAGGCCCCCAGAAATACGGCCGATGCCACTCGACGAGATTGGCCTGCATGGCGCTTTGCCGGTATCGCAGCAGCGTCCAGACAACGCCAAATCCATTCGGATTGATTCCCGACGCCGCGATGGTACAAGCCGACACTAGCCACAGTCTTTTTCGACTAGCGGCATCGGTTCCCGGCAGCAAGCTGGCTGCGCAGAACGTCAGCACGATGACCCACGCGACGAAAAATCCGCCGTGGCAATTCGCCCAGAGCAATGCGAGAGGCGGAAGAGCCCACAGGTACCGGCGTGTATCCAACAAACAAACGAACAGAGCGGCCAAAAAAAAGGTGATTAGCGCAGGCCGGTCGGACGTGAAGCTGTTTGCGAGCGTTGCGGCGGCCAGTGCCGCGCCGATGCCGAAGTAGGCATTCGCGGTGCGCCGTGCGGCCAGGAACCCCGCTAACCCACAGAATGCCGCGAGAATGGCAGCGCGCGCGATGATGATCGCCGGCAGCCCACCTATTGCATAGATGGCGTACATCAGTAACTGCGCCAGCCACTCGTGCGTGAGGTTGAAGCGCCGGACGCTCGCGTCGGCGGCGCTGGACGGGGGATTCAATGCAGTGGTGAACGAGAACGGGTCGGGAACTGGGAGCGCGTGCTTTTGGGCTAGGTATGCGCCGGTTTTAAGCTGCCACCAAAAGTCGGTGTCGGATGCCTCGGTGCTGAACAACCCGAGAAGAACCAGGGCAGCTAACGCGATCGACACAGCCACCAGCCAACGTGGCAGAAGCCGGCCGGCAATGACCGCCGGTGCCGTCTGCTGGGATGGTTCTTGGGCTGATTTACGCGCGCGCGTCCCGCGGGTGGGCCGCGCGCTCACTGGGGATTCCGATGAAAAAGGCGTAGCGCGGGAGGCGGATCGATCACCCGCCTTCCGGCTACCACGAACACTACGCCGCTACTGGATCGGCAGACTTGACGAATTGCCGAAGATCGCATTCCCGCTCGCGTCGTACGCAATCAGCCCGAACGGCTGCGACGGCCCAGCCGTGGTGTTGGCGGGCACCTGAACGGTGATCGCGTATACGCCGACCAAGCCGACCACGGTTTGCGCCGATACGAATGGCGCACCCGCATTGTTGAAACCAACCGCCAGCGTGGCGAGCACATTCTGATTCGGCACCCCCGCGTTGCCAGTCCCTAAAGCCGGGCTGGTTTGTCCCAGGCCAGTCACGAAAACGACGATGTTTTCGCCGCGGTGCGCCGGATTCGACGGCGAAACATAACTACCGTCTGGCCGGATCGCCACGGTCTGATTGTTCGTCCCGAACACGCTCGTAGTGAACACTCCAGGAGAATACGCCGACAAGTTGACAGTGAAGGTCCCCATGCCGCCGCCGGGCGTGTTGATCACCACCGATGCAGTGGTGAGTCCAGCGACTTCGAACGGAACCTGCACGGTAATCTGTTGCACGTTGTTCACATTCGACACCGAGAAAATCGGTGCGAGCGTGCCGTTGAAGGCGACCGAGATTCCGGCCAAGCTGGTTGGCAGCGGGCCGACGATGTTATCGGCCACAACTACGCCAGTGATGCCGGGGGTAATGTTTGTTCCCTGAATTGTCACGATGGCTCCCGCCGAGGCGCCGGGCTGGAAGCTGGCGCCGTTCAGAAAGACTACGTTCGACGGACCCGGAGCAATGACGGTCAGATTGAACGTGACAGAAAATCCGTTTGAGCTTGCGGTGACGACCACCGCGCCCGGCGTGGGGCCAGCCGTAACCGTGGTCGAGGCTTGCCCATTTGAGCCGGTAGTTGCAGTAGGCGTCGCGATGGTCGCCGAACCGCTGGTAACAGCGAACGTCACGGCTTGGCCGGCGACAGGATTGCCATTGGTGTCCGTAACGGCGACTACCAGGCTACTCCCGAAGCCCGCATTTTCATTTGCGGTTTGGCTGTTCCCGGAGACGAGCGATACCCCAGCAATCGTGACAGGAACAGTAATGTTAGCGGTGAAGTTCGCGCTGACTTGAGATGAACCCGTGCCGGCCGTTACCTGCACAACGGCCTGACCCGCAGTGCTGCCGAGGGTGCCCAACGCGGATGCCTTCCCGTTCGCATCCGTCGCCGACGAGACTTGACTGAGCGTGATGGTTCCGCTCACCGTTTTCCACGATACCGGCACCTGGGGCAGCGGGTTCCCAGAGCTGTCGACAATCTGCACGACGAACGGCGCCGGCAGTGTCTGGCCGGCCTTGGCAGTCTGGTTATTCCCGCTTACGATGTTAGCCTTGGCAGGCACGCTGGCGGAAACGTTGATGACGAACGGCAGAAAGTCGCCAAAGTATCCGACCTCTGGAGTAACTTGGGCGCTGCCCGCAAGTCCCGATAGGACTAAATTACAGGTGGCCGTTCCAGTGGAGTCTGAAATCGGGAAGCCCCCCGCGCATTGTGCGGACGGACTCTTGGCGGGATTTGGTGGATTCGCAATTCGGATACTGACGTTCGGAATCGAAGCTCCCGAAAAGCTGGTGATGCTGGCCTGAATGGCGGCAGCGATTGTGCTCCCGGATCTTCCGGAGAACATGGTTCCTGGGTCTGGAGCGAGCAAGCGGATGGTTGGCGTGGCGCCGATATTAAATGAGCTCACGTAAAACGTCTGGGCACTGCCGTTCGGCGCCGTAGCAGTGATGATGGCTTGTGTAAAATCGGCGGAATTGGTGGGGTCGACGCCGGCGGCTTGATAATCCGAGGCCGCGATTCCATTGGAATCCGTCGTCACCGTGATGCTCGTCTGCGACTGGGTACAAAGCCCGGAGGTTCCGCACACCGCTACCAGGACGCCGTTGCCGGTAGCTTGAGTGAAGGTGATGGTCGCCCCGACAATCGGATTGCCGCTGGTGTCGGTGTATTGCACCTTCATGGTTCCATCCGTAGTGTCAGCGGAAACAGCGACGCCGGCAGGCAGCAGCGTGCCTTGACCGTTGACGATAGCGAGCCCGGCCGGGGTGCCGGTTCCACCACCGCCGCCTCCTCCACCGCCGCCACCGGAAGTGCCGTAATTCACTGTGAAGGTGTAACCGAGCACATTGCCCGCGGCGGCACTGACCTGGATTTGTCCGGTTGTGTTGTAAGTGATTCTAGTGGAGGCCAAGCCATCGTCATTGGTGAGGCTGGACGCATTGGAAATCGTGGCGCCACTGGAACTGGAGAAGTTGATGCCAACCCCGGGCACCGGATTGCCGTTCTGATCAACTGCGCGAATCACGAGCGGGGCGCTGGTCTGTCCCACCGGAACGGTCTGCTGGTCCCCATAGGCGAACACGCTCGATGGAAACCCAGAGGTATTCGCCGGAGTTGCGATGGAGAGTGCGCCCGGTGTGATGGCTAGCGAGGATTGCTGGACCACGGCGTTATTGGCGATATCGTATTCGTACAGTACACCGGAACTCACGAAGAGCAGATATTTCGTCGCGGCGTGGTTCCCAGCGGGAATTGCGTTCGTAGTTCCCAGATCGTTGGTTATGCCCGCTAAGGAAACCGTGCCAGCGGGCGCAAACTGGAAGACCGTCGCGGTCTGTCCGCTGATTTGAAGCGTGTATAGCGTGGCGGTGGATGCCGAGAAGCCGTACGCCAGTGTGTCGCTCACTACAAAGACCTGGCTCAATTGATTAGGAACCACTGCGGTTGTAAAGGGAGGAGCGACACTCTTCTGCACCAGGTCGAAAACAAACAACGCAACGCCGGTGGAGTTGTTCAGGTTGGGCGCTAGACCGTATCGCCCGTTGGGAGTAAAGGAGAGCTTGCCGGGTGTGCCGCTGGCTGGAATCGTGTTGAGGACCAGGAGACTGGTGGGATCCACCTCAAGCAGTGCGTTGGTGGTGCCCACATAGATCAAGCCGTTCGGACCGGCGGTGACGGCAGAGGCGATCCCAGGGATGGCGAGAGTCTTGACGACGGTGGACTGCGCGAGGTTGACGTCGGCGAGTTGGTATCCGCTGCCGGTGTTTACCAACACGTACACTTGCGTCGAATCGATGCTGGCGGCGAGATCGATGGCGGTGCCGCCGACGGTGATCGCGGGCAGGACTGCGTCATCGGCAGTCCGAACGACTTCAAGCGCTCCGGCGGCGACCAGAATCTTTTGCCCGTCTGGACTGCGGATGGCAGTAGTGGCTCCAGTGCCGAAGCCGATTAAGGACTGAACATTGCTGAGCGACGCCGTGGTAGTGACTACGGTGTTCGAGGTGGAGTTTGAGATGACGTAATATTCGCCTCCGTCGGCGCGGCTCAATACTTCAAAGGCGCTCGGTGTCGCGGCGAATGTGCCGACAGCGGAAAAGGGGCTGATCGTGTAGGCCGTGACGTTGGATGTGCCTTGCGTGGCCCCCGGGAGCAGGAATACTGTCTGGCCAAACAGATGAGATGAAATGAGACCTAAACCGGCGACTACCAGCAGGTGTGCTTTACGCATGAAACCTCGCTACAAATTTTGAATTTTCGAGGGACGCGGGGGAGCTTAAGCTTCTTAGAATAACACAGGGTCAGCGCAACAGTTGCTGAAATTTCGCGATCGGAATGTCAGCGATCCGGCAGCTGATAAACACGACTAGCAAAAGAAATGGGGGAGGCCGAAGCCTCCCCCATTTGGTTGGTAATACGGGACGGGTTTAGTGGCCCTGAACTTCGCCCACGATACCCGTACGATTCAGACCCGAACCTGCGTAGGCGTCGAGCTGAATTGCCAAGTACCCTTCGGCGAGCTTCTGGGCGCCCAGGTCGCTGATGAAGGCGAACCCATGGCACCACTCGAATTGGGCGACCGCGATAATGTAGCCCTGGAACCCAACCTCGGGTTGGATGTTCTGGCCGCCATTACCACCGGACAGAGTGAATACCAGCTCTGTACCCGCGTTAACAGTCGAGGAGGTCTGCGCGGTGATCGGAGCGGGCGCTGGCGTACCCGGCAGACTGCCGAAGTAGTTCAGCGTTACGGTTCCGTTTTGCGGCGGAGTGCCGTATACGTCGAGCGAAGTGTTGGCGATCGCGATACCTGTGTCAAACCCGGACGCGTTGGTCACGAACGGGAAGAGCAGGTCGCAAGTGCAAACACCGATCTTGAAGGAGTTGGCGGCAGCGGACTTGTTGCACCAACGTGGAATCGGGTCGGTCGCTGATGCCGTTTGAACGGTGCTCAGCGGAGCGAACGAAGCCGTAACAGTCGACTGGCCGGGGGCCGGCAGATTGTTCGGAGTATTCGCGACGTAGGAAACGCCGACCGGAATGCTCGCCCTTTCAATGGCGGACGGATCAGCGTTCACCACTTCGTAGACCGCAGTCAGCGTGCTGCCGGTACCCGACAGCTGAACTGCGCTGGCGAACGGACCGGAAGCGCCGGGGCCGAGGAACGGATTGCTGGGGAAGAACGTGGTGAGCGCGCCACCGAACGTAGCCGTGGCGATCGGCGCAACCGACGTTACGTTACCGTTGAGGTCGGAGTTACTGGCTACCAATTGGAGCCAGCCACCCTGCCACCCAGCGAACCCGCCGGAAGCGGTGCCGATTACGCCGCCGTTTCCGGGAATCGGAGAGCCAGGCAAGTTGGTGCCGGCGAGAACCAGAGCGACGTACTGCGGAACCCAGAGGGATACGCCGGTATTGACGTTGTTGAACACCAACAGGAAGCGATCGCCCTGCGTGGCGTTTCCGAGGGTCGGACCACCCGGATCTGGCGGTTCGAAGCCGCTTTCCGAGTTGTAGTTGTACCCAGGCACGTTCTGCGGTAACGGGCTAGTCTCGGTGCTATCGTTGACGTCTGTAATCGCAGGACCGCCAACAAACGCTGCCGTCTTTCGCTTGAATGCCGCAGCATACCCTTCCGTGAGGGTTACCGCGAAGACGGGTATACCTGACTTCGCGCCGCCAGTAAAGTTGCCACCTATACCTCCACCACCTACGTTGAGGTTGTTGCACTGTACCAACGAAGCATTGCTGCTAGCAACGACGAGACCCTGCTGCACGAAGGCCAGCGTCTGCGCACCAGTCTGGTTGACGACTACGGTCTGGCCGCCGTTGAAGGACAACACGGCAGTGATCGCGGTCGGGACGAGACCGTTGGAAACGGTGGTCGAGCAGGCATTGGCCCGGATGTTGGTCATACGGATAATGCGGCTGCCCGCGGTGCCCGGAGCATCGATCGGCACACCGAGCCAGGTGATCTGGCCGGCGTTGATACCCGTGTGCGCGACGAAGATGTTGTACGCGCTGGCGCCATTCGGACCGGCAGGATCATAGGGGTTGCCGCTAAACAGGAACGTCGCCGGGTTGAACAGACCATTGATCACGTTGCAACCGGTCGGCGAACTTTGGTTGCCAACCGCGCCGCTCGTGACCGAGAAGCACACGCGCTCGCCGCTCGGCGAACCGACAACCTTCGGAGGGGCCGGAACGCTCGGATTCGGCGTGCCACCCAACGCGGCGGTCGGATACGGCTCGTCGATGGCCATCAGAGCATCGATATAGCCGCCACCCAGCAATCGGCTGGTGACGTTCACGTTGAGGGTCAACGTGATGTCATCCTGCGGGATCGCAGTACCGGCCGGCGTCGGCGTGCCACCGGAACAAATCAAAACGTAATCGCCGACCAGGGCCGAAATGTTTTCGGCCGACACGATGGTCGGGTTTGCCGGGTTCAGGTTGCAAGTAACAGATGCACCACCCCCAGAAGGGATAACTTGAGCGTTGACGGTGGATGCGCCCAGCATCAGCGCTAGAACCGCAAACGCAAAAATCCATTTGCGAAAATCTGCCATTTCCTTCTCCTTGTGAAAAACTGAAATTGAATTGATGGAAGTTCTCTTTATCAACCTGAGCCTCGAGGTTCTGCTCGTCATGAAGATTGCGAATCCCGCCCGAGCCGATCGCACAACGGGCCAAACGTGGTCGCCTCGCCCTGCCTAACCGCTCGAACTGTATTCATCGTCTCCATCTAGCTCAAATTCTTTTTAAGACTTCTCTTATATCTCAGTGCTCGCGGGATTCATGCGTCAAAGATGAATGCCGCCAAACCGTTGGGACGCAGTCAAAATCATTCATAACATTCAACGCAAGACTAAGTCAAGCGTAAAGTACTATGACGACTCGGTGCTGGCCCAATAACCTGCAGGTACAGCCCAGCAGGTTATTAGACCATAGCGTCCAAGTGGCGTCAACAATTTACAGCCAACGGAGAAAGACGGAGTTTGAACGGCAAATCCTGGCGGTTAGTGGTAGGGAAATGAGCGTCTGCTGGATTAGCTAAATTGCTGATTTCAGATGCCCACGTCTCGGTGGCTAGCGGCTATTCCTGGACGTCCTTGCGGAGCCCTTTGAGGCGCGCTTTGATCTCTTCCGTCGCGTCGACCATCTGCGTGCTGTCGTAGATCACGTGCGGAGTAAGGAAGATTACTAATTCGCTCCTCGAGCTGGAGTAACTCCGGGTGCCGAATAGCGCACCGAGTATGGGTATCCGGTGCAGGACTGGAATCCCGCTCAGATTTACCGAATTCGATTCACTGATGACCCCGCCGATCGCCACTGTGTCGCCGTCTTGCACGGTGATTTGCGTCGAGACGCCTTGCGTGCTGAACGACGGCGTTTGGGCCTGGATCCCTGTGGCCGACGCGCTCATCGGCTGCGGTGCGCTGACCTGCTGATTCACGATCATGGTGACGATGCCGCTCGGCGTCACCCGCGCGGTGATGCTGAAGGTAGTTCCCGTTGCAACGTTGGAAACCGAATTGGCAAAGAGCGAGGTCCCGCCCGATTGCGCGCCCGTCACAGCTTCGGAGCTCAATGTGGGCACCGTCGAACCCACACTGATGGATGCTGCGATGCTATCGGTAGCGATCACGGCGGGAGCAGCGATTTGCTTGGCGCGGCTTTCGTTCTCCATGAGAGTTACTACCGATTCCACTTCCCGGCTCTTTCCCACCAGCGCGCCCAGGCTCAGGGTGCTGGTTCCTTCCGCGAAGCCTCCGAGTATCGTGTGCGGTGTATTTCCGGCGATCTTCTGCAGCGCCGACGTCACGTCGCTGCTGAAGGCGTGCGAGATGTCGACGGTGTAAATCTTGGCCTCGATCAAAACCTGGCGAGGCGGCACATCCAGATCTTTCAGCAGGTTCGAAATGTTCTCGTAATCCTGCGAAGAAGCCATGATGAGCAGGGTGTTATTAAAAGGATTCGCAACGACGCGCGGACGCCGGCCGAAAAATCCGCCGCCCACCTGAGCGTTCCCGAGATACTCCCCAGTCAGATCGTTTCCAACTCCCGGCTGCTGCTGATTCGCCGCGGCTCCAAAAGGACTGCCGGTCGCCGCTACGCCGCCCGCTTGCTGCTGCGACTGCTGAGCATACGGATTGGCACCGTACCCGCCGCCTGCCGCTCCGTACGACCCACCGCCCGGCATGGGCGATCCAACGGAATTCAATGGCGTTCCGATTCCTCCACCCAATCCAGCGCCGCCCCCGGCTCCGACACCACCGGCGCCGTTAACGCTCATGCAGGTCATGATGTTGTTTTGGGCACCGCCAAACCCGGACAATTGTCCATAAAGGGCCTGGATCGAGCAAGCAATGGATGTGGCATCTCCATAGCGCACTCGATAGACATAGTTGTTGATCGCCCCCGCCGTCACCTTCACTGGCGTGTCGAGTTTTCCGAGCCACTTCTCCACTTCGACGAATGCACCGGGATTCGGCGCCACGGCGATGATGGTGTTGATGCGGTCGATCGGCAAGAATTTGATCGGGCTATTTTTGTCGGATAAAGAAATCGACTTCTCGATGCTGTCGAGTTCCTTGGACAGATCGCTCGGGCGTCCGTATTTCACTTCGAAAACCCGCACGCGCTGATTGGCCAGTTGATCGCTGTCGAACATCGAGATCAGCTCCATGGTCCGGCGCATGCTGCGGCGGCTGTCCAGGATCAGCAGCAGGTTGGCCGGCGGATAGGTGGCCAGCGAAGCACCTTCGCCGACAAACGGCTTCAGCACGTCGGCGAGCTCGTTGGCCGTGACGTACTTCAGGAAGATCAGGTTGAACATCGCCTGATCGTCATCTTTAATGTCGCTAGGATCGGTCTTGGTCTCGGGCGTCATCGGAAGATGCGAAATATCAGTGAGCGGCACGATGCGATAGATGCTGCCCTGCTGCACCAGCGCCGCGCCGTTGATGCGAAGAATCGTATCCAGCAGCGACCGCGTGTCGACGTCCTTCACTTCACCATAGGTGTTGAGGATCACTCCACCACGAACGCGCGGATCGAGAATGTAATTCAGCTTGAGCTGGCGCGCAAGCAGATCGATCACTTCGGTGAGCGAGACGTTATTGAGCGACAATCCTCCGAACACGGTCGGGCTAGCGGGCAAGGGTGCTGCTGGCGGCTGCGCGGCGGGCTGTCCTGGAGCGGCGTTGGCGGGTTGGCCCGCGGCTGGCGCCGGTGCGGCCGATGGTTGGGCCGGTGTTGGCTGGGCCGGTGTTGGCTGAGCTGGTGTTGGCTGAGGCCGTACAGGCGCTGGCTGCGGCGGGGGTGCATTGGGAGATTGCTGCAGCGGCGGCGTTCCCCCGGGCGGAATCAAAGGAATCTGCGCCGCGCCGATTCCCGCGGCCACCAGCCAGAGTATCGCGCCCGAAATTCGCCGGAGCGCGAGCACTATCTTTTCTCCGTGGCGTCTCCGCCCGATAACGCGGGCTTGGCCTGCGGGGCGGCCTTATTACCGGCAGACTTCGTCGCTCCCGCGCGCGCCACCCAGTCTTTTTCCTGGTCCGTCAAGTCCGTCTTTTTCTCGACCCACGTGTTCACGCCGAACGGTGACGTTTTTTCGAAGCGCACGCTGTCGCCGAGATCGGTGACCTTCGGCAACGGCTCTTCTTTGGCCTGAATGACCGGAGCAGCGGGCTTGTCTTCCCAGGTGGAAACGCCGAACGGCGTGAGTCGGGCGAGCCAAACCTTGCCGTGAACGTCCGTGTAGCGAAACAGGCCCGGCTCGATCTCGATCGCGCCTTTCGGAATCCCAGGCATCGCTGGGGCGCCGATCTGCTTCGATGCGGGCGCCGTGGAATCCGGCTTTTCCTGCGCGCATGCGAACGCGGCCGCCAGCAAAAAGAGCGTCATCATTTTCATCTCTGGTTTCCTTTTCCTCTCATCGAGCAGATTCCCAATGGCACGACGAACCGAACGGCGTTGAGGTGACCACTTTGCGCATGCCGCCTGAAACCGTACCGGCCGGAGAAGTGTCGCCGGCCACGCAGCCCCTTACGCCGCCACCGACATCTACGCCCGGACCCTCGGCTTTTCCTTGAGACGACAAGCTCTGTACCGCGGGCGGAGGAGGCGTCAGATTGGTCGCGGCAGCGCTCGGCGCTCCCGAACCGGGGGCCGGACCTTCAGCAGTGAGCGTGGTTTTATCCAGCAGCTCATCCAGGCGCTTTTGAAATACTTTGCCCTCCCATTCGAAAACCACAAACTGGTTGTCGATGGAAACGATCTTCCAGTCGCCGATCGTGTCACCGGGATGGAAGCCCTTTTGAGCACCTCTATCGTTGAGCACCACGGTTGGCGGCATCCCCTCCCATAACATGACGCCGCGAGCCACCGGAAAAGGCGGAACCGGTTTCACCACGACCGGCGCGGGGGGGTCCAGAATCACATTCGAATTGCGATCCTGCGAAAACAGGTTCATCTGCGCCACGCCGACGTAATTCGACGCCATCAAAGGCGTGGGCTTGACATAGGGAGCCAGCGGCTGGGCAGTCACGGGCTTGATCGCTTTGCCAAGGAACGCCCGTTCGCGCGTTTGCGCGCCCAGCCACTCGCGCCGTACCTGGACGATCAGCAGCGCCAGCACCGCAAATAAGGCCACGTTCAACGCGATGAGCTTGTTCGTCAAAACGTTGTCAATGACCTCTTTTCAGGCACCAACTTGCGCGGCACGATGCCGGCGATGGTGATCCGCGTGGACATCCCTTTGGTCCTCGGATGCGCGTTCCCGGTTCGAAAATCTTCGGTGGCGATCAACTCCGGCTGCTGGCTCAAACCCGCCACCAGGTTCAGCAACTCGTCGGTCCGGCAATCGATGGTTACCGCGACCGAAACCATGCCATACGAGTCGCCATAAGCGTGCGGCTGGCCGAACTCAGCCTGACGAATTTCGATGGGCGGCGTCTGCTGGCGCGCAACCCTGTTGATGATCTCGAGCAGATGCCCCTGCGCCTGGTTGGCGGTATCGCCGGGGAGCAAACCTTTTTCGCGATCCGCCAGTTCGGCCGAGGCCTGCTTGAGCACGGCCTCTTTGCCGTCCACGGTGGCGAGCGCGGTACGCAGGGTGCTGAGGCGCCGCTCCGACCGGTCGACGCTATCCACCGCCGCGGCGACGCCACTGCTGGTGCTGGGCGTGCGCGTCATGAGCCAAACCGGCAGGAATCCTGCCGCGGCCATAGCCAGCCAGCGCAAGGCGCGCTTGTCACGATCCTGCAGGGTCACGGCCGAACCTCTTTGCGCTGTGAGCGGATGCCGAATGCTTCGCCAGACCCGGATTTCGCCGGTCCGCTGGTGAAGCTCGATCCTTGGAATTGATGCGTGCCGTCGATCACTTTCACCAGCCCCGCGGCCTGATCCGCGAACCCGAGGATGTTGAGCGAATCCCGCGTGAGCTGGATGGAGTTGAGCCAGATGGGCGGCGGAAGCGCGGTGGTCAAATCGTTCAGCGCGTCCAAGTCGAGCTTCGTGCGCTGGCGGAAGCTGTCCAGCTCCTGCGTGCGCCGGCGCGTCGCCGCGATCTCGCGATCCAGCTCCACCGATTTACGAGCGCGCGGCTCGATCTTCTGAATCTCGGTGTGCAGCAGACCCATGTAATGGCGGTCGGCGTATTTTGGATACGCTAGCGCGGTCACGGCGAAAATCAATACCAACGCGGCTAGTGCAAACGTGGGAACCAGGCGTATCCGCGAGCTGGATTCGCGCAGCTCCGGCGGCAGCAGATTCACCGTCAGCGCGGGCGCCAGCGATGCTCCGGCCAGCGCGGTTGCGTACGCGAGTGCCGATGCAGCCAGGTCGAAATTCTCGGGTGCCGTTTTCGGCTTCGGCAGCGTAGCGTGCAGAGCAGCCGGTTCGGTCTCGGGCGGCAGGCGCAGTTCGGCGACAGCCAGTGTGCGGGCGCGCGCTCTGGCGGGCCCATCCAGACGCGCCGAAAAAAGCGGCCACGATGGACTTTCTCCGTATACCTCGACCTCGTCACCTTCCGGCTCGAGCAGCAGAAAACCATCGGACGATGGACGCGAGAGCAGCCGCACCGCCGAATAAATCGCGGGCGCGGAAAAAGTGAAAGACGCGACTTTGACCCCCGCCTCGGCGAACAGCGTGCGGTATTTTTCGAGCACGGCGCGGCGCGTAAAGCCCACCAGGACCGACGGCGTTTTTCCGATCCGCGTCCAGTCGAAGACGGCCTCTTCCTCCGAATACGGATTCAGCGAATCCACTTCAAAGCGAATTGCGGACGCGAGATCCTTGTCGGAAACGCCGGGAAACGCGATCTGCCGGACCATCACTTCTTCGCGCGGCAGTAAAACCGTGGCGGCCAGATGCGCGGCGCCGAGCTTGGCAAGAAAATTCCTGTAAGTGGTGCCCCATTCGGCGGCTGCTTGCTCGCGGAAGCCGGGAACAGTCAGCTCGTCGAGAACTCGCGCACCCGTCGGCCGGACCCGGACCACGGTCACGCTCAGATCTTCACGCCCGATCCGCACTCCGGCGGCGGTTCCGAACGCCACCCATTTTCCAAGATCACTCAAGTTCATTGCGGAGCAACCACGTTGTCGTACCAGCGCAGGACGTGATAGGGCACGCTAAATTCAGGCGTAAGAAATTTCACCATAGCCGAAGTAGTGTGCTGGAGATCGCCGAATTTTTGCGGATCGCCGGGCTTGCCGCCAGGAATCCGCAATCGAGCAGTGGAGCGCAGCGTCAGGATTACGCTCGGATTAATACCCAGGCGTGCAGCTTGTGCACCCGCCGCGCCCAGCAGCGGACCCAAATCGCCCGGATTTTTCAAAGGCCCCAACTTCCGCCGCGCCACGATGGCCGCAATCGCGTCCGGCGGGACACCGATGGCTCGCATCACGGCCGGCTCCACGGTATTCACATCCAGCACGCTGCGCGTTCCGAATACCGACAGACAGTCCCGTAACGCCGTGTGACGGACTAGCGTTCCGTCCTCGTCGCGCGTATAAGCGCCGTAAAACAAGTCGGGTGTCACTCCTTGCACCAGCAGCAATTCCTCGATCTCATGTAAAGACGCATGCCGCGCCTGAAAAGACGGAATCATGCTCAAGTAGCGCTGGTCGAACTGGCTGCCGCCTTCGGGCGCGGGCGAACGCCAGTCCATAATGGCCCCGGTAATCGTATCCGCGCGTCCCGGCGCCACACCGATGGCCAGCAGGAGATTGCGAATCTCCACCGGCAGCGCCAGATTCACGTTGAGTTTCGAGGTCTCGGGAATCAGCTCCACATCGGCCACCCCTGTGGGAAACTCGAAGTGCAATTTCGGCATCGGATTCTGGAAGTATTTGGGCGTGCCATCGTCGTTACGGTAGGTCGGCCCCCAGATGATGTAGAGCAGCGCTCGGTAGATGCCGCCCTCGGCGAGATACCCGGCCCGCAGCGCGTCCACGTCGGTGGACGTTCGCTCCGTCTCGGCGCGCACGGTGTTCGCCACCGTAAACGCGATCGCCGAAAGAGCCGCGGAAAGCCAGAGCACCATCAGCAGCGCAGCCCCATGTTGTCCGGTTCGCTCAGAACTCATAATTTTCCGTCGGATGCCGCGTCACTCGCACCGGCACCGTCAACGTCACCGGCTGAATTCCTGCCGCGTCCGGTTTCAAAGGCGCCATCTCGATCCGAATCGCCTCCGGCAACACCGGCTTGGTCCAATGTAAGATCCACTTGAACAAGCTCGGAGGGGGCGCCGTGTCGCGATAACTGAACCGGCAATACGCCAGCTTGTCCGCCAGCACGAACGACCCGGCTCCGATCTGGATCGGAACGAAAACCGGTCCCAGGATGCCGTCGGCGTCCGGTGCAACACCCGTGCACGTTCTGCCCGCCCCGCGCGGCCCGGTATACAGGTGCTCGTTCACTACCAGACGTACACCCTCGGAATTCGCGCCCGGGATCACGAGAAACTCCAGGATCAGCGGCGGCCCTCGCGATCCAAGCTGCAAGGAGTAAGTGGAGGCGAACCGCATGGACTGAATCTCGCCTTCAAAGAAACTGATGGTGTGCGTCGGCCCTTCTTGCCCTAGAGGCTGGCAGTCGGCCGTCACGGGCATGAGTCCCTCGATCTCTTCTTCGAGAATCCGCTGCACGCTCGCCACACGGCGATTACTCATCAGTCGGGCATCCGCTTTGTTCATCGCGCTCAGCCCTACGCGCAGCGAAATCACAATCG
>Ga0335078_10000402_pt1 | contig 68500 bp, 49 predicted proteins | sample Lox_Sample_32_FD_206711 | JGI IMG/M metagenome (GOLD analysis project Ga0335078, IMG submission 206711) | Soil microbial communities from Loxahatchee National Wildlife Refuge, Florida, United States - Lox_Sample_3.2 | ecosystem: Environmental > Terrestrial > Soil > Wetlands | place: USA...
TGTCGCGGTGATAGACCTGCAGCAAGAAGGGCTCGGTGTTCTTGGCCCGGTTCACCTCGGCCTCGGTCTTGTTGAAGAGGCGCTTGGTGCGGTTCTCGAGCTTGTCCCGCGCCGTGCCGTCGAGCGGGTGCTGGGAGACGGTGTTGTTGGTCGGCACGTAGCCGTTCACGTCCATGCCGCGCGCGTAGAGGAACTCGTCGTTCTGCTCGAGGAGCTTGTCCTGAAAGACGAGCACCGCGCGATCGGTGAACGTGTCGTACTTCGTGTGGAACTTGGGCACGTCGCCCCAGTCCCAGCCCTTGATCTGAACGTAATTGGTGTCGAAGACGTCGTTCACGCCGAGCAACCCGGCGTCGATGGCGTCGTCGAAGACGTCACCGTACTGGCGAGCACCCATGGTGGCGGTGATGCGTGCCTTTTCCAGGGTGGCTTGCCTGAGGTGACGGGCCTGCTCGCTGATGATGACGAACATGGCCACGCTCAGCAGGACCAGCAGCAACACGGCCAGCTTGAGTGCGATCTTCGCGCTCAGGCTCTTCTTCACGCCTTCCACGATGGACATCCGCCACCTCCACAGCGAAAACCTTCCTCACTGCCCAAAGGGCGCGGAGCGGGTCAGGCTCCGCTGCAAGCATCGGCACTAAGCCTTCTCGAGGACCGAGATGAACTGGTTGCGGTCGTCTCCGTCCTCGATCTGGCCGGCCAGCTCCTCGATGAGCTTCCCCCTGAGGGCCATGCTGTAGGTCGCCTCCGGGGAGAGGCGCCGCACCGCCTCCTGCACGTAGACCTTGGACATGGGTCCCACCGCGCGAGCAAGCTCCTTCGTGCAGCGGGAGAGGAAGGCGGCCGAGGCCGGGTCGGCCACGTTGATACCGGTCAGGCTGAGGCTGGAGCTGGCCTTGGTCCAGCTCATTCCGCTATTGGCCACCACGAAGGAGTCGGAGGGTGGCCGTGCGGTCGTTGCGGCCGGCGGCGGCGTCCCCGCCGGTGAACTCGCGGTGCCCGAGGCGCTCGCGAGGGAAGGTGCCGAGCTGATGGTGCCCGTCTCCAGGGCCTTCTTGAGCTTGTTGGCCGCCACCCGAATGGCCACCGTGGCAAAGGAAGCGTTGAGCGTGGAATCCGCCACCACCGCCAGGAAGCAGGCGCTGTCGCCCTTGGAACCCAGGCTGCGAAGGAGCAGCTTGCCCTCCGAGAACTGAGCGGTCATCGTGTCCCAGTCCTCCTGGTGTAACTGGACGGAATCGACCGCCTTGAGCAGGGTGGCGCCCACCTGCTCGCAGAGCGCACGGTCGTAGATGGCCTTTCCACGGAAGGCCGCCAAATGACCGCGGGCGTCCACCACCAGGGCGGCGTTCACGCCGGACAAGTCGAGCAAGCCTTGTAGGATGGTTTCCATGTCTAACCCTGTCCTGGAATGGAGGTCTCGACCTGCTTCTCGACAGCGGGGAGCGCCTTGGGCGGCTCGATCTTGAGGGTGAGGACGTGCTTCTTGTCGAGGACGAGCAGCGAGGCCCGAGCCTCGCCGAGCAGCGCGGCCCGGCGCAGTGTGCCGAGGCCGAGCTGCTCGCCGGCCTGCATGAGCGCGCTCGCCACGAAGCCCATCACCGCGGCGATGTTCTCGCCATCCTGCTCGCGCACGGCGTCGAGGAACACACCGGCGAAATCGCCGAGCACGGCGCCTCGGACTTCAGGGAGCTTCACGATCGCGGACAGTGCGGACATGGCTTCACCCCTGCGTGGGTTCGAGGCAGCGCGCGGCCGCGAGGCCACGCCTTCGCTTGAGAAACCGTTCGCATGGAACGTGGAGGCTGGCTCTCATGTCGACCCCCGAGGCCAGGGAGCGAGACCGGCTCTGCGGCGGCAGGTGTCGAGCACCGCCACCACCTCGGACGGCGGCCAGAGCGTGGGCCGCCTCGGCAAGGCCGAGGCCGGGCGGCCCGCCCAGCGCTCTCGATCGACGGCCGCCCAGGCGTGCCAGGAGGACAGGGTGCGGACCCGGCCGGCCGCCGCAAGGAGCAGCATGTTCTCGGCGAGGCAGTCGAGCCGACTCACGAGCCCGTCGGTTCGTAGGCCGGCGAGCAGCGCCGCGTCGGGGGTGATGACGATGGACGGGGCGGTGGGCGCTCGGGTCACTCGGAGCCACGCCTCGAGGTAGGCGCCGATCGCCTCGCGCGGCAGCGGGACGAGAGGGATCTCCGGCATCTTCTCGCTGCCGGCCGGGGTCAGGACCTCCGTCATTCCCGGTGGGCCGACGAGCAGGACCTGAAAGGCGCGCGTACCGCGTGCTGCGGCCAGGAGTGCGGGAAGGTCGCTCCCGGGAGGCAGGCTCAAGGTGAGGCCGTCGAGCACGAGCAACGGGGTGCCGCGCTGACGCTGCTCCTCACCGAGCCGCTCCACCAGCGCCTCCAGGCTGCTTTGGGCCGATAGCTCCACTGCCCCGGCCGCCCGACAGAGCCTCTGCAGGAGGTCCCCGTCGGTCCCGCGCGCCAGATCGAGGACGAGGGCGAGGCGTGAAGCGGCGAGGGCGGCGGCGAGGCCGCGCGAGAGCACGGTGCGCCCTGAACCGGCCGGGCCGGTGAGCGCCACCACCGGGGCCTTCTCGGCGCTGAGCTGTTTGAGGAGGGCCTTCCTGGCCGTCGCGAACGGCTCGCCCTGGTACGGTGGCGTGGCGGGCTCGGCTTCGAAGAAGGGGCGCCGCACGAACTGAAAGGCCTCGGCGAGTTCGGCACAGGGCCTCGGGCCGGCGACGCCCTCGGCCAGACCCGGCGCGGGCGCTCCGTTGTGGGGCGTCGAAAGCGAGCGCGCCGGGCGTGCGGTGGGCGCGGCGGCGAGGGCCGATTGCAGCTCGGCGAGGACCCTGCGGCCTTCCCAGATGACTTCTTGCGCCGAGGCCGGGCGCCCGGCAGGGGTCTTGGCGAGGAGCCGCGTCGCCAGGGCGGCGCAGGTCGGGGGCAGCTGCGGCCTCACCGTGCGTGGATCGGGGACCGGCGCCCGCAGGTGTCCGTGCTCCACGGCGGGGACGTCGTGGCCTGGATAGGGCGGACGCCCGGTGAGCAGCTGAAAGTAGCTCGCCCCTAGGGAGTAGATGTCCGAGGCGGGACTCGCCGGCTCGCCCCGCCAGACCTCGGGCGCGGTGTAGTAGGGTGTGCCCACCCGAACCTGGGCGTTGCCGATGCGGGCGTCGGGAGGACCGAGGGCCATCCCGAAGTCGCCCAGCTTGACGAGGTTGCTCCGGTCGACGAGAAGGTTGCCCGGCTTGACGTCGCGGTGCACGACCCCGGAGACATGGGCCGCCTGCAGCGCCGAGGCCGCTTGCAGCAGGAAGTCGGTGGCGACTTCCGGGGCGAGGGGTCCCCCGCGCGCGACGAGGGCCTCGACCGACTCGCCTGCCACGTACTCCATGGCGATGTAGCAGAGCTCGCCTTGGCGGGCCACGCCGTAGATCTGCACCACCCGCGGGTGATTGATGCGGGCGACCATGCGCGCCTCGGCCAAGAACCACTGGACCGGGTCGTGGCCGGCGGCCTCCGCCACCGCCCAGGAGAGCACCTTCACGGCGGTGGGCCGCAAAAGCGCTTCGTCGGTGGCCCGGTAGACCACCCCCATGCGCCCGCGACCCACGAGCTGCTCCAGCCGATAGTTGCCGAGCTTTTGCCCGGCCAGGCTGGCGAGATCGACCGGCTCGCCGCGGCTCGCAATGGTGGACGAAGGGCTCATGGCTTTTCGCGCCTAGCGCGTGGAGGCGGTCCCGGTGTCCCGGGCGGCCTCGTCCATCTCCTGGAACACCCTCATGAGCGGCCCCTGCACGTCCACCGAGACCACGCTGCCGAGCTTCGCCGCCCCCGTCTCCCCATCGCGGTCGAAGGTGAACTCCCCGTCCTTCCACTGCAGGACTTCGTGGAGAGTGACCCCAAGCTGCTTCTCGAGGGCGACCTGCAGAGCAGCGCTCTCCACCAGCCCTTCGCGCAGGAGGTGATCGCAGATGAGGGGGTCGTCCGGAGCGCTGCCGAGCGCGCCGGCCGCGGCGTCGAGGACGTCCTTCGCGAGCTGCTGCGATTCGACCAGCACCTGCCCGATGGGCGGCGTTGCCGGGGAGGTGGCGCTCGTCACCCGGCCTTCGGAGAAGTGCAAGGAGCCGATTCCCTTCTGCGAGGTGAAGACGAGCAGGCCGCTGCGGCGGCCGTTGCGGAGGAATTCGAGGAGATCGGGCAGGGAGAAATCGCTGAGATCGCCGGAGAAGGCCTTGCCCGAGCTCGATCCCAGCGTTCCGCCCGGCAGCGGGATCGCGGAGGAGCCCGCCGAGGAGTCCGACGCCGCCGGGGTCACGGTGGGTAGCGCGCTCGCTCCCTGCGTGAGGCCGGCCTTGTCCGCGTTGGCGATGGCGTCGAGTCCCTGCATGACCGAGAAGCGGTCGGCCGGCGCGAGCTCGAGCGGCATGAGCGCCCGGAACAGGTGGGCCCCCTCGGGATAGCGGCCCTGGTTGAGCAGCATCCAGGCCAGCGCCACCTTGGCCTGGGGAAAGCGGGGTGCGGCTCGAGCGATGCGCTCGAGCACCCGCACCGAATTCGCGCTCGCGGGAGCGCTGCTCTCACGCAGGTACTCGCTCGCGTCGGCTTGACCGATGAGGCCCTGCCGCAGCGCCTCGATGAGAACCCGCACCCGATCGGCCCCATGGGTCTGGAAGGGATGGAGCAGGTGCTCGGCCGCGGTCAGGTCGGTGCGGTGGAGCGCTCGCTCGGAGAGGAAGAGGGCGGGTTCGTCCCAGCGCGGTTCCTTGGCCGCGGCCTGGCGGGCCATCTCCGCTGCCTCGCTCTCGCGGTCGAGCTGGACGAGTACCCGGGCCTGAGCCAGGCAGGCCTGCCCGAGGCCCCAGGCGTCCTTCGTCCGCTCGAAGAAGGCCCGCGCCTCGTTCACCCAGGCGAGGGCGCGCTCCCGATCCTTGGTGTGGGCGAGCAGATCGCCGATGGCGAGCTGGGTCAAGGCCAGGGCCTCGTCGTCGAGCTGCTTGGCGAGGGCCACGGCCTGCTTGGCAGCGGCACCGGCTTCCAGAAGGGCGCCGCACTTCATGGAGGCCCGAACTCCGAAGAGAAGAGCGAGCCATCGAAAACTCTGGTTCGGCTGGCTCGCGGCCGCGAGCTCGCGCACGGCGCGGGCGGCGCCCCCACCGTCTCCCGACAAGAGGGCGCCGAGGCCCTCGCGCAGCAGCTGCAGGGCGCGCTCGCACTCCGCGGCCGGCACCGGTTCGCTGCCTGGACGGCCCGCAGCAGAGGCGGCCTCGAGCTCACCCTGCCGGGCGTTCACCTCGGTGAGGTCGCCGCGCACCAAGGCACGACGCAGGATGGCCCAGGCGTCGCCCGACGAAGGACGGCGCTGCGGCAGGGCCGGTGGGGTGGACCCGCCGGCCGCCGGCCGGGCGGATGGTACGGCCGCGAGGGGGCCGGGCTGCCAGCTCTCGAGCAGCTTTTCGACCTGGCCGATGCGCCCGGGATCGCTCGTCACGAGGAGGAAGACGTCCGGTCGCACCACGGCGACCAGGGCCTGCCCCTCGCTCCGCATCTGCAAAAGCTTCAGGTCCTTGAGCCCCAGGGCGAGGCCGGCTTCGGCCAATTGGGCGATGGTCACCGCACAGGCGGCGGCCACCTCTTCGCCCGGCGCTCCGGTGCCCACCGGTCGTTCGCGCGGCTGGCCACGCCGATCGGTGACGATGCCGCCCAAGACCTCGGGATGTCCCTCGATGATGGACGTGAGGTTCATCGGGGCGAGCCGCTCCCGAGGCTGCCAGCGCGATCACGCGAAGCGCAACGGCTCTTAGTCGGTTGGAGATCCATCGGATTGGCCGTCGGGGATTCCACGAAGGGTCCATGGAAACCCGGACGCAAACCAATGATAAAGGAGAAACCTTGCGTAAAGAATGCCCACATCTTCGTGGGACGCGGAAATCTGCGTTTGCGTGGGGGTAGGTGGGTCGAGGAGGGTGGAGGTCGCCAGTCGGCCTCGGCGCGCGCCGTTCCCGGCGCGAGATTGCGCGAAAGTCCATCTCGCGCCGGAAGATTCTCTTCGTGTGCTCACCGCGTGGGCGATCTGCCGCACAGTGCGGGTGCAGGAATGCGCGACGGGCAACGTCGAGCTGCCGGCGACGCGCTCCGGCTCTGCTAGAGCGAGGCGCCCCGGCGGGAATCGCCGGGTGCCGGTTCACCGGGAGGCGCCCGAGAGGCCTCACTCCCTGGATTCGCCGCGCCGAGCGAAGCGGTCACCACGGCGGTCGCGGTGAGCGCCCCGGCCAGCTTGAGGCCCCGCGAGACGGCCTCCGGGATGGCAGAGGGACCCAGGCGCGCGAGGACGGTGGTGTAGACGGCTCCGGCGAGCCCCACCCCGAGCACCATCCCGACGTTGCGCGCCGCGGCCAGGACGCCCGAGGCGATTCCCTGCCGGTGAAGGGGAGCCGCGCCGAGGAGCCTGCTGTTGTTCGGTGCGACGAAGGTGCCGAAGCCCAATCCGCACAGGGCGAGCCCGCAGACCACGAGGCCGAGGGGGGTGGAGGCTCCGGTGGTGGAGAGCCAGAACAGGCCGGCGGAGAGCACGAGCATGCCGAGCGCGGCGGGCCGGCGGGAGCCGAACCGGTCGGAGAGCGTTCCCGAGAGGGGAGCCACCGTCATCATGACCAGCGGTTGCGAGGTGAGGATGAGGCCGGCCCGGTCGGCGGCGAGACCGCGCGCCTGGATGAGGTAGAAGGGCAAGAGAAAGAGGATGGAGTAGCTCGCGACGTAGCTCACCATGGCGCTGTAGGCCGAGGCGCTGAAGGCGGTCTTCCGAAAGAGCGACAGATCCAGCATGGGATGGGCGCGACGGCGCTCGATGGCCAGGAAGGCGGCGAGGACCAGCACGGCACAGGAGAACAGGCCGACGGTAGAAGGGGCGCTCCACCCCCAGGAGTGCCCCTGATTGAGGGCGAGGAGCAGCGCAAACAGTCCCGCGAAGAAGAGTGCCGCCCCCGCCAAGTCGAAGGGTGGCGGACGACCCTCCGGGCGGTCCCGCGCGATGTTTTTCGCGCACAGGAACACGCCGAGGGCGCCCACCGGGACATTGATGAAGAAGACCGATTGCCATCCCAGATGCTGGGCGAGGAATCCGCCCAGCGAAGGCCCGGTGGAGAGGCCGAGATAGGTCATGGTGGCCTGCAGGCCCAGGGCCTGCCCGCGTTGCTCGGGAGGAAAGGTCTTCGTGAGGATGGCGGGAGCGTTCGCGAAGAGCATGGCCGCGGCCAGGGCCTGCACGGCCCGAAAAAGGACGAGAAAGCGGGCCGAGGGGGCGAGCCCACACAACGCCGAGCTCACCACGAAACCGACGAACCCGACGAGGTAGACATCCTTGTGGCCGCGCAAGTCGCCGAGCCGCCCGAACCCGAGGAGCACACCACTCACCACGAGCAGGTAGATGGTCACCACCCACTCGATCTCGGCCACCCCGGTGTGGAGGGCCCTGCGCATGACGGGCAAGAGCGTGTTCACGACGCTCCCGTCGAGCGCCGACATGAAGGTTCCGACCCCGATGGAAGCGAGGACCCGCCACTTTCGGCCTTCCGGGCTCGCTCCCCGCTGTAGGCCCATGTTCGCTCCTCTTGACCGGGCCCCGCTCCCTCAAAGAGCCACCAGGGCAAGAGGGGAGAGCAGCGTTCGTCGCTCTCTTACAGGGCAGGGGGGCCCGCGTCATCGGATTTCTCTCCGCCCAGGCTTTCCTTGGAAAGCGGGCTTTCAACTCTCCGCTTCGTGTCGAAGTCCTGTGCCCACCTTCGAGGGCTCGGGTTCACCGCAGGCCCTCTGGGGAGTGGGCCCAAAGCCCGCCGGACGCCCGGGGCCGAGCGAAACGGGCAGGCGAGCGCTCCTCGATGCATGGCAACGACATCCCTTGGGGTAAGGGCTGGCTTCTGCGTGGGCCTCCTGCTTCGAGGTCTGCCGTGCGGCGAGCAATCGGTGTAGGTTCGAGCTCATGGCGAAAAGCCTCCTCGTCGTGCAGGTGAGCGTGAAGGTGAAGGCCGAGATGAAAGTGGAGTTCGAACGGCTGACTCTCGAGAACGCCGAGAAGAGCCGGCTCGAGCCGGGTGTGGTGCGCTTCGATGTCCTCGCCGACCGCGAAGATCCGGCCCGCTTCCTGCTCATCGAGGTCTACCGCAGCGAGCCGGCGGCGGCCGCTCACAAGCAGACCCCTCACTATGCGCGGTGGCGGGACGCGGTGGCGGGGATGATGGCCGAGCCACGGTCCAGCCGGAAGTTCGTGAACCTGTCGCCCGAAGACGACCGATGGTGAACTTCGAATTCGCGACCGCAGCGCGGATCCTCTTCGGGGCGGGGCGAGCCGGTCAGGCTCCCGCCGAGATCGTGGCGCTGGGGGTGCACCGCGTGCTGTTCGTCACCGGACGAGGACAGGAGAGGTCGGCTCCGCTCAAGGAGGGCCTACAGGCGCGGGGAGTTGAGGCGGTGGGCTTCCGGGTCGAGCAGGAGCCGACCGTGGAACTCGTGAGGGAAGGCGTGGCGCGGGGCAGGCAGGCCGCGTGCGACGGGGTCGTGGCGGTCGGCGGCGGAAGCGTCCTCGACGGCGGAAAAGCGATCGCCGCCTTGCTGGCGAATCCAGGCGACCCGCTCGACTACCTGGAGGTGCTCGGTCGAGGCAAGCCCTTGCAACGGGCTTCCTCGCCCTTCGTGGCCGTTCCCACCACGGCGGGCACGGGCGCAGAGGTGACGAAGAATGCCGTGCTCGGCGTTGGGGAGGCGAGGGCGAAGGCCAGTCTGCGCAGCCCGCTCATGCTGGCTCGGATCGCCATCGTCGATCCGGACTACCTGAAGGACGCCCCTCCGCGCGTGCTCTCCGGAAGCGGGCTCGATGCGCTCTCGCAGCTCATCGAGCCCTACCTGTCGGCTCGGGCGAATCCGGTCACCGACGCCTTCGCTTTCGAGGGGATCCGCCGCTCGGCGCGCTCGCTGCGCAAGGCTTGCTTGGAAGGGACCGACCCCGCCCTGCGGGAGGACCTCGCCCTGGCGAGCGTCCTCGGCGGCCTGTGCCTCGCCAACGCGGGGCTGGGGGCCGTGCACGGCTTTGCCGCCCCCTTGGGCGGGATGTTCGAGGCTCCGCACGGCGCGCTGTGCGCGGCGCTCCTGCCTGCCGTGCTCGGGGTGAACCTGCGCGCCCTGCGCAGCCGGTCGCCGGAGCACCCGGCGGTGGGGCGTTACCACGAGCTCGCGCGCTGGTTGTGCGGTCGCGAGCAAGCCACGAGCGAGGAAGGCATCGCCTGGGTGGAGGACCTCTGTCGCGCCCTGCGTGTACCGGGCCTCGGCTCCTACGGGATGAGGGACGCGGACATCCCCGCGCTCGTGTCGCGGGCCAAGGTGGCGAGCAGCATGAAGTCGAATCCGGTCGCCCTGCAGGACGAAGAACTCGCCGAGATCGCGGAGCGGTCACTCTAGAGGCCGCTCCCGGGGCGGCTTCAGCCGAGAGGCGTCGCGCGGTAGGCGTCCTCCACCGCGCTTGTCCCGTGCATCCGCTCGAGCCTGCGCAAGGTGAAGTGCGCCCAGGCCGTGTCCTGGTAGTGGTGGATGAAGAGGGTGTTGAGTGTGGCTCCCCCCAGAGCACCCGCCAGCGGCACGAGCTGAGCGGCGACCTTGTCGGCGACCGTGGTGCCTAGACGCTGCGCGATCCGGCCGACGAGTTGGGCTAGCGCCGGAGCGCTCTTCTCGGAGAGTGCCTCGGCCACCCCCCGCTCGGCGATGAATTCGCTCGCTCGGGCCACGGCGCGCCCGAGGGTGAGACGGGCGGCGAGGTAGCCGGATTCCGAGCCCTGCCCTGGTCTGCGCGAACCGTAAGCGAAGACGGTGAGGCACTCGAGCTGCGAGGCCACCTCGGTGAGGTCCTCCCCGGCCGCCCGGGCGTGGTCCGCGATCGAGCGAAGCATCACCGTCACCGAGAAGGGGAGCTCGAGGAGCAAGCCCGGCAGGCCGGCCGCGCCGCCCAGGGCACCGCTCGTCGCCACCACCCCGCGGTGCAGCCAGTCGGAGACGCCTCGGCTGGAACGGCGCTCGAGCGACCGCAGCGCCAGATCGAGCGATCGTTCGAGGGCCGTTCGGGTCGCGTCGGCGACCGCCCGCCGGGCACGCTCGGGCAATCGCCGGAGCAGGCCCTCCACCGGGAGGCCGAGGTAATCGGTGAGGCGGACGACGACCCCGGGGTGTTCGAGGATCTGTCGCGCCCTTCCCAGGTCGCCGAGCTCCTCTTCGGACAGGTTGGTCACCCCCCAAGGATAGGTCCGGTTCGGCCCCGGGGCACGTCGGCAGGCGTCCGCACGGGGCGAAGCCAGCCTGGACTGTGGTGCTTAGACCGCCCGGTGGCGATCCTCGGATGGAAGGCGCAGGCGTTCCGCCTGCCGATCGTGGGCGATGAGGAGGTAGATGGCCGGGACGAAGAACAGAGTGAAGGCGGTGCCGATGGCCATCCCGGCCACGAGCACGAGGCCGATGCTGTTGCGGGCGGCGGCTCCGGGACCGGTCACCAGGGTGAGCGGGAAGTGGCCACACACGGTGGCCACGCTCGTCATGAGCACGGGGCGCAGCCGGGTGACCGCCGCTTCCCGTACCGCGTCGATCTTGCTCAGGCCCTGCTCCTGCAGCTTGTTGGCGAACTCGACGATGAGGATGCCGTTCTTGGAGACGAGACCGACCAGGGTGACGAGGCCCACCTGCGAGTACACGTTGAGGGTGGTCGTGAAATGGTTGGTGAAGAAGGGCAAGTTGGGGTTCGGCATCTTGAGGAAAGTGAGGAGGAGGGCACCGAACATGGCGAGCGGAACCGATCCGGCCAGGATGACGAACGGGTCGCGGAAGCTGTTGAACTGTGCAGCCAGCACGAGGAAGATGAGGACGATGGCGAGCAGGAAGGCGGGCAGGAACTTGTTGCCCTCGGTCCTCAGCTGGCGCGACTCGCCGGTGTAGTCGATGCTGTAGCCCTGGGGCAGGATCTTGGCCGCCTCGCCCTCCAGGTAGCCGAGCGCCTCGTCGAGCGGGCGGAAGGCCACCCCGGAGAGCTTCACGGCGTTGAGCTGCTGGAAGCGGTTGAGCGAACGCGGGGTGACGGTGTTGCGCAGCCGGGCGATGGTGGACAGCGCGATGAGCTGGCCGCTCGGGCCGGTGACGTAGATGTTCTTCAGCTGTTCCGGATTCAGCCGATCGACCCGCAGGACCTGGGGGATCACCTTGTAGCTGCGCCCGGCCACGCTGAAGCGGTTGACGAAGTTGCCTCCCACCGCCGCCGCCAGGTCCTGGCCCACCGTCTGCAGGTTGAGCCCCATCTCGGCGACCTTGTCCCGTTCGAGCTCGATCTCGGACTCGGGCTGGTCGATCTTCACGTCGATGAGAGGTGGGAAGGCGAACATGCCGCTCTGGGCTGCCTTGGCCTGGAGGGCCTGGGCGAAGCCCAGGATCTCGGATGCCTCCACGGTGGATGCGATGATGAACTCGACCGGGAACTGACCGCCGCCGGGCAGGGCGGGGGGCAGGATGGGGAAGGTCTGGATGCCGGGAATGGCGGCCACCTTCCCTTGGACCTCGGGAAGGATCTGGAAGGCGGAACGCTTCCGCTCTTCCCAGGGCTTGAGGCCCACCCCCCAGAAGCCGCCCGTCGGGAAGGTGATCTGGAAGGTGAATTCGGATTCGGGGATGGAGGTGACCGCCTGGTTGACCGCGCGGGTGGACTGCATGACCTGGTCGAGCGTCGAGTCGGAAGGGGTGTTGACGACGCCGAAGATGACGCCCTGGTCCTCGGCCGGGGCGAGCTCCTTGGGCGACTGGGTGAACATGACGAGGGCGAGCAGGCTCACCACGATCCAGGCCGTGTAGATGGCTCCCCGGGCGGAGAAGGAAACCTGAAGGTGCTTCGCGTAGGTGGCCTTGATCCGCTCGAACCCCCGGTTGATGAGGCCGGGCAGGCCGCGCTCTTCCTGGCCGCGCTTGAGGAGGTAGGCGCTCATGACGGGCGAGAGCGTGAGCGCCACCAGGCCGGAGATGGTGACCGCACCGGCCAGGGTGAGCGCGAACTCGCGGAAGAGGGAGCCGGTGAGTCCACCCTGGAAGGCGATGGGCGTGTACACCGCGGCGAGCGTGATCGTCATGGCGATGATGGGGCCGACGAGCTCGCGGGCCCCGGTGAGCGCCGCGTCGACGGGCCTCAGTCCCAGGCGCAGGTGACGCTCCACGTTCTCCACCACCACGATGGCGTCGTCCACCACCAGTCCGACCGAGAGCACGATGGCGAGCAGGGTGAGCAGGTTCACGGTGAAGCCGAGCACCTGCATGAGGAAGACCGCCCCCACCAGCGAGACCGGGATGGCCACCACCGGTACCAGCACCGAGCGAAAAGAGCCGAGGAAGAGGAAGATGACGATGACGACGATGAGGAGGGTCTCGCCGAGCGTGTGTACGACCTCGTCGATGGCGTTCTGGATGTAGGAGGTGGCGTCGTAGGCGATGGTGGCCTTGATCTGCCGAGGGATCTCCTTCTGCAGGGCGCCGAGTTCCCTGCGCATCCGCTTCACCACGTCGAGCGAGTTTGCGTTGGGCAGGGCCCACACCCCGATGAAGACCGCGGTCTGGCCGGTGAAGTTGACCGCCGTATCGTAGTCCTCGGCGCCGAGCACCACGTCAGCCACGTCGCCGAGCCGCACCACCACCCCCTCCGACTCGCGCACCACCATCCGCTGGAACTCGGCCACCGAGCGCAGGTCGGTGTTGGCGGTCAGGTTCACCTGGACGAGCGAGCCCTTCGTCCGACCCACCGCTGCGAGATAGTTGTTCTGGGCGAGCGCGAGCCGCACCTGGGCCGGGCTCACGTTCAGGGCGGCCATGCGGTCCGGCTTGAGCCAGATGCGCATGGCGAAGGTGCGGGCCCCGAGGATGTCGGCGCGCTGCACGCCCTCGATGGCGGACAGGCGCGGCTGCACCACGCGGACCAGGTAGTCGGTGATCTCGTTCTGCTTCAAGAACTCGGAGGAGAAGCTCAAGTAGGCGGCGGCGAACTGACTGTCGGTCGACTCGATGTTGAGGATGGGGACCTCGGCCTCCGGAGGCAGGTCGCCCCGCACCTGGTCGACCTTGGAGCTGATTTCGGCGAGGGCCCGGGTGGCGTCGTAGTTGAGGCGCAGGTGGGCCCGGATGGTGGAGAGTCCCTGGGTGCTCTCCGACTCGAGATAGTCGATGCCGTCGGCGGCGGCGATCACGCGTTCGAGCGGGGTGGTGATGAACCCGCGAACCAGGCTGGCGTTCGCGCCTACGTACGTGGTGGTCACCGTGACGGCCGCGTTCTCGCTGCGCGGATACTGGCGAACGTTGAGCGTCCGGATCGCCTGGACGCCGGCGATGACGATGATGAGGTTCACCACGATGGCGATGACCGGGCGTCGGATGAAGAGGTCGGTGAACTTCACGTGAGCTCCGGTCCGTTCAGTTCTCGGTCGGCTGCGGGGCGAGCTCGGCGTGGGGAGCGAGGGCGTTGTTCACGGCGACGGCCTGGCCGTTGCGCAGCTTGAAGGCCCCGCTGCTCACCACGGTCTCTCCCGGGTTGAGGCCCGAGGTGACGGCCACGAAGTCCCCTCGTCGCTCCCCCACTCGAACGAAGCGCTGGTGGGCGACGAGCGCGGGCTTGGTAGCCTCTCCCTTTTCCTCCTCGAGGACGAAGACCGAGTCCCCATAGGGCGCGTAGAGGACGGAGGTGGCCGGGATGATGAGCAGATTCTGCTTCTGGGGGGAGAGCACCTCCACGTTCGCGAACATGCCTGGGCGCAACCGCCCGTCGGAGTTCGGCACCGTGCCCCTCACCCGCACGTTGCGGGTGGCCACGTCCACCTCCGGATTGATGGTGGTGATGCTGCCCTCCCAGATGGCCTTCGGGTAGATGTCGACGCGCAGCCTGATGCGCTCGCCCAGGGTGATCTCGGCGAGCGCCTGTTGAGGCAGCCAGAAGTCCACGTAGATGGGACTCACCGACTGGAGCGAGGCGATGGGCGTCCCGGTGGACACCACCTGGCCGAGCTCGACCTGCCGGATGGCCACCCGCCCGTCGAAGGGCGCGCGGATGGTCTTCTTGGCGATGATGGCCTGCAGGTTGGCCACCGCCGCCGCGGTCTGGCTGGCGCGGGCCTCGGCGGCGTCGAGGTCAGCCGGGGAGTTGGCTCCTCCCTGGCGCAGGTTGTGGGCCCGCTCCAGGCTGATCTTGGCGAGCGACGCGTCGGCCAGGGCGGAGGCGAGCTGGGCTTCCTCGGCCGAGGTGTCGAGCTTCACCATGACGGTCCCCTCCTTGACCGTGGCCCCCGACTCGAATCCGATCTGGCGCACGAGGCCGGGGAGCTCGGCCCCAAGCGTCACCCCGTGGACGGCGACCAGCGTCCCGATGGCGGTCTTCACCGACTCCCATTGCACGGGCTCGACCTTGGCCGAGGTCACCGACTCCGGGGGCGGCACGAAGGTCTTGGCGGCCTTGAGCATGACCGCGATCTGACCGCCCTTGATGCCAGCCAGAAGGCCGACTACCAGGATCAAGCAGAGGATGGCCACGAGCCACGGCTTCGTCTTGGTCTTCATGGAGGTCGGTGGAGCGAGGCGAGCGTTCCCGGAGAGAAGGGGGTTGAGGGGGTAAGAGGCTGGGAATTACCACCCGCGGGGCCAAAACGCCCGTGAAAGGGTGGGGACGAGGTCCCCAACTAAGCCCGAGCCGGTCTGCAGCCCCGCGCGAATCGATGACGGCCGCGCGATGGCGCGGTTCGAGAGCCCTTTCGACGAGGCGCGCCGGCGGGGCCGTCACCCGCCAGCGCGCCTGCCCGAACTTCCGAAACGTCCAGGCGGGGCCCTCGCTGCGGCCCCTCGAGCACGCTAGAAGTCGAAGTTGTTGATGTTGTCCTTCGTGTAGACGAAGGGCGGGCCGAGCAGGATCTCGCTGCCGTTCACCACCTTGAGTTCACCGAGCTTGCCGGCCTTGACCGAGGTCGCTCCCGGCTTCAGGCTGCCGTCGGCGACGGCGCGCATCACGTACATGGCGGCGTAGCCGAGGTCGACCGGGTTCCACAGCACGACCGACTTCACGCAACCCTTCATCACGTAGGGCTTCATGGCGTTGGGCGTCGCCAGGCCGACCTCGGCGATGCTCCCGCACTTCTTGGCCTGGGTGATGGCCTCGGCGCCGGCGGGGGTGGCGACGCTCGTCATCCCGAACAGGCCCTTCAGGTCGGGGCCGTACTTGTTGATGAGGGTCGTGGCGGCGTTGAAGGAGAGGACGTTGTCCTCCTGGGCCTCCACCGTCTCGAGCCACTTCATCTTGGGATGGCACTTCGCCGCGTAGGCCGACATCTCGGCAATCCAGCGGGCCTGGTTGGGCGTCGTGAAGGTGGAGGTGACGATGGCGAAGGCGCCGGTCTCGCCGATCTCCTTGGCCATGTTGTCCATGAGGGACTTGGCGATACCATTGAACTGGGCCTGGTTCACGAACCACTGCCGCGCGTCCGGGGTGGAGTTGGCGTCGTAGCCGACGACGTCGATGCCCTTGGAGAGCGCTTTCTTCAGGACCGGGGCGATGGCCACTGGATCGTTGGCGGCGAAGAGGATGCCGTCGACGCCCTGGGTGATGTAGTTGTCGATGAAGGTGATCTGCTCGTCGATGTTGGCCTTGGTGGGGCCGTCGGTCTTGACGCTGACGTTGCCGAGCTCCTTGGCCGCATCGGCGATGCCTTTGGAGGTGGCGTTGAAGTAGCCGATGCCGATGAGCTTGGGCACGTCGACCACCGTGATCTTCTTGCCCTTTCGATTGGGGGGGTTCGTGGGAGCGCCGCCGTCGTAGGGCTTCGACGCCACGGTGACGGAGCTGTTGTCACAGGGGAGGGGATTGGTCGGCAGATCGTCGCCGCCGGTCCATCCCGCCGCTGCCAGGGCGGGCAGGCTGGCGAGCGAGGTCCCCACCACGAGTACCAGGGCTTTGCGCAGCATGAACGTCACTCCTTTCTTGCAGGATTACGAGCGAAGTTCTCCTTCACGGCGACTTCTCTCCTACGGATCTCAGCCGTCGCCGTCGCGGCCGAAGATGTTGGTCACCAGGATGGCCAGGATGAGGACGAAGCCGATGACCACGATCGTCCCGTCGCCCTTCACCCCCGCCAGGGCGAGCCCATTCCTCAGGGCCTGGATGAGGACGAGGCCTAGCACGGTACCGGCCACCGTTCCACGGCCACCGAAGATGCTCGTCCCCCCGAGTACCACCGCGGTGATGGCATCGAGCTCGAGACCCATGCCCATGTCCGAGCGGGTGGTGGACACCCGGCTCACCAGGATGGCGCCGGCGAGGCCCGCCACCAGCCCGGAGGCGGTGTAGATGAGGACCTTGGTGCGATCAACCGCCACACCCGAGAAGCGCGCCGCCGTCTCGTTTGCCCCCACCGCGTAGGTGGCCCGCCCGAAGGTGGTGCGCCCGAGGACGACCCCCGCCACGATCATCGCGGCGAGGAGCAGCCAGAGCTGGGTCGGCATCCCCCCCACCTCACCCTGGCCGAGCACGTAGAAGTACTCCGGATAGCCCCGCACCGAGCGCGACTCGCTGATGCCCTCGGCGAGACCGCGGTAGAGGGCCAGAGTGGCGAGGGTGGTGATGAGGGGCGGGACTCGAAAGCGGGTGATGATGAGGCCGTTCACGAACCCGGCCAGGCCGCCCACGCATACCGCCAGCAGCACCGCGAGCGGCAGGAGGATGCCGGCCTTCCAGAAGACGCCGATGAGGATGGCGACGAGCCCCAGGATCGAGCCGACCGACAGGTCGATGCCACCGGTCACGATGACGAAGGTCATCGTGAGGGCGACGAGTCCCAGCTCGGACACGAGACGCCCCTGGTTGAGGATGTTGGCGGTCGTGAAGAAGCGGTCCGACTGGTGGGCCAAGACGAGCAAGGCGACGATCATGAGGACCGCCAGGACGGCCTCATGTCGCAAAAGGGAGCGGAAGGACAGGCGCATGCGGGCGCGGCCTCAACCGATCCGCCGGCGGCGCGCCATGTCGGCGAGCACCGTGGCGAGGATCATGAGCCCCAAGACGGCTCTCAGCCAGTAGGCCGAGACGTTGAGGAAGATGAGCGAGGAACTGATGGCGGCGAAGAGGACGGCTGCGAGCGATGAGCCGACCACGGTCCCGGTGCCACCCAGGATGGAGACGCCGCCGATGACCGAAGCGGTGATCACGTTGAGTTCGAGGTTGGGCGGGACGGTCGACTGGATGACCTGAAGCTGGGTGCCGAACAAGATGGCGGCGATCCCGGCGAAGAAACCGTTCAGGGCGAATATGAAGACGACCATCGGCTTCGTTCGGATCCCGACTGCCCGGGCGGCGTCGCCGTTGCCACCCACCGCGTAGATGGCCCGGCCGAGGGCGCTGTAACGCATCCACAGCGCGGCGAGGATGGTGAGGACGGCGGCGAAGTAGACCGGCGAGGGGACCCCGAGCACCCGGAACTGCGCGATGAAGAAGCCGGGAGGGAGGTTCGCGATCCAGGCCCCCTGGGTCGCGCTGATGAGCCCACCTTTCAGGATGGAGAGAAACCCGAGCGTCACCACGATGGCCGGGATGCGCGCGTAGGCGACGAGCACGCCGATGAAGGCGTCCACCACGACGCCGACCAGGACCGGGAAGAGCCAGGCGAACCAGATGGGATATCCCTTCACCGCCAGAGTGCCCGAGATGGTCGCCAAGACGCCGATGAGTGAGCCCACCGACACGTCGATGTTCCCCGAAATGATGACCATCGACATGCCGATGGCCGCCACGGCCACGTAGGCGTTGCCGGAGAAGAGGCTCGTGAGGTTCGTCTCGCTGAGGAAGCGCCGGTTGACGGTACCCGCCACCGCCATGAGCACGAGCAGGGCCGCGGTGACCACCAGCTCCTGGCCATAGGCGTCGACGAACCTGCCGAGGCGCCGCGTCCGGCGGACTACCATCCCGGTCTCGAGGGCCGTGTCCATCAGGCGACGCCCTCCTCCGGACTGGCCCGGGTCATGGCGGCGCCGACGGCGTCCGGGGTGGCCTCGGCCCGATCGAAGGTGGCGACCACCCGGCCACGGCTCATGACGAGCACCCGGTCGCTCATGCCGAGCACCTCCGGCAGCTCGCTCGAGATCATGACGATGGCGAGGCCCTGCCCGGCGAGCCGGCTCATGAGGGCATGGATCTCGGCCTTGGCGCCCACGTCGATGCCGCGCGTCGGCTCGTCCATGACGAGGATGCGCGGCTCGGCCCCCAGCCACTTGGCGAGGACCACCTTCTGCTGGTTCCCGCCCGACAGCTGGCGGACGGTCATCTCGGGGCCGCGCGCCCTGATCCCGAAGTGCTCGATGGCCTCGCGAGCGTGCGCCGCCTCTTTAGAGAGATCGACGAAGTAGGCCCGCGAGAGGTGATCGAGGATGGCGAGAGAGAGGTTCTCGCGGATCGTCTGCGATCGGATGAGGCCCTGCTGGCCGCGGTCTTCGGGGATGTAGGCGATGCCGAGGTCGCGCGCACGGCGCGGGCTTGAGATGGTGACCGGTTCTCCATCGACCCTAATCTCCCCCGAGGTGGCGGGGGTGATGCCGAAGAGGGTGAGCGCCACCTCGGTCCGGCCCGAGCCGACCAGCCCGGCGAAGCCGAGGATCTCGCCCTGGCGCACGCTGAACGAGACCTCACGGAAGGCCCGACGGTAGGCGAGGTTCCTCACCTCGAGCAAAGTCCGGCCGCGCGGCGCCTCGCTCTTCGGGAAGAGCTGGTCGATGGAGCGCCCCACCATCATGGAGACGAGGGTACTCTCGGTGACCTCGCCGATAGCCCGCGTCCCGATGTAGGACCCGTCGCGCAGCACGGTCACCCGGTCGGCCAGCTCGAAGATCTCCTGCAGCCGGTGGCTCACGTAGATGACGGCCACGCCGCGCTCGCGCAGGCGCCGCACCACGGCCATGAGCCGTTCCACGTCGGCCTGGGCGAGCGAGGCGGTGGGCTCGTCCATGATGAGCACGCGCGGGTTCTGCGAGAGCGCCTTGGCGATCTCGACGCGCTGCCGATTGGCGACTGACAGCCCACCGACCTTGGCGTCCACATCGAGGTCCGGGCTCTCGAGGTCGTCGAGCAGGGCGCGGGCCTTGGCGCGGATGGCCGTCCAGTCGATCGCCCCGAGGCGGGTGCGCGGGGCGTTGCCGAGGAAGATGTTCTCCGCGACCGACAGGTCGGGAAAGAGCAGGAGCTCCTGGTAGACAGTGGCGATCCCACGTCGGCGCGCGTCGCGCGGGGAGGAGAACCGCACGAGTTCCCCCCCCACCCGGATCTCGCCCCGGTCCGGAATGTGCGAGCCGGCGATGATCCGGATGAGCGTCGACTTGCCGGCGCCGTTCTCTCCGAGCAACGCATGCACCTCGCCCGCGCGCACCTCGAAGCTCACGCCCTTCAGCGCAGACACACCGCCGAAAGACTTCGTGATGTCGTGTAGCTCGACGACGCTGGTCACAACTCGAGCTTCCCCGGCGCGAGCGCGAAAGGTGAACGGATCGCTTCCGGCTCGCCGCCCGTAAATTCGTTAAGAGACGAGCGGATGCTGACACGTTGTATGGACCCCGGCAAGGGAATGTAGGGGTCCCGGGAGCGCTCTCCAGACCGGCCAGACGAGTCGGGCCGCTCCGCGCGCATGCCACCCGAATAGCCCCGGTCAGGAGCCACTGGCGGCGCGGTCGTCACGCTGAGGCACACGGCCGCACCGCACCGGGGACGCACCTCCGGCCTCGGGCTTGCGGCTTTGCCCAAGAGCTCGCCGAGGGAACGCGCCGAGGCGTGAGCTGCCGGATCGAATTTCCGAACTTCCCCTCACCTTTTCGGGAACCCTCGGGAGGAGGGCGCGCGAGGGCGAGGCAGGGCCCGCCTGCTCTGTGCCGTGGGGCCGGGCCGAGGTCGGGCCACCTACGGCCGCTGCGCTCGGTCGGTGGGACGTTCCACTCCCAGGGCGGTGGCAAGTGCGCCATACATGACCTCTACCGGCGCCTTGGCTCCCGTCCAGAGTTCGAAGCCGATGGCTCCCTGGTAGACGAGCATGCCGAGGCCGTCCACGCCCTCGGCACCTCGCTCCCGCGCCTCCCTCAGGAAGGGGGTGACCGGGGCGGGTATGACGTCGCAGACGACCAATCCCGGACGGAGCGAGTCGTACTTCAGATCGGGTTTCCCCTCCACGCGCGGCGCGAGGCCGATCGAGGTGGCGTTCACGAGAATGTCGGTGCCGGCCGGGACCGCGTAGCTACCCTTCCAGGGGACGAAATCACTCTTAGTGGACGTCTTCCGCCCGAGCAGCTCCGCGAGCTCTTCACCGCGTGCCGTCGAACGGTTCACGACCGTGACCTCCGCGGCGCCGGCGAGGGCGAGCTCGACCGCGATGGCGCGGGCCGCGCCCCCAGCGCCCAGGATGACCACCCGCTTGCCCTTGGGAAGGACCCCCCTGTCCTCGGTGAGGGCGCGCATGAAACCCTTGCCGTCCGTGTTCTCGCCGACCAGGCGATCCCCGAGGCGCACCACCGTGTTCACCGCGCCCATGAGCGCTGCGTCCGGGCGGACCTCGTCGAGGAAACGCAACACCGCCACCTTGTGCGGGATGGTCAAGTTGATGCCGCGCATGTTCATGGCCCGCAGGCCCGTAATGGCGGCCTCGAGATCGGCCGGGCGCACTTCGATGGTGAGGTACCTGAAATGGAGGCGGAGGGCGGCGAAGGCCGCCTCCTGCATCACGCCGGTCGGGTTCTCCGCCACCGGGTGGCCGAAGACGCCCACGAGCTCCGCCAGATAGTTGGGTCGTTCCGTCATCGCGGTCTCCTCGGTAAGTTAGAGCTTGAAGGCCTTGTCGATGTCGGCCACGCGCTCGGCCTCGATCATCACCACCTCGCCGAGCTCGCGGCAGGCGATGAGCGCCTTGGCACCGTACTCGGCCACCTCCAGCCGGTCGAACGCCTGGATGAGGGTCTGCCCGGTCACCACCGCGCAGTCGTTCTGGACCAGGGCGAGGGGGGTATCCGCGGTGAAGAGCGCCGCGGTCTGGTCGGGCTCCATGAAGGTGGAGCCGTACGGAAGCCGCGCCACCTTGCGGAGCACGATGTAGCTCTCCGGGATGGTCCTCGTGTCGAAGATTTGGTCGGTGACCGCGAAGGCCATGATGTGGGGAGGGTGGGCCACGATGATGGACCCGACGTGAGGGTGCTCGGCGTAGATGTGGTGGTGCAGCAGGACCGAGCGGCTCGGGGTCTTGCCGGCTTCGCGCCGGCCGTCCTCGATGCGCACGAGGTCGTCGGCTTCGATGTACTTTCGGTCGACCATGTAGGGCGTGATGACGAAGTCCCTCTGGGAGAGCCTCTGCGAGAAGGTTCCCTGGGTGCTCGTGAAGAGCTTCTGGTCGCAGGCGCGACGGATGAGCTCGCACATGTCGCGGCGGGCCTCGCGCTCCTTGCTGCTGTAGGCACGGGGAACGAACTCGTCCATCCGCAGGTGCTGCTTGTGGTCGGAGAGCTCGATGTCCCTCGGCGACAGGCCGCGCGGGGTCCCGACGCGCCGGGCATCGATCTCCAGGCGAGCGCAGTAGTCGAGGGTCTCGAAGGCCATGAAGGCCTTGAAGAGGTCTTTGCCCCCCACCACCACGCCGTGGTTCTCGAGTATGGCCGCATTCGACCCTTCCGCGAAGACGCTCGCGATCTTCTGGCCCAGGTCGAGGCTCCCCGGCAGGCCATAGCGGGCAAGCCCTACCGCGCCACAGACGAGCCGCATGTTGGGGACGAGCGAGGTGTCGGGGACCTTGCGCACGATGCTGAAAGCGATGAGGGCCGGAGGATGAGCGTGGATGACCGCCCGCAGGTCAGGGCGGCGCTCGTAGATCATCTGATGAAAGGGAAGCTCCACCGAGGGTCGGTGGCAGCCGAGGACCCGCCCGTCGGGCATGACATGCACGATATCTTCCCGGGTGAGGGCCCCCTTGTCGGTGCCGCCCGGGGTGATCCAGATCTCGCCATTCTCTTCCCGGATGGAGAGATTCCCGCCCGAGGTGGTGGTCATGCCATAGCCGTAGATGCGCTCCATGATCATGACGATCTGGTCGGCGGGGTGAAGCAGGTCGAAGAGCATCGGTTCCTCCGGCCGTGGCGTTCGGCCTCGAGCATCTTCTGTCGCGACCGGCGACCGCGCGCCGTCGATTCCGGCGCCGGCGGGCCCGGGCGGGCGGGAAGGCGGCCCTCGCGGGGCGAGGGGACTCACGCCGGTCGAGATGCAGCGGTGCTAGAAAAAACGCAGCGCCCCCGAAATCTGCGTCGCCCGCCGATAAGACACATATTGAGCTCTCTCGAAAGGAAAGTCATGACCCACACGGCACAGGCCCAGCGCTACGAGACGATGACCTACCGTACCTGCGGCAAGAGCGGCCTCAAGTTGCCGCTCTTCTCGCTCGGGCTCTGGCACAACTTCGGCGACACGGCGAGCCTCGCCACCCAGCGCGAGATCGTCTGCACTGCCTTCGACCTCGGCATCACTCACTTCGACCTCGCCAACAACTACGGCCCGCCCGCCGGGAGCGCCGAACTCAACTTTGGACGCATCCTGCGCGAGGACCTGAAGCCGTACCGGGATGAGCTCATCATCTCGAGCAAGGCCGGATGGGATATGTGGCCCGGGCCCTACGGACAGGGAGGCGGATCGCGCAAGTACGTGCTGGCGAGCCTCGACCAGAGCTTGAAGCGTCTCGGCGTCGACTACGTCGACATCTTCTACTCGCACCGTTTCGATCCGGACACCCCGCTCGAGGAGACCATGGGCGCGCTCGCCTCCGCGGTGGAGCAGGGCAAGGCGCTCTACGTCGGCATCTCCTCCTACTCGGCCTCCAAGTCGCGCGAGGCGGCCGCGCTGCTGCGCGCTTCCAAGATCCGGTGCCTCATTCATCAACCGTCCTACAACATGTTCAACCGCTGGATCGAGCAGGGACTGCTCGACGCCCTGGAAAAGGAGGGCATGGGCTGCATCGCCTTCACGGCGCTCGCCCAGGGCCTGCTCACCGACAAGTACCTCTCCGGCATCCCCAAGGAGGCCCGCATCAACCGCCCGGGAGGCGGTTCCCTCATGCGGGAGCATCTGTCCGAGGAGAACCTTCGGCGCGCGAGGGCTCTCAACGAGATCGCGAAGGCCCGCCGTCAGAGCCTGGCTCAGATGGCGCTCGCCTGGACCGTGCGCGATCCCCGGATCACGAGCACCCTCATCGGAGCGAGCAGTGTGGCTCAGGTGAGGGAGAACGTCGGCGCCCTCGCCAACCTGAGCTTCTCGCGCGAAGAGCTCGCCGCCATCGACGCCCACGCGAGGGAAGGCCACGTGAACCTCTGGGAGAAGCCGAGCACGGACCAGCGGCCCTAGGTCTCGGCCCAGAGCCAAGGCAGCCGCCTCAGCAAGAGCCTTCTCTGCGGCGCGGCCCCTGGCCCGGATCGCCTGGCGGGAGGTCAGCTCGATTCGCTTCGCGCGGAGCCGGGGCCATGGGTCGGCCGGAGCGAGAGCGCGGCCGTGGCCGGCGCAGCATGGGGAGGCCACGCCCCCTGCGTTCCGGTGGGCTCGCGGTCCGCTTTACTCGCGCGGGCGAGCGACGCTTAGCCCTTCCGGGCCTGCGCGGCGAGCCTCGAATGCCGAAGGGTGAGCGATTCTGAGGAGCCGTTCCAGCTCGACGAAGCGCCGGGTCCGCCCGTGAGCGAGGGGAGCCGTAGTTCGGGACGGGCACGGCATCGCTCGAGCCCCTGCCTCGAGGCGGTTCGGCCTCGTGACCACCTCGCAACGCTGCGCAGCCGGGCGCGTTCACCGCGGCTGCCGGCGGGCCTCGATGCGGCGAGAACGTTTCAGCGAGCAACGCCCTTCAAGGGGCAGGTTGAGGGGGCCCACCGTCACCCCTCGTGCGTCGAGGTCGTGACGCGATGTGCTTATTTGCCCGTGGACCGTTTGACGCATGTGTCACATACTGCCCTCCAAAACACGCTCGAGCCCCTTCGACAGGCCTGCGAGAATGGGCTCGAGACCCTAGAATGTCGAAGCGGCCGAACTCGGCCCAAGGAAGTCGCTCACATACCGAGGGCTCCCCATGGCGCCGACCGGTAGTGCCGAGCCAACGAAAGCCGAACGGTCGCCCCCGGCGGCCGTTCGCTTCCTCTCCGCCGTCGGGCGTTCGTGGTGGGCCGCCGGTGGGCCGTCGACGGTGGGGGAGTGGCCGCCCGCGCGCAGTGCGCCCACCCGTTCGAGGCTGAGGGTGGGCATCGAGGAGGCCTGGACCTCCCTGTTCAACCCGCTGGTACGACTGTGTGTCCGCCACGCCGTCAGGCCGGATGTCATCTCGCTTGCGAGCGTGCTCTCGGTGGGGGCGGCTGCGCTCCTCATCGGGGCAGGTGCTTTGGCGCTGGGGGGATGGCTCTACCTGCTCGGCGCCAGCCTCGACTTCGTCGACGGCCGGGTGGCCCGCGCCACCCTGACCACTTCCAGGGCGGGTGCCTTTCTCGACTCGATGCTCGATCGCGTGGGGGAATTGCTCGTCTTCGGGGCGCTCGCCCTGAGGTTCAGGGACACCCCCTTCTTCATCTTCGCGCTGACGGCCGGCGCGGCCTCCGTGCTCGTGAGCTACGCGCGCGCTCGGGGCGAGGGACTCGGGGCGGGGACGTACTCCAGCAAGGGCCTCATGCAGAGACCGGAGCGGGTGGCGGCCACCGCCCTGCCCTGCGTGCTCTCGCCCCTGGCCGATACCCTCTACGGTCCCCGTGCCGGCCAGATGCTGGTGGGGGTATCACTGGCAGTGCTGGCCGTGCTCTCCATCGCCACCGTGACCACCCGAGGTCTGTCCACCTACCGAGCCCTGCGCCTGAGCGAGGGCGAGCCCAAGCGGAAGCGGGACAAGGGATGAGGGCGGGCCGGGTGTGTCTTCGAGAAGCTAGGCGAGTGCGGGCCCGGCTTCGTCGAGTAGGTGTGTCCAGAAGATCGGCTCGGTGCCCTTCAGCGCGAAGGGCTTGAGCTCCACCCGGTACAGGGCGCCGTCCGACCGGGAGAGCCGCGCGTAGGCCCAGATCCGGAACGGCTCGGGGCCGCCGTGCAGGGTGGCGGTCACGAGGTGGCACTCAGGCATGGGTTGCTCGCCGGACAGGGCGATCCCGTTCGTCTCGATGGTGGTGGCGGTATATCGCTGAGTTCGCCCTCCCACCCTCACCTCCACCGCGAAGTCGACCGCTCGCGCCTGCCGTGACAGCGTGGTGTCGGGCAGGGCGATGGCGCTCGCGTAGGTCGTATTCGCGACGCTCACCTGCTCGAAGGCCGCCACGAGCTCGGGCACCTGCTCGAGCACGCGGGAAACCGCTTCCCGCTCGGACAGGCTTGTGAGCGTGCGGACCGGGACGAGATCGGCCGGGGAGACTCGCGACTTCATCATGAGCAGCTCGACGACGGCGTCGGCGGCGCGCACCGCCTCGAGCAACGGCTCCTGGACGCCCTCCGTCGGGGTCCCGTGGTGATTGCCGATCGCGTGTTGCACGAGCGGCGGGAGCTTCCAGCGCGAGGCGATGAGGTTCCCGAGGTGCACGTGCTGGCGCTCCACCGCCTGCGCCACCGCCGGCAAGGGCCAGCCGAGGTGCCCGAGCGCCTTGTTCTTGGCTTTCGCGAAGGAGAGTTCCAGCCCGGCGCAGGCCACCACCTTGCCGAAGTCGTGCAGGAGGCCGACCACGAAGGCCTCCTCGCTCTTCAGGCCCCGCAGCCGGGCCAGTTCCTGGCACACCGCCGCGCTGGCGAGCGACTCGATCCAAACCTGGCGTCTGAGCAGGGCCAAGGTGCCCGCCTCTTGGGCATGGCCGGCCAGGCTCGAGGCGAGCAGCAACCGGAGAACCTGCTGCGAGCCGACGCGGGTGACGGCCTGGGCGAGGGTCGTCACCGGTGAGCCGCGCGCGTAGACGGCGGAATTGGCACAGCGCAGGACGTCGGCGGCCAAGGTCCCGTCGGAGCTGATGAGCCGGGAGAGGTCGGCGAGGCCAAAGTCTTTGCGCGAGAGGAGTTGCTGCACCTTGAGCGCGACCGCCGGGTAAGGCGGGATCGGCACCTCGCCGGCCTCCACCACCCGCTCGAGCGCCGAATCGAGTAAGCGCAGTTCGTCGGTCCCGTCCACGGGCCTATGGCTGGGCGGTTTCGTCATCGCTCCATGGACCTACCGGCCCGTCCTTGCGCCACGGGGAATCCGTGGCTCTCCTCGACGAACCTGACGGCGCCGGTAGGCATCTTTAGGGAGAATGCTCCATGCCCGCTCAGATGCAGGGGTCGTGCCCGCTTCAGGTCCTGTGTTTTCGCGGGATAAGGGGAAGTCGCGGCTGCACCAGGGTCGAGCCAGCACCGGGGGCGCTCGCGCGGTTAGACCTGGAGGTGAAAGGGATCGGCGCCCAGGGTTCCCACGAGCTCTTCCACGTAGGCGGGGGAGCTCAAGCGAGCGAGCTCGCGGCGAACGGCGGCCCGGCGTTCCTCGAGCCCGCGCAGCTTTCCGGTGCGGGCCGCGCGGTGGGTCTCGAGCGCCTGCTGGTGGCGGCGCCAGAGCACGAGGTCGCGACGCTGCTGGGTGCGCAGGCGCTCCCGATACCAGTCGGAGGCGAGCATGGCCTCGCGGGTGAAGAGGCGGCGGACGCCGGCGGCTTCGATGCCCTGTCCTTCATAGGTGCCGTGGGCCATGATGTGGAGCAGCGCCTTCAGCGGGGGGCAGGCCGCGTCGACGCTCCCGTCCGCGAAGTAGCCCCGCGCCACCCGGGCGTGCGTTTCCACGATGGCATCGACCCCCGAGGCGAAGATGGCTCGCCCCTGCTCTTCCGGCCGAAGCATCTCCAGCGTGAAGACGGTGTTGGGTGCTTCGAACAGCCGGCCGAGAAAGTGATCCACGAAGCGCGAGGTGATGCGGTAGCCGAGCCGGCTCGCCAGCACCCTTCGGCCGTCGAGCTCGAAGTCCTCGAGTTTTTCGAGGTAGCCATTCTCGATGAGGAAGCGGGGATCGCGCTCCTCGATCTTCATGCGACACCAGACCTCGGGCACGAGCATGCTGATGTCGTGGTCGACCCGGAAGGAAGGTCCCACGTGCCCGGCGGCGGTGGTGAATCCGGCGTAGCCGGTGAGGAGCGCGGAGACGAGCGCGTTGTTCACGTCGACCACCGGCCACACCGCGTTGAAGGGACCCTTGGTGAGCGCCCCCTCGCTGCCGAACCCGGTCGTCGAGGGTGACTTGCCCGTGAGGCTGCTCAAGAAGTCCATGAACAGCTCGGGCGCCTCCTGATAGTGGATGGGGCTAAAGACCGCCAGGTTGGGCAAGCCGATCTCCGGCTGGGGAGGGTTGGTGCGGCGGCCGGCCAGGACGGCGTGAACCGGCAAGAGCCAAGGATCGCCGGCCGGGATCCCGCCGTGCAGTCGGGCCCCGACCTCGGCCAGGTAGGTCCCGCCCGCGTCGACGTGGTCAGGCCGCCGCTGCAAGTAGCGCGGGTTCTTGGAGGGCTTGCCGTCGACGAGCCGCGGATGCGCCGACGACACGACGTACTCGGCCCCTTCACCTTCCACGAAGTCCCTGAGGAGCTTCTTCATGGGAGGGCTGTAGAGGTCGAACTCGACCACGTGATCGACGAGGGCCCGGGCAGCCTCCCGCGTGAGCGGCTCGAAGTTGGTGAGGAAGGAGCCCTGGGCCGCAATGTCGGCCTCGGCCTGCCGATCGAAGCCGCGGTGGATGGCGTCGTCGGGGCGCTGGAAGAGCAGCGCTTCGCAGTTGGCCACGAGCTTGAAGCCAAGGTTGGGGTAGGCGGCAGCCCAGCCCCCCACCCGCTCCCTCGGTATCACCGAGGAAGCCGTGATGTCGTCCTCCACCTGCACCTTGTCGGCTGGATTGAAGTCGGGTCGCAGCTTGAAAACGCGCCAGGATCCGTCCTCGGGCGAGAACCCGACTCGCAGGTAGTTGGCGACGAGCCGCTGGGTGTCGAACTTGAGCTCGTGACCGGGGAAACCGTTGATCCGGTCCACCGTGAAGTGCTCGCGCCAACGCTCCCCCCACTCCGGGCGGTAGTACCGCTTCAGGGTGAAGAGCAGCTGGCGGAGCGTCTGCGGCAGCGCCCGCAGCCAGGCGTTGTACTCCTCGGTGTACTCGGCCGAGGGCGTGAACAGCTTGATGGCCGAGCCGAGCGAGCGCTCCGGGCTGAGGAAGGAGCGTCTCGCCCGCCCATCAGCCGGCTGCTTGCGGTAGATGGCAGTGAAGTCCCTCTTCAGGATCTCCGCCACCTGATCCATGTCGTGCTGGTACTCCTTCACGAAGATGGGGGCGCGCTGGATCATGGGGACGAGCGACTTGGAGATCTCGGACTTCCCGCCCCCCGAGACGGTGCACGGCTTGTGGCAGAGGACGCCGTCGGGCCTCGACCCGATGAGCCTCCAGGCCGTCCCGCCGAGCTGCTTCTCCAGCCGGACCTTGTAGCCGGAGGGTAGGACGTAGACGTTCTCCACGCGCAGGGTGAGCTCGGTCGCACCGCCGGCGTGTCCCCAGCGCACCACGCCCTCCAGGGCGTGGAACTCGGTGTCTTCGGGGACGTAGAGGATGTGGGGGTATCTCCGGTCCACCGCGTGGCGGTCGGAAAGGACCTCGACGCGGTCGCCGAGCAACTGCATGGACTCCTCGAAGCGACGCGACGTCGACTGCACGCTGCGACCCGCGTAGAAGTCCTGCCCGAGGACGTAGGTCGGGTAGGCGAGGGCCCCGCCGGCGTGTTCCTCTTCGCAGGAGCCGTAGAGGTTGGCCGCGAAGCTGATCTGGGTCTTCACCTCCTTCTTGCAGTATCCGTAGTAGTTGTCGGCGATGAGGGTGACCATGACGCCCTGCCCGTCGCGGCAGGTCACCTTGAAGGCCTTGCCTCCGTTGTAGAGTTCCTCCTCGTCCCGGTAGCACATTCCGTCACGGCGCTGGCGTTCGGTGGCGAGGTCGAAGGGAGGAAGGCCGAGGTCCTTCTTGCGCAGGCCGACGAGGTGGGGGGCCAGCACCACGCAGCCGGTGTGACCAGTAAAGCCGAGCACGTCGAGCGCCGCATCGTTCTCGGGGAGGTAGGGGTCACCCCCGTTGCCGAAGACTCCCTCGACGAAGTCGAGGTTGCTCACGAGGCTACCCGGGGCGAAGAAGCGGATCTCCATCGACTTCGCCCGGTCACGGTCGGTGGCCGGTCGGACCAGCGGGCGCAAGAGCAGGGAGACGAAGATGCGGGTGGCCTCGGGCTGCTCCGAGGTGAAGGGGAGAGCCATCGCCTCCGCGGGCGGCCGGAAGGCGGCGGCGAGGAGCGCGCCGAAGGTGGAGACGGGTACCGCCAGCTTGTCCTCGGGGACGGGAAGCCCACCCTCCGCCACGTGAAAGACCCCGACGGTGGTGCGGCGATCGCTTTTCGGGTTGTGAAGGATTCCCTGCCGCACGCGGTAGGAGTCGAGGTACGGGGAGGCGAAGCGGTTCCCCTTGGCCGGAAGCGAGAGGGTGCGGCCGAGCCCCGGGCGATCGAGGACGAAGGTCCGTTCGGGCAGTCGCGGCACTGCGGTCGGGCAGGCGCTCTTCAAGTATCCTTCGAGGAAGGACTGGATCCGCACGTCGACCGGACAGAGCGGCCAGCCGAGCAGCTCGTCCTTCTGGAAGTGGTTGCGCAAGAGGGGGCCGGCGAGCTCCATGAAGCCGGGCTCGACGGTGGCGCGGCTCACCGCCTCCCCCAGCGCGGCGAGCTTCAGATTCACGTAGCGCACCAGGTCCTTTTCCAGGGTCTCGCTCATCATGGAATCGGAGGCCATCCTTGTCCCCCAGCTCGGGTTCTCGAGGATGAAAGGTTAGTTCGGGGTCGGGCCGGCGTCACGCCCTCGGTGCGGCATGGGTCCCCTTCGCGCGAGCACTACCCAGGGACGAGGCCCTCCGCCGGGCTGGAAAGGTCTTCGAGCGCAAGCCGCGCGGGTGAAGCCAGCCGGGGGGACTCTTCCGCCCGCACGGGCGGGCGGGCCCCATCGAACTCACTTTCCCTCGAGCTCCGACAAGATCCCATCGAGATCGTCGTCGGCGTCATCGATGGCGATGACGCCGCTCTCCCCGGGAGTGAGCTCGTGGGCCGGGCCCGGCCTCGGCTCGGTGGGCTTCTTCTTGCGCGGGGCCGGAGGGGCCCTGACCGGACGAGCTTCTGCTACGTCGGCCACGGTTTCAGACGAGGGAGTGGGCACGAACCAATCGGTCCGCCCGTCCAGCCACTCGCGGTAGCGCTGAAAGGTGAAGCACCCCTCGCGTCCCAAGGTCTCGAGCGCGGTTTGAAGCTTGAAGAAGTGTCCCTGGCGAACCACGGCCCGCACCGGAGTGCTGGCGAGGAGCACCTCGCACTCGGGGGCGCGCAGGCCCTTGTTCGGGAAGAAGCGCATTCGTTGGCACACCACCGCCACGAGCGAGTCGGCGAGCTGCGCGCAGATGTTCGCCTGGATCTCGGCCGGAAAGGCCGAGGCGATGCGCGCCAGCGCTTCGCCCACGGTGGCCGAGTGAAGGGTGGTGAGCACGAGATGGCCGGTCTCGGCAGCGAGGAGGGTGAGGCGCATCGTCTCGGCATCGCGCATCTCCCCCACCACCAGCACGTCGGGATCCTCTCGCAGGGCGTCCTTCAACCCTTGCTCGAAGGACGGCGTGTCGCGCTCCACCTCCCGTTGGCGGACGAAGGAGAGCCTGGGCACGAGTGGATATTCGATGGGGCTCTCGATGGTGACGATGTGGCGCCGCTCGCTGCGGTTCACCTCCTCGACCAGCGCGGCGAGGGTGGAGGACTTTCCCGACCCGGTCGGTCCGCTCACGAGCACCAGGCCGTGGGTGGCCCTGACGATCGACTTGAGGTCGGGGTGGAGGTTCAGCTGCTCCACGGTCGGCTGATGGGAGGCGAGCATGCGGATGGCCATGCCCACGCCACGGGCGGTGCAGAACACGTTGAAACGGCATCGCACCCCGCGAACGGAGCGAGCGAAGTCGGCCGAACGGCGCGCGAGGAAGCTCGGCCAGAGCTCCCCCTCGAGGAGCTCCCTTGCCATGGCGAGGAGCGCACTGCCCTTCTGCGGTTCCCCCGCCGTGCGCAACTGACCGTCAACCCGAAGGCCGGCGGGCAGACCCGGCTCGAGGTGGATGTCGCTCGCCCGGGCGGAGAGGGCGAGCTCGACCAGCGGATCGAGGAGCATGGGACACTCCTACGCAAGAGGCGGGCCAGCCCAAGAAGCTGACCGGCGAGCCCGCTCCCCGCTCTTCACGACAGGATGGCACGCGCAGGCGCGAAGGCGTGACATTCTGGCAACGATGACGGAGGGAGCCGAATCGTGCACGGCTCTGTCGGGCCGATCTCAAGGCAGCCGGCGCAGCGGCCGGTCCTCGCCATCGCGGCCGAGCACCCGGCCCGGGAAGGGATGGCCGCGACGGCGCTGGTAGGCCTCGAGGTAGAGGCGCTCGTAGGACTCGGCCGAGCGTTCCCATGAGAAGTCGAGCGCCATGGCCCGCCGTCGCATCTCCTCGACGTGGTGCGGACGATCGTAGTAGGTGGAGAGCGCCCAGCCGATGCTGTTGGCGAGCGCGTCCGGGGTGAGATCCCGGAAGACGAATCCGGTGCCCTCACCGCTTCCTTCGTCGTAAGGAGCGACCGTGTCGGCGAGACCTCCGGTGCCGCGCACGATGGGAGGGGTTCCGTAGCGCAGGCTGTAGAGCTGGTTGAGCCCGCACGGCTCGAAGCGCGAGGGCATGATGAAGAAATCGCAGCCGGCCTCGATGCGGTGGGCGAGCTGGTGGTCGAATCCGATCCAGGCCTTGAACTTGTCCGGTCGCCGCGCCGAGAGAGTTCCAAAGAAGTGCTCGGCCTCGGGGTCTCCGTTGCCGAGGAGCACCACCTGCAGGTTCCAGGCGAGGACCCGTTCCATGGCGTGGGCCAGCACGTCCGACCCCTTCTGCACGGTGAGCCGGCCCACCGTCCCGAAGAGGGGAATGCTGGGATCGGCCGGGAGGCCCGCCTCGGACTGGAGGGCCGCCTTGCAGGAAAACTTGCCGGCCAGGCGCGACGGCGAGTAGTTCTCGGCGATGAAGGGGTCGGTGGCCGGGTTCCATTCGTCGATGTCGATGCCATTCAAGATTCCGAACAGGTCGCGCGACCGGCTGCGCAGGACTCCGTCGAGACCGCAACCGTACTCGGAGGTCTGGATCTCGCGGGCATAGGTAGGACTCACGGTAGATAGAACCGTGCTGTGCCACAGCCCGGCCTTGGCCAGGTTCAAGGCGCCGAAGTGCTCGAACTCGCCGGGGTTGTAGTGGCCTTGTCCGAGGCCGGTGATGAACATGGCGCCGCCGTCGGTCACGCCCTGGTGGGCCAGGTTGTGAATGGTGTAGACGGTGGCCGCGCCATGGAGGGGCTTCGCCCACTCGACCGTGTTGATGTAGACCGGGATGAGCGCGGTCTGCCAGTCGTTCGCGTGGACGATGTCCGGCAGGAAGTTGATTCGTTTGGAGAGCTCGAGCGCGCCGCGCGACAGGTAGGTGAAGCGCTCCAAGTTGTCGCGGTAACCCTCGCCTGGCCGACCGTAGATGTACGGGCGATCGAAGTAGCGGTTGTATTCGAGGAAGTAGACGGACACCTCGCTGCCCGGCAGGCGCCCGAGCCTGACCGCCGAGCGGGCGGTGCCCCACCACATGGGAACGTCGAGGGCTCCCTCCAAGCGCTCGAGGGAGTTCCAGTCGATGCCGGCGTAGAGGGGAACGACCACTCGCGCGTCGATGCCGCGGCGGCGCAGGGCCTTGGGCAGGGCCCCCACCACGTCGCCCAGGCCACCGGTCTTGGCGAAGGGAGCGACCTCGGATGAAACGAACAAGACCTTGAGCGGGAGCCTCGCGCCGGGCATGGCTCAGGTAGCGTAGATGCGGTAGTCCAGGTGGGGGAAGATGTTGTCCTTGGACTCGAGGTCCGCGAGGTAGGCTTCGTCGAGCCGGCCGGCCTTGAGGTCGTCGTAGATCCGGGTGAACCGGATGGTGTGTTCGTTGAAGCGTCGGGTGGCGTAGGGGACGGTCGTCCCGGTCGTCATGATAAACGCCCAGTCGCTCGACTGAGCGAGCAAGAGCTCGCGGGCGGCCTGATTCAAGGCTCGCCGCTCGAGACCCTGCGCGGCCGGATTGCGGTGGGCGAGCTCGACCATCCGCTCGGCGGCCACGTGGACGTGGCGATAGGTCCAGGCGTTGCTTTCGTTGCACCAGTACTCGCCGTAGCCCTTGGCGCCCCAGGAGGAGAGGCTCGGCGTGGCGGTTTGGTTGGTGGGATGGCGCGTCAGGTAGTCCCCCGGGGTGATGGGCTCGACCGAGGTCTGGTCGGCGTGCAGCTGGCGGAACACGTCATTGAGGAAGATCGGTCCCTCGTACCACCAGTGACCGTAGAGCTCGGCGTCGTAGGGGCTGACCACGATGGGCGGGCGGTCCATCTGCCCCGCCAGCGCCTCCACCTGCTTCTCCCGATTGCCCCTGAAGTGCGAGGCGTGCAGGCCGACCCGACCCCGCGCCGCCTCGGGATCGTAGACCCATTTGTCGTGCAGCTTGTTGTGCGTGATGGCGTGGTACTTGATGCCGGTATAGGTCCTGATCCCCTTGGGATGGATGTGGGGCCCGATGTAGTCCATCGGCAGATCGAAGCCGATGTCGCGATAGAAGTCGCGATAGAGCGGGTCACCCGGGTAGCCTTCCTTGGCGCTCCACACCTGCTGCGAGGACTCCGTGTCGCGGCCGAAAGCGGCAACGCCGGTCGGACAACAGAGCGGTGCGAAGACCCCGTAGACCGGCCGGTGGTCCGCATCGAGGATGGCGTGGGTGTCGACGAGGAAATAGCGGACGCCCGCCTCGCGGAGCAGCTCGTCGCAACCGGGGATGTAACCGCATTCGCCAAGCCACATGCCGAGCGAGCGGCGGCCGAAGTGGCGTTCGTAGAGGTCGGCCGCGGTGTGAACCTGGGCGCGCAGCGCCGCCCAGTTGCGATCCATCATGGGGAAGAAGGCATGGGTCGCCGTGGAGGTGATGACCTCGACGCGGCCCGCCTCCTGCAACCTGCGGAAGGCCCGCACCAGGTTCCCTTCGTGGGAGCGCCAGGTGTGGCGCAAGGACTGGAAGCGGTCGAAGTACATCTGGGCCAAGCGGTGATAATGCGGCTCGGGCCGAGTGCGTTCGAGCTCCTTGCTTGCGAGGAGGATGAGGTCATCGAGGTGCTTCGCGTAACGCTCCTTCAATAGGTCATCGGTCAGCATGGAGATGAGCGGAGCCGAGAGCGACACCGTCACCCGGTAGGGCACTCCATCGACGACCAGGCCCTCGAACACCTGCAGGAGCGGCAGGTAGGTTCCGGTGATGGCCTCGTAGAGCCAGCTCTCCTCCATCACCGTAGGGTCCTCAGGGTGGCGCACGAAGGGCAGGTGCGCGTGGAGGACGAGTGCGAAGTACCCCTTGGCCATGGCCATCACTCCTCGAGCTTCGGGTAGCCGCCTTCAGCCGGGGGATAGGGTTTCTCCTCCGCGTCCAGGCGATGCTCGCTCGCCCCTATCCGTTCGCTCGCCCCCATGCGTTCGCTCGCCCCCATCCGTTCGCTCGCCCCCTGCAGGCGCGACTCGCTCGCACCCTTGAACGTGCGCTCGCTCGCTCCCATGAGCCGCAGCTCGCTCGCGCCCCGCAACATGCGTTCGCTCGCGCCCCGGAAAGCCCACAGGCCGGACCGGGCGAAACTCCGCTCGCTCGCCCCGGCCAGGCGCAGCTCGCTCGCGCCGAGGCGCCAGACCTCGCTCGCGCCGGCCAGGCGCAGCTCGCTCGCTGCGAGCCATGCCCGCTCGCTCGCCCCGGCCAGGGGCGCTTCGGAAGCTCCCATGCGCGGGGCAGCCTGCATACCCGCGACCGTCGCCACTTCTCGGCCGCCTGAAGCCACCCAGGAGCGATAGACCGCCCAGCGGCTCACCACCGCGCCCTCTACGTGGGCTCCGATGTTGCGGACCACCACCTCCCACGGCCCGCTTACCACGTGCGTCGTGTCTCCCACCTTGAAGGTGAAGGACTGCCCCTCCCACTCCTCCCGGAACGGCCCCAGGATCTCGACAGGATAGGTGAAGGGGCCCGCCTCCCAAGTCGACAGGGTGAGTGGGCCTTGCCACTCGAGGTAGCCCTTCAGCTCGAACCACCGCTCGCCCGACACCTCCCGCCAATCGACGCGCTCCCAGCCCTCCCGTGCCAGCACCTCGCGCGTGATCTCGTGTCCACTTGCCACCTGGCGCAAAATCCAAAGCGGGATGGGCATGAAAGACCCGTGTGCGGCCGCACCTCCTGCGTCCCCGGGCATGGGTGCGGGGGGCGGGGGTGGCGCCCCCTTCGAGGGCGAGCCCACCCCGGCGTGCCGGATCTCGCCGAGGGAAACCACCGTCATCCACTCCGCTTCCGAGGCGGGCGCGGGCTCGCTGCGCGGAAAGTCTACCTGGCTCGAGCGCGCAATCTTGGCGAAATAGCCCTCGGACGATTTCACCCCCATCTCCACATAGGAAGAGGAGGAGGGCTTGCCGATGAAGAAGAACCACTGACGGTCCGATCGCTCGACCCGATGATCGAAGTGGCTGTGCGCGTTGGTCCCGTCGAAGATGAGGCCGGTCGTGTCGTAGACGCGCAGGTTGAGCCAGGAATCGGCCGGCGCGCCGAGACGTGCGCGAGCGAGCTCGATGGCCTGGTCGGTCACCTCCCAGTAGACGTACAGCCGTCCGGGGTCGACGGCAGCGGCGGTGATCCGGTCGACTCCATAGCTCCAGGGGATGTGTTCGACCGGCTTCTCGCCGCGCGGACCCGGGCCGAGCTCGAGCTTCATCTTGGCCACCGGGTCGGCCCCCGGGGCGTCCGTGGCCACCGCGGCCGTCGTCGCCTCGGTGCGCGCGGCGCTGGTCGGCCGGGCTCCGTCCCCTTGAACCGTCACCACCGGGCGGGCCGCGGGTGGCGAGACCCTCGGCTCGGCGCGGGCCGGGGCGGCGCGCTCGCCCCGCTCTGCCTTGGCGTGGGGCGCTTCGCTCGGCTCCTCCCCGCAGGCCTTGAGCGCCTCGACCAGGCGCTCGATGAGTGCGCTCTTCGTGAGCTTGGAGACGCCGCTCACTTCGAGCTTCTTCGCCAGGGCGAGAAGCTGCTTGCGCGTCTGCTTCTGCAACTCTTCCATTCGGGGGGAAACCATGTCCGCAAGCTTAGTCACTGCCGCCGCCAACAGTAAACGCACTCTTCCAACCGCACTCTCGTCCATCCGGAACCTGCCGTGTCGTCGAGAAGAAGCAGAACTTACCCATGTAGCGGGGAACGGACGAGCTTGGAGAGGGCCAATAACGGGTGGCTCGCTCGGGGGGTCACGAAGGGGGGCCGCGCGTGGGGCCGGCCCCTCGCCGCGAGACCTCCGAGGCCTCCCGAGAGCGTCGAGATGGAAATAACCACGTGGCGTGCGCGCGACGTCCGGTCCCGCATCCGGCGACCAGCCGCTTCTTTGCAGAAGATGCTCCCGACCCGCCCTGCGACCCCTGGCTTCCGTTCCTAAACCCAAAGGGGATTCGATTCGGGCTGAGGAGCGTCGCCCGCCCGTTTCCAGGCCCCGGCGCGACGCGGGAGGGCCGATCTAACACTTTCCGTCAAATGGCGAGCGCGGATCTCGGCTCGGGTGCCGCTCTCCGCCGGAGCATTCCCTCGGCCGCTCGCCCGGACATTTTAGGAGAATCGTGAGGGCGGTACTCCCGGCTGTCCTAACACACGCGGGTGACGCTCATCCCCGCGAGGGCGCCGAGCTTCGCGAGCGTGTCGGCGAGGTGGCCGAGGCCAATGGCGCAGTGGTGTGCGGGTCCGGCTCGTGACCAGGCGTTCACGAAGCCCTTTGCGCCGAGAGGGAAGTGGTATCGACTGTTGGTGTTGCCGATGAGGAGGACCGGCCCCTCCACCGACTCGCCCTCCGCCACGAGCAGCTCGAGGGTACCGTTGCGGCGCTGTACCACAGAGAGCAGGGTGACCGGGCCGTGGCGGACGGTCATCTGGATGGAGAGTCCCTGGCCGGGTTTGCCGTGATAGACGGGAAGCGGAACGAGACCCACCCGACCCTCGGCGATGGCGAAGTGGGCCGGCCCGTCGTGACCCAGGTAGACCACGTCGTCCTTGAAGTCGGTCAGGTAGAACTCGGAGAAGGACCCACCGGCCTCCAGGAGATCCAAGATCTTCATGGCCTGGGCATTCTTCACCTCGCACTCGCCTGCCACCGGGACGTGCCGGCCGGTGAGCAAGGTGTTCCCCGCGATGACCGAGGTGGCGATGTCCTGGTAGGCGTTGCCGGCCTGTCCCTCGTAGTAGTAGGCGAGCGACCCGAGGCCGTGAGCTTCCACGAGGCCGTCGAGAGCCAAGGAGGTGCGCGCCGCCCTCTCGATCTCGTGGGGAGGACACTCGGGGGAGACGAGGAAGGCCCGTTCGAACTCGGCGACCTTGCCTCGCACCTCCTTCGCCGTCACCCTCTCGCGGAGGGCGGCGAGCTCGCACATCTCGAGGAGCTCCACGTGGGTCCCGAAATGGGCCGAGTGCTGCGTGAGATCGCTGTAGACGTCGAGCATGCCGCAGTAATAGTGGCCGAGGACGCCGAGCCGGTTCACTCGCATCCCGGCGCGGACCCGGCCGGCGGCGACCCAGCCCTCGATGTCGCGCCAGACCGCCTCGTCCTTCAGGTGACCGGTGACGAGGTGATAGTCGATGCCAGCCCGGTTGAAGACGCTCGCGATCTCGGGGGCACTGCAGGCCTGGCAGTGCTCGAGCCAGACTCCCGTCATGAGGCCCCGGTCGCCGAGCGCGTTGAACCGCGCGTAGTCGAGCTGGGCCACCGGCTGGATGTTGAGGACCACCACCGGCCGCCCGGCCTCCTGCACCACCGGCAATACGGTGGAGGAGAGCGCGTAGGTGGAGATGAACAAGAACACCATCTCCGCCCCCTCGGCGCGCAGGCGCGCGCCGGCGGCGCGGGCCCTCTCGGGGTTGTCCACCAGACCGCAATCGACGACCGAGGTGCCGAGCGACTCGATCCTCTCGCGGATCTGGCTGTGGTAGCCGAGCAGGCGGTCCTTCAATCCCGCGAATTGAGGCCAGTAAGTATCGAGCCCGATGCTGAACAAGCCGACCTTCATGGCGAAAGCCTAGCTCGAAGACAAGGCGCGGACCAGAAGCAGTCGGGGGATGTTCTCATGATATCGTCGCGCCAGCACAACGGCGCTGCGTCTTTTGATTCTTCGCCTCTCCCTCGCGTCCCCGTGGCAGGATTCTGAAGGACGAGGCCGGGGTGATCGTGCATTTCGGATTCCCCGGAGGATGAAAGCCCGAATCAGGAGGAGACCATGAAAGCATTGTCCGTCGCGGTGGCTTGCCTGCTCATCTGCCCTGCCCTGGCCCGAGGCCAGGGCAAGGAGAAGACCATCGGCTTCTCGGTGTTCGACATGCAGTACGGCTTCTTCCAGCAGATGGAGAAGGGTACGAAAGACGGGGTGACCTCCGCCGGCTACCGCTACGTCCTGCACGACCAGAAGGGCGACGAGGCCCAGATGATCGCCGGGTGCCAGGATCTCATCAACCAGGGCGTGGCTGCCCTCATCGTGTCGCCCATCAAGCCGGAAGTCATGGGGCCCATCGTGGAGGCCGCGCACCAGAAGAGGATCCCGGTCGTCATCGACGACATCGGTGGCGGCGGGTCGAAGTACGACGCCCTGGTGGTGTCGAACAACTACGAGGGAGGCTCCATCGCCGGCCAGTTCGCGGCGGCGCAGCTCAAGGGTGCGAAGTCGAAGGAGGTCGCCATCATCAAGGTCGACCCCTCCCACGTCTTCGCCGTCCGCCGGGGTGAAGGCTTCAAGGCGGCGGTGGAGAAGGCGGGATTCAAGGTGGTGAAGGAGCTGTGCGGGCACGACAAGGCCGAAGAGGGCTACACCGTGATGAAGGACATCATCACCTCGAACCCGAACGTGGTGGCGGTCTTCGCCGAGAACGACCCGATGGCCGCCGCGGCAGCCCAGGCCGCGGCCGACGCCAAGCGCAAGGACATCATGGTCATCGGCTTCAACGCCGATCAGGTGGCCCTGGAGGCCATCCAGGCTGGGACCATGGCGGCCACCGTCCAGCAGGTTCCCTACGAGATGGGCAAGCTCACCGCCAAGCTCGCCGATCAGCTCATCAAGAACGACAAGATCAAGTTCGACGACCCGGCCAAGCGCGAGATCTACGTGCCCGTGAAGCTCATCACCAAGGAGAACGTGGCGGAGGCGCTGAAGGGCCTCAAGTGAGGAAACTCGGCGCCGCGGCACCGAGCTGCCGCGGCGCCGCCCTGCCTCACCTCGACATGCCGACCGCCATCGACATCCGGAACGTCACCAAGACCTTCCCCGGCGTGGCTGCCCTCACCGACGTGAGCTTCGCGGTCCGCTCCGGCGAGGTCCACGCGGTGGTCGGGGAGAACGGAGCAGGCAAGAGCACCCTCATGAAGATCCTGGGGGGGGTCTACCAGCCCGACCGAGGTGAGATCGACATCGGGGGAAAGAGGGCTCACATCCGCTCGGTCAGGGACGCGGTGGATCACGGCATCAGTGTCATCTACCAGGAGTTTAACCTGATGCCGGAGCTGACCGTGGCGGAGAACATCTTCGCCGCCGACCTTCCCACCGTGCCTTTCTTGCCTCTCGTGCGCCGTGGCCACCTGGCCGAGCGGACCGAGGCCCTCCTTCGGCGCCTGGCCCTCGAGCTTCCGCCGTCGGCCTACGTGAAGAACCTCAGCGTGTCCCAGCGCCAGATGGTGGAGATCGCCAAGGCGCTCCACCAGGATTCGTCCATCCTCATCATGGACGAGCCGACCGCAGCCCTCACCGCCGCCGAGGTGGACACCCTCTACCGGATCATCCGGACGCTCAAGGCCGCGGGGAAGACCATCCTCTACATCTCCCACCGGCTGAAGGAGATCTTCGACGTGGCGGACCGGGTGACCGTGCTGCGCGACGGCCGCTACGTCGGAACCGAAGCGGTCTCCTCCATCACCCAGGACGCGGTGGTGCGCATGATGGTCGGCCGCGACGTGCAGCACTTCTACCCGTCGGCGGCCTCTTCGGGTGGCGAGGTCGCGCTCGAGGTGAGAAACCTCACCCGGAGAGGCGCCTTCGAAGACATCACTTTCACGGTCAGGAAGGGCGAGGTCCTCGGTCTCGCCGGCCTCATGGGGAGCGGACGCGAGGAGCTCATGAAGGCCCTCTACGGCCTGCTCGCCTGCGACGCCGGCGAGATCCTCGTGGGCGGGAGGGCGGCCGGCATTCGCAGTCCTCGCGACGCGATCGCCCTCGGCTTGGGCTTCGTCACCGAGGACCGCAAGGAGGCTGGGATCTTCCCGCTCATGTCGGTCAAGGAGAACGTGAGCCTGAACGTGCTCCGCCGCCTGAGCGGCTTCGGCGGGCTCTCCATCGATGCCCGGCGAGAGCGGGCGCTCCTCGCCGATTACGCGACCTTCCTCAACCTGCGCTACGCCTCCGAGGATCAGGCCATCATGTACCTGAGTGGAGGCAACCAGCAGAAGATCGTCCTCGCCCGCGCCCTCGCCGCCGAGTGCGGGATCCTGCTCCTTCTCGAGCCCACCCGTGGGATCGACGTGGGCGCCAAGGCCGAGATCTACCATCTCATCGGCGAGCTCTCACGCAAGGGCATCGCCATCATTCTCGTCTCCTCCGACCTGCCCGAGCTCATGTCGGTATCGAGCCGGGTCCTGGTGATCTGGCAGGGGAAGCTCACGGGGGACCTCGGCGGGAGCGACGTGGACGAGACCACCATCATGCAATGCGCCACCGGCAGCCGGCGCTTCACGAGCGAGAAGTCCTGACCGCCATGCTGGGCCGAATCTGGGAGGACTACTTCATCTACCTCGTGGCGGCCGTGACCCTCGCGGTCTTCGGCCTGCTCACCCCCAACATCCTCTCCGCCGCCAACGTGGTGAACCTCCTCACCAACGCGGCCACGGTGGCGATCGCGGCCGCCGGAATGACCTTCGCCATCACCGGCGGGGGCTTCGATCTCTCCATCGGCTCGACCCTCGCCCTCACCACCTGCATCCTCGGCAAGCTCGTCCCGCGGATGGGGGTCGGGGCAGCCTTCGCGGTGGCCCTGGCGGTGGGGGCCGTGCTCGGCACCCTGAATGGCCTCATCATCACCAAGTTCAAGATCCAGACCTTCGTGGCCACCCTCTCCACCCTCATCATCTATCGCGGCCTCGCCCTCATCTACACCGAGGGGCGCGACGCGACCCTCTACGCGAACCTCGGCATCAAGGTATTCACGTCGGGTGATATCGCTGGCCTCCCCGTGCCGGTCCTGCTCATGGCGATGGTGTTCCTCGTCGCCTTGGGGGTCTACCGCCTCACGCCCTTCGGCGTGAGGGTGCGCAGCATCGGCTCCAACCTGGCCGCCTCGCGGATCTCGGGGATCCCGGTGGACCAGACCATCATCGCCATCTTCGTCATTACCGCGGTGACCACCGTGATCTCAGGGACCTTGCTCACCTCACAGCTCCTCACCGGGAACGGAAGGGTGGGCCAGGGGTTCGAGCTCGAGGCGATCACTGCCACCATCCTCGGAGGCACGAGCCTCACCGGAGGGAAGGGAAACGTCCTCGGAACGCTCGTCGCCGCGCTCCTGCTCACCATTATCGCCAATGGCCTCAACCTGCTCGGCCTGCCCGATCAGTACCAGCGGCTCGCCAAGGGCCTCATCTTCATCGCGGCGCTGGCCCTCGACTCGCTCGGCCGGGCACTCCGCCACAGGAGGACGTAGATGGCGGAGACCGGGAAGCCGAGGGCCGGCCTCATCAACGCGCGGGAACACGGCATCCTCCTCGCCGTCCTCCTCTTCTGGGCCGTGTGTGCCGCTACCAACGGCATGTTCCGCGACCTCTCCACCTATTCGAGCATCCTGCGCGAGTCATCGTTCGTGGGGGTGGCCGCCATCGGAATGACCTTCTGCATCATCAGCGGAGACTTCGACCTCTCGGTGGGCTCGATGCTCTCCCTGCTCGGCATCGCCGTGGTCGCCATGGTGGGCAAGACCGGTCTTTTTCTCGGCACCCTGGCCGTCACCCTGCTCGGAGCGCTCTGCGGGACCTTCAATGGCCTGCTCGTCGCGGGACTGCGGATCCCGGCCTTCATCGCGACGCTCGCCATGTACTACATCTACCGGGCCCTCGCCTACATCGTGACGAACGGCAACCCGGTCCAATTCCAGGAACCCTGGTTCACCGAGGTCGGGAACGGAAGCCTGGCCGGGGTTCCCACCCCCTTCGTCTTCTTCCTGGTCCTCGTCGCTGCCGGAACCTTCTTGCTCAGAAAGACGCCGTTTGGAAGGTCCATCCTCGCCATCGGCAACTCGGCCCGGGCGAGCCAGATCTCCGGGATCCGGATCGCGCGGGTGCGGGTGTTCATCTTTGCGCTGGTGGGGGCGTTCACCGGCATCGCGGCCATGCTCATCTCCTCGCGCATGTGGTCGGCCAACTCGGGGATGAAGATCGGCTACGAGTTCGACGTCATCGCGGCGGTGGTGCTGGGCGGCACGAGCCTCGCCGGCGGGAAGGGGAGCCTCGTCAACACGCTGTTCGCCTCCATCTTCTTCGCATCCCTCAACACCGCCATGAACATGTTCCATGTGAACTCGTTCATGCAGCGGGTCGTCATCGGCATCGTGCTCCTCTTCGCCTTCTCTCTCAGCGGAGTCCGAGCCTTCATTTCGGAACGACTGCGGCTCAAGCGCGAGCGCGCCCTAGAAACCTGACCGGCGGTTCACGGTGTCGATCGACAACGTCCGCGGCCCGGAGCTCGGGCGGCCCTCGCCACCCGCTTCCCATCGAAGGTGGAGGATGCGAGGCCGACATGGCGCTGCGAAGACAGCCCGGGGCTTTCTCGCTCGAGATCGAAGGAGCTGAAAGCGAGCACGCCACTTCAACAGCGAACTCGAAGGACCCAGATCGTTCGAGTCGGTTAGGCGGCCTGGCGGGTGAGGACCTCTGCCTCCCTGAGGTGGTGTTGCAAGAGGCGCTTCACCTTCACCTCCACCTGCCGGACCCGCTCGCGGGAGACGCCGAAGCGCTTGCCGATCTCCTCGAGCGTCTTCGGGGAATCCTGTTCCAGGCGCTCGCGCACGATGTCCCAGCCGAGCTGGCCGAGATGGGGGCGCAGGCCCTCGAGCAGGGAACGGACCTGGCGCGTGCTCTCGGCCGCGAGACAGGCTTCCTCGGGTTGCAAAGACTCGCTCGCGAGGAGGTCGAGAGGGGCCCCGTCGCCCTCCTCCGAGCTCGGGTCGTCGAGGGAGAGGTCGCAGAGCGCCACCGTCCCGCTGTGAGGTCTCACGCTGGAGCGCGCTTCCTTCACGTATTTTCCGAGATAAGCCCGCACCCACCAAGCCGCGTACGTGAGGAAGCGGGTTCCGGCGTGCGGGTCGAACTTCTCGACCGCGCGCAAGAGACCGAGGTTTCCTTCTTGAACCAGGTCCTCGAGCCTCAGGTTTCCGCGCCTCACCTTGCGAGCAAGCATGACGACGAAGGCGAGGTGGTGGGTGACGAGCGCGTGCCGCGCCCGCAGATCGCCCCGGCGAGCCCGGAGGGCGAGGACATGCTCCTCCTCGCGGCTGAGCGGAGGTAGGGAACGGATCGCCCTCATCGAGCTCGGCAGGTCGCCGCCGCCGTCCCGTGCGCGCTTCACCGGCCTCATGGTCAACACAACGCGCAAGGCAGGGGAGCATTCCCGCCGCGCCTGTCACCTCGCCGTCACGAAGGGTGTGGTCCCCCAAGTGCCCGGCCCGACTCTGGCCTGTCCGGCCGGGGGCACCCCAACTTGGCCCCGGCCCGGCCCGGCCCGGCCCGGCGCACTCGGGCGCCCGAGGACTCCCCCTCGTTCTGATGGAGAGCTTTCCCAGGTCTCGGAGTTGGCGAGAAACATCGTGACCCCGCCGCCGCAGGGCGGACTTGGGTTCGAAGCGGTTGCTTCCGAGGTTCGGCCAGCGGGGTGGGGGATGGAGCGCAGCCACAGGCCGGCTCCGCCCGCGGCGGCGCCATTCAAGATGTCGCGCCGCCCGAGTGTTCGTCACCGCGTGCGTGGTGGCGGTGGCGAGCCGCGTCCTGTGCCGTCGCCTGGGCAAGACCGAACGGCCTCTCCGTCGCGGAGCAAGCCCGCAGTCTGCGACACCTTGCGGTCCCGGTGAGGCCGAAGGTCTCGAAGGACCCAGAGGAGCGGGGTGTCAGGCGCGGCCGAGCAGGCACTTTAGCTGCCTGCCCTAGCGCGTGAGCGCGGTCCTGTGGAAAGGTCGCTGCGGAGGAGGCATCTCGGGAGCGAAAGGCGACCGCAGCGGCGTCACCCAGGGTCTCTGAGACTGTTGGGCTACCCCGTGCGGGACTTCGCCTGGGGTGCACCCACTCCCAGTGTCGGTGTAGGCGCGGCGAGCGCTTTTCGGGCGCAGGTGGTGAGATGCATACCCCACGGTCATGTCTCGTGCTCCTCCTTCCGGGAAGTGCTAGTTCCTGTTATCGCAGAGTCAAATGGCGAGGCGGTCGACCTTGTTCCAACACATCGACGAGATCCGAGAGGAAGCCTCTCGCGCGCTGCGCCGGATTGCCTGGAAGAGCGGCCGCGGCTCGCCGGTCCACGCGAGCAGTCAGCTCATGTGGCGCGAGCTCGAGCGCGCGGCTTCGCTGTGGCTCGTGCGCGGCGACTTTCCCCAAGCCGAGTCGGTGCTGAGGGAAGGCCTCGACGCGCTCGTGCGTCTACGGCAGCTGCTCGGCAGCAGCGGGCCCTGGTCGCGGCTCTTGCGCCGTCTGCGGCCGCCCGTCTGCGGGAGCCCGGACGAGCGGCTCGCCTTCTAGGGCGGCCCCGGCCGCGAGTCTCCGGCAAGCGGCCACTCTCCGGCCGTGCCGCCTGCCCTTCTCGCCCGCGCCTCGCTACAATGCAGGGTTCGCACATGAAACAGGAGACGACGAGCTCGGCTTGCGCCCGGTGTGGACGGCCCAAGCAGCCCGAGGCAGTCGAGTGTCCGTACTGCGGCGTCATCTTCGCCAAGCTGCACCCCGCCCCCCGGGCGGCCGGCGTGCGCCTCGCTCGCTCCGCGCCGCATCGCGCGGGCTACGTGCCCCCGTCGACCCTGGCCCGGCTTTGCGTCCAGATCGCTCAGACACTCGAGGCCGGATCGACCCTGCGGGCTCTGGTCGCCACCCCAGTCCTCTCCGTCCTTCCTCGGGGCGTCGCCGAGAGGTTTCGCGCCGAGGTCCTCGCCGACGCACCGCCGAGCCAGGTCCTGGCGGGCCAGGGCCTGCTCGATGCCGGGCTCGCCGCGATCGTGCGCGCGAGCGAGCTCCAGGGGGAGCTCCCGACGGGGCTGCGATGGGTGGGTGGCGAGCTCGCCCGCCGCGCCAAGCTACGAACCACTCTTCTCCTCGCCCTTGCTTACCCGCTGTTCCTCGTCTTGGCTGCGGCCGTCCTCTTGCCCCTCCGAGTCGCCTTCACCTCGGGGTGGGGAGCTTACCTACGCCGGGTCGCCCCCATCTTCTCGGGGGTGGGGGTGCTGTGCTTCCTGGTGGTCTACCTCTCCCCCCGGGTGAGCCGCACCTCGCCACTCCGGCGCACGCTCAGCGGTATCGCCCGCCACCTTCCGCTCGTGGGCGGGGCGAGTCTGTGCAGCGCACTCGCCGCCTTCGCGGGTGTCCTCGGCTCGAGCATGCGGGCCGGGCTCAAGGTGAGGGAGGCCCTCGCGCTCGCTGCCGAGGGTACCTCGCACCCAGCTTTCCTCGGCGCAGGGTCACGTCTCGTGGAGAAGCTCGACCGGGGCGCCACCCTGGCCGAGGCGCTGAGGGCGGTCCCGGCCATTCCGGAGAATTTCCTCTCCGAGGTGAGCGCGGGGGAACTCGCGGGCAAGCTCGATGAGGTCCTGCCCGCCTTGGCGGAGGAACACGAACGCCGGGCTCGCCTGCGATGGACCTTCGTCGCGGGCGCGCTCGCGGCGGCGGTCTTCGCGCTCGTCACGGCCTCGGTGGCCCTCGAGGTCGTGAACGGCTGGACGCGTGTGCTCCGGGAGCAGGGCCAGGAGATCGACCGCCTGTCGCGCTGAGGCCCGAGTCCGCGCCCGCCGGCAGAGCGGCGACGCTGGCGCCTCGACGGCGGTCGCCGAGTTAAGCTGGGAGGGTGCTGGGTCGGCCCGTGCCATCGCGCTTGCACCCCGGGCGCTCCCTCGCGGCGCACCGGGGACGAGGGGCCCTCTCCGACTGTCCTTCGCCTGCTCGTCGTCGGGCCGTGTTCATTGCGGGGGTGCTCCTTCTGTCCGCCCCGGCCTTGGGGGCCGTTCTTCCAAGCGAGTTCGGCCACTACGCGTTGCACGGGACCGCCCACGTGACGGGGAACGGCCTCGCCGATCGCGAGGTCACGGCGGACCTCTGGGCGGAGGTCAGTCCCGGCCGCGCGCCGAGCGAGGTGCGGGTCGAACTCGGATGGCGCGCCTACCGCTGCGCCGTCGAGGCTTCCTTGGCTCCTTCGGGTGAGCTCGCGTTCGCCGAGGGGCAGGCTTGCCAGCTCTTCGTGGCCGAACCCGAGGCTCGCGGCCCGGTCGAAGGCCGCTTGCGCTCCGGTCGCGGCCGATTGCGAGACGGCCTTCTGGAGCTCGAGCTCGCCTTCGAGGTGTCGGGCACCCTCCAGGCACGCCTGCCCGGCCGGCGGATCACCTTCCTCGGCACCGAGGTCGAGCTGCCCGACACCTGGATGCCCGGCCTTCCGGTGCACGGCTCCTTGACCTCTTCGGCCCGCGGCTCACGAAATCGCCCGTGAGGCGGGTCAAGGAGGAGGCGAACTCCTCCTCCCGGAGTCTACCCAGGCAAGGCGACGTAGCGCCAAACCGTCTTCGGACCTTTAACTGGGCAGAATATCAAATATTTTTGGGCAGTGGACGAATGGCCTGGGCCCGGAGCACCATGGTGGGCACCCACCAGGGAGGTGGCCGCCATGCCCGACGACAAGTGCCGCTCGCTCCATCCTCAGACGCAGATCATGGTCAAGGGATACGATCCTCAACTCTCCGAGGGCGCTGCGGTGCCGCCCGTCTTCCGGACGTCCACCTTCATCTTCAAGAAGGCCGAGCACGGAAAGCGGGCTTTCGAGATCGCCTATGGATTGCGGCCAGCCGAGCCAGGCGAGTCTCCCGCTCTCATCTACACGCGGGTGAATAACCCCAACTGCGAGATGGTCGAGGACCGGGTGGTGGCCTGGGACGGCATGCCGGCTTCCTTGCTCTTCTCGTCCGGGATGAGCGCCATCTCGTGTGCGTGCCTCACCTTCCTGCGACCGGGAGATAGCGTCATCTTCTCGGATCCCATCTACGGCGGCACCGAGTACCTGTTCCGCCATCTCTTGCCGGAGTTTGGGATCACCGGCCGCCCCTTCCCGGCTGGCAGCAGCGAGAGCGTGATGGAGGAGCTCGTCGCCCATGACCCCACGGTGAAGATCATCTACCTGGAGTCGCCGGCCAACCCCACCAACGTGCTCACCGACATCGGAGCGGCGCGCCGCATCGCCGACCGGCACTCGACTGGCGGCCGACTGGTGCGGGTCTTCGTCGACAACACGTTCATGGGGCCCATCTTCTCCCGCCCGCGCAAGCTGGGTGCCGACGTGATCCTCTACTCGGCCACCAAGTTCATCGGAGGCCACTCCGACCTCGTAGCCGGGATCGCCATGGGTTCGCGGGAGGTCATCGACCGGGTGCGCGCCACCCGCACCATTCTCGGTTCCAACTCCGACCCCGACACGGCCTGGCTCATCCTGCGCAGCCTCGGCACCCTGCAGCTGCGCATGGAAAAGCAGCAGCAGAACGCCTTGCGGCTGGTGGATTTTCTGGGACAACATGACCAAGTGGAGGGCGTCGCCTACCCGGGCCTTCAAAGCATGGGCGACTATCAGGTGCGGCTCGCGCGATCCCAGCTCGAGGGGACGGGCAGCCTCATCACCTTCCGGGTGAAGGGGGGCGAGCGAGAGGCGTTCAAGGTCCTCGACTCCGTGAAGCTGTTCCACCTCGCGGTGAGCTTGGGGGGCATCGAGTCGCTCATCGAGCACCCGGCCACCATGACCCACTCGGACATGACGCGCGAGGAGCGCTACGCGGCCGGGATCACCGACAACATGATTCGCGTCTCGGTCGGGCTGGAGGAGCCGAACGACCTCATCGCGGACATGCGCCGCGCACTCGACGGCTTGTGAATCGCCTCCCGAGAGGCCGGGCCTCCCGAGGCAAGAACGCCAAGGCGAAGAGACGCGCCCTCTAGGGCGCGGAGGAGGAGTCGGCCATCCAGGCCGAGGAAGCGCGCGCGCTCCATGGCACGCGGTTCAGGGCGCCGCAACCGCACGAGAAGACAAACCGCTGGAACTGGCCCGGGGGGACCCCGATGGCGAGCAGGTACCCGCACCCACCGCAGGCATAGTCCACCTCGCCGGGCCCGCGGTACGGCACCGAACCGTCCGTCCGGTGGGGGATGAGAAAGCCTGTGGCCTCGCTCGCGTCCTCGAGCACTTCGAGGGCGATGCGCAGGCGCGCGCCCAGGCGGCGCGGTGACCTTCCGTCGTTCATCACGAAGCACTCCGAAGGCCTCATCCTAGCCCTGCGCCGGAGTGCTGCATTCCCGTGAGCGTGTGTCATCTGACCGCACGAGTACCTCCAGAGTGCGCCTTAAGCCCCCATCGGTGCCCTGGGCCTGTACCGTCGGGGTTCTTGCTCCGAGACCTGTGCGGATCGTCGGCGGGCTTTGCGCCTCTTCCTTGTGCTCCCCGCCTGGCGGAGAGCGGGTGCCCTCCCCTCAAGGAGGGCCGCACCCTTGCTCGGGGATGTCTCCGGCGGCGCTTGGAAGCACGGTCAGTGCCGCACCGATCGCTCCCACGAGCTGCGGTTGGGGGAGGACCTCCATGGTCCGGCCGAGTCTTTCCTCGAGCGCGGCGACCATGGCCGCGTTGAGTGCGACCCCGCCGCTCATCAGGACCCGCCCGCCCGGATGTCGTCCGCTGTGGAAGAGCGACGCGACCCGGCTGGCCAAGGCCTGGTGCAGGCCGCGGACGATCCCCGCCACAGGCTCACCCGAGGCGATGAGCGAGACGACTTCGCTCTCGGCAAATACGGTGCAGGTGCTGGAGATGGAGACGGCCTTTCCGGCCGAGAGCGTTTCGTAGAGGACATTAGCGAGGGGTACGCCGAGCCGTGCCAGGATCACCTCCAGGAAGCGCCCGGTCCCGGCGGCGCACTTGTCGTTCATGGCGAAGTCCTCGACCCGTCCATCCATCCCGAAGCGGATGACCTTCGTGTCCTGTCCGCCCATGTCGAGCAGGACCCCACCCTCCCGCACGTGCGCGAAGGCGCCACGCGCGTGGCAGGTGATCTCGGTGAGCGGGCGTCCCGATCGGACGCGCTTGCGGCCGTAACCGGTAGCCCCGATGGGCGCGCCTGGCGCCACCGATTGCAGTTCGTCGAGCAATCGATCGACCTGTGGTTCGATGCGCGGATCAGCGGGCTCGACCCGGTACGCGATCACGTGGCCCGCGCCATCGAGGACCACCGCCTTGAAGGTGGTGGAGCCCACGTCCACCCCGATGGCGAGGGCCTTCATCCGAAGGATTCCATGAAGGCAGTCAGGCGCGATTCGCCCTGCTCGGCCGAGAAGGCGCGCGGGTCGGAATGATCCGCCTCGAGGAGAAGCACCCGGATGCCGAGCTCCCGGGCGAGGCGCTCCTTCAGGTCGATCTGGCCAACGGAGTACGGCTTGCACGAACGGTCGCTGTGCAACACGGCGCCCTCCACCGCGTAGTCGCGCGAGAGGCGCCCCAGGATGGCGAGCCGGTTCGCGAGATCCTGGTTGAGGAGGATGTGGGTGTAGGCCTGGGCCGCCGAGCCGATCGGATCGGCGGGATCGATGCGAGCCCCGGCCTCCGCCCAGGCGTTCGTGTAGCTCGTGCACACGAAATTGAAACCGCGCCCGGCGAGCAGCGCGGATAGTTCGCGCACCCAGAACCAGATGGGAAGATTATCCCACAGCAGGCGGTGGCGTTCCTCGACGAGGCCCCCGATTCCCTGCCGCACCCGGTCCACGAGCTCGTCGCGCAGCAGCCGATAGTAGGCGTTGCATGACTCGGTCCCACGCAGGGAGACGATGGGGGCCATGTGGAAGAACCCGTCGATGCCGGTCCAGGGCGCCGGGCGGTGTCGGCCTTGAGCCAGGCACTCGCCCCAAAGTCGCGTCCCCTCCTTGGCCCTGGCGGTGACCTCGACGAGCGCTTCCGGCTCCACCCGCCGACCTGAGATGCCCTCGGCCACCTGCACGAGTTCCTCGAGCTGCTCCTTCACGTAGCTGACCAGATGCGGCCGTGCCGACCTGTACACGTAGGGAGCATCGACGAGGACGAGCGGCACCTTGAGGTGCGACGCGAGGGCCCGGTACCAGTAGAGCACGGTCTGACAGATGTTGGTGCAGCAGGCGAGGAGGTCGGGCCGGGGTATGCGCCCGACCGGCGTGCGGTGAGCCAAGAGGCTGCCGAGGTCGGTTCGAGCGTAGCTGCAGAGGTCGCGCGAGTAGCCTTCGGCTTCGGCCGCATCGGAGAGCGGGGGCACGAGGCGCTGCACGCCGCAGATGGCCGCGTGGTTCTCGGGGTAGAAGGCGTGAAACCCGAGCGGCCGAAGGATCTCGACCGGAAAGCCGCTCGTCACCCAGGCCACCGGCACCGCCCCTTGCGCGAAGCGCCCCTGGTAGTAGTGAAGGCTCATGAGTTCCTTCAGCTTGCGCGTCGCCTGGAGCGGGGGACCGAAGGGGCCCGGGCGCGAGGATCTGGGGCGCCGGGCGAGCCGGCGCTGCCATGACTCGAGCGCGAGCACGAGCGGCCCCACCAGCCGCCCCGCCAGCTCGTACTGTGCGCGCCGCAGGTTCATGCCTCGCGTTCCCCTAAGAGAGCATCTCCACGAACGCCTCGATCCGGGTCACCTCCCGCGCCGAAAGGGAGGCTTCAAGCTCTCCCTCGATGAAGAGCAAAGGGACCCCACGCGCAGCGAAGGTCGAGCGCAGCCAGGGAAGATCAAAGAGCTCCGGCTCGCAAAACTTGAGCAGGTGCACGAGGACCCCGCGGGCTCCCGAGCGCTCGAAAAGACCGGTCAGATGACGCATCCGTTCGCCCGGGTCGGCTGATCGCGTAGGACAGGGGGGGGCGAGGAAATACCGGCGCGCGAGCAAGCGGAACGGATCCGCCTCGGAGTCGAACCACTCCTCGGATCGGACGAGCCTACGCCCCACCGCGGCGTAGTCGTCAGCCACGAGGTAGGCCCCGGCCCTCCCAAGTGCCTCGAGCAGGTCCGCCGGCTCCGGCACGTAGCCGGTGACGAGCAGGGGCACACCCTTCTGCACCGGTTCTGCATGCAGGCTCGCCGACACCGCCCGCAGCTCGGCGAGGTGGTCCTCCGGCCAAAGCCACTCCCCGCGCCGCAGCACCTCGTACAGCTCGCGATCGCTCAAGGGGAGTCGTCGCCGCGCGTCGAGCAGGAGCGCGCGGTGGGTGTCGATGTCCTGGTGCAGGCGAAGGGCCTCCCGGACACGCTCGGGTTCGAGCGCCCGGCCGGTGAACTCGGCAAGCTCTTCCGCCAGGGATCGGAGCTCGGCCAGAAGGAAGGTGTGCGCGCTCGCCCGGGGCGGTCCCTTGGGGTGCAGGAAGGTCAAGACGGGCTTGTCGAACTCGCCGAGGTCGCTCACCAGCGTGGCGAGGCCCTGGATCGTGTCGCAGGTGTGAGGAAAGAGCACGCCACCCACGGGAGCAGCTCCTCCGGAGGCGAGGAAGGCGAGCGCGTTGCGGGCGAGCGCGCAGACGTAGGTCTGCAGGCGGCCGGCACCCTCACCGCGGGGAGGGCCGGGCGGCCCCCACAACTCGACAGCCAGCACGCCGAAGGCGGTGAGCAGTTCTTTCGGATAGTGGACGGGTAGGACCGCCAGCGCCCGACGGCCGTGTTCCTCGCGCTGGCGGAGGATATAGTCCTTCCGCGTCACGGCAGGGCTCAAGGCCCGAGCAGAGCACGTTCGCCGCCCGGCGTCGACGGGCCTTGCGGGCATGCGGATCAGCCGAATGACCCGGGGGCGCAGCGGCAGGAGGCACAAGACCGCCTCCCGAGCCACACGAGCAGGAGCAAGACGCCGGGGAGGGAGAGCGAGCCGCCCGAGCTCCCGCAGCCGCCCGGGCTCGCTCCCCCTTTCGGACTCCCCGAGGAATTGACCTGTAGCCCCAGCCCGGTCGTGGTGCTCTCGAAGGCACCGATGTCCTTCACGGCCGTGCGCAAGCGGTACATGCACGTCTGGGTCTCGTCCTTGTAGTACTCGCGGTCGGGCAGACCCTCCACCGAGGGGCTGGCGCCACCGAGGGCTAAGCTCGAGGCGGCGAGCGTGAAGTCCTTGGCAGACGGGTCACGAAAGCCAGGATCGGCGGACTGCACGCTGCCGGTGAGCGGCCCGGGATCGGCGCCGCTCTCGATCCAGTTGTTCTGGCCGCTCACCATGGCGGTGGCTTCCTCCTCGACCAGGGTGGGGACCAAGGTACCGGAGATGATGTTGTTCGAGAGCTCGGCGCCCATGCTGGTACCGTCGGCATTGGAGAGGTGGACCAGGGCCGCCTCGCCCCCGTTGCCGACCACCGTGTTGCTGACGAGCCTCAGGTCGAGGGAGAGACCGGCAATCCCCGCGTCGTTGTAGACCGCGATGATCTGGCCGTGGTTCTCGGGCGCCGCGCTCTGGATGATGACGTTGCCGCGGAGCAAGAGGGCTTGGGTGTAGGGGGGCGACAGGACCGAGAAGTCGTCATCCGTCATGAGATCGCCCTCGTACGAATGGGCGCGGGCGATCCAGTTGTACTCCAGGGTGCCGTTGCGTGAGCGGATGTGGAAGTTCTGCCCTTGCACGGGGTCGTGCAGGTATGAATAGCGCAGCGTGAAGGTACCGCCGTAGACGTAGATGTTGTGCGTCGGGGCCTCGCTCGGGGCCGCCAGATTGCCGTTGCCGTCGAACTCGGAGGACTCGACCGTGATGTCGCTGTCCTCGCTCCCGCCGGTGAGGCCGTTGTCGTTGTCGCGGAACACGCAGTTGCGCAGGACGATGCCGCTCGCACCGTTGTAGTAGCGCAGGCCCGCCGAATTGGCGTCGGCGTTGCTGCAATGAGTGAAGACGATCCCCGAGATCTGATAGTTGGTACCTCCCGAGATCTGCCAGCAGCCCCTCCCGCGGTCGCCGCCGGTATAGCTGCCGGGGGCGTCCTCGACGAAAGTGCCGCCGAGGTCGAAGACCGGTGGGTGGGAAGGGTCGGCCGCCGCGATGACGATGGGCCGGTCCGCCGGCGCCGCAGTAGTGAGGTAGACGCGGAACGGATAGGTCCCCGGGAGGAGCAGGACCTCGTCGCCGGGCCGGGCCGCCTCGATCGGCTCGTAGGAATCACCGGGCCCGACGGTGGTGGTGGCCGCATGCACCCTCGGCGCGGCGAACACCAAGGCGCACAGCGCGGTGACCAGGCGAGGCATATCTAACTCTGCGTGCGGGAGGCTCCCATGTCAACGCTCGCGGCGGATGGGCGACGCAAACCGGCGGAACCTAGCGTGTGGTTGCCGGGCGTACCCGCGATGCGCGCCGAGGGCCGCCCGCGCTCCCCCCGAGCGCCCGGTCTCTCGTGGCGGGACGATGCGGCGAGCCGAGTCAGGCGGAGACGTCCACCACCACCCGCCCGCGCACCTGTCCCTCCAGAATGCGCTCGCTCCAGGCGGCGATGTCGCTGAGACCGATCTCCGAGGTGAGGGCATCGAGGACCTCGGGGGGCACGGCCTCGGCGATCCGCCGCCAGGCCCCGATTCGCCGGCTTCGCGGGCACTGGACCGAATCCACCCCGAGGAGCGCCACGCCACGCAGGATGAAGGGGAAGACGGTGCTCGAGAGCTGGGACCCACCGGCGAGGCCACAGGCCGCCACCGCACCACCATAGGACGTCTGCTTGAGCACGGTCGCGAGGGTCGCTCCTCCGACCGTGTCGACGGCGCCCGCCCACCTCTCCGCTTCGAGCGGCTTGCCGGATTCCTGGGCCAGTTCGGCCCGCGTGAGGATCCGCTGCGCCCCGAGCTTCTGGAGGTAGGGGGCCTCGGCCGGACGGCCGGTCGAGGCGGCCACCCGATAGCCGAGGCGTGCCAGGATGACCACCGCGAGGCTACCTACCCCCCCGGCCGCCCCGGTGACGAGCACCTCCTTGGCACCGGGCTTGAGGCCCGCCTGCTCGAGCGCGAGCACGCACAGCATGGAGGTGAGGCCGGCGGTGCCGACCGCCATGGCTCGCCGCGGGCTTAACCCGGTTGGCAGCGGCAAGAGCCACTCCGATTTCAGGCGGGCCCGCTCGGCATAACCGCCGAAATGGACCTCGCCGACCCCGAAGCCGGTGAGCACCACGGAATCGCCGGCTCGGAAGGCGGGCGCCCGGCTCTCGACCACCGTGCCAGCGAGGTCGATCCCGGGAACCATGGGCAGGCGGCGGAGCACCTTGCCCTCGCCGGTCACGGCGAGGCCATCCTTGTAGTTGAGGCTTGAGTAGCTCACCTCGACGGTGACATCGCCCTCGGGCAAGTCCTCCGCGGTGAGACTCTCGATGGCGGCGGTGCGCTTGCCGCCCATCTCGCGGATGACGAAGGCGCGGAAACGATCGGGGCCGGCCGGCATGATCTCCCCTCCCTCGGTGAGCTCGGCGAGGGCCGCCCGCTCGAAGGCTTTCGCGGGTGGCCTGGCTCGAGGCAGCGGAGATTAACTCGGGTGTCCGAAGGGCGATAGCCGGGATGGATCGCCGGCGCGAGCGGCACGCTGCCCGGCGGGACGGCGAAGCCCGATCGGGTCCGTCCGCTTCCGGTCAGCCAGCCGCGGCCAGCAGGTCCATGGCCGCAAGGTCCTCAGTGCGCCCCACAGGCGTGGCGCTTTTCCTGGACGGCGGCCGCGAGCGAAGGGTCGATCTGCTGGGCCGTCCCGTACGAGGCTTGGGCCTCGTCGCAGTGGCCCTGAGCGGCCAGGGCGTCGCCGAGGAGCATGTGGGCTGGCGCAAAGCGCGGGTCCTCGGCCAGGATCTGGCGGGCCTCGGCGGCCGCCTTCTCCGGCTGCTTCATCCCGATGTACATCTCGCCCATCTTGACGTGGCGGTTGGCCACCGCGCCCTTCACCTGGTTGGGCATGAGTGCGCGCTGGGGATTGTCGACCTTGTCCACCTCGGCCTCGCCGATCTCGTGCAGCGCGTAGCGGATCTTGCCGCGAATGCGATCGCAGTAGTTGATCTCGTGAAAGGGTTCGTAGGCGACGAGCTGGAACTTTTCGTTGGTGACGCCGACGGTGGGGTGTAGGCGCACGCCCAGGCGCCGGTAGAGCGCGTCATCCTCGTCGACGAGCACCGGCATCTTGATGCCAGTCTCGCTCACCGCCGCCTTGACATCGTCGACGGGGAAGCTTCCGGAGACGATGGCCACCCAGTGCACGGGTTTCCCGTTGAACTCCTGATCGCAGCTGGCCAGGGCCCGCAGGGTGTCCATGGAGTGGTCCTGATGCGGGCGGAAGAACACGAACACGTTGGCCAGGGACTTACTCGAGAGGAAGGTGTTCTTGCTCCCTCCTCCCAGGAGGGGCAGCTCCGCATTCTCGAGGACGTCGCCCACCCCGACGGCCGCGAAGGCGAAGCCGGCCAGGGGCCAGATGGCCAGGTAGAGCAGCGTCCCGAGCACCCACATCGCCGCGCGGCGTCGCGTCATGTTGCGCTCCTACTTGGCGTTCTGCGCGCTCAAGGGTTTGTTCACGTAGGTCTTGGTCTCGTGGCAGGTCTTGGTGCAGGTCCCGCCGGTGGGCGTCTTCGTGAAGTTGATCTTGAGCTGCCAGCCGGCGCTCCCGTATGGCACGCTCTCGCGGATGCGGAAGGCCTGCTTGGCGGCATGGACCTCGTGACAGGCGCGGCAGGTGCGCCCACGCTCGGTCTTGTGCACGTGGAGGTAGTGCAGGTTGCGCGACCCGTCGCGGAAGTTGGTGAGGGTGGTGGTCTGCTCGGCGCTCACCACCTTCTCGTTGTGGCAGCCGTAGCAGAGGGCGTAGGCCTTGAGGTCGTAAGGGGCGTAGAACTGGGCCGGGTACTCGGCGACGAGCAGGCGGAAGTTGTTGCCGCCGTGGGTGCGGTGGCAGGCCGAGCAGTCCTTGGACTGCACCGGCTTGTGCCAGACCTTGTTCTCCTCGAGGAGCTTCTTGAAGTTCGTGAGGGTGACGCCGTTCCAGTCCTTCATGTCGTCGACCGCGTGGCAGCCCACGCACTGGTCGAAGGGAAGGGCGGTGAGGAGCTTCTCGATGTTGGCGCCGTGGGGGTTGTGGCAGTTGGCGCACTTGCGCTCGGTGGTGAGGGCACCGTGCTTCACCGTGCTCGTCTCGGCGATGGACTTGATCTGCTTGTGGCAGTCGAAGCACTGGGCCGTCTGCTCCTCGTGCAGGAGCTTCTTCTCCTTGGCATTGTGCGGGTTGTGGCAGTTGCAGCAGGCGGTGACCGAGGGGGGATGCTTGTACCGGCGTGCCATGATCTCCTGGAACTCCTCGTGGCAGCTGTAGCAGAGGGCGTTGCCCTCCTTCTTGACCGGCCCCGGGTTCTTGGGGTCGTTCGACTGGTGGCAGAAGGCGCAGTCACCGGCCGAGAAGGGCGCCATCGAGCTGCCGGCCTTCTCGCCCTCCGGCAAGGGCTTGTTGTTCACCTTGCGTACAGTAGGGTACTTGTACTGTCCCGGGAGAGAGGCAGGAGGCGGCGAGCCAGCCGAGACCGCCGCGGGCCCGGCGAGCGCGACGAGAGCCACCACGACCATCCAGCGTTTCATCGGAATCATGCTCTTCGCTCCGGTGAGGCCTTGACGAGGTGGATGAGATGCGTTGCCGTCTCTCCGCGTCCTGAGGAGCATTGTGCAGCCACAGCCTGGGACCACGCCATACCTTGAGTCGGGGTAGAGGCACGGTGCGATCGAATGCCGCGTGCGCGTTTTCGGCCCGCGACGGCTTTTTCCTGCGGCGCGCGGGCGCAGGACATCTCGCCGCGGAAAGGAGGGTTCACCAAGAGGCTTATCGGGTGACCGAGGTTGCTCTTGAGTGTCCGGCGGGGAGGGAGCGGGCCACCCGCTCGTACTGTAGGTGATATGTCGCCCGAGGTCGGCCAGGGCGGTGGCGAGAGGCGAGTGTGCGGCCGGCAGGGCCGCGCTCGTTCCATGTCGGAAATGGGCGTCGCAGCGGCTACCTCGGCGGTGCAGGTGAGGCCGGGCCGAGAGACCCTGCCAGCCATCAAGCTGCCACAAGACCAGGCCATGGCGATGACTTCCGCTCGAACGACTCACTTCCAGTGCGGCCGCGCCGCGTCTGCCGGAGCTGCGACCCGCGTGCCAGCCCATCTCTACCGGGGGCGCCTCCAAGCTGCGCGAGGACGCGCGGATGGGCCCGGTGCGCTTGATGGGGGGCAAGCGGCGGCCGGGGCCCTCGGGTCCAGTCAGTGACCCAGGGTCAATAATACCCAGAGTAAATGACGATATCGCGCTATTGCTCGGCGGATGACGCCGCTATCGGCTGGGCAATCATCCATTGAGAGACGCCGGCTCTGCCCGGGCCGCCCCACCTTGCGGCACCGGTGAGGTGAGCAGGAATCGATCGTTCGGGATGAGCGATCGGGATCGACGCTGCGGCCGTCCGTCACGCCTGAACCCATGTCGAGCCCGCGCGGGTATGGAGGCCAGGTCCTTAGCTTGACCGAGAGTTCCCTCGGGACGTTTGTCGGAACCCGTTCCGGATGGGGCGGTGAAGCCCCCCGCTGGGGCCATATGCTAAACGCACTACGAAGAGGGGGCCCCGTGCAAGGCTCGCACCCCTTCGACGCCGGCGGCGAGGAGGGGTGAAGCCCGCCTTCGCGCTGAAACCAAACAGGATACCGCCAAAAGAGGGTCAGCAGGAGTTCGAAGTCCCAAGAGAAATCTGCTCGCGCCTGCGCCGAAGGGCGTAGCCGTGGCCGCCCCGGGGGACCAATTCAGTGGGACTCGATCGAGCCGAACGAAGAATGAGATCCAGCTCCCCCTCGATACCCGGCGTACCCCATCGATCTCAATTCCAGACCCACCCGGTGCGGCGACACGGCCGAACCGTGGCAACGCCACGGAAGTATCATCGCCGATGAATCAGATCCTCCGGGGGTTCTCATGAACGCTACGTTTGAGCACGCGAGAGAGATCCTGCTTCATCCGAAGCAGGAGTGGCTCGTCATCGAGAAAGAGTCGACGACCGTCGGCGATCTGTACCGAAATTACATTGCCCCGCTCGCGGCCATCGGCCCGTTGGCGGCCATCATTGGCCTGAGCGTGTTCGGCATCCGAATCCCGGTCTCGGGGCGGTACCGGATTCCCTTCGGGACGGCACTCATGAGTGGGATTGCCCGCTGGGTGCTCGCCCTCATCGGCATCTTCGTCCTGGCGATCATCATCGATGCCCTGGCGCCCAGCTTCTCCGGCCAGCGGAGCCGCATCCAGGCCCTGAAGCTCGCGGCCTACGCCAGCACCGCCGCCTGGTGCGCGGGGATCTTCGCCCTTGTCCCGGCGCTGGCCTTTCTCGGCGTGCTCGGACTCTACAGCCTGTACCTGCTCTACAGCGGCGTACCGGTGCTCATGAAGGTGCCTCAGGAAAAGAGCCCCGTCTACACGCTCGTGGTGGTGGTGAGCGCCATCGTCCTCTTCGTCATCATCGGGTGGATCGCCGGCTCGTTCGTGCCGGCTCCCCTCTAGGCGTCGCCGTCCGTAAGCAGCGAGGGCCCGGGGTGCGGTGCGGCACCCTGTTCCCGCGCCGCGCGCCCCGGACCGGGCTCGCGGCGCGGGTGTCCGGGACGAGCGAGCGCGTCCGTCCGCTCCACGCCGAGCGTTCTCCGGCAGGGCGGACCCACCTTCGAGTGCAGCGATCGAGCGCAGGGGCCCCGAGGTCCCCGCGACAGGGTAGGCGTATACTGTCAGCGGGAGCATTGACCTCGGTAAGCGTGGTGATTGCCATCAAGGAGTTCGCCATGGCCAAGACCCTTTCGAGTCTGCTGCCCAGCGTCGAACACCGCCTGTCCGCCTGGGCCGAGGTTCAGTATCGACTGAACAATCCGCCCCAGCCGCGGGGCCGTCCTACCATCACCCTGTCGCGCAGCTTCGGCTGCGAGGGTTTTCCACTGGCCGAACGCTTGAAGGCGCGGGCCGAGGAGGCCTCGGGAGAGCCCTGGACCATCTATGACCGGGCGCTCATCGAGAAGGTGGCCGAGGAGGAGGGTATCTCGATCACCATCCTCAGCAACCTCGGGAACACCTCGCGCGCCCTCGAGGCCCTGGGAGCGTCCGTCCCTGCCCATGTGATCCACGACCAGGCCTTCGAGAAGATTGCCAAGTACATTGTTCAGATTGCGCTCGTGGGCAATGCCATCGTGGTCGGGCGCGGCGGGGCCATCCTGTGCCGCGGCATGGCCAACTGCTTCCACTTCCGACTCGAGGCCTCCCTCGAGTGGCGGATCAGGACCATCATGAGCCGCCATGAGATGACGCGGCAGGAGGCGGAGCACTTGGCCGAGGCGGGCTCCAAGCAGCGGGAGCGGTTCATGAGCTACAGCCTCGGTGCCAACGTCGCCGACCCGCGCCACTACGACGCCCTCTTCAACAACGAGCAACACACGGTGGACGACATCGCGGCCGCCATCGTGGCCTACGTGCGAAACGCCTTCCCCGATCGGAGCTACTTCAAGAAGTGAGGTGGGTGGCAGCGCGGGCGCGAGGTGTCCGGCGTTGCCCCTCAACCCGGCTCCGGGCCTGAGGCGTGAGTAGGAGCACGGATCGGGTAGTGGTTCCGGCTTCGCCTCCCTCTTCGCTCGTTGGGGGACTCGCCGACGGTCGCTGCGCCACGAGAGCGAGCGAGCCCTTGTCTCGGCGGCTGGACCTTGCGACAATAGACCCTTTTTCAGTCGTTTGCCCACGCCGTGCGGTCGATGCAGTGCGAAGGCACCGGGGTGGCCGCGACGTGCCCCGAGCCCGCCCGAGGGATGCGCCCATGTCCAGCAGAGCGATGAAGCCCATCCTGAAGAACCCTCTCGACCCGCCGGAGAAGGTCGAGTTCACCATTCCCGGGGAGATCGCGCGGGCCGGCGGCGCGTACGAGGAGGCGATGCAGGAGGGTCACGACCTCCTGCAGCGCCCGAGCCGCTCGGTCGGCATCGAGCAGATCGAGAAGCAACACGCCAAGAAGCGAATGACGGTCTGGGAGCGGATGAGGGTGCTCACCGACAAGGAACCCAACGTCCTCTACCAGAACTGGGGCAAGAACCTGGACGGCGCTTCGCTCGTGACCGCCGTCCTCGACATCAAGGGTCGCGACGTGGCCTGCTACGGGCACGATTTCACGGTCCGTGCCGGATCGATGGATGCCACCAACGGCAACAAGCTCGCCCGCCTATTCCGGCTGGCGGGCGAGAAGGGGATCCCCCTCATCGGGATGAACGACAGCGCGGGGGCCTACGTCCCGGCCGGCGTGGGCGGGCTCGACGGCTACGCCGAAGCGTTCACCGCGCTGCGCAAGATCAGCGGGGTGGTCCCCTCCATCATGTGCATGTTCGGCTTCAACGCCGGCGGGGGTGCTTATCTCCCGCGCCAGGGGAGCTTCGTCATCCAGCCGAACGACACGTTCTTCGGGCTCACCGGGCCCGGTGTCGTGAGATCGGTGCTGGGCGAGGACATCAGCCCGGAGAACCTGGGCGGCCCCAAGGTGCACGGTGCCTCGGGCGTGGCCGACCTGACCGTGCAGGACGAGCTCGCCGCTCTCCGCCAGGCGATCCGCCTCCTCGGATACCTCCCCGACAACAACGGGGTGGCTCCGCCCTTCGAGGAGACGAGCGATCCCCTCGATCGAAAGACCTGGGAGATCAACACGCTGCTCAAGAAGGCCTTCAACTCGCCGACCGGCTTCAACACGCCCTTCGACGTCTCGATCGTCATCCAGCAGGTTTGCGACTACGGGGATTACTTTGAGTTGCAGCCGGAGCGCGCCAGGGAAGTCGTCACCGCCTTCGGCCGCCTGGGCGGCCACGTGGTCGGCTTCGTCGCCAACAACAGCGCGGTCGCGTCCGGCCAGATCGACTGCGATTCCGCCCTCAAGATCGCCCGCTTCGTCCGGTTCTGCAACATCTACAACATCCCTCTCATCTTCATGGAGGACACGACCGGCTTTCTCCCCGGCAAGGAACAGGAGGCCCGCGGAATTGTGCAGGCCGGCCGATCGATGCTCGACGCCATCGTGGACGTGCGCACCCCCCGCATCCTGCTCATCTTGCGCAACGCCTTTGGTGGCGCCTACGCTTCCTACAACAACTACCCGACCGGCGCCGACCTCGTTTTGGCCCTGCCGACGACCCGGCTCGCCGTGATGGGCCCGGCCGGCAAGGAGTTCATCTACAAGGACGAGTTGCGCAAGATCCGGGGAGCGAGCGCCGAACTCGTGAAGAAGGGCCTGGAGCGGCGCGCCGACGCGGACATGGACGCCCTGTCCGCCCGAAAGGAGGCGGAGCGAGAGGCAACCGAGTGGCTGAAGAGCGAGGAGGCCAAGCTCAACCGCCGCTACGAGAAGGAACTCATGAATCCCAAGGAGGGGCTCGCCCTCGGCTCCATCTCCTCCATCGTGATGCCGACCGACCTGCGCCGGGTCCTCGGGGAGAACCTGAAGTTCCTGCTGCGCCATTACCGGCCCTGTCCCATGGCCGGGCCTCAGCGCGAGTTCCACTGAGCACGAGAGAGCACGGCTTCGCCCGCTTCGGGCTAATGGCAAGGGAGTGACATGGCTCCGACCGTCGACTGGTACAAGAACAACCCGCTCGTCCACCGCGACCGCCGGCTGCGCCTTTCCCCGTCGGCGTGGGTCCGCTCCTTCTCCTGCGAGGACCTGCGACCGCTCATCGTCTGCCGCGGTCCCATCCGCAAGGAGGCGATGGACGTCTTCGAGGAGATGGGGATTTTGCACTACGGAATTCTCCTCTCCGAGAAGGACTCCATCGTCTTCCCGAATGCCCTCGCTCCCGAGCTGCGCCAGCTCACCGACCACGCTCGCGTCCACCGCGTTCCCGACTACACCGGGGCGACCAAGGAGGAACGCGTCGAGCGGATGCACCAGATCGCACGGATCGCGAAGGATAACGGGTACGACTCGGTCTTCGCTGGGTACGGCTTCATGGCCGAGGACGAGGAGTTCGTCGGCACCATCGAGAAGGCCGGGCTCATCTTCATGGGCCCGAACTCCACCACCCAGGCTCGGGCTGGCAAGAAGGACGAAGCCAAACGCACCGCCCTCGAGGTGGGAGTGAGCGTCACCCCCGGCGTGAACAACGTCACCGCCCGGACCCTCCTGCGCAAGCACGGTACCCGTGGCGCGTTGCGGGACGAGGTGAGGCGGAGGAGCTTGCCCTGCGACGCCCTCTTCGACGACGAAGGGAGGGACCTCGAGGATTTGGCCGACGAGGTCCTCGCCGCGGCCTATGCGAGCGGGGTCGACCTGTATTCCATCGAGGAACTCGCTGCCGAGGTGGAGCGCGAGGTCACTCAGATGTTCGAGCGTTACCCGTCGAGTCGCGTGCGCCTCAAGGCCATCGGCGGCGGTGGCGGCAAGGGCCAGCGCATCCTGGGCGGAGCCTTGCTCGCTTCGGGAAGGCCCGATCGGACGCTCATCGCAAAGGCGGCCGCCGAGGCGCCGGCCCTCGTGCGCGAGGTCTTGAACGAGGTCAAGGCGACCGGGGCGGGTGAGAACAAGAACGTCCTCATCGAGCTCAACATCGAGCAGACCCGCCACAACGAAATCCAGCTCCTCGGCAACGGGAAGTGGTGCATCGCCTTGGGGGGGCGCGACTGTTCGCTGCAGATGCACGAGCAGAAGCTGCTCGAGGTCTCGGTGACCCGGGAAGGCCTGGCGGCCGCCCTGGCGCGTGCGGAGAAGGCGGGGCGCCGCGAGGAAGCGAGGGCCCTCGCCACCGATCTCGACATCCTGCGGCGCATGGAAGACGACGCCGCCCGCTTCGGCGAGCGTGTGGGCCTCGATTCGGCCTCCACCTTCGAATGCATCGTCGACCGGGATCGCTACTTCTTCATGGAGGTGAACACCCGCATCCAGGTCGAGCACCGGGTCACCGAGCTCTGTTACAGCCTCAGGTTCACGAATCCGGCTGACCCGAACGATTCGTTCGTGGTGGAGTCACTGGTGGAGGCGATGGCGCTCATCGCCCGCCACCGGGAGCGGCTCCCCAAGCCCGAGCGCATCCCGCGCTTCGGGGCCGCCGTCGAGGCCCGACTCAATGCTACCGACGCCTCTCTCTCGCCCCATGCCGGTGGCCTCATCCGCTTCTGGTCGAAGCCCATCGAGGGTGAGATCCGCGACGATCAGGGAATCGGTCTGCCCAATCCGGACACCGGCCTGTTCATGCGCTACCGGGTTGCGGGTGCCTACGACTCGAACCTCGCCCTGCTCCTCACCGCGGGGCAACATCGCCTGGAGAGTTACCAGAAGATCTCGCGGGTTCTCGGCAAGACGAGCCTGCGCGGCGTCGACGTCGCGACGAACCTCCAGTTTCACTACGGCCTCGTCAACTGGTTCATCGGCCAAAACGTCATGGCGAAACCCACGACACGTTTCGTCGTTCCTTACCTCACCCTGCTCGGACAGCTGAAGGAGGAGGCGAACAGGCTCGACACCGGCTACGCCTTCCAGGAAATGAAGCGGCACTACGCTGCCCAGATGGCTGCCGAGTGCCCGGACGATCCCACGGTCGGCAAGGCGATGGCGGACGTCATCGATCGCAAGCTGACCCTGCTCACTCGGGCCATCGACCGGCTGCTCGAGGATCCGCACCTGCTCGCCGGATGGCTGAGCCTCAACCGGCGAAACTACAAGGTCGAGAACGGAAAGCTGGTCTGGATCCGCAACCCGCTCGGGGTGCTCAACGACACCTACGAGTACCTCAACATGGCTTACGACCCCAAGGCCCCGGCCGCCGAGGTGATCTGGCAGCACGACGAGGAGCTGCTCCAGACTTCCATCCGCTTCTATGTCGCGCTGCGCAAGACCTTCGGCCTGCGACGCGAGGAGTTCTACAAGCTGAACGACATCCTGAAGAGCGAGACGCCGCAAGGCGGGTACGACGCGGAGACCTGGTACCAGATCCGGGCCGCCCACCTCGGGTATGAGGCGGGCAACGAGCTGCTCGGCCTGCTCTTCATGATCGCCGAACGGGTGAAGTTCTTCGACCTGCGAGTCGAGGCGAACTTGGAGGTGACCATTCCCAAGCACCTCAGCGATCCCGACCTGCAGGCGCGCATGAAGAAGGTTCTGGTCCCCCCGCCGGCCACCAAGGCGGACGAGATCGTGGCCATCTGCGGAGGCATGTTCTACCGTCAGGAGGCGCCCGGCCGGCCACCCTTCGTGACCGAGGGCATGCACTTCGAGAAGGGGCAACCGCTCTACATCATCGAGGTCATGAAGATGTTCAACACGGTGAGAGCCCCCTTCGCCGGGACGGTCGACCAGATCCTCATGCAGCAGAGCGACGGCACGGTCGTGCACAAGGGCCAGCCCCTCTTCAAGATCACTCCGGACGAGCGCTTCGTCGAGGTCGATCCCCGGGAACTCGAGCGGGAACGGCGCGCCCGGACGAGCGAGCACCTCAGGGCCGTCCTCATGTCTCCTCGCGAGAAGCTGTACGAGATCGAGCCGGTTGAGCTCGATGAGCCGAGCGACGCGCGATACGTCCAGGCGGTCTGAGAGGGCGAGCCCCCGCCCTTGAGGAAGCTCGAGCGCGGATCGCGTCCCGGCACCGGCCCTCCTCGGGATGACGGAGCGATCGCGCTCGCACGTGAATGCCGGTGATGGGCAAGGCGCCGCCCTCTCTGGTGAACCCTTCTTCCGGGTAGTGCACCGTGCCTAGCGAGCGCATCTTGGAAAAGAGCGCGAGGGCCTCGCGCGGAAACGGAGGTCTCCATGGACGCCGGATTGCTGCTCGTTCGGACGATCCTCGGGCTCGCCCTCGCCGCACACGGCACCCGGAAGCTCTTCGGCTGGTTCGGCGGCCACGGGCTCGTGGGGACCGGCGGCTTCCTCGAATCGCTGGGCTTCCGCCCGGGCAGGTTGTTTGCGTTGGCCGCGGGTTTGAGCGAGACGGGGGGAGGAGCGCTCGTCGTCCTCGGCCTCCTCGGTCCGGTGGGCCCGGCGCTCATCGTCATGATCATGCTCGTCGCCATCTACACCGTGCACTTCACGCACGGCTTCTTCGCCCAGGGGAACGGTGTCGAGTTGCCCCTGTCCTATACGGCGGCGGCCGTGGCCCTCGCTTTCGCCGGTCCGGGGTCCATCTCGCTCGACAGCGCCCTCGGCATCGACCTTCACCATGCCGAGACGGCCTGGATCCTCCTCGCCGTCGCGATCCTGCTGTCGCTCGGGAACCTGGGGCTGAGGCGGCCGACGGCTCCGACCCCAGCCGACGCGCCCGGGCGGAGCTAGCGCGATAGTTGTCCAGCAAGCCCGCGGGTGCCGCGTCGTCCGGCCGGCAAGTTCCTTTTCTTGTCGCCGAGTTACGTCCATAGCCGCGGCGAGTCTCGAGGAATTGCACGCCGAGCCGTGTGCGATTCGGAGGCCCTTCTCGCCTCCTCCCGCCGCCCCGTGGCCGTCAGGGCCTTGCGAGAAATTTTCACTTATACTAAGTCATGTTCAGAACATGAAAAACTGTTCAACAAATGATTCACTCCGCCAACGCATGAAACAGGTGACCCATGACGCGATCGTGGAGGCGGGTGAAGCCCTGTTCGCCGAGCGTGGTCTCGGGGGGCTGCGGGTGGAGGCGATCGCCGGGCGGGCTGGGGTGGCGGTGGGCACCCTCTACAACTATTTCGAGGATCACCGCGCCCTGCGTGACGCGGTCCTCGACGCCTCAGCTCGCAGGCTCAGCGCTCGCCTCATGGAGGGGCTGTTCCCCGCGACCGCTGGTGTTGCTCGCCAGCTCGAACGCCTTCTCGCCAACGCCCTCGAGGTGATGGGATCGGGTCTTCGGCCCGACGCCCTCGCCTTCGCCCACGAGGGCGAAGGCAGACCGGCCGGTTCGAAGGGGACGCTCTTCTTCCGGGCCGTCTTCCGGGTGGCTGAACAGGTGCTCGGGGAGGCCGTGCAGGCCGGGGCGCTCCGCGCCGAGGATGCGTCTCTCTATCCTGCACTTCTCGTCGGGATGCTGCGCGGGGTGCTCGCGCACGATCTCGGGGAGAAGGCCGCTCGTCCCTTGAGTGCGTGCGTCTCGCCCATGGCGCGGTTCTTTCTCGAGGGGGCGGCGGTCGGGGGGCGTCCATGAGGGCCGTGGCCGGGGCGGTGCCGGCGCCGCGACCGAAGACCAACAAGTGGCTCGTGACCGTGTCGGTGTCGTTTGGCACGCTCATGGGAGCCCTCGACACCTCCATCGTCAACGTCGCGCTCCCGCATATCCGGGGCTCGGTCGGAGCGACCGTCGAGGAGATCACCTGGATCACCACCGGTTTCGTCATCGCCATGGTGGTGGTGATGCCGCTCACCGGCTTCCTCGGCCGTCTCTTCGGCCAGAAGCGGGTTTACCTCTTCTCGCTGGCACTCTTCCTCCTCGGTTCCATGCTGTGCGGCAGCGCTCGCAGCCTGGGTAGCCTCGTGGCCTGGCGTGCCCTGCAGGGCCTGGGCGCCGGCGCCCTGCAGCCCACCGAGCAGGCCATCCTGCGCACCACCTTCCCGCGCGAAGAGCAAGGCATGGCCATGGCCGTCTTCGCCATGGCGGTCATGCTCGGGCCGGCACTCGGCCCGACCGTGGGTGGCTACATCACCGACAACTACTCCTGGCCATTCATCTTCTACATCAACCTACCCATCGGACTCCTCGGCATGTTCATGGTGTGGTCCTTTGTGCACGAGGACGAGGAGGTGAAGCTGCAGAACCATGCCCTGGCCTTGGCCCAGCGCCGCAACGTCGACTACCTCGGCATCGCGCTCATGGTGGTCGGGCTCTCGTCGCTGCAGTACTTCCTGGAAGAGGGTTCCCGCTACGACTGGTTCGAGGATCGCACCATCACGGTCAGTTTTGCGGTGGCCCTGATCGGGCTCGCCCTCTTCGTCTGGCGCGAGCTGACGGCCCAAGTGCCGGTGGTGAATCTCCGCCTCTTCAAGGACAAGACCTACTCCTCGGGCACTCTCATCGGCGCGGTCATGTTCGCGCTGCTCCTCGCCAACATGTTCCTCTTGCCCCTCTTCATGCAGGAGCTGCTCGGCTTCACCGCCACCCAGTCCGGGCTGACGCTCATGCCGCGGGTCATGGTGATGATGGTCGTCACCCCCTTCATCGGCCGCATCTACAACAAGGTGTCTCCACGTCTGGTGGTCGGGATCGGCATCCTGTTCGTCGCGCTCGGCAACATCTTCCAGGCGAACTTCACGCTCGACACCTCCATGTGGAACGTGATCCAGTGCACTGCCATCCAGGGGGTGGGGTTCGCGTGTCTCTTCGTGCCGCTCACCACGGTGGCCCTCTCCAGCATCGAGCGACACCAGCTCCCGGATGCCACCGGGCTCAACTCGCTCTTTCGGCAGGTGGGTGGCTCGATCGGATTGGCGGTGTTCGCAACGCTCCTCACCCACTACATCGAGCCGGCCCGGGTTTCGATCTCGGCCCACACCGCCGCGACGAACCCCGTGGTCCTCTCTCGCCTCTCGCAGATGGCGCAGGCCTTCGGGCTGCGGGGCTACGACCTTTCGAGTGCGCGGGGCGCCGCCCGGGGGGCCCTCTACGGGCTCATCGGACGCCAGGCCACCGTCCTCAGCTTCGAAAAGGTCTTCTTCCTGGCCGGACTGATATTCGTGGCGGTCCTGCCCCTCCTCTACTTCCTCCGCTCGCCACACCATGGCGGCGGTGAGTCACCGACCCACGTGGAGATGTGAGCGACATGGACATGAACGTGAAAGAGTTGCGGTCCCAAGATCTGGCCCGTTCCGAGGCGCCGGTGAAGGTGGTCGGTGAGGAGGAGGCCAAGGGCCGGCGAGGCCCGAGGCCCACCGCGATCGTGGGTGCGCTGGCGGCGGTGGCCATCGCCGGCGTCCTCGTCTACCGGCACTTCACCGCGGGTCAGGAGGACACCGACGACGCGCAGGTGGAGGCGGACGTGGTGCCGCTCGGTGCGCGGGTGCCCGGGCAGATCTTGCGGGTGGCGGTCGTGGAGAACCAGGAGGTGAAGAAGGGCGAGCTCGTGGTC
>Ga0335078_10000403_pt1 | contig 68449 bp, 49 predicted proteins | sample Lox_Sample_32_FD_206711 | JGI IMG/M metagenome (GOLD analysis project Ga0335078, IMG submission 206711) | Soil microbial communities from Loxahatchee National Wildlife Refuge, Florida, United States - Lox_Sample_3.2 | ecosystem: Environmental > Terrestrial > Soil > Wetlands | place: USA...
TGCCTCCATCGTTGTACCAATGCATGTCGCTGCCGCAGATTCCGATGGAGCGGAGTTTGACCAGGACTTCGCCGGGCGAGGGATCGGGCGGCGCAGGCATTTCCCGGATGTCTAGGGTGCGGAGGGCGACGAGTTGAGCGGATTTCAAGACACTAGGGTAGCGGAATTGGCGAAGCTCAGCGGCCGCCGGGCGAAGAGGTTCGATGCAAGTTAAGACAAGAAATGAGCGTAGCCAGCACGACTAGTGACCCCAATGGATATCGACGGAAGAATCGAAGCTCTTACGATGCACCTGGAATTGCTGGCATCCATGCATCAGAATTTCGAGAAGAAATGGGACGCCAGGATGCAGGACTGGGACATCCGTAGCCGACAACTCGAAAAACTACAACTCGATTTGACGCGGCTCGTGATGGCTCACGAGGAGCGCCTCGATGATCGCGGACAGCGGCTCAAGGACCTTGAAGGCTGAATCTCTCTTCAGTAGCGCGCTGTTATTTTCCCTGAAAGTTTGGCTTGCGCTTTTCGTGGAAGGCGCGGATGCCTTCCTTGACGTCGTCGGTGTAATTCGCGGCTAGAGTTGCGAGTGCGGCGTCTTCGAGTGCATTGTCGAGGGTCATGGAAAGCTGTTTGTACATCATGCGTTTTGCGAGGCGGATGGCGATGGGCGGGCCGTCGGCGAGGCGTGTGGCCCAGGCGCGGGCGGTTGGCATGAGCTCGGCGTCGGGGACTACCTCAGTGACCAGGCCGAGCGAGAGCGCGTCGCGGGCTGAGTAGACTTCCGAGAGCAGCGACATTTTCAGCGCACGGTCGAGCGGGAGGATGCGCGGGAAGAAATATGCGCCGCCTTCGTCGGGGAGCAGGCCGAATTTGAGCGAGGTGTCGCCGAGCTTGGCGCTTTCGGCGGCGATGCGGAAGTCGCAGGCGAGGGCGAGCGTCAGTCCGCCGGCGACCGCTGCGCCGTTGATGGCGGCGATGACCGGCTTATCGAAACGCTGGAGAAATTTCACCAGCTCGTGCATGTTCTCGCGCATTTCGAGCATGGATTCGAGCTTGTGTCCGCGGTAGCGGGCCGGGTATTGGAAGTCGCGCGAGATGTCGCCGCCGGCGCAGAAGCCTCGGCCGGAGCCGGTCAGGATCACAGCGCGGATCGAGTCGTGGTCTCGGGCGTCGGAGAAGGCTTTTAGGATTTCGTGGACCATCACTTCCGAGTACGCGTTGAGCTTCGCTGGGCGGTTCAGCGTGATGGTGGCGACGTGGGCTTCTTTTTCGTAGAGGATTTCGGCGAAGCTCATGCGATCACCTGCCTCGAAATTTCGGGGCGCGTTTTTCGAGGAAAGCGGCGACGCCCTCGCGATGGTCGTCGGTCTGACCGCAGCGCAGGTGGGTTTCGGGCTCGCGCTCGAGCATGGTGCGGAAGTCGACTGTGGCGGCGAGGTTGACGTTGGCTTTCATGTAGCGATAACTGACTAGCGGGCCGGAGGCAAAGCGCGCGGCGAATTCCTGCGTCTGCGCGGCGAGCGTGGCGGCGGGGACAACCAGATTCACGAGACCGAGGTGCAGTGCGTGCGCGGCATCGAAAGCCTCGGCGGTGAAGAGCAGCTCCTTCGCCTTGGGCGCGCCGGCGTAGCGGGTGAGCAGCCAAGTGACGCCGAAGTCACCGCCGAATCCGACTTTGGCGTAAGCGGTGCCGAACTTTGCCTGGTCGGAGGCGATGCGGAGATCGCAGGCCAGGCAGACACCGAGGCCCGCGCCCATGGCGAATCCATTGACACTAGCGATGGTGATTTTCGGCATGCTGTAGAGGCGCCAGGAAATTTGCTGAGCCCGGCGCAGCCAGTCGATGCGTTGTTCGAGCGGGCGGGGCGCGGCGTTTTCCTGCGCCATCCCGGAGATGTCGCCGCCGGCACAGAAGGCGCGACCGTTGCCGGTTACGACCACCACGGCGACGTTGGGATCTTCCTCCCATTGGGCGAGGGTGTCGATGGATTTCGTAAGCAGGTCGGGGCTGAGGGCGTTGAGTCGGTCGGGACGGTTGAAGGTCAGGGTGGCAACGCGATTGGAGATAGAGGTAAGGATTACGTCGTCGGGCATAGTTCTTTGATGTGATGGAAAAAGAAAAAGCCCGGCTTTTTTGGGGCCGGGCTTCTGGTTTGAGCTGAGTTGATGTTTAGAGCGGGCTCTTGGCGCTCTTCGGCCAGAGTACGCCTTCGTCTTCTTTCGCCACCGGGCCAACGCCCTTATAGACGAATTTCTGGATGCGCTGACCGCGATAGGTTTCCGTGGTGAAGATGTTGCCCTTGGAATCCGTCGCGATGCTATGCACGGCATAGAATTCGCCTGGCTGGCGTCCGCCATCGCCGAAGCTGGTGAGAACTTCGAGCGAGTCGCGATCCAGGATGTGGACCTTCTCGTTGGCGCCGTCGGCCAGATAGATATACTTCTGCCCAGCGTCCTTCGAGAACGCGATGTCCCACACCGCGCCGTCGCCGAGGGTGTTCTTGTAGAGGATCTTCTCTTTCACGAACGTCCCGTCTGGTTTGAAGACCTGAATGCGGTCGTTGACGCGATCGCAGACGTAGAGGAAGCCGTCAGCGGAGAGTTCAGCGCAGTGGACCGGGTTGCGGAACTGCTGCGCGACGGGCTGATCGGGCGAGTACGGGCCGAGGTTGGTATCGTCAGGCTTGTGGCCGTAGGCGCCCCAGTAGCGCTTGAATTTTCCGCTGTCGGCGTCGAAGACGATGACACGCTTGTTGCCGTAGCCATCGGAGACGTAGACTTCGTTGGCCTTGGGGTCGACGAAAATCTTGGCAGGCAATCCGAGATTTTCGGTATCGTTGCTGCCGTGGCTCTGTCCGGCGGTACCGATCTTCATCAGGAACTTGCCTTCCTGGGTGAACTTCATGATCATGCTGTCGTGATAAAGAGGCGGTCCGCCGGGTCCGCGTCCGCGGGCTGTTCCGGCTTGCTCTTCGGGCGGGGCCTGGCCGGGAACAGCGGCGCCTCGTCCGGCAGCGCCACGGCCGCGACCTGCGCCGGGGGCATTCTGATCCGTCTTGGTGCGACCGTTGCCGCCGATCCATACATTGCCTTTGTAGTCGACCGTGATGCCGTGATTGGAGGCGGGCCATACGTAACCATCGCCATCCTGTCCGCCCCAGCTTGCGAGCAGATTGCCGGCTTCGTCGAACTCAAGCACGGGCGGTGCGGGCTCACAGCATTCCGATTCCACTTTGCCGCGCTGCCGCTTGGCGCCGGGGGGATTTGCGACGCCGTAATCTTCCATGGCTTCGAGTGAACCCTGGCGGTGAATAATCCAAATGTGATCTTTAGAATCGACCGAGACGCCGATGACATTTCCCATCAGCCAGTGATGCGGCAGCGGTTTCGGCCACATCGGGTCGACTTCGAATTTGGGTGCTTGGTTCCCATTGGCGTGAACGACCGCTCGTTTTCCCAACATGTGGGATCCAATGGCTAGAAAACCAAGAACTCCGACAAACAACGCTCCAACGTAGAGGTGACGCTTCATGGCTCCTTCCTCGCTTTCGTCAATGGTAGGCTATTATACACGATCTAGTATCGACGCAACTAAAAACTTTCGCGGACCTATAGAAGACCGCGAGCAGTACACCATGGTAACTCCAAGCAAGCGATTTATTTTACTGGCTGGCCTAGTCGCCGCCGCAACGCTGGGTCCGATGGCCGGCGCGCATGAGATTCCGAACGACGTAACCGTCCAGGCTTTTGTCAAACCGCAAGGCCAGACGCTGCGCCTACTGGTGCGCGTGCCGCTGACGGCGATGCGCGACATCAATTTTCCCGAGACAACCGGTGGCTATTTGGATCTACAAGGAACGTCTGCACTGATGCCGGACGCGGCGACGTTGTGGATCTCCGATTTCGTGGAGGTGTACGAAGGAGACCGGAAGCTGGGGCGGCCGCGGGTGACGGCGACGCAGTTGTCGCTGCAATCGGACCGGTCGTTCGCGTCGTACGATCAGGCGCTGGCGCATGTCACGGGTGCGGCGCTGGCTGAAGAAACGACGGTGGTCTGGAATCAGACCATGCTGGACGTGTTGTTCGAATATCCGATCGAATCGGATCAGGCGCGGTTTTCGGTGAATCCGGACGGTTGGTGGAGGCTGGGGCTGCGTGTGCTCACCGTGCTGCGGTTTCTGCCGCCGAGCGGGGTAGTGCGGGCGTTCGAGTTTCAGGATGCGCCGGGGCTGGTGCGCCTCGATCCGCGGTGGTATCAAGCCTCGCTGAATTTTATTCATCTCGGATTTCTGCACATTCTGGAAGGGACCGATCACCTGCTGTTTTTGTTCTGCCTGGTGATCCCGTTCCGGAAATTCCGGTCGTTAGTTCCGATCGTGACATCGTTCACGGTGGCGCACTCGATCACGCTGATCGCGTCGGCGTACAACCTGGCGCCGGACGCGCTGTGGTTTCCGCCGCTGATCGAAACGCTGATCGCGATGTCGATTGTATACATGGCGCTTGAGAATATCGTGGGCGGGAGCAACGTACACAAACGCTGGATGATCGCGTTCGGATTTGGGTTAGTGCACGGGTTCGGATTTTCCTTCGCGCTGCGGCAGACGCTGCAGTTCGCGGGATCGCACATGCTGACCTCGCTGCTGTCGTTCAATATCGGCGTGGAGCTGGGGCAGCTTCTGGTGCTGATCCTGATGATTCCGCTGCTGGAGGGGTTGTTCCGCTACGTGGTTGCGGAGCGGATGGGCACTATTATTTTGTCGGCGTTAGTGGCGCACACGGCCTGGCACTGGATGATAGATCGCGGGGAGGTTCTGGCGCGGTTCCGGTTCCAATGGCCGGTGATCGATGCTGCGTTTCTGGCGAGCCTGTTGCGCTGGCTGATGGCTGCCGTGGCGCTGGCCGGCTTGGTGTGGCTGGTCTCGGTTCTGGGCCGTCTGCGCGCGGCCCGGAACAGCGAGGCCAAGGCTGAGGGGACAGACTAAGGATTCGCGGTTTATTCCTCGTTGGCGAGGCGACCCATTTTGAAGAGTGTGTAGAGGATACCGCTGGACAAAGCGACGCCCGCGGCGACCAGGAAAATGCATTCAGGCCAGGTGAGCACTTGCAGCAAGCCCACGATCAGAACGGTGTTGCCCACGAGAATCGCCAGCATGATGAACAGCGAGATCAGCCAATGCGGCGTGCTGGTGTCGCGTGCCGGGGAAGCGGTGGTGGCGTTTGTCATGAGAGGTCTCCTTGTTCGATGAGCCGCGGAGTTCCGCGCCGCTCACCAATTAAGACTGTGCGAGGGGCCGCGGCGCACGTAATTTGTCGGTAAAAAGCGTGTAAACAACGTAAAAGGAGCGGGGCCGCGCTTGCACGCAGCCCCGTGCTCCCGGCCTACATTTTTACGTCGAAGGCGAGGTCCTGGATCATGCGGTCGAGCTCCGATTGGGCGCTGGTTTTTTTCGCGTCCAGGTTGGCGGCTTCTTGGCGCAGCGTGGCGAGACGGGTTTCCTGGTCGTTGAGTTGTTGGGTGTAGCGTTGCAGCAGGGCTTTTTCTTCGGCGCTGCCGCGCAGGGCTTTCATGTTTTCGCGCAGGCGTTGCTGGTCGTCGAAGATTTCGCTCATCTGGGTGTCGCGATCGTCCTGTTCGCTTTCGAAGTTGGCGACGACTTCTTTCTGATCGAGCACGCGACGGAGAGACGCTTCGATTTTCGCGTCGATCGATTTTTCGCGGACGAAGAGCTCGATTTGTTCGCTGGTGAGGCTTGAGATGTGATAGTTGTTCATTTCGGTGCGAGCCTCTTCCACGACGAGGGAGGCGGTTTGCTTGGAATCGACCGGCAATTGGAAGCGCTTCCAGGCCGGCGTGGTTTCGACGGGCTGGATGTTGCCGCGGAGGTCGTAGCCGATGCGAACCGGATGTTCGACGATGACGGTTCGCGGCATAGTGTCTTCATTGCGAAACGTGTATGTCTGGGTTTCGTGAATTTCGCTGTGGAGAGTTATGACGCCCTTGGCGGCGACGACCCGCGTGACTCTCTCGCGATCGGTGGTGTTCTTGGAGCGGACGGTTAAAGCGAGATCGGTGGCGTATGAGATGAGGCGTTTTTCGCCGGGACGGATGGGATCGAAGATGCCTTCGCCGGCGAACGTTTCGTCTTCGAGGACGCTGATGCTGCCGCCATCGAGTCTGGGCCCAGCCTTAAGAATGGCGTTTCCTGTCTGGCAGACTGACGGGGGCGGCTGAATCCAGGTTTCAAGGGTGTAAGTGGAAACACTTAGTCGCTGGAGGGCAAGGTTACAGTATTTTCGGCAGATGCCGATGGACAGGAATACGTAACGGAAGGCTTACGGGTGGACCAACACCCGTCGTTCGTGGCCCGGAAGTCCCAGTGAAAAGAACGCGGAGAGCGCGATATGCCGGCTGAAGGAAAATTGGCCGCCTCAATTGAGAATTTGGCGCACCAGGTAGGCAGTGCGTCGACCGACGACGAGCAGCGCGTACGAGCAATACTAGAGTCTTCGTTCGATGCGTTTCTCGAAGTGGATCCGGCGGGCCGGATCGTCACGTGGAACGCACAAGCGGAGCGAACGTTCGGATGGACGCCGGCGGAGGTGTATCAGCAGCCGGTACTAATGCTGGTGCCGGCCGATCTGCGCGGTACTCATCAGAACCTGCTGCGCGAATTCCTGGAGACTGGTAATAATCCGGCGGTGAACCGCAAGATTGAGACGCGGGTCCTGCACCGGGACGGGCGCGAGTTCCCTGTGGAAATGGTGGTGGCTCCGGTGGCGTGGCGCGGCGGGTACCGGTTCGCTTCGTTTGTACGGGACATCACGGATCGAAAACAGGCGGACGAGAATCTTCGCGTGAGCGAAGAGCGAAGCCGGGAAATTCTAGACTATCTGGAAGACGCTTACACGGAAGTGGACCTGCGCGGGAACTACGTTTTCGTCAACGACGCGTATTGCCGCACCTTCAACCGGACGCGGGAAGAGGTAGTGGGGCGCAGCTACAGAGATTTCTTCGATTCCGAGCGAAGCGGCCTGATACGCGAGGCTTATCAGCAGGTGTATCAGACAGGCCAGCCGGTGAAGGGGTTCGAGCACGAGTTTCGCCCGGGCCAGTTCAATGAACTTTCCATTTGGCTGAGGCGCGACAAAAGCGGCAAACCGATCGGGTTCGCATGCAGTTTGCGGGATTGCACCAAGCGCAAGCTGTACGAGCAGGAGCTGGCCGAAGCGAAGCGCGCAGCGGAGGCGGCGAACAAAGCCAAGAGCGCGTTTCTGGCGAACATGAGCCACGAAATCCGAACGCCCATGAACGGGATTCTGGGGATGACGGAGCTGACGTTGTCCACCGACTTGACGGAGCAGCAACGGGAGTTTCTGGGGATGGTGAGGTCGTCGGGTGAAGCGCTGCTGGTGATCTTGAACGACATCCTGGACTATTCCAAGATCGAAGCGGACAAAATGGTTCTGGACGCGGTGACGTTTAACCTGCCGGAGATGGTTGGGGACGCCATGAAGAGCATGGCGGTGTTGGCGCACAAGAAGGGTCTTGAGCTCGCGGTGGACATCGGAGGGGAGATTCCTCCGGACCTGATAGGCGATTCGGCGCGCTTGCGGCAGGTGCTGCTGAACCTGGTGGGCAATGCGATCAAGTTCTCGCAGACTGGCGAAATTGAACTTCGGGTGAACCTACAGGAGACTCGCGGTCAGCAGGAGGTGCTGCTGTTTTCCGTACGTGACACCGGGATTGGCATGACGCCCGAGGTGCAGTCGAGGTTGTTCCAACCCTTCGAGCAGGCGGACTCGTCGACCACGCGGCACTACGGAGGCACAGGTCTCGGGTTGGCCATCTGCAAGCGGATCGTGGAGCTGATGGGAGGCAGGATCTGGGTGGAGAGCCAGTCAGGGGCGGGTTCGACGTTCTCCTTCACCGTGAACGTGGAGATTTCGCAAACCCCGCGCGGGATGCCGGCGCCAGCGGACCTGAAGGGACTGCGCGTGTTGATCATCGACGACAACGCCACGAATCGCCGCATTCTGACGGAATTGACGCGGCGCTGGGGGATGCGAGCGGACGCTTCGGATTCAGGCCACGCGGGGTTGCAGGAGCTCGAACAAGCGGCGAATTCAGGCGATCCCTATGAGGTGGTTCTGCTGGACGAACAGATGCCGGGGATGGGCGGGATCGAGGTGATTGAGTGTATCCAGTCTCGGCCAAGCCTGCAAGGGGCGACGATCCTCATGCTGACGTCGTCGGACCAGAGTTCGAGCGCGGCGCGTTGCCATGCGTTGGGAGTGGGGTCGTATCTAATTAAGCCGGTGAAGTCCGGAGAACTGGCGGGCATGATCAGCCGAGCGGTGGGAGAAGCGAGACCGCAGAAAGTAGTTCGGCCGCAGAGAGCGCTTCGTGTGGCGCCGCCCGGAAGTGTTGCAAAGCCGGCGAACCCCTCTGACGGACCATCGCTGCTGGTTCTGGTGGCCGAGGATAATCCGGTCAACCAGAAAGTTACGACCGCGATGCTGGAGCGTTTGGGGCATCGTTCGATCGTGGTGGCCGATGGGATGGACGCAATTGCGAAGTGGACGGACTCTCGCTTCGATCTGATTCTGATGGACGTGCAGATGCCGAAGATGGACGGCCTGGACGCGACGCGGCGAATCCGAGAACTAGAGTCGGGCGGCCGGCGGATTCCCATCATCGCGATGACGGCACATGCGATGAGCGGAGACCGCGACCGTTGTTTGGAAGCCGGCATGGACGACTATGTTTCGAAGCCCGTGACGCGTGCGGCGCTGCAACAGGCATTGGTGCGTTGCGTGCCGGTGAAATCGGCGGGCGTGGAAAGCTTGTAAATGTTGGAAGGCTTTGGTCGGGCCGCCGGGATTTGAACCCGGGACCTCTTGCACCCCAAGCAAGCGCGCTAGCCAGGCTGCGCCACGGCCCGAACTCACTATTCTATCGCACCTGGGCGGCTTACAACCTGAGTTGCCAGATGCTTGAGCAACAAATCCATTCGACGAGACTCCTCCGGCTGTACAATAGCTTGCAGCACCAGGAAGGATTTTAGCTGGAGGCTGAATGCGTTTGCGAGATTCGCTAATTTCAAACTACCGTCTTTATTTGATCATGGGCGCTATCGCGCTTACGATACCGAGCTTTGCTCAGAGCCAATATCAGGTTCCGAGGACGCCGGATGGACACCCAGACTTTCAGGGCTTCTGGGTAAACAACATCGCCACTCCGCTCGAACGGCCCAAACTGATTGCCAATCGTCCAACGCTTACGGATGCCGAAGTTGAGAAGATGCGGCAGAAAGCCAAGGAACTGTTCACTGGCAAATCGGACGCAGTGTTTTTCGACGGTTTTTATCCGGCTGTGTTGGACAACGTTCTCGGCCGGAAGCAGGGCTTCAAAAGTGCAGACGGCGAGACTGGGGATTACGGCTCGGAGTGGAATGATGAGCGCACGTGGGAGAACCGGACATCATTGATAACAGATCCACCCGACGGACGCATCCCAGCGCTCACGGCGCGGGCCATCGAGGCCCGGGCTGCCGCAAGGAAGGCAGTGCAGCGTTCCTGGAGCGTCCAGGACCGGCCTCTAGGCGAACGGTGCATCACCTACGGCTCACCGCAGTTGACTGCCGGATATCAGAGCTTTTATCAGATCGTCGAAGCGCCGAACGCGGTCATGATCATGACGGAAATGTTCCACGACGTACGGGTCGTTAAAATGGACAACCATCCCCACCCTCCAGAGAACGTTCAGGGCTGGTTAGGAGATTCAAGCGGGCATTGGGAAGGTGACACGTTGGTCGTGGATACGAGAAACTATCGGCCTCGCGCCTTTCAGAGCATAACGAGTGCGAAGCTCCATATTATTGAGCGGTTCACCGTGCAGGATGCGAACACGCTGCGGTATGAAATTACCGTGAACGATCCGGACACGTATGCCCGGCCCTGGAGTATGATGATCCCGCTGCATCATTCCTCGAAGCCGGTTTATGAGTACGCCTGCCACGAGGGCAACTATTCGCTGGCCGGCATTCTGGCCGGGGCCCGCGCCGAAGAATCCAAAAAGCCGGCGACGAAGTAGGTCGAAAGTAAGAATCGCAAAGACGGCGGGCGATCGTCGCACGGCCGCGTGCTCGCATTGCGCGTATGACGCGCCGGTGCCTATAGCGGCGGGCGACATCGTACACATTCCGGCAGGCATTCCTCAAAGCTTCCTAGTGGCACATTACTTAGGTTCTGCTGAAATTCCCGGCCGGAGCACAATGACTCGGTGGCTTCTATGCGAGGACCTCAAACGCCGCCGGAGTTGTGACCTCTCAATTGTTTCCAATTGTGGGGTCCGACAGCCAGGGATTAGCAAATCGTCCCAATCTTGACGTGGCCGCCTGCCGTCCGCCCTACCTTAGCTGGCTTTTCTACTTTTTTCTCGGCGGATGTAGTAGGACTGAAGCAGCCGAAGCGTGGCAATCTCAAAAGGTCGCAGACCAGCCATGGCGACTGAAGCCTGCTTCGACCTGGGTCGCATCGCATCGAAAAGAGTTTGCTCTTCGTAACCTTCGAGAACCGCGGGATGAATGTAGTATTTCCGGCACGCGGCCGGTCGATTTCCTAAGTGTTTCGCAGTTTCCTTAACCGCTTCCACGATGTTTCGCTTGCGTCGGGTTTCCGAGCCCCCGGGGCGGAGTTCGCTCAACAATTGAGCCATGCGCCCGGTGGCATGCCAGGTCCTAAAGTCTTTCGCTGTAAAATCCTCCCCAGTAATATCACGCAGGTATCCGTTGACGTCGGTGGAATCCACGGCCGCCAATTCGCCCGACTCGACGCGGTATTGGAACAGCTCTTGCCCGGGCAGATCCTGGCAGCGCTTCACGATTCTGGAAAGACGCCGGTCATACAGGGTGATGTCGTGTTCCTGTCCGCTTTTCCCGCGAAAATGCAACCGGAGCGTTTCGCCGTGAATTTCGGCGTGGCGATCCTTCAGGGTGGTCAGTCCGAAAGACTTGTTTGAGCGTGCATACTCTTTGTTCCCCACTCGAATGGAAGTTTCGTCCATTAGCCGCACGATCGCCGCCACCACCTTCCTCTCCGGCAAGCCCGGCCGAGCTAGGTCCCTGCGAACCGTCCGGCGAATTTTCGGCAGAGCCGCGCCAAACGACAGCATGCGATCGTACTTCGTGGCATCTCGCACCTCGCGGTAACGAGGATGGTATCGATACTGCTTGCGTCCGCGCGCGTCCCGTCCAACGGCCTGAATATGGCCGTCATCGAATGGACAGATCCAGACGTTGGACCAGGCAGGCGGAATCACCAGCGATCGGATTCGTTTCAGCGTGTGCTTGTCGCGTACCGGCCTGGCGTTTGCACCGACATAAAAGAAGCCTTTGCCGCGACGCTTACGGACGATTCCCGGACCTTGGCCCGTGACGTATCGAAGATGAGCGGCTTTGGCCGAGGCACGGGATCAGCGGCGATTGTTCGTAGCACTGCATACGTGTGATACAAACACGCGCGGAATGTTACAGCCGTTCGCGGTTAACATCGCTGGATCCAAGCACCAGCCAGCGCGCAGTCGGCAGATCAATTCGATCTGCGGAGTCTAGCGGGCACGCTTGAGCGCGCTCAACTCCTGAGCGTGGGTGGCGGCAATACGAGCAACCAGGATCATTTTGTGCCGTAGAATAAATGGAGGTCGCAGGTGGTCTTGTGTTTGCGAGCGAAAGGAGCCGATCGTGTTGCGGATTTGCCGGTGGTTTTGTGTCTTTCTCGTTATGCTCGTCGCGTGTGCGGGAGCGTTGCAGGCTCAACCCGTAGTGGCAACCGGAGGCATCCTCAATGCGGCGAGTTACGTCAAGGGTCAACCCGTAACGCTGGGTTCATTCGTCGCGATTTTCGGCTCGGGGTTTGGAAATGGCGGTGTTACGGGCACAATTCCGTGGCCGACTTCGCTCGGCGGCACCTCTGTCACGATGAACGGCGTGCTCGCGCCCCTTTACGCGGTAACGGACGGACAAATTAACGCGCAGGTTCCGTTCGAAGCGTTGCCGGCTGGCCAAACCAGCGGTACCGTCAGCGTCATCGTGCAAACCAGCTCGGCGAAGTCCTCGCCACAAAGTTTCCAGGTGGTCTCCATCGCACCGGGTTTGTTCAGCATTGCGGGAAACGGGCTGGGTCTCGCCAACGTAAGCAATCCCGACGGATCGGTCACCGCCCCTTCCGGCTCAGTCCCGGGCTTCGCCGCTCACCCGGCCGCGCCCGGCGGCACAATCGTGCTTCTGGCAACCGGGCTCGGCGCCACCGATAGTTCCATCGCGAGCGGCGCGTCCTCAAGCGACAAACTGCGCCACACCAGCACACTGCCTTCGGTTTTGATCGGCGGTATCCCGGCCGAGGTGGCCTTCTCCGGTTTGTCGCCGCAATTTCCCGCCGTGAATCAGATCAATGTTGTGCTACCTGTCGGAATCCCGTCCGGTTCCAGCGTACCGATCCAAGTGAGCTCCGGGGGCATCACTACGACGGCGCAACTCACGGTTGCCATCAGTGCTTCGACGTCCAACGCGACTTTAACGCCTGTCACCACGCTGGCGCTCCCATCGCTTGGCAAGAGCCTCGCGGTTTACGGGAACTACGGATATGTATGTGGCAGCCAGAACATCGCTGTTTTGGACCTCACCAATCCGGGCAGTCCAAATCTGATCAACACGGTGGCCAGCAACGCTTTCAACAACGTCAGCAACTTGTACTGCTACATCGAGTCTGGGGATTTGATCGCCTTCGCGGACACCGGCAGTTCGCTGGTAGCAGGAACAGGCCCATCGGTCACGGCCTTCAGTCTGGCGAATCCATCCGCACCGCAACTGCTCCAACAAACCGCCTTAAACAAGACCTTCGTCTCCGGCGTCGCGCATCACACCAACACCGCATACGCCACGTACAACTCAATCAGTTTCAGCGGCAGCACTTTCCTGAATCAAGGCGGAGATTTTGTCGCCGTAAATATGGCCAATCCAACCAGCCCGTCCATCGAGGCCGCATTGTCCGGCAACCTGTCATCGGGAACCGGCCCTAGCGGATTCTTCGACGTCATTACCGTCAACGACACCACTGCTTACGCTGTGAGCACCACGTCCACCGGCAGCGCGACCACCTCAGGATCCGGTGTGCTCTACGTGCTCGACATCTCCACTCCAGCGAATCCCATCGTCGTCAACCAGATCATGATTCCAGGCACGCGACAGTCCTTGGCGGTGCGCGTCCAAGGCAACCTCGCCGTGACCATGAACGATGTCGAGGGCTGGCGCAATCCGATTGACTTTACGCAAGGGGCTCTAGTCGGCCCAACCAGCATCAGCACCTTCGACATCACCGATCCCAGAAACCCGGTCTTGCTGACCACCGCCATCAGCAGCATGCGTCCCGATCTGAGCGGCGGCGGGGGAGTGGCCATTGGAACCAACCAGTTCGCTTTTGCAGGTCAGCGGACCGGCACCCAAAGCGGTTTTCTTTTTGTCGACGCGCGCAATACTCAGAGTCCGCAAACCACGACGCTGAATACCGCAAATGTGTTGCACAGCGTCTACGTAGTGGCGCCTAACTTTATTTATGCGCTGATCGACAATAGTGGGCTCGCGGTGTATCAGGTGCCGGAGTAGACGATCTTCGCGGAAAGATTCGCGCCCGGCTGAAAGGAGCCGGCGTTTCGTCCTCCTTACGCTTGTCGAACGGGCGGTGCGATACCCGACTGGCGAGCGGCTTCCAACAGGCTGTTCCATACGCCATCGGACAAAGGGATTCCTTCTTTTCGCCTGCGCGCTTCGACGCGCCATTCCGGCTCGCCCGCCACCAGTACGTCGTCGTACCCGCGGGCGGTTTTGGACGACTTTACGAGTTCTACGAGCTCACGCATGCGACGCTCGAAATCCTGGAGTGGCATGAATCGGGCGACGTCGATGGCGAGGAAGAACTGGCTGGTGCGCATGGGTTGGCCCTTGACACGAATTCCCCCAAGCTGATTCGACATAGCGCCGCCGCTCAACACCGCGCATAGAATTTCCACCATCATCGCCAGACCGCTTCCTTTGTAGCCGCCGAGCGGCGAGAGCAAGCCCGCCAGCGCGGTGTCGACGGAGGTAGTGGGCACGCCTTCGGAATCCATTGCCCAGCCGTCGGGAATCGTCGTGCGTCCGTGGTTTTGCGCATTCAGGATTTTTCCCAGTGCGACCGTGGTGGTGGCCATGTCGAGCAGCCAGGAATCTGGTCCGGGAACCGACATGGCGATCGGGTTTGTGCCAAAGCGGGGTTCTTTGCCTTGCCATGGCGCGACCAGCGGCGATGCGTTGCACAACACGAGGCCGATGCATCCGGCGGCGGAGATACGTTGGGCCCAAAACGCAGCGGCTCCGAAATGATTCGACTCCCTTACGACGGCCATGCCGAGGCCGTGCTCGCGCGCCAGGCGGGCCGCGTGATCCGAGCAGATCGCTGAGATCCATTGCCCGATGCCGAATTCCCCGTCGTAGCTGAGGCAGGCGCCATTCTCGCTCACCACGCGCCCGTCGGCATGGGGCTGGATGTTGCCCATCTGGATCTGATCGAGATAGTAGGGGAGCAATTGCAGACCGTGCGAGTCGACACCGCGCAGATTCGCGGCGACGAGAGATCGTGCGACGAGTTCGGCTTTTTCGCGAGGCACTTGCGCTGCGATCAGTAGTTCGAGAGCGAAGTGTGTGAGAGCTTCGGCGGAAAGAGTTGGCATCTTTCCTAGTGTCGCTCGCGCCATGTGCAGATTCGTCTACGCTAAACTGACTAAGCCACTGGAGGCCATATGCAACCGACTAACACCAATCAATCCTCCTTTCGAGCGCAGTAGCAAGCGCCGCAAAGGATTCCCATCCGAAACGCAGGTCAAGCGGGGCCTGAGAACCGTTCACGGCGATAAAGAGCTGATCGAAAAACTGGGCAGGAACGACCCGTGTCCATGCGGGTCCGGTCGGCGCTTTCAAGAACTGCTGTCTCCGTACGGGAGCCTATGATGGCGAACTCCGAAACCATTTCTTTTAAGGAGTGACCCTGAGCGAGGGCGGTCAATGAGCCGCCCTTTGCATCCCTCTACCGTTTCTGTCAACATTTCCATAAGCAGGCTCGGTCCGAAGCAGGGCCAGAAGGAGTCGAATATGCCCGCTCCCGTGCGCCCCGTCGCTCTTGCGCCCGCTACGATCTCGGCAACCGCTGGACCGTCCGCGTGGCAGAACGATCTCGCGCCGATCAGTCCCGCCGATTGGAATTACAACTTCGCCGCGCACTTACTCGAACGCGCCGGCTTCGGCGGCACACCGGGCGAAATACACGCGCTGGCCGCGATGACTCCGGCCCAAGCCGTCGCGCGACTGGTACGCTTCGAGGGTGCCGACTCCAGCCATCTCGCGCCTTTCGACGAATCCGGCATCCACGAACCGGGCCTGGAGCCGTTTCCGCCCAGCCGCCCAGCGGTTACCGACCAGGCCAAGGAGACTGGGCACGCGCTCGGCATCAATGTCAAGCCGGCCGGCAATCGGCGGCTTCAGCCCATCGTGAATGAGTTTTTCTACTGGCTGCGCGCCAGTGTGCTGGAAACGCATCGGGTTGCGTATTGGTGGGCGAATCGCATGTTAATTAGCCCGCGCCCGCTCGAAGAAAAGATCGCATTGTTCTGGCACGGCCATTTCGCGTCCAACGAAGGCAAGGTGCGCGATTACCGGAAGTTGCTGCAGCAGGTCCAGCTTTTCCAGCGGCAGGGCACGGGAAACTTTCGAAGCCTGCTGCTGGCCGTTGCGCAGGACCCAGCCATGCTCGTCTTTCTGGACGCAGGTGTCAACGTCAAAGGCGCATCGAATGAAAACTTCGCACGCGAAATCATGGAACTGTTCACCATGGGCGTTGGGCACTATAGCGAGAAAGACATTCGCGAGGCGGCGCGCGCGTTCACCGGGTGGAACTGCGTCGACGTGAAGTTCGTCGTCAATCAAGATCAACACGACGACGGCGAGAAAACATTTCTCGGCAAGACCGGCCGATTTGACGGTGGCGAAATCATCAATATCATCCTTGATCAGCCGGCCACTGCGGATTTCATTGCGGCGAAAATCTACCGGTTTTTTGTCCGCCAGGACCCTTCGGCGCAGCTTCAGGCCCAACTCGGCGCCGTCCTGCGAGAATCAAATTATGAAATCGCGCCTCTGCTCGAAAAGATTTTTCTTTCGCGCGATTTCTACGGTCCAGCGTCGGTGGGGACAGCGATTAAGAGCCCGGTGGAGCTGGCCGTCAACACGTATCACAAGCTCGGATTGACGGCGATTCCAGGCGTCCCCGATTTCAACTCCGTGACCGGCGCTTTGGGACAGCAGCTGCTCTCGCCGCCTACGGTGGCGGGATGGAATAGCGGACAAAGCTGGGTAACGCCGGGCCTGCTGCTGGAGCGCGGCAATTTTGCGCGTGACGTTCTGTTCCCGACTATCTCCTTCATCCCGACGGATCGTTACGGCAGCCCCGACATTCGCAGCGTGGCGGACCGGATCCGGCGGGGCATGGATATTAGCGAGGCTACTAAGCCGGATACAAAAACCGGGGACTTGGCGGAATCCAACATGGCGGCCGATCGCGATGAGGATTTCAACACGCGCTACGGCAGCTATCGCGGCTGGCAGATGGCCATCGAGCGCGTGAAGGCGATCCCGCGCGACACCGCGCGCCTCAATTTGTCCAAGATGGTGACGGCGGAAAATCTCAAGACCACGAGCCAGGCCGTCGATTATCTCATCGCTCGATTCATGCGCGTGCCGCCGAGCGGCGACGTACGTCTAAAGTTGATCGCATTTCTCGACAACGAACTGGGCACAGCCGATATCGCGGCCGCCCAAACCTACATGGAAGATTCGCTTCGCCTGACGCTGCATCTCATCATGAGCCAGCCCGAGTACCAACTCGCCTAGGAGCCACTATGAGCGCCGATTTCTTCAAGTTTCCCAAAGCCAATCGCCGCGATCTGCTGCGCGCGGGCATGTACGGCGTCAGCGTGAGCGCGGGATCGGCGCTGCGCATGAGTCTGTTCGGCCAGGCCGCCGCTGCTGTCGCCGCCGAAGCCGGCTCGAACGGGAAAATCCTGGTGGTGCTGGAGCTCTCTGGCGGCAACGACGGTCTGAACACGCTGGTTCCCTACGCCGATGATGCGTACTACAAACACCGCCCCAATCTTGGCATCCCGCGCAAACAACTGCGGGCCATCGACGACCATTTCGGCTTCAGCCATGGCATGGCTGGATTCGAGCGGCTCTACAAAAGCGGCAAGCTCGCAATCGTACACGGCTGCGGGTATGAGAATCCTTCGTTCTCGCATTTCACTTCGATGGCATACTGGCACACGGCCGCGCCGAATAGCGGCGAGCCGTACGGATGGGTGGGCCGTCTGGCGGACGCGATGGCGCCTGACGCGCCGCCGAATTTTCTGGTCGACATCGATTCGCACCAATCGCTCGCGGTGCGCAGCAAGCTGCACTTGCCGGTGGTCTTCGACGATCCCAATCGATTCACGCGCGAGGTTTTCGCCGAGGAGCGCGCAGTGGCGGATGCGGCGATCCCCGCAATGAAAGTCGATAATCCATCGCAGCGCTATTTGCTGGACATCGCCAGGAGCGCGCGCAGTTCGTCGGCGCTGGTTCGCGAGGCCTGGGCGAAATATCGTTCGCCGGTGGACTATGGAATCGTTAGTCTGGACTTACCGAAGGTTGCGGCGCTCATCCAGGCCGGTATGCCCACTCGTCTCTACTACACGTCTTATCGCAACAACGCATTCGATACGCACGTCTTCCAAGCAGATCTGCACCAGCGGCTGCTGACTTACGCATCGGACGCCGTGACCGCGTTCCTAACCGATCTCGAACGAATCGGCCGCGCCGACGATGTGGTGGTGATGGTGTTCTCCGAATTCGGCCGCAGGGTGCCGGAGAACGTGAACCTCGGCACCGACCATGGCACAGCCAATCTGATGTTCGTCGCGGGCAAACAGGTGAAGGGCGGCCATTACGGCGAGGTCCCGAGCCTCACGCATCTGGACGCCGGCGACAATCTGATCTTCACCACTGATTTCCGGCGCGTCTATGCGACGATGATTGCGGGCTGGCTCGGCTATCGCGGCACGCGCGATCTTCTGCACGGCGATTTCGAACCTCTGGACATGTTCCAGCGCAAAGCCTGACGGCGTCCGGCTTAGAACAGCGACGGGTGCGACGATCCGCCAAGAAGCGAAGGATCGATACGCGCTGCAGTGCGCGTGCCCTCGCCGCCACCCCACGAGAACAGCAGATAAACCAGCGGAAAGCCGCCCGCGCGGAGGGTCAGGCCGGCGGAGTAGCTGTGACGGAGGTGGGTGAAGTCGATGTCGCTACGATTGAGTGCGACTTTGCCTTCATCGATCATCGCGGTGACTCCGAGCGGCCACTTATAGATGGAATGCTCGAAGCTGGCGCGGAATAGCATCAGGTTTGGCGCGCGGAAGCGGTAGTCTTGAAAACTTCCGAGCGCGGTGGCGCCGTTGATGTCCGAGCCCCCCAGCGTGGGCTGGAAGTAGAACGGGACGACGTTGCCAGTAGGTACGATGGATTCCTGGATCAACAGCCGGAGCCCGATACTGCCTTCGAGGTTGCGTGTTTTTCCGGGAGGCGCGGGCGCCACCAGCGGTGGACATTTGTTGGTAGTGTCGGCGACGTCGGCAGTACAGCTATCGGGACCGTTGAAGTCACGTGGCAAATTAGTGCTGGTATTGCGGTAGAGTGCGATCTGGTGTTGGAGATCGGTGGTGAATCGGCGGAATGATGTGTTGCCGGAACCGATGAACTCCTGCAGGCTCACCGTATAGTTGAGGCGGACGTAGTCGTTCGCGAAGGTTGGGCGCAGGCGCAGGCCTTGGCCGAACTGCGCGAAGCCCGCGCCGGCAATATCAAGAGGAATGCCGGGGCCGGATGGGGTCGGAGGCTGTTCGGAAACACCCGCGAGAATCATTGTGCCGGGGCTCGATCGAAAATTGAAAATATCGACGAAACGGCCGTTCGCTTCGCCGAGTAGCGAAGCATTGAATCGCTTCCAGACCGGCCACACGACATTGGCGCCAGTGATCGTCTCGCGTTCGCCAAAACTCGCCAGCGGCGTGTCGGGCGTTGATGGACCGAGTCCGAAAAACTTCACGCTGTTGAGTGACGTCGTCTCGGCATAGGCGCGAATGACGGGCTGCTCCTTGATCGACAGGTTGGATTTCGGCACAGGCTTGGCGGATGTTCCAGTGGAAACGGTTATTTTCGGCCGCTCGACGTAGACCAGTGTCAGGTAGCCGCCCGCGCGCCAGGAACCGTTGGGCGTGCCGACCGCATCAACGTCCCAACTGTTGCGCCAGTTTTCCGTGGTCCAATGGCCGACCAGCGACAGACCGAGGCCGACACCATTGCCTGGGGCGAGGCTGCCCACCGCGATGTGCAGTGGATGATCGGTGAATAGAAGCTCGCCGCAACTGGCGATCGAGCCGAAACTGAAGCCGCTCGCACAGCTAGCCGAGAAGCGTTCGCCTTCACCCCGAAAATCCGCTTCCAGCCGATTCTCCTGAGCGCTGGCGGAGACTGCCAGGAGGAGCAACGCGGCGATCGAGATGCGCCTGTTCATGGCTATTTGCCGCCCGCCGTGAACGTTTTTCCGTGAAGCAGTTTCGTGACTTTGGCGATGTATTCCGCTGCTTGTCCTTCCGTCTGGATCGAGCTGCCGTCGATACCGGTGTGCTGATCGGGAGGCAGCTTCATTTCCATCTCGCGAAAATGTTTCACCTGATTCAGGATGAGCGTGTTCTTCGCCAGCGGCCGATTTTTGTTGAACGAGCCCGGCGATGGTTTCGGAATTTTTACCACGTTGGTTGGTGTTGCCATAAAGTTCCTAGCTTTCTTGGAAGACGGGGCAGTCTGAATCCGGACGCATGGTGTCCCCGAGCAGGTCGAGGAAAGTGGGCGCGGCTTTTTCGCGTGCTGAACGAGGATCGGTGGGAAGGTTGAACTGTTTCGTCACGGTGGCGGGGATCGAGGCGTGCTCGAAGACTCGGCCGTTGGCGGGGTCCTCAGTGCCCGGGACGACGGTCCCTTTGGCGATCCACGGCGAAATTAAAATGGCAGGAACACGTACGCCCAGGCGATCGAACGCGAACGGAGCTCCGCCTGTATCGGACGCAGGCGCAACGAAGGGCGCATCGGCGACGCATGCGGGCGGCGGAACATGATCGAAAATCCCGCCGTGCTCATCGTAAACGACCAGCAACGCGGTGCTCTTCCACAAATCCGGATTCTGCCGGATCGCGTTGTAGATCGTCGCGATGAATAACTCGCCGGATTGGACGTCGTGATCGGGGTGCTGGTCCGAGGCCAGCAACTCTGCGCCGCCGTCGCCTTCGTGATCGGTGTAATTCGGCTCGATGAAACTGTACTCTGGAAGATCGCCGTTGGTGCAGTCGGAGAGAAACTGACTGTACGTTCCGAAGAGGGTCGGCTGGTTGGACAGCAAGTTCACCACTTCCATGGTCGAACTGGCCACGTCGTAGTAATAGAGCTTCACCGTGCGCCCGGCCGCTTGCATCCGGTTATAGATGCTTTGGAAAGGAGCCTTCACTACAAACGGATCCATGGTGACGCTGCCGAACGAAGTGCCGTAGTGCGCGAAGGCGCGATTGCAGATGGTAGGCCCCGGGATGGAAGCGAACCAGCCATTGAAGACCGCGAAATTCATCGCAAGCGTAGTCAACACCGGCAGCTTGTCCGGCGTGAAGTAGTACATGATCTTGTGCGAGTGGTTCACGTCTTTCTGCTGGTCGAAATAGCTCTGGACGAAGCCTTGCATAGACGGTGTGGCGGGCGGTCCGTTGGTCCCAAAGAAAAGCTGCTTGTTGACGGCGGGAAAGTGATGATCGGGGTCCGGATCGAGCTGGCTCTGAAACTCCGCCTGCGGCTGAACCTTCACCGGCTCGTTGGTTGTGTCCGGATTGGTCTCCTTTCCGGTAAGGCCGTTGATGCGGGGGTTCTGCGCCTTCAACGCGCCCAGCATGTGATCGAAGGAGCGATTCTCCATCATGAGCACAACGATGTGCTTCAGGCTGTCAAGTCCAGCGGACATTTATCCCCCATCCCGTTACGAACGTGTGACTCTATTCTATATGCCGGCGAGATCGAAATCGTTTCACTATTTGATGAGAAGTGCGATCCGCTGATTTTACTCGTAGGCTAGCGTCGCGCAATGCTCTGCCGGGCACTTAGAATAGAAGCTTATGCTCAAGTCAACTATCTTCCGCGAATACGACATCCGCGGCATTGCTGATTCCGAGCTGCTCAGCGCCGATGTTGAGCAGTTGGGTCATGGGCTCGGTACGTATCTTGGACGCCAGACGGGCGGACGAAAAATCAACGTGGGCCGGGATTGCCGCCTGAGCGGGAATCGTCTGCGAGACGCCTTGGTGCGGGGCCTGCTGGCGACCGGGTGCGACGTTACTGACATCGGTGTGGTGCCAACGCCGGTGCTCTATTTTTCCGCGCAGCACTGGAATGCGGACGGCGCGATCATGATCACCGGCAGTCACAATCCGTCCGAGTACAACGGATTCAAATCCGTCTGCGGATCCGGAACGCTGCATGGCGAGGCGATTCAGGAGGTACGCAAGATCATCGAGCGCCGGGATTTCGAGCAAGGCGCTGGGAAGCTTTCGACGGCGGATGCTGTCACGCCTTATGTCGATGAGGTGGCCGGGCAGTTTCATTTCACTCGACGTGTGAAGGTGGTGGCGGACGCAGGCAACGGCACCGCGGGTCCGGTGATGCATCGCATTTTCGAGAAGCTGAACCTCGACGCTACGGAGCTCTTCTTTGAAATGGACGGGCACTTCCCCAACCACCACCCCGATCCTACGGTTCCGGCGAATCTGGCGGCGCTAATCGAGAAAGTCCGCGCCACCGGGGCCGAGTTGGGCATTGCCTTCGACGGAGATTCGGATCGGATCGGCGCGGTGGACGAACACGGCAATGTCGTGTACGGAGACATGCTGCTGTTGATCTATGCTCGCGAGATTCTCCAACGTAAGCCCGGCGCCACGTTTATCGGCGAAGTGAAGTGCTCGCAGCTGATGTACGACTTCATCAACCAGTGGGGCGGCAACGCCATTATGTACAAGACGGGGCACTCGTTGATCAAGGCCAAGATGAAAGAAGAGCATGCAGAGCTGGCTGGTGAAATGTCCGGGCACATGTTCTTCGCCGACCGATACCGCGGCTACGACGACGCGCTCTACTCGGCCTGCCGGTTGATCGAGATCGTCGCCAGATCCGGTCAGCCGCTATCGGTGCAGTTCGCGGCGATTCCAAAGACGGTGTCCACCCCCGAGATTCGTGTCGATTGTCCGGATGAGCTGAAGTTCGATCTGGTGCGTCGCGTGGCGGATCATTTCAAGCGGGCGCGAAAGACGGTGGACATCGACGGTGTGCGCGTGATCTTCGAGGACGGTTGGGGGCTGCTGCGCGCATCGAACACGCAGCCTGTGCTGGTAATGCGCTTCGAGGCAGCCAATCCGGAGTTGCTGCAGCAATACCAATCGGAAGTGGAGAACGTGCTCGAGGGCGCTAAGCGCGAGGTGAGCGCGGTCTAATTTCGCTAACGCTCGGCGCTTGGCCGGCTATTGCACCGTAATCGTGACCGGTACGCTGGACTGGCCGGCTTCGGTGATCACCAGCGGAACGCCGCTGCCCGGCGTAATGCCGCTGGGGACGGTGGCGTTGATCTGGTACAGCCCGACGTAGCCCGGAGCGAGGCCGGCGAACGTCACCGGCGCATTCATGCCGCCCATCGTCACCGTTACCGTGTTAGTGGTGTATGAAAGTGGCGAGAGGGGCGCCGCGGTTCCTGCCGTTGCTGCCGGATTCACCGGCCCCAGTCCCGCGCAGTAAATGGTGGCGACATCGCCGGCGCTCAGTGGATGATTCGTGTCCACGATAAAAGTAGTTTGGTCCGGATGCGTGCCCACTACGATGCCCGCTCCCGTACCGCTGTAATCCTGCGTGAATACCGCGGGCTCAGCCGGCGCGATCACGACGGGTTCCGGCACCGAGATGGCAGGACCGTTCATCACAATCATCTGCTGCGTGCTGTTGGGTGGCACGCCGAAGGGGATGATCGCGTTCACTTGCCCGCTCGCGGCGAATTGGAGCGGCAACTGCTGTCCGCCCAGGAAAACCTGCGTCGCTCCCAACTGCATGGCGTAAGGCACTCCGCTCGATTGCGACTGTCCGGCGCTCAAGTTGGCCCCGAAAATGGAGACGAAACTTCCGGGTGCGAGCGGCTGGTGTGCGGTCAAGCTGGCGGCACTCACAGCGCCGCCGGCGCTAATCACCGGAGTCGTGGGGTTCGATTGCAGCGTTCCTCCAATGGACGCGGTCCCTTGCAGTGCGGGCGCGCCTTCCTGAGCCTGAACAGTAATGGTCACCTGCGCGGCGGAACTGCGCGGCTGCCAGGTAGCTGTCCAACGTCCGTCTTGCAGGGATAGCAGCGCGAGAGCTGGATCGCCGCTGGAGAAGGAGGCCACCACGCTGCCGGATTTGAGGTACGTCCCGCAGTCGTCCACCACGGTGGCTTCGATGGGTGTCGGCCAAGCCGCTACGGTCGCGAAGCTCGAGCCGAGCTGCGTGAAGACTGGGATTAGCTTGGTGGGCGTGCATCCTGTGGCGTGCGGCGATTCGGAGTCAGGAGCTAAGCCCTGAGCATGCGCGCTTGACGTCAAAATCAGGACGATTGCGATATGTTTTATGGAGCCGTCGGTGAAATACAGAGCAACATCGCCCAAATACACGCCCGCCGCCAGCCCGGAGATGCTGGGTTGAATCTGAAGCTGCAGCGGTGTGGAGGCGGTGATCATCCCTGAAGCCGGTTGTACGGTCACCGTCGCGGTGGCGGATTGAAACGATGGCGATGCGGCGAAGGTCAGCGGGGCCGATGATGGGTTGGTCACCGAGACACTTTGCGCAGCCGGGTTCGCGCCGCCGGCTTGCGCCAGGAAAATCAGCCCGGTGGGTTGCACGAAAGCCCCTAGATCCGTTCCGGCCGCCGCAACGTTCAGCACCACCGACGCGATCTGCGGAGAGTTCTGGACGCCTGGCGACGAGATTTGGATCTGTCCGTAATAATTGCCGGCCGCGAGTCCGGTTGGATTCGCAGTGATGGTGAGCACCTGCGAGGATGCGCCATTGGCCGATCCAGACGGCGGAGAAACCGAAAGCCACGATCCGCCGGAAACGGTGGACGCGGATGCTGTGAAAGCAACGCTGCCAGAGCCGCCGTTGAACACCAGCAGCGACTGAGTGGGCGGCGTGGCTCCCGAGCTCGCGACAGCTTGAAAACGGAAACCGCTTTGCGACAGCAAGATTTGCTGCTGTCCGCCGCTTACGGTGGCGACTACAGCGACGCCATAAGTTTTTCCGCCGAGCGCGATGGTCACGCCCCCCGAATACGTTCCGGCCGCGACAAGCTGGGTCGGGTCCACGTTGACCTGGAGCGGGGTGGAGCCGAGCGCCGCCGAGCCGGAGCTGGGGGAAACGGACAGCCACGATCCGCCAGTAGTGCTGGCTGAGAAAGTCTGGGCCTGGGTGGCGTGGTTGGTGATCGCGATCAACTGCGACTGGGGCGAAGTGGAACCAAGCGTAAATGAGAACGTCACACCGCCTGGATCGACTGACACGCCCGAGCCCGTGAATCCATCCACCTCGATGCTCAGCGGGATCGGGAGCGTCTCATTAAAAGTGAAACCCATGTAACTCGCGCTAATCGCAAGGGAGATAGCGAATGAGAACGTTCCAGGTTGGGATGGTGTTCCACTGACCACGCTCCCAGATAGTGCGAGACCCGGCGGAAGAGATCCCGATGCACTGAACGTAATGGAAAGGCTGACGCCGGCGTTGCTTTCAATGGTTTGCAGTTCTTGGAGGAACCCTCCGAAAAGGACTGCTGAGAGATCCACGGAATAGGGGACACCGACGGTGGCATTCGGGATCGTGCCGAAAGGCGAACCCTGGCCGAGCAGGCTTCCGCAACTCGTCAACAACAACAGAAAAGGAATGAGCGCGCGCTTCGACATGAGACTCCCCGACTTTACACGCGTGAAATCGCGATCGCAAGGATCAAAGAAAGTGCGCGGTACTAGAATTTAGTCGCCGGCGGCGCTCAAGGCAAACTCTTGCGAGGGGCCGGAGGTCGGTGGCGGTGGCGCCGGCGGCTGGAATCGGACTGAGACCAGTTTCGAAACGCCGGGCTCCTGCATGGTGACGCCATAAAGTGCCTGTGCGGCTTCCATGGTGCGTTTAGCATGCGTGATGACGATGAATTGCGTCTTCTCCGACATTTCTTTGAGGAGCCGCGTGAGGCGCTCGATGTTCGGTTCGTCGAGCGGTGCGTCCACTTCGTCGAGGATACAGAACGGACTGGGCGTGTAGTGGAAGATGGCCATCAGCAGTGCCATGGCAGTGAGCGATTTCTCGCCGCCCGAGAGCAGCAGCACGTTCTGAAGGCGTTTGCCGGGCGGGGAAGCGACGATGTCGATGCCGGATTCGGCGATGTTCGACTCGTCGGTGAGCCGCATCTCGCCGGTGCCGCCGCCGAAGAGAGTGCGAAACAGGATGCGGAAGTGTCCGTTAACTGCTTCGAAGGCATCGCTGAAGCGTTTGCGCGACTCGATATCGATATCGTGAATCGCCTTTTCGGTGTCGCGAATGGAATCGAGCAGATCCTGGCGCTGTGCGTTCAGGAATTCGTAACGCTGCTGCGCTTCCTGAAATTCCTCGAGTGCCTGCGGATTCACCGGGCCGAGCGCTTCGATGCGCGCCTTGATCTCCTGATATTTCCGTTCCGCTTCAGCAAGTGCAGCCTCGTCCAGAACTTCCTCTTCGCCGCTGGCGAGCTCTTCGAGCGGCGCGTTCAACTCCTTACGGCTGGTTTCATCGAGGTATTTCAGTTCGGCCTGTTTCTTCACCAGCTCAAGCTCGATCTGCCCGCGCTTTTCCTGCGAAGCCTGGGTATCGATGCGCAATTGCTTTAAGGCTTCTTCGACTGAAGCGAGATTGGCGCGCAGATTAGTTTCCTGCTCGGCCAGCGTTGCCACGGCTTGTTCGGCCACGCTGAGTTCTTCGGCCAGCAATGTGGCGCGGCGGTCGAGATCCAGATTGTCGGCCAACAGCCGGGCCCGGGCCACTCCCAGGCGCTGCATCTCTTCACCAATTTCGCGCCGCCGGGTTTCGATCTCTTGTGCCTGCGATTCCAAGCGTGCCTGCGCGGCGCGCTCGGAGCGGCGGCGTTCTTCGAGACTGGCGAGATCGGCTCGTAACTCGCCGTGCTCTTCCATCAAATGGTGCGAGGAGGACTGCAACTCCTCGAAATCGGCGCGCGACTGTTCGAGCACTTGCTCTTCGATGGAACGCGCGGTCTCTTTTTCATCGACCAGGCGCTGATCGCGTTCCTGCTGGGTGCGGGCGCGGTCGCCTTCCTGCCGCAGGCGTTCGAGCTCGAGCCGGGCCACCGACAATTTCGACGAAGCGCGCGCGAACTCTTCGGCCAGCTTACGATGCTCGTGATCGAGTGCCAGCGCCTCCTTCTCCTGCTTCTGCTGGAGGGCGCGCAGGGCTTCCAGATCCTCGGTGAGCCCCGAGATTTCGCGATCCAATTGAGCCAGACGCGCGGCTGTCTCGTCAACAGCCTGCGATCTGATTTGCACTTCACCGGTCAATTCGCGCAGTTCGCGCTTGAGTGCCAGCGGACCGCTTCCGGTCTTTTTGCCGCCGCTTACAGCTTGCCCGTGATAGCTGACGCCATCCGGCATCAGAAAGAAAAGATCGGGATGCTGGACCGAAAGCTGCTGCGCCGTGGCGCGATCGCTCGTCAGGAAACAGCGCGAGAGGCGGGGCAGCAAGTCCGGCGGCGTGGCGGCGAAGCCGTTGGTAAAGCGGAGATGATCCGCCAGACGCCCGATCACTCCTTCGGCTGCGTTCAGTTCGACCGCGCCCGCCTGAAGCTGGCCTGGTTCGGGATGCACCAGGAACGTTGCGCGACCGTCCATGTCGGTCCGCATGATGTCAATGCCGCGCTCGGCTTCGCTCCAGCCCTCGACCACGACGTATTCGAGCTCTTCATGCAGAAAATCTTCAGCCGCTTTTTCGTACGCGGGTTCTACATCGATGAAGTCCGCGAGCACGCCGGCGGTACGGAACCCTTCGGCCTGTCCCTGCTCGATGGCGGTGAACAATCGCTTGACGCTTTCGGTGGTGTAGGCGCGATGCGAGAGGATTTCTTCGAGCGAATCCTTACGCGCCTTAAGACGGGACGCTTCAGTCTTGAGCTGATCGAGCGCCTGCCGCGCTTCCGCCGCGCTCGACTTGCGCTGCGTCAGATCGTCTTCGACGCGCCGCTTGCGGTCGGCGATGGAATCGAGCTCCAATTGCCGCGCGGCCATTTTTTCGGAAAGTTCGTTTTTCAGCGAATGCAACCGGTCGAGATCGGCGACCGCAGCCTCTTCGTCGAGACGGCAGCGCGCCGAGTCGCGGTCCACGGCGGACAGATACTCGCTGATCTGCACCAGTTGGTTTTTGAGCGCCGAGGCTTCTCCCAGGAGCCGCAGGACATTCTGGCGTCCGGTTTCCAAGGTGCGCGACCGCTCCTGCAACGCCTGCTGAAGCTGTTCGCGCTCGCTCGACTTCGCGGCCAAGCGTTCGCGCGCGGACTCGGTCTGCTTTTCCAATTCGGCCACGGTCGCCAGATGCGCCTCGAGACTCTCCCGCACCTGCGCCTGCCGCTTCTCGAGTTCCTGGGTCTCCGTCTCGCCCACAGTGAAGCGCTGCTCGATGGCGGCAATTTCTTTTGCCTGGGACTCCAGCTTGCCGCGTGTGCGTTCCTGATCGAGCCGCACGTCCGCTAATTTCTTCCGCGCCGCGGTAAGCTCGGCGTCGTTGCGATAGCAGGTCTCCTGCAGTGCGGCGTGCTCGCTCTCGCGCTCGGCCACCTGGTTCGAAAAGTTCTGGAATTCTGTGTTCGCAAGATTCAGATCCAGCGCGGTTTTTGCGGCCTCGCGCTCCAGCATCCGGAAGCGGCCCGTCAAGGATCGCTTGAGCTGCGCCACCAATTCGCTCTTCAGCTCTTCATAGCGCTTAGCTTTGGATGCCTGTCGCTTAAGAGAGTTCACCTGGCGGCCGACTTCTTCGAGAATGTCGAACACGCGCGAGAGATTCTGTTTTGCGCCTTCGAGTTTGGCTTCCGCCAACCGCTTTTTCGTCTTGAACTTGCCGATGCCCGCCGCTTCTTCGATGATGGCGCGCCGATCCTGCGGCTTGTTGCTGAGAATCTGCCCAATGCGCCCCTGCTCGATGATGGCGTAGCTCTCCGGCCCGAGCCCGGTGCCGATGAATAGATCCTGAATGTCTCGCAGCCGCGCCGACTTGCCGTCAATCAGGTATTCGCTCTCGCCCGAACGGAACAATCGACGCGTGATGGTGACTTCGCTGGGGCGGTGCTCGGCGTGACCGTTACCGTTGGCGCCATTACCATTTGCGTGACCGTTCTGCTCGTGGATGTGATGGCCCGGATGGTCGGAGGAAGGATCGACCAAAGTCATCGTGACCGAGGCGAGGCCAAGTGGTTTTCGATCTCGAGTGCCGGCGAAGATTACATCTTCCATCCGAGCGCCGCGCAACGACTTGGCCGACTGCTCACCCAGCACCCAGCTAATCGCGTCGCTCAGGTTGGATTTTCCACAGCCGTTGGGACCGACGACGGCAGCAATTCCCGAACCATGAAACTTCATCTCGGTTCGATCGAAAAAGGACTTAAATCCTTGAATCTCTACGCGCTTCAGTTTCAGCAAAACTTCCGCCCCTCCTATTATCACATTCGGGGGATGGGTCTATAGTAAACCGGGCGGGGGACAAAGTAAAGCGGGTATACATCTATATGTGGAAGGTCATTGCAGATAAGTACTATATATCGTGTTGTGGCTTCCGCTGAAGGATGTCCTCAACGTAAACGCGAAGAACCTCGGCGACGCTCCAGGCTTGCGCGATGCAGCCGCGGGGCGAGTGTGGTGGGTCGCCATCGAAGACTTCTGAAATCTGGCCGAGCCCGCCCTGGGATAAATGTTCGCGCAAGTGTTCGAGGAATCGATTCGCACGGGCGCGTACCTGCGCGTCGTTTCCGTGGACGCGAGTATAGGCGGTCAAAAACGGACCCAACAGCCAGGGCCAGACGGTGCCCTGATGGTAAGCTGCATCACGCGCAACCGGATCGCCAGTGCAGCGGCCCTTGTAGTTGGGATCGCGCGCCGAAAGCGTGCGTAAACCATATGGCGTTAGCAGCTCCCACTCCACGAAGTCCACCACGCGGCGGGCTTTGTCGCCATCGAGAAGGGGATGCGGAAGACTCGCGGCGAGAATCTGATTCGGCCGGAGGGCAGGATCTCCGCCCGCCGGGGAAACCACGTCGTATAAGCAGCCAGCCTGGTCGTTCCAGAATTTCTGCTCGAAACTCGCGCGCGCGCGATCTGCCAGGGAGCGGTAGTGCGCGGCTGGATCCGGCTGATCGAAAGCGAGCGAGAGATGTTCCATCACGAGGAGCGCGTTGTACCAGAGCGCCTGGATTTCCACCGGTTTGCCGATACGCGGGGTCACGACCCAGTCGCCGATCTTGGCGTCCATCCAGGTGAGCTGGACGCCGGGCACGCCTGCGTGCAGTAAGCCGTCGTCATCCAAGTGGATTCCGTAGCGCGTGCCGCGCTCGTGCCAGGCGATGCTATCAGCCAGAGGCGCATACATCTCTCGCCGCACGAAATCGTAGTCGCCGCTGTAGCGCAGCAGCTCCCAAATGGCGTGGAACATCCAGAGCGTTGCGTCGACGGTGTTGTATTCCGGTGTTTCGCCCGCGTCGGGGAAGCGGTTTGGGATCATTCCCTGGTCCATGCTGCGCGCAAAGGCCCGCAGAATGTTGCGTGCCACTTCGAAGCGTCCGGTGACCAGCGTAAGGCCTGGCAGGGCGATCATTGTGTCCCGGCCCCAATCGGTGAACCAGTGATAGCCGGCGATGACGGTATTCTGATTGCCGCGCGCGACGAGGAACTGATCCGCCGCGGCGGCCAGAACTTTGACGAAGACGTCGTCAGAGGGAGCCTGGGCCATTATCTTCTCGCGCCGCTCGATTTCCCGTGCTTCGAGCGTCGTTGCTTCTGCAGCCGCGCGCTTTTCGGTGGAGGCGATGCAGACCGCCACCCGGGATTGCGCCAGGTTGAAACGCAGTGTCATTGGCGAGTACAGGTCTTCGCTATGATCGAGCCCGCGCTCGCGTTCGCGCTCGTACTCGAAGTTGTAATACCAGCAGCCCGCCGTGTCGACGCTGGCGCCGTTGTGGGCGAAGTGCAAGCTGGGAAGCCCCTCGTACGGGGCGATGGATGCGAGCCCCTCGGCGATCGTCACGTCCGGACGAAGGTAGGGATTGGCGTGCGCCGCGCCGTGATAATCGCGAAACGCGATCAGCGTTCGCACTTCCAGCTCAGCCGGCCGGCCGGCCAAATCGCCGAACAGCTCATACTGCACGACCACTGTATTCTCGCCCTGCACCAGGAACACGGACTTTTCGATGAGGACGTCGTCCACTCGAAAACTGAACACGGGAAACGGATCCAGGCGGAACGAATCGAGCAGGCGGTATCCTTCCGGATGCACGGCGCCGGGATATTGATTGGTGCTCAGTTCCACGCGCTTTCCGTTCAGCCAAAGCGCTTCTTCGAGCTTCGAGAGCAGGACGAATCGTGCGACGGGAGGCTTGACGGCCGCGACGAGCAGCCCATGATAGCGTCGGGTGTTCATGCCCGCGATAGTGGACGAGGCGAATCCGCCGATGCCGTTGGTCTCGATCCATTCGCGCGAGGAGGCCTGCGCTAGGTCCGTACAGATCAGTTGGTCGAACTCAATTGGGAGATTCACGAGCGGTAAGGCTTATGGTACCTGCCTAGCCCACATGCTGGATACCCCCTGTGTGCCGTGTTTTCATTCGAGTGGACCGCTTTGGAATTCGCCGCAAACAACGACAATACATTGACATTGATTTTTATTTAGTACATATTTCCATTACTATGTCGCCTGATCCGAAGCCACTGTCGTTTGACGACATCGTGGGTGAAGAGTTCAAGCTGCTCCGGCCGCAGGGTGAAGGATCCGCCGATGCCCCGCTCAGCGCATTGTGCATTTCCGGAGGCGGAATTCGAAGCGCGACGTTCGCCCTGGGCGCACTCCAGGGCCTGGCCGATTGCGGGGTTCTCACCGAGTTCGATTACCTGTCTACGGTGTCGGGCGGCGGATACATCGGGGCCTGGCTCACGAGTTGGAAACAGCGCGCTGGCGGCCTCGAAAAAGTCGTGCCCAGATTGCGTCCGGGAGCGCCGCAGCCGAAGCCGGACGAGCTCGATCCGGTGGGTTACCTGCGCGAGTACAACAACTACCTTTCTCCAAAACTTGGGCTGCTTTCCGCCGACACCTGGACCCTGGCGGCTACGGTGATGACGAACATGGCTTTGAACTGGCTGGTGCTGATTCCGCTTCTGCTATTTACGCTGATGCTTCCGCGCGTGGTTTTATCATTCGGGATCCTCCAGTCCGTGCACCCCAACAGTGTTCCCGACGTATTTTCGCTTCCTTTGCGCCTGGTCAGCGGCTTGTTCTTCGCATTGGCGATTTTCAACACCATGCGATATCTGCCGGGCATGGGCCGGACCAATCACACCGAAATGGATTTTCTGAAGTACTGTCTCGGCCCCCTGCTGGTGGCGGTTTTGGCCTTCCTGACCTACGACGCCTGGTTCGATCCGTCGATGCGCAACCAGGAAAGCCCTAAGTACTGGCAGATGCTGCTGTGGATTACGGGTTCCTGTGCTGTCGGCTGGCTGGCGTATCTGATCTGCTGCGTGCGAGGTCTCGTGCCGAGACTCCGTTTGCTATGGGGACCGATCACGGTTGCAATTGTGCTGACGGGCGTGGGTACCGCGTCGGGAACCTGGCTGCTGGTGAATAGAATCTACCTGGCTACGAACTGGGCGCAATACATCTCCGTGGGGCCTCCGTTGTTGCTGCTCTCGTTCATGGTGGCGGCGGGAGTGTTCGTCGGGGTGACCAGTCGGGCGCTGGCTGACGAGGATCGCGAATGGCTGGCGCGCGGCTCCGCCTGGATGCTCCTGTTCGTGGTGTGCTGGACGTGCCTCTGCGCCCTCGTTCTGATCGCTCCCACCTGGGCGTTCTCGTTGAGCCTTTGGTTGCAATCGAGCTTGGCTGCGGCGGGGGGCTTGGCGGGCTGGTTTTGTTCAGCGGCTGGATTTCGATCGCGATCTTCGCCGAGTACAGATGCCGCGAAACCGCAACCCTCGTCCAAGATTGTTTGGCTCGATGTGGCCGCGAAACTTGCGGCGCCGATATTCGTCGTCGTGCTTCTAGTCGGCCTTACGATTCTTAGCAACTGGATCCTGGGAATCCTCGGATTCGTGGAAGAAGACTGGTTCAACCACGAAGCCTTCGTTCAGTTCACACCCCTCGCGGTTGCCGCGGGCGGAGCGGCTGGGTTTCTGATCATCGGCTGGGTAGCGGCGCGATTCATCAACATCAACAAGTTCTCGCTGCACGCGATGTATCGCAACCGGCTGATTCGCGCTTTTCTGGGTGCTTCGAACGATCGCTCGAAGGTGAACAAGTTCATCGGTTTCACCGAATCCGACAATCTGAAAATGAGTAAGCTCGATCCCACGCTCAAGCCGTTCCACGTCGTGAACATCACGCTGAACCTGGTGGCAGGCAAGCGCCTGGCTTGGCAGCAGAGAAAAGCGGAATCGTTCACCGTGAGCCCGCTCCATTCCGGCAGTTTCCGCCTGGGATATCATCCCTCCAGCGAGTACGGCGGACCGGAAGGAATTTCGCTGGGCACTGCGATCACTATCTCGGGCGCGGCCGCGAGCCCCAACATGGGTTATCATTCCGCCGGCGTCGTGGGCTTCATCATGACTCTATTTAACGCGCGGCTGGGCGCATGGCTCGGAAATCCAGGCCCGGCGGGTAAGCAGACGTGGCCGCTGGACGGGCCCAGTTCAGCAGTGGCATCTTTGGTGCGGGAAGCATTCGGACTCACCGACGACTCGAGCGCGTACGTGTATTTGTCGGATGGCGGGCATTTCGAAAATCTCGGACTTTACGAGATGATCATGCGAAAATGCAAACGCATTGTGATCCTCGATTCAGGATGCGATCCGGGCTTCATCTATGAAGACCTCGGCAATGCTTTGCGAAAGATTCGAATCGACATGGGAATTGCCATCGATTTCAGGGATTGCTTTATTAAACCGGATCCCAAGTCGCGCAAGCGCTGCGCGTTCGCAACCATTAGATACTCAGAGGCTGACGTTGCGGAGAGTGACGGTGTCCTGCTTTACATCAAGCCTATGGTGACCGGCAACGAACCGCCGGATGTCGCTACCTACCATGCCTCGCATTGCGATTTTCCGCATCAGAGCACCGGGAACCAATGGTATGACGAGTCGCAGACAGAGAGCTATCGCATGTTGGGGTTGCACACCATTCAGGATCTATGCGCGGGCTGGGCCGAGAAAGATCGCTCGGCCGGACTGAATGGTATGTTCCAGCACGTGCACGACTCTTATCTCGGGCAGCTTGCGCTTCGGGCGGCTGGCGACTAACCAGCCGGGTGCCGAACTACTTGGTGAAAATGTTCTTCGGACACATGGCGTGTACGCCGACTTTACCGTCCACCAATTGCGTAATATCGACATCCACCGCGACGCTGGTGAGCTGATAGGCGTCTTCTCGGGTCAAATGCTTCTCATTGACGAGAAAATCGATCATATTGCGGACGGCCATCTCGGTGGCGGTCTTTAAGTCCTCGTCGAATCCCATCGCAATATAGCTAGTGGGCGTCTCGGCTCGTGGCCACAGCAGCCGCGGACCTTTGTGGACCACGAATTTAAACGTTCCCGTCAGCCACGTCTCGAGCGCCGTGATGTCCACCTCCCCGTTGCCTTGCCCAGCGTGGCCGTCGCCCGCTTCAAACATCGCGCCTTTGGCATGTACTGGAATGAAGAGCGTTGTGCCGGCCACCAGTTCGCGATTGTCCATATTGCCGGCGTGCATCCACGGCGGCCCGCTGTTAATCCGGGCGCCATTGGGGGGCGCAACTCCCATGCTCCCGAAAAACGGATGCAGGGGAATTTCAATTCCAGGATCGAACTTCGCGACCTTGCGCGTGAGATCCAGCGGGATCACCTTGGTATGCGCATAGGGAAAATCGTTCGGCAGAAAACCGCGGCCGGGGCCAAAGCTGTTGCAGGCGAACGGCACGTCGATGTCGATCTTCTGGATCTGAACTTCGAGCACATCGCCAGGCTCGGCCTCCTCGATCGCCACCGGCCCGGTAAGAATGTGGCCGCCGGGGCCGCGATCGGTGACCTGCGCGTGGATGTCCTTGTCATATTGCGGTACCGGCGCGCCGGCTTCGGCCATCCGGTCGATCGCGCACGTTGAAACGGTTTGCATTTTTACGGTGTCGCCGGATTTTACAGTGATGGCGGGTTTGGCTCGCGAGGAATAATATCCCCACACTACGGTGGATGGGGTTGCGGGCACTGTGAATTCGCCGGCGCGAAGCGTGGGGCCGGACAGCAAGAGGAGAGAACAACAGAGTGGCAGGTCAATTCGCATCTACATAGCGTAACCCAGAAGTATGTTTTAGCTTAATGCGAAGAGCCGCCTTACCTCCTGCCCACGATACGTGAAGATCTTGTCCAGATCGCTCGCCACCAGCAAACGATTCGCCCAGTCTCCCAGCAATCCGAACGGAAGCGAGTATCGGACAACATCTTCAATTCGCGTACCGTTCTCCAGTTCCGAAAATCTATGAGTGTGGTGCCAGCTCTGGTACGGTCCTTGGAGCTGCACGTCGACGAACTCGAACGGCGGATTCCAAACCGCGATCTCGCTTCGCCAGGTAACCGGAAAGCCTCGCACGCGAAGCTTGTAGGCGATCGTGGCGCCGGCTCGCATTTCGATCGGCAGCGGGGTCAGAATCCGGAAATTCAGCCAAGGCGGCGTGAGGCGCACCAGGTTTTCGGCTCGGCTAAAGAAGTCGAACACTTCTGCGATCGGCTTTCGCACGATCGTTTCCCGCTGCAATGAGTACTCAGCCATGGATGTCGCAATCTCATGTTACGCTCATTCGATGACGAAACTCGCTGCAGTCTTTTTCGCCTCTGCATTGGTTGCCTCGGCCGCGGATGTGACCATCGGTACCGCGACCGCCCATCCTGGCCAACGCGCCACCGGCGTTATTCGCGTGCCGGCCGGCGTCGATGCCGCCACCGAGATTCCCATCATCGTCGTCAACGGAGCGAAGCCCGGTCCGAAGCTGGCGTTGGTCGCCGGATCGCACGGCACCGAGTACGCGTCCATCATCGCGGTGGAAAAACTCGCCCAAACGGTCCGCCCCGCCGAGCTTACCGGAACCCTGATGGTCGTGCCGCTGATCAATCTGGCATCCTTCGCTCAGAAAGTGCCGCACATCAATCCCATCGATGGGAAGAATATGAACCGCTTCTATCCGGGCAACGCGAGTGGGACGCAGACCGAGCGCGTCCTGTGGGCCATCGGCAAAGAAGTGGTTGCGAATTGCGACTACTTGGTCGATCTGCACGGCGGCGACTTGGACGAGAATCTGCGCCGCTACTCCTATTGGCCGGTGACGGGCAAAGAGAAACTCGACGCAACGACGCGCGCGATGGCGATGGCCTTCGGCCTGGATCACATCATTATTCAGAAGAACCTGGGTACGGCCGCGCCTGGCGCCACCAGCCTTTCGCGATACGCGATCGATCAAGGTAAACCCACTGTGATCGCCGAAGCGGGGCACGCGGGGACCGTGAATGCCGAAGACGTGGACTCGCTCGTGCAGGGATCGGAGAACGTGATGCGTCATCTGAAGATGCTGCCGGGCGAGGTGAAGCCGGTGGAGCATCCCGTGTGGATCGGACAGATCACCACGGTGCATAGCGAGCACGAGGGAATTTTCTATCCGCTTACGGTTCCGGAAGCGTACGTTGCGCAAGGGATGCGGATTGGATACGTGACGGATTATTTCGGTAACAAAATTGAAGACGTCGCGGCGCCGGCCGCGGGAGTGATCGTTTACATTTGTTCGGTGCCCTCGATGAGTAAGGGTGGCACCGTGGCGTACGTTGGCGAGATTGCGGCGGCACCGTAAAGTACCCGCTTGACAAGTATGGCGACGAGCGCTATAGTTAATGCAGATATAGCTATCGCCGCCATGAATCCGGAAAAAGACACCGAATCCCTTGCGCTGACCCCGGCCATGTTTCAGGTTCTTCTTGCCTTAGGCGACGAAGAGAAACACGGCTACGCCATTTTGAAAGATGTCGAGGAACAGACCAACGGCGACGTGAGGCTGAGCACTGGTACGCTTTACGCCATCATTAAGCGCCTGGTGATCGAAGGCGCGATCAAGGAATGCCGCAACCGTCCACCCGCCGATGAAGACGACCAGCGCCGCCGTTATTACCGCCTCACACCGGCAGGCCGGGATCTTGCTGTCGCCGAAGCAGAACGCATGGAGCGGTTGGTTGCCACCGCGCGCGAAAAGCATTTGCTGCGGCGCCTGCGAACGGCTTAGTTCCGGAGGCCTTCATGCAAGAGTCGAAAGCTCCCTGGTCCGACCGCGTGTACAGCTCGCTCTTGCGATTGTTCCCCTTCGACTTTCGCCAGGATTACGAGTCCGAGATGGAGGAAGTTTTCCGCGAGCAACGCCTGCAAGCTGCAAGCACGAAAACGGGGCTGTTGCGCTTGTGGTGGGAGACGATTTCCGGGGTCTTCCGCACAGCGCCAGCCGAACACCTCTCGATTCTTGGTCAGGACACGCGTTATGCTTTGCGGACGCTCCGGAAAAATCCGGGCTACGCGATGGTGGCCGTTTTCACCCTCGCGCTCGGTATTGGGGCCAGCAGCGCGATTGTTAGCGTTGTCGCGGCCGTTCTGCTGCGTCCGCTCCCGTATCAAGATGACGCACAGCTCGTCGTGCTGCATCAGTCGGCGTCCAAGGCCACTCAGAATGAAGTGCTTTTCTCTGTTCCTGAGATTCAGGACTATCGCGCTCAGACGAGCGCCTTTAGCAGCCTGGTTGAATATCACTCCATGCGCTTCACGCTGTATTCGCGCGATGAGGCGGCGCGGGTGCGAGCGGGTGTTGTGTCGCCCGGCTTCTTCGGCATGTTCGGCGTTAAGCCGATTCTGGGCCGCGATCTGAACGAAGGCGACGACCAGCCGGGCGCGCCCGCGGTTCTGCTGCTCAGTTACGAATATTGGAAGCAGCATTGCACGGGCGATCCGAACATCGTCGGCCGGGTCTTCCAAATGAACGATCGCGTCCACACCGTTGTCGGCGTGCTGCCGCCGGTTCCGCAATATCCCGACGAGAACGATGTGTACATGCCGACGTCTGCCTGTCCGTTCCGTGGCATGCCCGCCCTGCAAGCCGACCGTAATGGCCACATGATGAGTTTGTTCGCGCGTTTGAAGGAAGGACGTACGCCTGAGCAAGCCAGCGCTGATCTTCGGGTCGTGGCGGCGCGCCTGGAAGAGCACTATCCGAAATTCTACCCGGCCCAACTCGGGTTCACCGCGGGCGCCGGGCTCCTGCGCAACGAATTGACAACTCATGCGCGCATCACGCTGTGGGTTTTGCTGGCCGCCTCTGCCTGTTTGCTGCTGATCGCCTGTGCCAACGTCGCGAATCTCACGCTGGCAAGAATGTCGGCGCGCGAACGTGAACTCACCGTTCGCACGGCGCTCGGGGCGGGCAAAGGCCGCCTGTTGCGCCAGCTTGCCACCGAGAGTCTGATGATTGGTCTTGCGGCGGCGGTGCTCGGCGTGTTCCTGGCTTCACAGAGCCTGCATTTGCTTGCGGCGTTCACAGCGAGCCTGACCTCGCGGGCGCGGGAGATCCACATGGATTCCACGGTGTTGCTCGTGGCACTCGCGGTTGCCGTCGGAACCAGCATGGTCTTCGGATCGATTTCGGCATTGCATTCGCGCGATGACATTGCCGGTGGGATGAAAGACGGCGCTCCACACTCGACCGCCGGCCGCAGCCGCCACCGGACGCGCAGCCTGCTGGTGGTCTGTCAGATCGCTTTCTCGATGGTATTGTTGATCGGCGCCGGTCTCTTGCTTCGCAGCTTGCTCAAGCTCCAACAAGTGGATCCAGGATTCGTGCCGAATCGCGTTCTGGCCGTAAAGATGGATTTAAACTGGTCGAAATACCCGCGCCCGGAACAGCGGCGCGAGCTGGGCCGTCGTGTGCTTGAGGCAATTCAATCGCTGCCAGGCATTCTGTCGGCCGCACTTTCCTCCAGCTATCCGCTCGATCGAGACAATGTTATCGGCGAAGGAAATGATGAGTTCCGAATCGAGGGACAGCCCCTGCGCGGCGGATTGCCGCGTACCGGCGTTGTGCGGGCCGCAACCGTCGATTATTTCAAGACGCTCGGAATCCGCCTCTTGGAGGGCAGGAGCTTCGATCCCTCCGATAGCGACGAATCCGCGCTTGTTGCCGTCATCAATCAGTCCATGGCTCGGCATTACTGGAGCAACGAGAGCGCGATCGGCCATCGCATTAGCTTCGACAACGGCCAGAAGTGGAACCGGATTGTCGGGGTGGTTGCTGACGTTCATGAGTTCGGTCCGCAAAAACCCGTTGGCGACGAGGCCTACCTTGCTTACGCGCAGTATCCGACCTTGAGCACGCTTCTGATCCGTGCCGACGGTGCCCCCACACTATTGGCGAATCAAGTGCGCCGTGCCATCCGGAATGTAGATGTGCAAACAGCAATCGCAAGCGTGCGGACAATGGAGGAGGCGCGTCAGGATGCCGTTTCTTCGCCGCGCGTGCTGGCGAATTTGCTCGCAATTTTTGCGGCCCTGGCGCTGGTGATCGCCGCGGCGGGTGTCGGCGGCATGCTCGCGCTGGCAGTGAATCAGCGCTGGCACGAAATCGGCATCCGAATCGCACTGGGCGCTCAGCCGAACACTGTGGTCCGCATGATCGTGCGCCAGGGAATGACCCTGGTTGTCTCGGGACTGGCCGTGGGCGTGCTGGCCGCATCTGCGCTCACGCGTTTGATGCGCTCGCTGTTATTTGAAGTAACACCATTCGATCCTGCGACCTTCGCCGCCGTCGCGCTGACGCTGGCCGGAGTGGCGCTTACGGCTTGCTACTTACCTGCGCGCCGCGCTCTGGACGTTGATCCGCTCCAGGCGCTGCGCGGAGAATAGGACAAAAATGAAAACGCTTACAACCATCGCACTCGGTGTCGCTACTGTCGCCGTGCTCCTTGCCCAAAGCTCGGACACGCCGAAGTTCACGGATAACGGCGAGCTGGTCGTTCCCAACGACTATCGGGAATGGATTTATCTGAGCTCCGGCCTCGGGATGACTTACGGACCCATTGCGGACGCGAGCGCAGATCGATCGCCCATGTTCGACAACGTCTTCGTCGCGCCTACGGCCTACCGGGCGTTTGTTTCTAGCGGGAAATGGCCGGAGAAAACCATGTTTGTCCTCGAGGCGCGATCGTCCAATAGCAAAGGATCCATCAACAAAGCCGGACACTATCAGACGGATCGCATGGGATTCGAGATTGAGGTCAAAGACACCGCCCGGTTTCCCGGAAACGGCTGGGCCTTCTTTCAACCCGACGGAAAAACCGCCAAGATGATTCCGCGCACGGCTTCCTGCTACACCTGCCATCCTGCGAACGGCGCCGTGGACAACACATTCGTGCAGTTCTATCCGACCCTGCTGCCGATTGCAAAGGAAAAAGGGACGTTCAAGGCCAGCGCGGACGCCCAGCCTTAAATCCTGCCCTTAGATCCAAACTTTCTCAGCAGGCACGCCGCGCTTGCACATCTCGCACGATCCGGCGTCTTTGTAATACGTCGCGTCGAGCTTTGCCAGATAGTAGAACGGTAGCGGGCTGAAGTCGACAGTCTTTGGAGTCGGTTGATAAATGATTACCGCCAGGCCGACCACTTGCGCCCCGGTCGATTCCACTAGCCGCTTCAGATCCGCGAGATTCCGACCCGATCGCAAGATATCGTCAACCAGCAATACCTTTTCGCCAGGCGATTGCACCAGGTATTGACGGAAACGCATCGGCCCGCTCTCCTCCTTGCGATCCGCCCAATACACTTGATGAGCACGCAGCGCCTCGCCCATGCCGTACGCAACCGGCAATCCCCCGGTATCCGGAGATACGATGGACAGCTCCGGAATCATCGCGCGCAGTTCGGCATTCGCGCGGATTAACCTGCTCAATCCCACGCTGAGAATTTTGGCGTGCTGGTAGTAGCGCATGGCCAACTGAACTTGCATGTACTCGGTGGCGTGGAGTCCATTGGGATATTCGAAATGGCCATCGCGAATGGCGCCGGTGCGACGCAGCAGGCGCACGACTTCTTCTTGGGTCGGGACCAGGTGCATAATGTCTACTTTTATTATCCGCCGGGCTTTGCGGCTCCCACGCTGGCCGTGTCAGTAGGCGCCCCTTCCGGTTAGGACGCGGGGGATGGTTCGCAGAATGATTTTCCAGTCGAGCGCGAGCGACCAGGTATCAATATACTGCATGTCCATTTTCATCCAGGTCTCGAAATCGAGCGCGTCGCGGCCCTTTACCGCCCACAGGCACGTGAGGCCGGGGCGCATGCGAAGGCGGCGGCGCTGCCAGGTCTGATACAGCTCCACTTCTTCCGGCACAGCCGGGCGTGGACCCACCAGCGACATGTCGCCTTTCAGCACATTCCACAACTGCGGCCATTCGTCGATCGAAAATTTGCGCAAGAAACGACCGACTCCCGTGAGGCGAGGGTCGTCGGGAATCTTAAACGCTGTAGATTTTCTATTCAAATGCAGTAACGACGCCTTTAATTCCTCGGCATTGTCACACATCGAGCGAAATTTGTAGAACACGAAGCGCCGTCCGTTCAAGCCGCAGCGCTCCTGGCGGAAAATCGCCGGCCCAGGCGAGGTGAGCCGGATCAGCAGGGCAATTACGATAAGAAACGGGAGCAGGAGAACCAGCGCGGCCGCGGCCAGTACGAAATCGGTAACGCGCTTCACCAGGAGACGGATCTCGTCGTGCGGTGCTGCCGAAAACGTCAGCAGCGGCGTGGGGCCGAGCCGATCGAGATACACCTGGCTGTTCACGTGAGGAAAAAAGTCGACCACCACGCGCGTCCGTACGCCCTCTTCGTCGCAGCGCAGGAAAACTTCTTCCATCGCGCCGAGACGGTTGCTGTCAACTGCGAATATGATCTCGTCGATCACCTGACGGCGCAGCAGCGTGGGTAACTCCGAAAGGGGATGCTGCGGGTAGTCTTTCGATAGCGTGATCTGGCCGGGTTGGTCGTCCAGAAAGCCAATCAGCCGGATGCCGTAATCGGACGACCGCTCGAGCGCTTCGCCCAACCGCCGGGCGTTGTCGCTCGAGCCTACGACCATCACAAAGTGCGCTGTTCCGAACTCGCGCCGGACGGCGCCCACCACGCGCGCGGCGTTTAGGCGGAACAGGCACAGCAAGATCCATGCGTACACCGCGAAGAGCGCGACGAAAGAGCGGCTCAGATCCAGACGAAGCATGAACTCGGCGATGACCACCGCCATCGCTCCCAGCGCGCATTGCTGGAAAGTATCGCGCAGGACCACGCGCGGATGAGCGGAATCGAGCTTCTCGTAGACGTTGAACCAATACCCGATCGCGACCCACGCGACGGCGGAAAGAATCAGCAGCGTCGCTCCAACGCCAAGATCCAGATAAAAACGTTTTTCAAAAGGCAGCTGGATTCGGGTCAGGTATGCGGCGATGAAGGCGAGTGAAACCAGCAAAACATCGGTAAGTCCGAAGATTGCTTTAACTTTTCTGTAATGCCGGCTGAACACTCCGCAATCGAGCATAGCATGCTGCGGCGCGTAGGCAGCGAACCGCCGCGCCAAAACGGAAAAACCTGAATCCCGCAACGGCCCTGCTGAATCGCATTACCATGGACGATACCGATCTGCGTTTCCCCCTTGGAAAATTCAAGTTGCCGGAATCCGTAACCACCGCTGATCGAGCGGAGTTTGTGGAGCAAATCGCGTCTGCCCCCGCGAAATTACGCGCCGCAGTCGCCGGACTGAGCGACCCGCAGCTCGACACGCCATACCGTCCGGGCGGTTGGACAGTCCGGCAGTTAATCCATCATGTGCCCGATAGCCACCTGAACAGTTACACACGTTTTCGACTTGCGCTTACTGAAGATGAACCGACCATCAAGACCTATCGCGAGGATCAGTGGGCGGAGCTGCCAGATGCGCGCACCCTCCCCGTGGACGTTTCATTGCAGCTTCTCGACAATCTGCACACGCGCTGGGTAACGTTGCTGAAGTCGTTGAGCGACGAGCAATGGAAGCGGAAGTTCCGGCATGCCGATTTCGGCAGCGTCAGTTTGGAGCAGAGCGCTGCGCTGTACGCCTGGCACGGACGTCACCACGCCGCGCATGTTACAAATCTGCGCGATCGACGCGGCTGGAAGCGCTAACGCTGGAAGATTGCCGGGGGCAGCGGAGATGTATCGCCGGATAGGATTACCGGGGCCCAAAAAAGAAACGAACTCGTTGCGGGGTTTCGCACGAGCTGAAGCTGCGCGGCCCGAAGCGCTTCATCGCGAGCACGTCCGGCGCTAAGCTCCTTATAGAAACGTTCGATGAGCGCCGCCTGCGGCGCATCGGCGACATTCCACAATGGTGCGACGAAGGTGCGCACGCCCGCGACCGCCGCCGCGCGTCGCATTCCGTAGAGACCTTCGCCCGACGTTGGGACTCCATCGGCCATCTGGCATTGGGAGAGAACCAGCATTTCGGTATTTTGCAAATCGATATTTTCGAGCTCGAGCGCGGTCAGCAAACCGTCCTGCGTGGATTTCGGTGCGCGGCCATAGGCTTCTTCCAGCACGATCGCCGAGAGGCTCATGACGCGCGACGCGGCATCCAAGCCAGTCACCGCGCAGCCGGGACTGTGAGGATTCGCCTTGCAATCCTCGTTGCCGCGCACGATGCCGTGTCCGACGATATGAAGAACCGCTGGGCTGTGCAGTTGCTTGACGCGATCTTCGCTGGCTTCACCTTCCCCGAGAAGCTGCGCGCGGGGAACGATCTGGAGCAGCCGCTGGGCTTCGGTCGCCGCTCCCTCCAGGCGGTCCAGCCGCTCAGCACGAAACGCGCTTGCGATGGTAACGGGTTTAACTGCTGCGGCAGATTTCCCAGACCCGGCTCCGGGACTCAACGCGATTATTGGCGGCGACTCGGCTCCGCCGCGATGCGCCAAGTTCACCAGGTCGCGCCCCGCGGGAACATAGCCGAGTGCGAAGCGCTCGATTAGAAACCGGCCCTGCGCGTCCCGAAGCGCCGCGAACGGAAGCAGCGTGAGCATACCGTCGGGCGCAATGCGAATACGCCGCGTGGCGGCGCCCAGCCACGGTTCGAGCGGCGCTAAGACCGACTTCGACAATTGCCGAAGCGCGTCTTGCGCGGTCTGTTCGGAGGAGTGCGCGGAACTTGTCTCGCGGCGCGACAGAGCCAAACTCCAATCATCGGCGGCTTCAAACAAATCCCGGATCGATTGATCGATGGGCGCAGCGGCACCGAGGTCGATCCAGCGCGGAACCGGCGATGCGTCGACGACGAACGCCCCGTAGCGGCGCCCAGTCCGGGCGGAATCACCCGGCTGATACTCCGTGAATTCGATGAAAATCTCGCCGTGGCCCAGGTGCGATCGAAGCTCATCAAAGCGAACCGGATTCACCGCCGCTCCGAACTGTGGCGAGTCACGAGCGAGCGCTGTCTCTAGCGCGTCGCGCCGGTGCTTAAGTACAGCGATGGCGCCCAAGGCCTCACCGCCAAGCTGTGACGTCCACTTCGTCCGCAGATCCTGCAGCAGACGCTCGTAGCGCCCTTCGAGATCGGTCCCGGTGAGCGAGCAGCCTCCCAACACCGTGGGTTTGAGATCGCGATATCCGAGTGCAATGGTCAGCGACGACTGACACTCCAGCATCGCTTCCCATTGATTGAAGCGCGTGAGTATTGCCGGATCGGAACTGAGGCGCAGACGATCGCGCCAGTCGCGAACTTCGTCGAGCACGCGGCCTTTGCGGCGCGCTACAGCTTCCCAAGCGAGCTCTCGCGCCGCGGGGACTTGACTACCCGAGTGCTGTTGGAACGCGATCAGCGCCGGGATCGGATCGTCGAGATTCGCGAGTTCGGCGATTTTGCTGCTCTCCGATCCGATGTTCAAAATATCGGTGAGGACCGCGTCGTTGATGTTGAAGCTGGCGCGGTAGAGCGGTTCGGCTTCGCGCGGTTTGCCTTGCTGATCGTAAATCGCGGCGAGCTGTCCGAGATAGCGCCCGCGGTCGGGATGATTCGGCCCTTGCGTCTCGGTGACAATGTCGATGGCCTGCTTGAAAAGCCGCTCGGCGTCCGGGAATTCGCGCGCAGCCTGGTGGACGAGGGCGAGATTGTCGAGCACGCTGGCATAGAGCGGATGCTTTTCGCCCAGCCCCTTTTGGACAATCTCGAGCGCCTGCTCAAATGTCTTCCGCGCATCCGCGAGATCGACGCGATCGCGCTGCATTGCGCCTAGAGTCAGAAGCACACTGGCGTAGTCGAAGGGCGGCCGATTGCTTGCCTTCGCGTAGATATCGGCGGACTCCGCGAGCAGCTTCTCACCTTGAGCACGATCCCTCTGGTAAACCAGCCGGCCGTAGTTCGCGAGCGAAGCGGCCACCAGGACGTGGCTGGGGCCAAATACCTTTCTTCGCGCCGCGAGCGCCACGCTATAATCCGCTTCCGCTGCCTCATAATTTCCCATCGACCAATAGAGGTTGCCGCGTTCCGACAGACCCTGGATGAACATCGGGTGCTGATCCCCGAGCTCCTTCTTCAGCAGATCCACGGCCTGATTGCACAACTTCTCAGAAGCCGCATAGTGGCCCAGCTCCATCTCCAGCAGCGCCGGCCCCAACAGGCTGGTCGCATAGATGGGATGCTGCACGCCAGGATTTTTGCTCAACACGTCGAGAGCAGTTTGGAAATCCGCTTCGGCCTTTTGAAATTTCCCCCGGCGCTGATCGTTACCGGCGATATTCACCAACAACGTTCCGTACTCGGCCTTCGGATTTTTCGGATCGAGCCGCGACTCGTAAATCGCGCGGGCTTTGGCAAACGTTGTGGCCGCTTGGTCGTACTCGCCGCGGGCACTATAGATGGAACCGAGAGTCTCCATTGTTTCCGCAAGCAACGGGTCGCTTGCATCCAGAACACGGCTCCGGATCGCGACGGCCTCTTCGGCGAGCGTTCGCGCTTCGTCCAGCTTCCGTGTGTCGCGGCAGAAAAGCGCTAGAAAGTTCGCGGTCTCGGCGTACGCGTCGGTGGCTGGCATTTCCTTGCGCCGGATTTCCAACGCCTGCCGGAGCAGCGGCTCGCCGTCCTTAAGATTGCCTGAGACGTAGTAAAGATATCCGAGCCGGCCTACGCTCTGACTGGTTTGTTTAGGACCCTGCGCTGCGTCAACCGAGAGCTTCGACAGTCGTAACGCTTCGGCCAGATCGCCTTTGAGATACGCGGCGTCCACCTGCTTCTCGATTGCATCCCAGGACTGAGCGGGACTTTGAGGCCGGGCGAGCGCGACGCACAAAAAAGCCGCGATGATCGCGAGGGTTCTACTTCTTCTCACGCCCGCCTCCCGCCAGGCGGGCCAAGTTCGCCTCGACGATCTGACGGTCGTGCGTGGAATTGGCGACGTTGCGGAGAGCATCCCGGTAGAACGCCTGGGCGCCGCTGATCTGGCCGAGCGATTCGGCGATCGCACCCAGATTGTTCAGCGCTTCCGCGCGGTCGTCCGGCGTCGGCGCGCTCTCGCGGAGCAATTGGTAGTCCCGCTCGGCGGCTGCGAAATCGCCGGCCCGATAGTCGAGCGGTGCGAGCCGATCCAGGATCGGACGCAGCTCTGCGGGAGGCGTTGTGTTCGCGAACGCCCATTGCACGGCGTTGCGAGCAAGCGTGCGGTCCGAGCCCATGACCTCAAGCACGGCGTTGAGATACACCGGCGGCTCGGCGCGTACGCGATCATGCTCCTTCACTGCCCCGCTTACGATCCGGGCGCGAGAGCGGTCGCGGAAAACCGTTGTGGTCTCCAGGCGGCCGACCGGTTCCTTAGAGCCGGAGCGGAATACATCGAGTCGGGCGCCCTTGGTCAGACCGTCCAGTGAGCCGAGGTTGATCGTCACCAGAAAATTGTCCTGCACGGTGATGGTGCCTTCCGGTTGGGGCGCGCGTGAATCAGATTGCGCAGCGCGGAAGAGGGGAGCATTGGTGTTCGGAGCGGGCGGGAAATCCTTCGCGATAAGGATTGGGTTTCCTGTTGCGACGCCGCTCGGAATGCTGGCGACTGAAGGAGTAGCTGGGCGGCGCGAGTTCACATACAGCGCGAAGACCGCGAGTGCCGCGGCGATGGCCGCGATCACAACGCCCCAGGTCCTTCGCGGCAAACGCGCCATTTTCGATGAACCGAGCAGCGCGTCGCGAAAATCAGTCTCTTCAAGAGACTGCTCCACTGCTCCGTGTGCCGCGAGCGCGTCGAAGAGCTCGCTATCGGACAGCGCAGCCCGCGCCAGTTCGCGCGCCTCGGCCGGAGTCAGTTCACCTCGTAGGTACCGATCCATTTGGCGTTCGAGGACTTCAGACATATTTCCTCACGATTGCGACCCGCCGGCGCCCGGCCGGATTCTAAGTTGAGTCCGCCGCCGGACGCATTGCCCCAGCGTTTTGATGCCACGACTGACCCAAGTGGCGATCGTGTTTTCATTGATGCCCATGCGTAGGGCGATTTCGTCGTATTTCAATCCCTGGGCCCGCAGTTTCAGCACGGCGCGATACTCGGGATCGAGAGCAGGCAAACACTCGACCACAATTTGCTGCATTTCTTTTTGGATGAGAGCGGCGAGTTGGTCGGGAGCGGGATCGGCCGGATCGAACGCCGGCGACCACTGCGTCGAGCGTGCCGGCTCGCTTCCGCCCAGCAGGATTTCGCGCCGATTGCTCGCGCGATTGTGTTCCTCGCGCACTACGAAGTTCAACACGCCATGCAGCCAGGCCAGCAGCTGATCGAGCGGCCAAGCGGGAGCGGGCGCACCAGGTTCCAGTTCTTCGGCGAAAAAATAGCCAATCGCGGCTTGCGAGTTTGGGTTACCGAGCGAGCGGGTGAGCGTCTCTTGCGCGGCGCTTTCTGGATCGCGTGAGCCGAGCCAGCGCGCGCGGGAGGCGAGGGCGCTGAGTAGGCGGCGATAGTCGCTATTGGCATCTCGGGCGAGTGCCATTGCATGGGCGCTCCCTGAGCGAGACGGCTCCTCCATTTGGTTTATTGTCCCTCATTGGAAAGCGAACGGCAAAGCTGCGACACGGTCTCGCGTGGCAGTCTGCCAGACTCGCACCTACCGGCGGGTTTATCTTGGAAGCATGGCGCCGGTGACTGAAACCGAGGAATCGCGCGCTGAGCGCGGTACCCAACCAAGGCTGTCGGACACCTCCGGTGGCGGTCCGCCTGCAATCGTTCCGCGGGGCCGCGGTTGGGGCGGCGACGGCGATGAAGGCCGCGACCCACGGTACGTCCCGGGCGCAGGGCTGCTGGCCATCCGATTCGTGCTGGTATCGGTGACGGCACTGTTCATTACCATCGGCGTGGCCTACTATGAGCGCGCGCAATCGGCCGTCGGATGGCAACACATTCGCGTGCCGCGGATGCTGTGGGCCAGCACCGCGATCATTCTGGCGAGCGGTTGGGTGCTGGAAGCTGCGCGCGGCGCGTTCGAACGGCGCGAAACTACCCGGTACCTGCGCTGGATCGAAATCACAGTCGCCGGCGGACTCGCGTTTCTGCTATGCCAAGTGCTGGCACTGCGCGAGCTGGTCAGCCAGGGAATTTATCTACATCACAACCCGCATAGCTCGTTGTTCTACGTGCTCACTGGAATCCATGGGTTGCATCTGCTGGGTGGAATTGCGGCGTTGTTGTATTTGGCCTGGGGTGCCATGGGTTGGAACGAGCGGTCGCGATTTCAAGTGCAAAGGCAAAGGACGCGAACGCAGATCACCGCGATCTACTGGCATTTTCTGACGGTCCTATGGCTCGCGCTGTTTCTGGGACTACTAGTTTGGCCGTAAAGCGAGCGGGCCCTAGTTCGCTCCGGCGAAATAGGTTTGCGCAAACTCGGGCTTCTGTTCTAACGCCTGCTTCCAACAGTCGCGCGCTTGTTCCTGCTTGCCCTGGCTTTTCAGGACGTGGCCCAAGTTCAGCAGCGCCTCCGGGAATTGCGACCGCTCGTTGAGGGCCTCTTGATACAAACGCGCAGCGTCGTCGAGTTGACCGGACTGGTGTAGCATCAGACCGGTGTTGAAGAACAGCTCGGCGTTGCGTTCGCCTTTTTCGATCAGGCGAGCCTGGTGCGTAAGAGCTTGATCGAAGTCGCTGCGCTCCACATTCAGGGCCGCGAGCCCGCGGGTTGCTTCTGCTGAATCGGGAGCTAGCGCCAGCGCGGCCTCGTAGGCTTTGATTGCGCCTTCCAGGTCGCCGGTGTTCCAGCAGGCCATTCCCAGGTTCAGTTGAGCTTCCGGCCAGTCGGGCCGGCGCTCGACGCATTGCAGGAATGCTTCTACGCCGCCACGCCAGTCGCTGCGCTCCAGGCGCAGATAGCCCAGACGGAACCACAGGTCTTGTTGTTCAGGATTGCGATTCAGCAGCTTCGAATAAATGCGCTCAGCTTCGTCCTTGTTCCCCTGTTTGTCGAGGACTAGCGCGAGGTTTTGCTCCACCTCCTCCAGGTCCGGCGCAATTTGAAGCGCCCGCTCATAAGCCTCCTGCGCTTTGGCGAGCTCGCCAGATTGCTGGTGGGCAGCGCCGAGATTCACGTAAGCCTGTTTGGCGTCGGGCCGGATGCGCGCTGCTTCCGTGTAAGCGTGGATGGCTTGCGAGAGATTGGCAGTGCTTTGATAAGCGAAGCCGAGATTGAACCAGCGATCGAAATTCGGAGGATTGAATTCGGTGAGCTTGGTGCAGTAGCGCAACGCCGCTTCGAATTCGCCGGATTGCAGCGCGCAGGCGGCCAGGCCTTCGAGCGCTGCCTGTGAGTTGGGGCGCAGAGCCAGCAGCTTTTCCGAGCGCTGCCGGACCCGAGCGTAATCCTGCGACGCCAGGCCAATAGTAATCAAGTTGGTAAGGCACTCTTCAGGGCTGCAATCGCGCGTCAGAAGGCTTTCGTAAATGCCGGCGGCTTCGGCCTGCTGTCCCCGGAGTTGTAGTGTAACGGCTTTGCCGAACTGCGCCGTGGGATCTTCCGGCTGGGATGCCAGCACTTGTTCGAAGCGCTCGGCCGCCGCTTCGGCTTTATCGATATGCAGGAGCGATACCGCCAGCCCGAGTTGCGCTTCCGTCCGATCCGGTTCCGCAGCCAGCGCCTTCTCAAAGGAATCGACCGCTTCCTGCCAGCGCTCCATTCTTTCCAGACAAACCGCGAGATTCAGATTCGCATGAGCATGCTGGGGATTCATAGTCAGCACGCGCGCGTAGGATTTGGCGGCCTCTTCGAACTGTTCCAGCTCAAACTGGACTTGCGCCTTGGCTGACAGCAGTTCCAGACTGGGTTCGCTGCCATTGTCGAGCGCGCGGTTGATTTCTTCGAGCGCCGCTTCGAGCTTTCCGTCCAGATGCAGAGAGACGGCCTGTGCCAGTGACGCGGGTTTTCCCTGGGATTTCGATTTCGCTTGAGCCATGCTAGTCTTACTCACTCCTCGTTAGTCTTTGCGGACGCTAATCTTTGTCAACTCCTGCCAGGCTCAAGGGCGCGAAATAGGCGCATACCTTGCCCAGCGTGTCGAATTGGTGGGAGACCTCCACCCAGCGCAGCCGCGCTTTTTCGCCCCGGCTACAGAAGAAGCCGACGCCTCCGCTCTTCAGCTTGCTGTCGGAGAAAGCATCCACCACCTCGCCGTCCACCAATATGGTGAAGTCGCCGCCGTGAGCTTCCACGCGGAAGCGGTTCATGTGATCGGAGCGGATGGACGCGGGCACTGGTTTTTCGACGTGCGCGCCTTCCTTGCCATGGATTACGGGATAGCGGATCAGGCGAAGCCCTGGCATCGGGCCGGAATCGTCGCGAATGAATTGAATGGCATAGTAATCGTCCAAATCGCGAGCGCGGAACGCCGCTCCCACGCCGTGCCGCTCGATTTCGCCCAGGAACTCGAAGCTATAATCGGCCAGATCTTCGGTGGGTGTGAGGAGCGCGAGCGGACCGGGTTGTACGAAGCCGTTGGCATCGAAAGACCAGCTCTTGGTGAGATTGGAGCGGCTCTCCCAGAAATCCAGGCCCGAGCGGAAATCGTCAGTAATGGCGATCGCCGCGCGATTGGAGATGCGCTTAGATATGTCCTTCCATTGATCCGAGATCGCCTGCCGCGTCCGAACCCGTAGATCGCCAGGATCTCGCTTCTGCATGTGCGCCCCAACTTTGTGCAGATTGGGCGAGGCCACCAGCGCCAGCAATATCGGCAGCAGAATCATGAGCGCTTTTAGTTCGAAGGGCGCAGTCTTCCAGGCGCCCAACAGCCAGTTCCAGGAGCCCAGACTCGCGCGCTTCCGGCGGGGAATGGATGACACGGGACTTTCTGCTTCGACGGCATCGCTGCCGCCAGCTTCTGGTGTCAGGTCGAGTGACGGTTCGGCGGTGACCGCTTCGTACTGGATCACAGGCGGGGCGGAGCCTGCCTGGGCCGCTTCGGAATCGTATGCGCTCGGATGATGCGCCTCCGGCTCCCCGTCAGCGCGAGCATGCTCTTCGTAGAACGCCTCGCGGTGCTCGTCGCTGCAAAACTCACCATCGGTGAGGCTGCGAAGAGGAGCAAGCTTGCCGCTGCAATACTTACACGTCATCGTAGGTTCTAACCCGACTCTATCTTAGGGCCCGAAGGAGGGGATTTACCACGCAGTGAAAGCCCTATCAGGAGGAGGGAATTCTGCGTAAGGCCCTTCAAGCCTTAAGCATCTAGCCCTAGACCTCACTAAGGGGTTTAGATCGCCAGGGGCAAGGAGAGGGACGCTTTTGACAGAGCCCCTTGCAGGAGATTCGCAGCTTCGAATTCGGGAAGGTCGCGCGAAATCGAAAGCTCGGTGACCAGCATATGGCGCGCGCGGTCGAGCATCTTCTTCTCGCGGAACGAAAGCGGCTTGTCGGCTTGCAGAAGAAGCAGCATTTTCAACACTTCGGCGATTTCAAGCAGGCTCCCGTGCCGCATCTTGTCGGAGTTTTCCTTGAAGCGATCCTTCCAGTCGGCCCGGTTCTTGCGGCAACCCTCGGAGAGGAATGAGAGCACGCGCGCAATCTCACCGTTGCGCGTGACCTTACGCAACCCGATCTCCTGGACGTGCGAGAACGGAACCAGGACGGTCATGCTGGTATAAGTCAGGCGAAGGAGGTAAAACCGCTCGACCTGGCTGCCAAAATTACGGCTGCTGATATTCTCAATCGTCCCAATTCCATGATTGGGATAGACGACTTTTTCACCGACTTGGAAGGTCATACGCTGACCGTTACACCTCACCAGGCTGTTTTGCGCTCCGATGTCATATCGGAAACAGAATGGTAAAGCCAACCGGAATACTTGTCAATACCATTCCGTACCTGGGCCAAGGGGATGAATTACTAGAAACTTGCAGGCGCATACACTTTCCTGTAGTGGCATATCCCGAAAACCGAATCTCGCTTCCGGACCGAGTCGGAAATCCTGTATTCTCAAGTAGAAGCAATAGAAACCCGGCTGGCATTCGAAGTGCAGCCCCGCTGAGGCAAAAAGGGAATGCCAAAGTGTACAGCTTTGGCGTGGACGCTGGAGAAAAGCCCAAGTTGAGAGACCTCAGAAGCCAGTTTGTCAGCGCACTGCTGTTCATCCTGACAGTGGCTGCGGTGTCGTGTGCGGTCATCAACTTCCGGCACCAGAAGCTCGATACCTTGCCCGAAGATGGCGCCATCTGGGTGGATCGCACCATGCCTGACGGTCAGGATGTCGTGCAGGCGCTTCATGTTACGCCTAATGGGGAGGCTGACAACGCGGGCATCCGGCAGGGCGATATCCTGCTCGAAATCGGCGGCAATCCGATCCACAAAAGCACCGACGTACCGGATGTTCTGCAGAGAATCGGAAGCTGGGGCGGGCGGCCACGATATGAGTTGCGGCGCAAAGGCGTCGAGTTTCCTGCCGATGTCGTGATCGGCGAGCGCGTACCCGATCGAGCCATTTACTACCAGTACATCGTCGGCGCGATCTACTTGGCAATCGGGTTATTCGTCTACTACCGGCGAGTCAGTGCGCCGCGGTCGGTGCACTTCTACGTGCTTTGCCTGCTATCGTTTGTGCTTTCCTGTTTCCACTACACCGGAAAGCTAAATGCTTTCGACCAATCGATCTATTGGGGCAACGTCGCGGCTTCGATTTTCGCACCCACCGTCTTCCTCCACTTCTGCCTGGTCTTTCCCGATCGCGCCCGATGGATGGCGCGGCGCGGTACCGCCGCGTTGATCTACATACCCGGGACGTTTCTATTGGTGCTTTACGTTCTGGTTGCCAAGGGGATGCTGCGCGTGGCGGCTTCACCGATCGAGGTGAACTGGTTCCTGGACCGGGCGTCGCTTCTGTTCCTGTGCGGAGTCTATCTTCTCGGGACCCTGGTGCTGACGCTGAAAGCCCCGCAGGTAGACGATCCGCTGGTCAGGCGGCAGCTCAAATACCTCCGCAACGGAGCCTTGCTCGGCGTGGTTCCGTTCACCGCGATTTACGGGATTCCTTACATCATGGGAGCCCTGCCGAATCATTTCCAGAAAATGGCAGTGTTTGCTCTGGTTCTGATCCCGATCACCTGGGCCTACGCGATCCTGCGCTATCGCCTCATGGATGTCGACATCATTTTCCAGCAAGGCTACGTGTACACGCTGGCGACGCTGGTGGTCCTCGGCATTTTCTATGGCCTGATCTTCTCGTTTACTCGGCCCGAGGACATCAGCGCGGTAGCGATCGTTGGTCTGATTCTGTTCGCGACGTTTATCTTCCAGCCCATCCGGGATTGGCTGCAGGAGCAGCTGGATCGCTATTTGTTTTACAAGGATCGCTATGATTACCGCCGAACCCTGATCGAGTTCGCGCGTGAGCTGGGCTCGGAAACGGATCTCGAGGAGATGCTGCGCAGCGTGGCAGACCGGCTAGTGCACACGTTGTCGATCCAGCATGTGGCGTTCTTTCTGGCCGACGAGGGTGACGACCGGTTTCACTTGCACATGGCTATCGGAAACCGGAGGGAGCGCGGGCAAAAGGCGCAGGAGCTGGATCTGAGTTTTCTTGCGTCTCACCCTGAGAAGCCGTACTTGTTTTTCGAGCGAACACGGCGGCTGCTGGACGTGGTCTCGCACGAATGGCCTATTTCGGTACGCTCCACCATCGCCGAGCTGGATCTGACCTACTACTTTCCCTGCACGATTCGCGGGCGCACCATCGCCTATCTTGGCCTGAGCAGGACGGACAAGGGGGATTTTCTTTCCACTGATGATGTCGAGCTTCTAACCACGCTCTCGGGGTCCGTGAGCATCGCCATCGAGAACGCGCGCTTGTACCGGTCGCTGCAGCGCAAGGTCGACGAATACGAGCGGCTCAAGGAATTCAGCGAGAACATCGTCGAATCGATCAACGTAGGGATTCTGGCCGCGGATTTGGACGATCGCGTGGAGAGCTGGAATACGCAGATCGAGCGGCTGACCGGCATTCCCCGCATGGCCGCGGTGGGAAGGCGCTTGCATGAGCTGTTTCCGGCCGATCTCTGCGAGCGATTCGAGCAGGCGCGCGGCGCCGAAGGCGTTCAGAATATCTACAAATTTGTCCTGCGGCCGCCGCAGCACGCGATGGCCAACGGCGCCGGTGCGAATGGAGCGACAGTCAATGGGAACGGCGCTGTGGCGACGATCGCAAACGGTGTCCCGGTTGGGCCCGCGCACACCTTAAACATCGCCATCGCGCCGCTGGTCTCCAAGGAATTGCAGCAGATCGGACGTCTCATCATTTTCGACGACGTGACCGATCGCGACGAGCTTGAACGCCAGCTCATGCAGGCCGACAAGCTGAGCTCCATCGGTCTTCTGGCGGCCGGCGTGGCACATGAAGTGAATACGCCGCTGGCCGTGATCTCCACTTATGCGCAGATGCTGGCCAAGCAGATCTCGGGCGATGAGCAAAAGTCAAAGCTGCTCGATAAGATCGCCAAGCAGACTTTCCGCGCCAGCGAAATCGTCAATTCGCTGCTCAATTTCTCCCGGACCTCCACCACCGCGCACGCCGAGCTGGACATGAATCGCGTGCTGCAAGACACTCTGGGTCTGATCGAGCACCAGTTGGAGAAGGCGGCCATCCAGGTGAAGCTGAAACTTGAGGAAGTACCGCTCACAGTGAAAGGGAACTCGGGCAAGCTGCAGCAGGTTTTTCTCAATCTGTTCCTGAATGCGCGCGATGCGATGGAATCGGGTGGAACGTTGTCTATCAGTAGCTGGAGTGAAGATGGCTTCGTACGCGTGGAAGTGGCCGACAACGGCCAGGGGATTTCGCCGGAGAATCTCGCCAAAATCTACGATCCGTTCTTCACCACCAAGGCAGCGCGCAAGGGAACTGGTCTGGGACTGGCAGTGACCTACGGCATCGTGCACGAGCACGGCGGTAATATCAAAGTTGAGAGTCGGCCGGGCGCCGGCTCCCGCTTCGAAGTGGAACTCCCCATGGCAAGAAAGCCGGTGCATGCCTGATTCGCTCGCTCCTGACGGTCCAACTCCCTCCTCTCCCAAACGAATCCTGGTCATAGACGATGAGGCCGACATTCGTGAAAGCCTGGAGGCGCTTCTTATCGACGGCGGCTACGCGGTGGATCTCGCCGAGACCGGGACGGAAGGCCTTCGCAAAGCGGAAGCGGCCAGCTACGATCTCATTCTGCTCGATCTGATGATGCCGGACCGTTCCGGCATGGAAGTGTTGAAAGAAATCCGCGAGCGCGACACCGAGACGCCGATTTTCATGATCACTGCCTACGGGTCGGTCGAAGTCGCGGTGTTAGCTCTGAAGAGCGGCGCCAGCGACTATTTTTCGAAGCCCTGGGATAACGAAAAGCTCCTGATCGAGATCGAGCGCATGATCGCGCATTCGCGGCTGGAGCGCGAGAACGTCCAGCTCAAGCGCGCCTTCAAGCAGCAATACAGCTTCCCGAACATCATTACTAAGCACGAGCACATGCTCCGCATCCTGGACCTGGTGACGCAGGTTGCCCCCAGCCGCGCCAACATCCTAATCACGGGCGATACCGGAACGGGCAAGGAACTCATCGCCAAGGCGATCCACGCCAACTCGCCGCGCGCGAATCAGCCGTTCGTGCCAGTGAACAGCGCCAGCGGCCCGGCCGATTTGCTCGAGTCGCAACTATTCGGACACGTCAAAGGCGCGTTTACGGGCGCCATCGCGACTACCAAGGGATATTTCGAAATTGCGAATAAGGGCACCATCTTTTTCGACGAGATCGGCAACGTCAGCCAGGAGACCCAGGTCAAGCTGCTGCGCGTGATCCAGACGCGCGAGTTCATGCCGGTGGGTTCCACCGACATCGTCAAGGTGGACGTGCGCCTCATCGCCGCGACCAATGCGGATCTGAAAAAGCTGGTGGACGAAGGAAAGTTCCGTGAGGATCTTTACTACCGGCTTAACGTCATCAACCTAGTGCTGCCGCCGCTGCGCGAGCGTAAGGAAGATATCCCGCGTCTGGTGGAGCACTTCTTTGAGAAGTTCAGTAAGGAAAACGAGAAGTTCCTGGATTCGGCCGGCCGAAGCGTGCTCCGTTTCGAGCCTGAGGCGATGCAGTTGTTGATGGACTATAACTGGCCGGGAAATGTGCGCGAACTGGAGAACTGCGTAGAACGCGCGGTGGTGTTGGCATCGCAGCAGACCGTCTCGGTGGACGTGCTGCCGGAATCGGTCTTGCAGGCCGGGGGCGTTCGTATGCGGCGCGATGAGAGCGGACCGCTGCCCGCCGACGCGTCTTTATTCGAGAAAATGGCAGACATCGAACGGCGCATCATTATCGAAGCGCTGGAAGCCGTGAACTGGAGTCAAACCGAATCGGCAGAGAAGTTGAGAATTCCGCTGTCTACGCTGAACCAGAAAATTAAGCGGTTGAATATCGATGTGCGGAAAAAAGGCAGCGCGGGCGGCGGTTCGACACAGTAGCGCCAATCGCGGTTCGGGCACAGTAAGGTGCCCTACAATATCTCGCCTTGACACCTGTCATTGAGATGAATTATTCTTAGCATTCGCTTTCAAACGGGAGCCTGATCTCCCGGTGTTCTCCGGCCTACGACCTACCCGCGTCGTGCAGTTATTTTAGGGTCGTGCCGAATCAATCTGAGGAGACACGTTGCCACATCAGCCTTACTTTGTGGTTGTACTCGCCCATTCGTTACACGGGCGTTTGCGCCGCATACAGATTCCGCACAAAGCCATCTACACTGCTTTTCTCTTGACGTTGGTCGGATGCCTGACGATGTTCTTCTTTCTCTCCAGCTATTTGCGGATGAGTTGGAAGGTGGCGCATTATAATTCTTTGCGCCGCGAAGTCGATTCGTTGCGGCAGAAATATCAAGAACTCCAGAAGGTTACCAACCAGAAGAACGAGCAATTGGCGACGCTCGAAACGTTCGCCAGCGAAGTCTCGGTGGCCTATGGATTGAAGAAGCGGCCCGAAACCTCCACCGACGTTTCAGGTGCGGCGGGGCTCGCTCCCAGCTTCCCGCAATCCCTCGATGAGTACAATTTCCTCCAGTCGGCTTCGATTTCCACCGCTTATCACCAATTCCCCAAACAATGGCAGGTGAATGTTAGGCCCAGCTTATGGCCAGTGGAAGGCAAGCTCATGAGCGCGTTTGGAGGCCGGACCGATCCGTTTTCGGGCGAAGGCGCGATCCACACGGGCGTGGATCTGCAAGCTGCGATGGGTACGCCGGTGGTGGCCGCCGCCGATGGCATCGTCGCCTATGCCGAGTGGCGCAGCGGTTACGGACGGCTGGTGATTCTCGATCATGGCAACGGGCTCCAGACCTACTACGGTCACTTGTCTAAGTTCGAGGTGGTGGAAGGCCAGGAAGTCCGGCGCGGCGACGTGATCGCCAAGTCGGGCGCCAGCGGCCGCGTGACTTCACCGCACCTGCACTATGAAGTACGGATGGGCGGCACGCCCGTGAATCCGTATCCATTTCTGGCGCATTCGGCGATGGTGATGCCGGCGCATACCGAATCAGATTTAGGCTTCTAACCAACGCGCCTGTGATCTCCGCGCGACTCTTTCTGTCGGCCGCCGTCTTCTTCTCCGCGGCCCTGCTCCCGGCGCAGACGCCCATGCCATTTGACGTCGAAGAGACGACCATTGCTCAAGTCCAGGATGCGTTGAAAGCCGGACGGCTCACTTGCCGCGCTCTTGTCGATCAATATCTGAAGCGCATCGAAGCATACGACAAGAACGGGCCTGCGATCAACGCAATCGTGATGGTGAATCCGGATGTGGAGAAAGAAGCCGACGAGCTGGATCGGCGCTTCCGGCAATCGGGACTCACCGGACCGCTGCATTGCGTGCCGATGATCGTCAAAGACAACTTCGAGACGCGTGGGCTGCGGACTTCCAATGGTGCGCTGGTGTTTGCGTCTTACGTTCCCACCGAGGATGCGTTCCTCGTAAAGCGGGTAAAGGAAGCGGGCGCGCTGGTGTTGGCGAAATCGAACATGGCTGAGTGGGCGTTCAGTCCTTACGAAACAGTGAGCTCGATTCTGCCCGGATACACCAAGAACCCGTATGCGCTGGATCGGGTGACGGCGGGGTCGAGCGGTGGAACCGCGGCGGCGGTCGCGGCGAGCTTCGGACTGGCAGGGTTCGGAAGCGACACCGGGAATTCGATTCGCGGACCGTCGTCGCATCAGGCGCTGGTGGGAATCCGCTCCACCATGGGACTCACCAGCAGGGCCGGAGTTTTCCCGCTGAATCTTTTGGCCGACATCGCGGGACCGATGGCACGGACGGTGGAAGATGCGGCGCGGATTTTTCAAGTGATCGTGGGCGCTGATCTGAACGATCCAGTGACTGCGGCTGCGCCGGCGCATCTTCCGCAAGATTACCTTGCGTCGCTCGACCGGAATGGATTGAGAGGCGCTGTGATCGGGGTTTTGCGGCAGGCATACGAGCGGGACACCGCTGATCCGGAAGTAGTGCGCGTGTTCCTGGCGGCGGTAGAGGATTTGAAACGTGCCGGCGCAACGATTGTCGATCCGGCCAAGGTGGAAGGGCTGGACGCGATTCGCCGGGCACAGGATGCCGGCCCCTGTATGGGTTTCAAATACGATATGAATCATTTTCTTCAGGCCCGCGCAGGAACGGTGCCGGTGAAGGATCTTGCGGCGATCATCCAGTCGCGTGGGTTTCATCCCAGCGTGCAATTGCGTTTGGAGAATGCGGAGAAAGGCCCCGAGAACGGTCCGGATTCGGCGGCCTGCGCGGCCGAGACTGCGTATCGCGAGCAGTTTCGATCCGCGGTGCTGAAAACGATGGATGGCTTGAAGTTGGACGCGTTCGTGTATCCAACCTGGAGCAATCCCCCGAGACTGATCGGCGATTTGAATACGCCGCCGGGAGACAACAGCCAGGTTTTTTCGCCGACTACGGGTTTTCCCGCGATCAATGTTCCGATGGGCTACACGCGGGGCGGACGGTTGCCCGCGGGAATGACTTTCTATGGACGTTCATGGTCGGAAGCGAAGTTGATCCGGTACGCGTACGCGTATGAGCAGGCCACCCGGCATCGACGTCCGCCTTCATCAACTCCCCCACTGAGATAAGCTAAGAGAACGCTGACCCAGCGCGCGAGAACGGAGACTCACTCATGAAGACTGCTGCGTTGCGTTTTCTCGGCATCGGAATCGCGGTGGTGCTGCTGGCTTCCGCATACTCACGGCTGCACACTGCGTCAATCATGACGGACAGCGCCAAGGCTTTTCTCGCATCGCTTACGCCGGAACAGCGTGCGCAGGCAACCTTCCCGATGGATAGCGACGAGCGGATGAACTGGCACTTCATTCCGAAGGAGCGCAAGGGACTGCCGCTGCGTGACATGACTCCGACCCAGAAGCAGCTCGCGCACGCATTGCTCGCCGCAGGCTTGAGCCAGCGTGGATACATCAAGGCGAGCACCATCATGAGCCTGGACGAAGTGCTGCGCGTGATGGAAAACGGGAAAGGGCCGCGCCGCGATCCCGAGGGGTATTTCTTCAGCATTTTCGGCGAGCCGTCGGAGACCGGCACCTGGGGCTATCGCGTGGAAGGGCATCACTTCAGCCAAAATTTCACGGTCGCGAATGGCAAAGCCCAGGATGCCCCGAGCTTTTTCGGATCGAATCCGGCCGAGGTGCTGGATGGACAGCGCAAAGGGCTCCGAGTGCTGGCTCGCGAGGACGACCTGGGGCGCGAGCTGATCGCTTCGCTGACGGCCGAGCAGAAGCAAGTCGCGGTAGTCACCAAGCAAGTCCCCAAAGACATTCTCACCGAAGCGTCGCGCAAGGCGGCTTTGAACGGGCAGGCCAGCGGACTCGCGGCGTCCAAACTCGACGCGCATCAGCGGGAACTGTTGCAGAACTTGCTCGATGAATACGTCAACAATGTACCGGAACAGATCGCGCAGTATCGCGCAGAGCAAATTAAGAAAGCCGGTGGGAATTTGTATTTCGCGTGGGCGGGCGGCGAGAAATATCGCGATCCGCATTATTATCGAATTCAGACTCCAGCATTTCTGATCGAGTTCGACGACACGCAGGACAACGCCAATCACATTCATAGTGTCTGGCGGGATTTCGAAGGCGACTTCGGACTGGATTTGCTGAAAGAGCATTACCAATCCAGTCATCGGTAGGATTTTGGCTGTCAGCAGGCGAGAGTTTCTGAGTTCCTTGGCGGCCGCGAGCGCCTGCTTAGCCGGCGACCGCGGCGAGGTTCTTCCTTCCGAAGCCCGGCGTTACGCCGATCCGGCGACCGATTCCGTGGTGGTTCGCTTGACCGATCCGGCCCACCGCAGTTGGCTGCCGTCGTGGTCGATGCGAGCGATCGGGCGCCGCGCGGGGTACTTGATCTACGCAAACGACCGCTCTGGGAGTGTGCAGGCATATCGGGTGGACCTGAAGACCGGCCAGTCGCACGGGCTCACCGAGGCGCGGAATCTGATCGCCGATTCCCTTTCGCTCACACCAGACGAGCGCGGGTTCTGCTACCTCGACGGCGACGCACTGGTATTCGCGAATTTTTCGAACTTGCGGACGCGCGACGTGTATCGTTTGGCTGCTGGCTATGAGGCCGGGTCAGGGCTTCATCTTTCCGACGATGGGTTGTACGCGGTCCTGGTGGAGCGAAAGGCGCCAGCCAGCCGCGTGCGGCTGATCACGATGCGAACCGGTGCAGCGGTTACGCTCGCCGAATCGTCGAGCGATGAGCTTTCAGCCCCGGCGGTGCGGCCGAAGCGAGCCGGCATTTTGTACCGGCGCGGGAAGGACGAGTTGTGGGTGGTGAACTTCGATGGCACGCAGAATCGTAAGCTGCGGCTGGCCGAGGGCGGGACCGGACCGGCCTTCTGGTCGGCGGATGGCCGGTCGATTTTGTATCTGAATTATCCATCTGATCCCAAGTATCTTCACGCCATCCGCGAGTTCGTGCCGGACACGAATGAGGAGCGTGCGGTTGCATCCACCACGCAGTTTGTCGCCTTTGGTGGGAACGCGGACACAAGCGTTTTCGTGGGAGCGAGCGGGAGCAAGGCTTCACCTTACGTTCTGTTACTGGTGCGATCGGTAAAGCGCGAGCTGACGCTGTGCGAGCATCACGCGAGCGACCCAGCGACCGTGAATCCGATGTTTTCTCCGAACAGCCAGCGCGTTGTTTTCCAAAGCGACCGCGACGGGAAGATGGCGATCTATACAATGACCGTGGACCGGCTGGTGTCCGAGACCGAAACAGATGAGGAGAACGACGGATCCGGCGACGGTGCTCGGAAGAAGAAAAAGTAAAGCCTTAACGGGTGAGGACTTCGGCGGCCGGGAGCAGGTCAGCCGCGGCGGCGGTGTTTTCGAGGACGGCGTGCAGCAGTGCGCGCGTGTCTTCGGTGCGCGGGGTGCGAAATAGCTCGCTGGTTGAGCCGGTCTCGGCGATGCGGCCTTCGCGCAGGATCGCGATTCGAGAGCACAAGGACGCAACGGCCAGCAGGTCGTGCGAGATGAACAGCATCGCCATGCCGAGCTCGCGATTCAGCTTACGAAAGAGTGCGAGCGTTTCGGCTTGCGTCACCGCGTCGAGCGCGCTGGTGGCTTCGTCGGCGATCAACAGGCGGGGATGGTGCAGGATAGCCATGGCGGTTAGGACGCGCTGGGCTTGGCCCACGCTCAACTGCCGCGGATAGCGATCGAGGAAACTTTCTTCGGTGGGCAGGCTCACCAGATCGAACAATTCGAGCGCGCGTTGTTTCCACTGATTCTTGTCGGGATTGTGCGCGCGCCAGGCTTCGGCGAGCTGTGCGCCGATGCGGAGCACCGGGTTCAGCGATGCCAGCGGGCTTTGCAGAATCAGCGCGATCTCACGGCCGCGGATGCGGCGCATTTCGCGCGGCCTCAGTTGCACCAGATCGACGCCGTCGAATAGGACCTTTCCGTGTACCTTGCCGCCCTTGTGATCGAGCAACTGGAGCAACGCAAGCGCTAGCGTGCTTTTGCCCGATCCGCTTTCTCCGACTAACCCCAGGATCTCGCCTTCGCGAATTTCGAAATCTACGCCGCGCAGCACCCCCGGCTTGTTCGGGTAATCGACGGAGCAGCAGACCGAGAGCAGGGGATTCATTTTTGACTCACGTAGCCGGAGCCGAGATACAGGCGTTCGGCGTTCCAGTAGATTTGCGGGCGCAGCAAAGCGGGCGTAACGTTCTTGAGATTCGGCGAGACCGCCGACAGCGCGTTAGGATTCACCAGGAAGATCATGGGCGCCTGATCGGCGACGATCTGCTGCACTTTGTCGAACGCGGTCTTTCGCTGCGCCGGAGTTTGCGATGCGGCTTGTGCTTGCATGAGCTTGTCGATCGCTGCTTCCCAGGCCGTGTCCGGCGTCTTCTGGCTGGGATTCCATTGGTGCGTTTGCGCCGAGCTGAGCCAAATATTCATCTGATCGTTTGGATCGATTCCTACATTGGTAAGCGCCATCAGAACCGATTCGTAGTTGTAGGTTCGGGTGATGCGCTCGATGAGTGAGGGGAAGTCGAGAGTCAGCACGTTCAACTGGATTCCAATCTTGCCGAGATCCTGCTGGATCAGCGTCAACATGCGCTCATGGACCTTATTGCCCGCATTGGTGATCATGGAGAACTCCACGCGGTGGCCTTCGCGGTCGAGTAAAGCATCGCCAGAGCGGCGAAAGCCGTCATGCTGCAGTTCATCGAGCGCGGATTGCGCAGAGTACGCGGTCGGTTTGAGCGCGGCGTTGAGCCAGAATTTGTTGGCTGGCGAAACGGGACCCGCGGCGGCGCGCGCGTGGCCTTTGTAAACGATGCGTACCAGATCGTCGCGATGGATCGCGTCCGAGACGGCGCGGCGAAACGCCGCGGATCGGAACCAGGTCAGCTTGTAAGCCGGGAGCGGAGCGCTGGAGACTTGATTGAAGAAGATCAACTCGGAGTCGAGCGACGGGCCGGCGTCCACGACGGTGTGAGACATTTCCGACGAAAGACGGTCAAACATCTCGGGGTCGAGCTTGTTGACCATGTCGAGCTCGCCGCGCCGGAAACGTAGCAGCTCGAGCTCGCGATTAGATTGAATTTCGAGACGGATGGAATCGAGATAGGGGAGCTTCCGGCCGTTGGAGTCCTTCTTCCAATAGTTGGGATTTCGCTCCAGCACCAGGAAAGCACCCGGCTTGTATTCGCCCAGCATGAACGGACCGAGCACCGCCGCTTCCTTCTTCGGCGAATGCGCGGACATGATAGCGACCTGGTCGAATTGCAGCGCGAGGGCGGCCACTGGGGCGGGGAAGCGAACGCTGGCGGAGGTTGGCGAGGCGCACTTGGCCTCAACGGCGCCGGGGGCGGAGCGGAACGAATCACCGGCGGGAGTGTGCAGCGCGGGATCCATGAGGCGCTCCATGGTGAAGGCGACGTCTTCGCAGGAGAAGGGCGTACCATCGGAGAAACGCACGTTCGGGCGCAGCTCGAAGTCGATGCGTCGTCCGTTTTCGAGCACTTTCCATTTCGACGCCAGCTCACCTTCCAGTTCCTGCGTGTAGCGATTCAGGCGAATCAGAACGCCGCCGGTGAGATAGCGGATGGTCTCCGAGCTTTCTTCCTCCACCATCAGCGGGTTAAAGGTTTTGGGATCGGAGCGCAAGGTGAAGCGCAGCTCGTTGGCGCCTTGCGCCAACGGTACGAATATGAGCAGCGCGCCGAGAACGAATCTCAGCATGGAAGAGGTTCCTCCGTTCGGAGCAAAAGTTGCAAGCAGCTCACCACCGCGATCAGCAAGATGGCCGGAGCGAGCATCCAGGGATTCTGGAGCACAGCGGTGTAGTTTTCGAGGTCGCGCAGCATGGCGCCCCAGGATGGCAGCGGTTCGGCGACACCCAGGCCGAGCAAGCTCAAGTTGGCTTCGCTCAGAATGAAGACCGGCACGGAGATCCAGAACTGCGCGGCCAGGATCGGCTTGAGGTTCGGCAGAAGGTGGCGCCAGAACAGGCGTGCGGGCGCGATGCCGGAGGCGCGGGCTTGTAACAGATAGTCGGAATTCGCAAGCGTTCGAGTTCCGGCGCGCACCATGCGGGCGGGCGAGGCCCAACCCAGGCAACCGAGCAGCAGAAACGTCAGGATGACCGACGTCACGGGGGATGTGTTCAGGGGCATGAGCGCGCGCACGGCCATCAGGAGAAAGAGCCACGGCAGCGAGAGAAACAGATCGATGCCCGAGGTGACCAAGCGTTCCCAGCGTCCGCCCAGGTATCCGGCGGTGCCTCCAAGCAACGCCGCGATCAAAGTGGAAAGCAGCGCTGCCGCGGGCGCCAGCAGGAGCGATACGCGCGTGCCATAGAGTAGCCGCGCAAAACGGTCCCGGCCGAGCTCGTCGGTGCCGAGCGGAAATTTCGCCGACGGCCGTGCACTGATGAACTCGCGGAATTGTTCTGAGTAGGACGGCGCGATCCAGCCTGCTGCCAGCGAAGCAAGTGTCACAATGGCCAGCACGGCGATGGCGAATTTTTGCGTGCGGGTCATTCCACCGGCCTCCGGGCGGCCAGAGCGAGATCGGCCAGACTGTTGACGATCATAGTCATCAAGGCGATCAGGATGGTGATGTTGATCAGCAGTGGCAGGTCGCGTTCCAGCGCGGCGCGCCAGGCAAGCTGGCCGATTCCAGGTGAGTCCGAGACCACTTCGATCGGAATCGATGCGCCGAATGCCAGAGTGACTGAGATACCGCCGAGCGCGGCCAGTTGCGGGACTGCCGGGAGCACGACGTGTGCGAATAAAACGCGCAGCCCGCTCAGACCCTTGGCCTGTGCTGCCAGAACGTGCGGGGATTGGTAGGCGGACACGAGCAGGTTCTTCGCGTAGCGATAGACGTGCGGGAAGACGACGAGAGCGATGGCCCACCGTCCGCCCGCGCCCATCCATAAGAAGACCAGAGCGATGACGGCCGCGGGAATGGCCAGACACAGTCCGCTCAAGAAAGCCGGGATGAAGTTCGATCCGGCGGCGCGCCATGACACCGTGACCAGCGCGAGCCCCAGTCCGATCGCGATTCCGCCCGCCACTCCGTAGGCTAGCGAAACCAGTGTCAGCGGCAGGCGCTCCTTCAACAGCTCGGTGACTGGCCGGTTCAGCGAGCGCGAGAAGCCGAGATCCCCGTGCACGAGCCCCGCGAGATAGCGCACATAAAAAACGGCGACATTATTCTCCGATGCATGTTCGGCGCGGATGGCCTGCTGGCTTTGGGCGTTCAGGCGATTATCGAGTTCTCGTTCGTCGGTTCCAAACCCGGGGCCGAGACGCACCAGCGTCGCGCCAAGCAAGCCCCCGAGCAGGACCGTCAGCAGAATTCGCCGCAGTTGCCGAATCAAGACTGCGAGCATCGGCGCTACCAGGCGCCGGTAGGCTCAAACTCGAAGCCGCGCGGCACTACCATTTTCAATTTGTGTTTCTGTTTCGCCAGGTACATGCGGCGGTCCGCTTCGCTGAGCAGGTGGTCGGCGTCCATGCCATCATGCGGGAAGATGGCGTGACCGATGCTCAGACCCAAGGCAATATCGCCGATGCCGACGATCTGTCCGGCTTCGGCGGTGATGGCCTGAAGCTTTTCGATTTTTGCCGCGATTTGATCCTCTTCGAGCCCCGGCAGGACCAGGACGAATTCATCGCCGCCCATGCGAGCCACGTAGTCATATTCGCGGCAGCACTCCTTCAGCTTGTCGGCGACGCAACTCAACAGGCGATTGCCTTCGAGATGCCCCAATTTGTCGTTGACCTGCTTGAAGCCGTTCATGTCGCTGACCAGGACAACCAGCGATGAGTTCAGGCGGCGGCAGCGTGAGAGTTCGCTATCAAGATGCAGAAACAGCGAGCGAGCGTTGGGAAGGCCGGTCATGTAGTCGGTGGAGGCGGTGCTCTGGGCCTGCTGGAACTTCAGTGCGTTTTCGATCGACAGCGCGACCTTGTGGGAAACCGCGAGGAGGATGCGCAAATGGTCGTTCGAAAAGGCGTCGCGCTCGCCTTGGTAAAGCGTGAGCACGCAGACCGTGCCGTTGATTCCGATGAGCGGCACCGACAAGGCGCTGCGCATGGTGGTGAATTTCGTTTCGTCGTGCAGATAGCCCGGCTCAGCCGCCGGATTGCCGTTGACGATCGGCTTGCGATTCTCGGCCACCCAGCCCGAGAGGCCCTGGCCGATAGGAATTTCGAGCTGCGAAAACAGCCGGAAATTTTCACCCGTAACGTACTCGGCCCGTAGCTTTTCGTTGCGCAGGACGTAGATTGCCATGGCGTCGTAAGGAATCATGCGTTTCAGCCGCAGCGCCAGCAGCGACATGGTGTCGTTGAGGCTAAGCGAATTGCCGAGGTCGTGCGCCAACTCGAACAGGTTCTGAACCTCCTGGCGTGCGGCGGCAATCGAGACCAGGAAGTTGGCCGGATTCTCGCTCGAAGTTACCGCGCAATCGGCGGCCCCACTCGTACCGGTAGATTCGGAAGGGGGAGCCAGCGGCACGGCCATGGGCGCGACCGGGTTCTCGGTGGACTGTGCCGCGGTGAGCGCTTCGAACTCGGTGTAGCGCCGCTGCAGGATCGCCACCACCTGAGGATCGTAGGCCTTGCCCGAATCCGCGACAACTTTTTCGATGGCCTGATCGAGCGTGACCGCGCGGCGATAGCGGCGCTCGGAGGCCAGCGCGTCCACGGCCTCGACTGCCGAAAGAATGCGTGCGCCGATCGGGATCGCTTCGCCTTTGAGTCCCTCCGGATAGCCGCATCCATCCCAGCGCTCATGGTGATAACGGACGATGGGCGTGACATCGTAGGGGAAGCGCACGCGCTCCAAAATCTCGGCGCCCACGACCGGGTGGATTTTCATCTTCTCGAATTCTTCGAGAGTCAGCTTGCCCGGTTTCGAAACGATGTGCTCGGGGACCGCGAGATTTCCGATGTCGTGCAGCAGGGAAGCCGCGCGCAGGGCATCCAGTTGTTCGGGACTCAAGCCCAGTTCTTTGGCGATTTCCACGGTGTAGGTCTGAACGCGGCGCAAATGATCGTGCCGGACGTAATCTTTGGCCTCGATGGCCAGCGCCAGAGCCTCGATGGTGCGGAGATGGAGCGCTGCGTTGTCTTCGGCGTGCTTCTTCTGCGCTTCCAGGCGCGCCATGTACTGGAAGTAGGAGCGATAGATCAGGTATGCCGCGGGGGCGGCCAGCAGGGCGGTTTGCCATCCCACGTAGTGCTCAAAGGCGGCGGCGACCGCGACGATGGCCGCGCCGAGCAAGTAATACGGAAAAGACCAGAAGTAGCATTCTCGCCAGACCCGGCGTAGCGCTTTTTTCTCCGTGAGCGAGATCGCGGCCGCCACGGGGAAGGTGTTCATGGTGAAGAACACTGTGGCAGCGACCAGCAATCGAACCGGCGCATCCAGATTGCCGTGATTCAATGCCGGCAATTTGTACGCTTGGCCGGTGACCTCCACCGTGATCGACATGCTGAAGACGTTAAAAAGGACCTGCTCCCATTGCGGCTTGTAGATATTTCTCCAGCAGCATTGGATCAACGTCGCGGTGCAGCCGATTACTAACGCTTCCGGAAGACTCAGCTCGACAATTCCGAACAAAATGAAAATGAACAGAACCGATATAGAACCGGTGATCCCCGGCAGAGCGGCTTTGAGGCGAGCCGCGAAGATCGCCAGGCCGAGGTAGCAGAGGAAGCGGATGACGTGTTGGGATTGCCAATGGGCCAACTCCGCAAGCGCGATCACCGCGCCAATCAGCACGATGGCCGCGATATAGAGTTTGCCGAGGACCGAAATTTTCATCCTAGCTGCCGATACCCCCTGAGGGGGACATGTGAGTGCAGATCCGCTGCCAACGTGTGGACCCGTCTATCCAGTTGATTCATCGTCGGCGAACGTTGGAAACAATAGGCGCGCAAAGGGACAAAATGTCCCCCCGGAACAGGATTGAGATAATTTGTCATCGGTGGTTTCTCCGAGGGTATGCAAACCGAAGTACTATGTATGCCCCCGCGGAAAACGCCGAAAAGCGAATTAGCCAACATGGGCTCGCAACTCAACACTTTTCTGGGCATGCAGGCAGTTGTTTCGAGCCCGGCGATGCTACAGATTCTGGACTTGGTGCGGCGGATTTCTCAGACCAGCGCAGCGGTGCTGATTACCGGGGAAAGCGGTTCAGGAAAAGAACTTGTTGCGCGCGCTGTGCACCACTATTCGCTGCGCTGTTCGAAGCCTTGGGTGGACGTCAGTTGCGCCGCGCTCCCCGAGCATTTGGTGGAGAGCGAGCTGT
>Ga0335078_10000404_pt1 | contig 68287 bp, 55 predicted proteins | sample Lox_Sample_32_FD_206711 | JGI IMG/M metagenome (GOLD analysis project Ga0335078, IMG submission 206711) | Soil microbial communities from Loxahatchee National Wildlife Refuge, Florida, United States - Lox_Sample_3.2 | ecosystem: Environmental > Terrestrial > Soil > Wetlands | place: USA...
ACCTCGCGCGATCCAGTGAAGGCGATGTAGCGCGTTTTCGGATGCGCGACGATCGCGTCGCCAAAACTGGCCCCGGCGCCCGGGCAGAAGTTCACTATCCCTTCGGGCATGCCGCACTCTTCCAACAGCTCGACAAACTTCGCGGCAATGGTGGGGGAATCGCTCGAAGGCTTCAGGATGACCGTGTTGCCGCTGACAATCGAAGCCAGCGTCATCCCAGCCATGATGGCGCAAGGGAAATTCCACGGCGGAATGACCGCACCCACGCCCAGCGGAATGTACATCAGCGTGTCGTGCTCGCCGGGCAACTGAATGGGCGTCTGGGCCTTGGCGAAACGCAGGGCTTCTCGTGCGTAGAATTCGCAGAAGTCGATGGTCTCGGAAATGTCGGCGTCAGCCTCGGCCCAGTTCTTGCTGACTTCGAAAACGAGCCACGCCATGTATTCCATTTTGCGCTCGCGCAGCACGTCGCCGACGCGGAACACCAGGCTCGCACGCTCCTCGACGCTCGTGCGACTCCAGGACTCGAAGGCTTCCAGCGCGGCCTTCATCGCTGGCTCGACGTGATCTCTGCCAGCCTTCTGATGGACTCCTACGATCTCGGAGGGCTTTGCCGGGTTCAGCGACTTGATCTTTTCCGCGGTCCTGACCCGCTTGCCGCCGATGATGAGGTCATGCTCGCGCCCTAATTGGGCGCGAACCTTGGCGATGGCGGCGCGCATGCGGCGGGCGTTCTCTTCGTTGCGAAAATCGAAAAATGGTTCGGTGACGAATGGACCTGCGTGCAAACTCGTGCGCGGCCGGACGGGCGCTTCCAACGTTGCCATGGGAGAAATCCTTTCGAAGTCGGGAAATTAGGAAGACGGTTAAGGTCGACGATTAATATTTTACACCTCGGCCACCCATCCAAGCCGTCTGCAAGAAGTCGGCTCACGCGAGCTATAAAGTGAGGAAGCAACTAGATCCCCAATCCGCGAAGGAACGAACGAGGCCGATTTCCACGCGTTCCTTTTCCACAGGCGGAATGTCATTTCTGTGACGGACAACCGGTTGCTGCGAAACGGAAAGCGAACGCCATCAGATTCGTGCTCCGAGCTTCTTGGGCCGAATTGGACATCGCGCGACGGTCGCGGATCGGCCCGAACCTCGTGGCTAACTCCCTATTTCGCAATATTTTACCTGCAACTCTTGACGCGTCGAGATTCTGCCCAGATCGTGCGATCGTGCCCTATCCGAAACCCATAGTTCTTTCGATCCAAGATCGTGGCGAGGCCGTGCAAGAAAAATGCAGATCGAGATCCACATCAGCGCGTCAAACCAGACGGTTCGATGCACTCACAATCCTGCCGCCGGCCAGAATCACAGCCCAGAAGCCTCAGCTATAATGGCTTCTAACGCTGGCGGGGTTCCAATTCTGAAGGAGTTTCGATGGGCATCCAGAAGACCGACAAGATCTGGCACAACGGCAAGCTGATCAACTGGGACGACGCGTCCATCCACGTAATGTCGCACGTGGTTCACTACGGGTCTTCGGTGTTTGAGGGCATTCGCTGCTACGAATTACCGAGCGGGCCCGCAATCTTCCGCGCCAAGGAGCACATGCAGCGGCTCATCGATTCGGCCAGGGTTTACCGCATGGACGTTCCGTTCACGCGTGACGAGATCCTGAAGGGCATGCTGGACACCGTGGGGCACAACGAGACGTGGCCGTGCTACGTGCGTCCGGTGGTGTTTCGAGGATACGGCGACGCGGGTGTGAACCCCCTGAATTGCCCAGTCGAGGTCTACATCGTCAACTACCCTTGGGGGAAATATTTGAGCAGCGAAGGCGAGGGTTGCGACGTGTGCGTTTCCTCGTGGACGCGCCTGGCGCCGAATACGCTGCCTGCGATGGCGAAGGCGGGTGCGAACTACATGAACTCGCAGCTCATCAAGATGGAAGCGATCGCCAATGGCTACGTGGAAGGGATTGCCCTGGACACCAATGGATTCGTCAGTGAAGGGTCGGGGGAAAACGTCTTTCTGGTGCACCGCGAGAAGCTGATTACCGCGCCGCTCGGCAACTCGGTACTGCCGGGGATCACACGCGACTCGATCCTGCAGATCGCTCGCGACCTGAACATTCCGGTTGTGGAGCAGATGATTCCGCGCGAGATGCTGTACATCGCCGACGAGGCGTTCTTCACTGGCACGGCCGCCGAGGTGACCGCGATCCGGTCGGTCGACAAGATCAAAGTCGGTAACGGCGTGATGGGACCGATCACCAAAGCGCTGCAAAGAGAGTTCTACGCGATCGTGCGCGGAGAGAAGAACGATCGGCATGGCTGGCTGACGCCGGTTCCGGTCGCAAGCAAAGACCGCAGCAAGCAGCCGGTCGGGGTATAATCCAAGCCGTCCAAAAAGCGAAGGGCGCCCGAGCGCCCTTCAACCGTTTCAAGCCCAAAAACAACACCCTCAATAAGGAGAGAATATGTCCCAAGGCCTGACTCCTGAATTTGCCCTTGGCTATCGAGCCGTCATGCTCGACGGCTTCAAGAATGAAGCAGAAACGACGAAGAAAGTGATCGCGGCGGTTCCAGATGCCAAGTCGGAATATCGTCCTGACCCCAACGCCCGCTCGGCGAAAGAACTGGCGTGGCATCTGGCGAACACCGACGTCCAGTTTCTGGATGGAATTGCCGAACTGAATTTCAAGATGGAATCGCCAGAGCAGAAGCCGCAGACCTCGGCCGAAGTGGTCGCGTGGTACGACGAGCAGGTGAAGCGCGCAATTGCGCGCGTGGAAGCGATGTCGGCCGAGCAGCTTCTCACGCCCGTCAACTTTTTCAGCGTGTTCAACCTGCCCGCGGTCTTCTATCTCGGATTCCTCAACAACCACAGCATTCATCACCGTGGCGAGCTGGCAACGTATCTTCGGCCGATGGGATCAAAAGTACCTTCGATCTACGGCGGCAGCTACGATGAGCCGTTCCAGATGCCGGCAGCGGTATCTGAAGAAACCGCGGCCTAGGCGTCATCCCATGAGTGTTGAGAGCCGCCCCGCGAAGGGGCGGCTTTTCATTTTGGGGCAGCGGACGATTTCCTGTTACCGACTGCTAGCATCGCTCCGGTTGTCCAAACTCCAGGGACCAGAGCCGAGCTGCGTGATCAAGAGCGCGGCGCCGAGCATAGACAGGTTCTTCATGAACATGATCATCTGCATCTGGTGCATCATGGGGTCGGAGATGGCCCAGAACTTGTGCATCATGGGCGTCACGCCGATCAGGAATATTACGATGAGCGAGGCGCCAACTTTCGCACGGTAGCCGAGCAGGATCGAGAGGCCGCCGAGGAAAGCGATCAGGCCGGAAAGCGGCACCGTGACCGAGGCCAGCGGAACGCCCTGCGAGGAGGCATAGGCGATCGTCTGGGTGGCGAAGTGATTGGGGCCAGCCATCAGAAAAATGAGGCCAAACAGAGCGCGGCCGAGGAAAACGACGGGCGCCGCGGCGAGCGGGGTCGCGGACCTCGAAGCGGTAAGAGGCTGAGCAAGAGTTGCCATGTTGAATCTCCTGAAAGTGTTGAGGATCGCGAAAGCGGCGAATCCTTTGAATAGATCAGTTGCATTGGATGAGTCGCGGGGCCACTGGTTACAATAAATAACTGTTATTCTTTTCAAAAGCAGGCATTATAGAGTAACTTAGTGTCAGGAGGATACCTATGAGAAGAGCGTCGCGACCGCCGTCGCCGTGCGCAATCGGAGGATTGCTGGAATTGTTGACGCGGCCGTGGACGTTGCACATTTTGTGGTCGTTGAGCACGAATGGGCCGATGCGATTTGGGATGCTGCGGAAGAATGTGGACGGCATTTCATCGCGCGTGCTGACCGAGCGGCTGCGGACGCTGGAAGACGCGGGGTTCGTGTACAGGCACTACGAGCCGACGATTCCACCCGCCGTGACGTATGGCATTACGGAACGGATGAAGGATATTGAGAAGGTGCTGGCGCAGTTGGAGGGATTGGCGCGGAAGTGGCACAGAGAAGGATCGAGGGTTGCGGACGAGCCAGTAACCACTGGCCATGCGGCGCAGGCGGGGACACACGCCTAGCAAGTCGTGGACGAGGAGAGGCCGCAGTCGATGAGTGCGTCGCTGATAGCAGAAGTTGCCGAGCAACATTTCTGCGTGCTGCAAAGAGAAGCCGCCAAACACCGCGCGGTTCTCAGGTCATCACCGCGGTCCTGAACGCTCACGATATGCCGGGCTTTCTCGACTCAGTAAGGGACGTCCCGTCCCTCACGCCGAACTGAGGTCGCTGCCCCATCGCCGAACGAGGGCCATTACCTAGGTCATCTTGGGGAAGGTGACGATTCGGGCGATGATGGAAGAACGTCAGAGCCGGATCTTGCCCGAAGTTCGTTTCGGTATGTAACAAGCTCACATCCAGCGGGTCAAGCCGCGAGGTGCGAGCTTCAAACGGCACGGCGTAGCCGTGCTCTTCTGAGAGCGATGCGAGGCACGACCCAGGCATCCTGGACGGGGAATCCTTCATGAATATTGATGATCTGCTGCGGATTGCGACGGAACGGCGAGCATCGGACTTGCACTTGAAGGTGGGGAATTATCCACACCTGCGGATTGACGGCGAGCTGATGCCGCTGACGGATCAGCCCCGAATCAGCGCGGAAGATATGCTGAACATGGCGTTCAGCATGATGTCGGCGCGGCAGAAGCAGAAATTCAAAGAGACCACGGAAATCGATATGGCCTACGGCGTGGCGGGCCTGGGGCGTTTCCGTGTGAACATTTTCCAGCAGCGCGGCAACGTGGGACTGGTGCTGCGCGTCATTCCGACCAAAATTCGCGCGCTCGACGAATTATTTCTTCCAAAAGTGGTGGAGCAGATTTGCGACATGCCGCGTGGGTTGGTGCTGGTGACGGGCGTGACAGGTTCCGGTAAATCGACGACGCTGGCAGCGATGGTGGACCGGGTGAACTCGTCGCGCGCGGAACACATTGTGACGATCGAGGACCCGATCGAATTTCTGCACCGCGATAAGAAAGGATACGTAAACCAGCGCGAGATTGGAGTGGACACGCCGTCGTTTGGCGCAGCGCTAAGAGCCTCGTTGCGCCAGGATCCGGACGTGATTCTGGTGGGCGAAATGCGAGACCTGGAGACGATCTCGACGGCACTACATGCGGCGGAAACCGGCCACATGGTGTTCTCGACGTTGCACACTTTGGACGCGGTGGAAACCATCAACCGCGTGATCTCAATTTTCCCCCCACCAGAGCAGAAGCAGATTCGCATGCAGCTGGCGGCCGTGTTGCGGGCGATCATCAGCCAACGACTGGTGCGGCGCTGCGATTCCGAAGGGCGCGTTCCGGCGGTGGAAGTGATGATCAATACAGCGTACATCCGCGAGTGCGTGCTGGTGCCGGAAAAGACGCGATCGATTCGCGATGCGATTGCGGCGGGCACTTCGCAATACGGCATGCAGACCTTCGATCAGTCGTTGTGGGATTTGTTCCAGGCGGGACTGGTGAATTACGAAACCGCGCTGGAAAACGCCTCGAACGCCGACGACTTCAAGCTGCGCATGCAGGGCATTGCGTCGACGGCGGACCTATCGCGGCAGTCGATGCAGTCGGCCGGGTTTGGAGGGAGATAGAGGGGTTTCAGGGTTTCCGGTTTCAAGTTTCCAGCTTCTGGTTTCGGGCGCGAACCAATCGCGCCCTTTTTCTTTTGGCCGAGCAAAACCGTTTACCACCACGACGGTCGATGAAGCAAGGGCCTATTTCTATGGTCTTGGCTCTCGGCAGCGGCACCGGGAACTGATTTGCGTTATCGTTAGTATGTATGGCGTTTCCACGGCCCAAACGAAAGACTTATTCCGAAGACGAGCTGTATGAGTACGCCGTGGGAGCGCTGGCGCGGCGGATGCGGACGGTCGCGGAATTGAAGCGGCTGATGCGGGCACGCATCGAAGAGGCCGAGTCGGAACACGGGCAGACGCTGGTCGAGTTGGTGATCCGGCGATTGAAGGATCAGGGATATCTGAATGACTCGCAGTATGCGGCGTCGTTCTCTTCGCTGCGACGCGACAATCAGAGATTCGGAAGGATGCGGATTATCACCGATCTGAAGGTGAAAGGAGTGCATGGCGATGTCATCCAGAAGGCTGTGGAGGCGGCGTTTGAGGGAGTGAGCGAGGAAAAACAGGCGCGGGAATATCTGCGGAAGAGACGACTGGAGAAGCCGAAAGATCAGAAACAGGTGGCGCGCATTTTTCGTCACCTGGCGCGGGCGGGATTTGGCTCGAAGACCATCTTCTTGATTCTGAAGAAGTGGGATGTGGATGAGGAGACGTTGAGCGCACTGGAGAGCGAAACCGCGTAAGGGGCAAAGTTTTCACATATCTTGGAGATGAAGATCACACATCTTAGACTATGAAGGGCGTTGGTTCTCATCGCGGCGTGTTTGCATCTACCCAGAGAGATGTTGCATACTCCAAAATCATTCGGATTTCAACGCAAGGAGGATCTATGAGGACGAAGCTGGCAGGAATTCTTGTTGCCGCTCTGCTGTGCGCGGCTCCATTTGTCTTTGGACAGGATGCGAGCAGTACAGACAAGAAGTCGACCGGCACAGAGATGAAGGACGCGACCAAGACTGCGGCGAAAGATACAGAGAAAGGAACCAAGACCGCGGCCAAGGACACCGGCAAGGTAGCGAAGAAGACTGGACACACAACCAAGACCGTAGCTAAGGACACGGGAAAAGATACGAAGGTTGCGGCCAAAGATACAGAGAAAGGAACCAAGACCGCGGCCAAGGACACCGGCAAGGCAGCGGAGAAGACCGGCAGCGAAATGAAGAAAGGGGTAAAGGGTGTCGCGCACAAAATGAAAAAAAGCGACGACAAACCGGCGGATCAGAAGCCGGCTGACGCCCCGAAATAGGCGAAGACTTAATCCAGCGAGGCGGGCGCAGAGAACGGCAAGCGAATCTTGCGGTTCCCGGCGCCCTTGCTGTTTGTGGCACGGATTCCTTGTCGCCCGTGGTTATCGTTTAGAATTACTTTTCCATGCCGACCGGTTCAGACATTCGCAGAAAATTCCTCGACTTCTTTGTGCAAAAGGGGCACAAGGAGGTGCATTCGTCGTCGCTGGTTCCGGCGAACGATCCCACGCTGCTGTTCACCAATGCCGGGATGAATCAGTTCAAAGATGTGTTTCTTGGGCTGGAGAAACGCGATTACTCGCGGGCGACGACCTCGCAGAAATGCGTGCGGGCAGGAGGGAAGCATAACGATCTGGAGAATGTGGGGTTCACCAACCGGCATCACACGTTCTTTGAAATGCTGGGGAATTTTTCGTTTGGCGATTACTTCAAGAAGGACGCGATCGCGTATGCCTGGGAGTTGATCACGTCGCCCCAGTGGTATGGCATCGACAAGAACAAGCTTTACGCGACTGTATTCAACGGCGAGGGCGGGTTGGCCCGCGATGCCGAGGCGTATGACTTGTGGGCTGCTGTCGGCGTGCCGAAAGAACGCATCTTCGAGATGGGCTTGAAAGACAATTTCTGGCAGATGGGCGACACCGGGCCTTGCGGTCCGTGCAGCGAGATTCACTTCGACATGGGACCAACGGCATCGGAACAGGGGCATATTGATTGCAGGTTCCCGTGCGACTGCGGGCGATATGTGGAGATATGGAATCTGGTGTTCATGCAATTTGATCGCGATGCCAGCGGGAAGCTGACGCCGTTGCCGAAGCCGTCAATCGATACGGGCATGGGCCTAGAGCGAGTGTCGGCGGTGCTGCAGGGAGTGATTTCGAATTACGAGACGGATTTGTTCACGCCGCTGATTCTTAAGGCGGCTGAGTTGTGCGAAGTCGCTCGCACGCCCGCTGTTCGAGATGCATTTTGCAAGTTGTCTAGCGAAGAATTCGACAGTAAGAAGATGGAGACCCTCCAGAAGGGCACGTTCTCGCGACACTCGAAATCAGCCGCTTCGCTGCGGGTGATCGCCGATCACTCGCGGGCTGCAACGTTTCTGATTTCAGATGGCGTGTTGCCGTCGAATGAGGGGCGCGGATATGTGCTGCGGAAAATCATTCGGCGCGCAATCACGCATGGCAGGTTGCTGGGACAGACCAAACCGTTTCTCTACCAAATGGTTTTCGCGGTACGCGATCTGATGCGGGATGCGTATCCGGAACTGAACGACACGGCAGACAGGGTCTCGAAGGCAGTGCTGGCGGAAGAGACTCGGTTCGGCCACACCATGGAAGTAGGACTCGAGAAACTGGAAGCACTGATCAAAAGTTCGCCGGAGAAACTCGCGGGCGAAGATGCCTTCAAACTCTACGATACGTTCGGCATGCCGCTGGACTTTATGCAGGATGCGGCGCGTGATCAGGGGATCGAATTCGATCAAGCAGGATTCGATCGGGCGATGGCCGAGCAGAGATCGCGCGCTCGCGCTTCGTGGAAGGGCGCAGCGAAGCAGACGGCGAATCCGGCGTACCAGCAATTGCCGAAGTCGGTGTTTGAGGGATATCGGCAGACGCGGTCGGACGGGTGCGAAGTGCTGGCGATCATTCATAACGGCGTCGGCGCAAAGGAATTGAAGTCGGGCGAAGAAGGCGAGGTCATTCTCGATCACACGCCGTTTTATGCGGAGTCGGGTGGACAGGTCGGCGATCGGGGATGGTTTCATTCCGACGATCACAACACTGTTGTTGCCGAAGTGAAGGGATGCTATTACCCGGTTCAGGGAGTAAGGGCGCACCAGGTTGTGGCGAAATCCACGCTTCGTATGGGCGACAAAGTTGACGCCATGGTAAACACCGATATTCGCGAGGCGACGATGCGGAATCACACGGCGACGCATTTGCTGCATGCGGCGCTGCGCGAGGTGCTGGGAAAGCATGTGAAGCAGGCGGGATCGCTGGTTGCGCCGAATCATCTGCGATTTGATTTTTCGCACTTCACCGCCATGGAAGACGAAGAGTTGCAGGACATCGAAGACATCATCAACAAGGAAGTGCTGCGCAACAGGAAGGTCGAGACGATTGCGGACGTGCCGATCGATGTAGCGATCAACGAGTATCACGCGATGGCGCTGTTCGGGGAAAAGTATGGCGACAACGTGAGGGTAATCAGGATTGGTGATTTTTCGACAGAGCTTTGCGGTGGAACTCATACGGCGGCGACTGGTGAAATTGGGCTGATCAAGATTCTGAAGGAAGGCAGTGTGTCGTCGGGAGTGCGGCGAGTGGAGGCGATAACAGGAGAAGGATCGGTTCTGCATTTTCGCAAGGACCATCAACTCGAAAACGTGGTGTCGAGTTTCGTGAGTTCCCTCTCTTTGAGGACCGCGAAGAGTGGGGCAGAACCGAATTCCTCACTCAACGAGGACCGCGTTGGGTGGGCCACCCAGGAGTTGTCGCCGGCCGAGGCGTTGAAGCTTGAGCTTGAAAAGAAGGATGCGGAGATCAAGCGGCTGACGCGGGAACTCGATCAAGCGCGGATGAAATCAGCGTCGTCGAGCACGGCGAACATCGGCGAGAAAGTAAGGGAAGTGAAGGGCGTGAAGGTGCTGGCGCATCGCGTGGACAATTTGGAACGGGCGCAGATGCGCACGCTGGTCGATCAACTGCGCGACAAAATCGGGTCGGGAGTGGTGGTGCTCGGTTCGGCGTCGCACGGGAACGTGGCTCTGATTGTGGGCGTAACCAAAGATTTGACTTCCCGGGTGCAGGCCGGGAAGGTAATTGGGCCCGTGGCGCAGAAAGTTGGGGGCAAGGGCGGCGGGCGTCCGGACCTCGCGGAGGCGGGCGGAAAAGATGCTGGTGCGCTGGACGCGGCTCTGGACGGGGCTTACGGAGTGGTGGAGGAACTACTCGCGTGACAGAGGGATCATCCAACGAACGCTTGCGATTTGTGAAACACAAGGGTCACGCTATTTTCGTGATCGATTTCAGTCACTGCGCGGGCAAGGAGATTGTGATGCTGCTCGATCAGGTGCGGGCGCATGTGGCGCGGCATGCACCGGGGTCGATGCTGACACTGGGCGACTTCAGCGGGGCGCAGATCGACAGAGCGGTGGCCACGAAGATTAAAGAAGTGCTCGTGCTCGACCGGCCCTATGTGAAGAAATCGGCGTGGGTGGGGACCGAGAGTCTGCCGCACGTGTTCTACGAGAATTTCAAGACGTTTTCGCAGCGGGAGATTCCTACCTTCAAGACGCGAGAAGAAGCGATGGAGTGGCTGGTAGCGGAGTAGGCTGAGAGGTTCCAGCCCGCCCAGTGCCCTTCCCCCATTGCTAACTCCTCCATTTCAAGGTCACTGGGCCCGACATGGGATGTTTCATGGCAGCACCGGTGCGTTTGGCTTCGAGGTGAGCGGCCTTCAGCTGGAAATACCATTTGGCAGGGCGGTCGGCGTCGTCGATCAGCATGAGATGCGGGTTATGCTTCAGGCCTTCGGCCTGCAATTCCATAGTGCGCCGGTCCTGCTCGACGAATTTCGCGAAAACGAATTTGAGCAGATCGGCACCGAACGGAAACCAGCGAAACAGATTCCAGGCGGCGACGACGTCGATGCGGCAGTGGCTGCGCGTGATCGGGGTAACCGTCGTGAGACTGGAAAACCAGTATTTGCCGGCGCGGATGGTTTCGGTGCGGATGTTGGGGAGCACGAAATCGATGGTCGTAGTGATGGAGTCGGCGTCCGCATAGAGGCGTAACAGCTTGTAGGGTGCGGAGTTTGAGCTGGGCGTGTGCGCGCCCATGCGAAAACCGTTGGGAATTGGCTCAAAGTTCTTTTTCTTTTCGTGAATGCTGTGGCGGGTGCGCCACCACCAGGCCTGGTGAACGAAGGGACCGTGCGCGGGATCCATGAGGCCGATGATGCCGTGATCGATGCTGACGGGCATTTCGGCTTGCAGATATGCGAGCTTATACTTCGTGCTGAACTTCGTGATCTGCGGAGCGGCGTCGGGAGCTTCGGGCGGCGCGGCGAAACCGGCTCCGGTCGGACCAGGATCGGGAATGTAAACCCAGATGAAACCGTCTTGCTCTTCACAGGGATAGCTGCCCGCGTAGATGCGATCGACCTTCATGGTCTGATCGGAAGTGAGGGAGGGAATCAGCTGGCACTGGCCGTTGTGTGCGTCGAACTGCCAACCGTGGTAAGGACACTCGAGATTTTCTCCATCAAATTTTCCAGTGTTGAGCGGCATGCCGCGGTGAGGGCAGGCGTCGCGCAGGGCAAAAGGCTGTAGTTCCCGATCGCGGCCAATGACGAGCGGAATCTCGAGCAGCGTAGCCTTGCAGAGGCGCTTAGGATGAACACGATCGGCGGGCAGGGCGCGATACCAGAAGCCGGTGAGCATGAGCGCGTCGGTGGCCTGGCGTTGCGGGAGATCGAGTTCAGGCATGAGAAGTGTCAGAATTCAGAAACTTCCTGAACGCTTATGCTAGCATCCGCTGGGCTTTTCAGTTGGCAAGAAAAACTTCACCACAGAGAGGCAGAGAGCGTGAACCACTAGGGGCACGAAACTTCAAGGAAGGCAAGCACTACCATGGAATTCATCGGACACTTTCGGCGGTTGACAGCGGTACAGCGGAACACCTTCATTGCATGTTTCCTGGGATGGTCACTGGATGCGTTCGATTTTTTCATTCTCGTTTTCTGCGTGAGTGCGCTGGCGACACAGTTTCAGACCAAGGTCTCAGCGATCACGGAGGCGATTTTTCTGACACTGGCCATGCGTCCAGTGGGAGCGTTTCTCTTCGGCCTGATGGCGGATAAGTTCGGGCGCCGTCCAACGCTCATGGTCGACATCATCGCGTATTCGATCTTCGAACTGGCTTCGGCGTTTGCTCCGTCGCTGAAGGTGTTTCTCATTACGCGGGCATTGTTTGGAATCGCGATGGGCGGCGAGTGGGGCGTGGGCGCGGCGCTGGCGTTCGAAACGCTGCCGACGGAGGGGCGCGGATTCTTTTCGGGCCTGCTGCAGGAAGGCTACGTGGTCGGATATTTGATTGCGGCTCTGGTTTACGGCACGTTGTTTCCGATTTTCGGCTGGCGTGGAATGTTCGTGATTGGGGCGCTGCCGGCGTTTCTTGTCATTTACATTCGCACCAAGGTCGACGAATCCCCGGCGTGGCTCCAAGGGCGGGTTGCGCGCGGGGAGGAAACTCACATGGGAAAAGATATCTTATCGCACGCCGGGATTTTTCTTTTCCTGATCGTGCTGATGTTCGCGTTCAATTCGTTCAGCCACGGAACGCAGGATCTTTACCCGACCTTCTTGCAGAAGAATCTGCAGTTCACACCTAAAACGGTGAGCTTGATCGCTATCGTTTACAACATTGGAGCGCTGCTGGGGGGAATCATATTCGGCGCGTGGTCGGAGCGGATTGGTCGACGACGCGCGATTGTGATCGCGGCGTTACTGGCGATTCCGGTGATTCCGTTGTGGGCATACTCGCATACGGTTCCGATGCTGGCGGTGGGCGGATTCCTGATGCAGTTTATGGTGCAGGGAGCGTGGGGAGTGGTTCCGGCGCACTTGAACGAACTGTCTCCGCCGGCGGTGCGAGGGACACTGCCGGGATTCGCCTATCAACTGGGAAACTTCTTTTCCTCGCGCAATTCGGTGATCCAGGCGAAGCTGGCGGAATCACGCTACGGCGGCAGTTTCTCGCCCGTACTGGCGTGGACGGTAGTGATTGTCGCGAGCCTGGTGGTGATTGTGACGCTAAGCGGGCGGGAGCGCCGCGGAGCAGACCTGTCAGATACGCGGCAGAGGTGAAAGAATCGATATTCTAGCGTGTGCAGGATTTGGCATAGCGCACTGGCATGGCACGAAGGAAACATTGTCAATGTAAGATTCCTGTGTTACGGTAAAGGAAATTTCACGCCTTCGTTGAATAAATCCCAAGGTCCGCGAGCGTGGTGTTATGTGCAAATGCGCGTACCTGAGGTAACGCCACTTATGAAGGAAACCATGGATCCCGCACCGGCGAATGAACTCACGGAAAAGGAAAACTTCGCCAATCGCAAGCTGATCCGGCCGACGCTGCCGCGGCCGGAAAATCATGGCAATCACAATTCTCCGCCGATGCAAACTCAGGAGCGCCGTGAGCGCCCGGAGCGACATGACCGGGGAGAGCGTATGGATCGGGGCGATCGCCCGATGGGGGGTGGTGGCGGTGGTGGCAAGAAGCCGGCACCTCCGGAGCAGACGAACGCCGAGAATTTCTATTATCAGAAGCAAATGCAGACGCGGACGCAGATGGTGATCGTGCTACGCGATGGCGAGGAAGTCCACGGGATTATCGAGTGGTACGACCGGAACTGCATCAAGGTAAACCGTGAGGATGGCCAGCCCAATCTGATGATTTACAAGCCGGCGATCAAGTACATGTATAAAGAGGGCGAGAACCAGCGGTAAGGCTCCTCATGTCTAGCAGTGAGGACGCGCGCCGCTGGGTGCAGCGGACCTTTGGTCTCTAGTCATTCCGTTTTGAATCTCTTCAGGATCGTTCGATCCGCTGTTCTCAAATCTTCTGGCGACCGCCGACCCGCAACTTCCCTACAGCTTCGGCAGCACGATTCCCTTTTGCGCCTGGTATTTGCCTTTGCGGTCGGCGTAGCTGGTCTCGCAAATTTCATCGGATTGAAAAAACAGAATCTGGCATAACCCCTCGTTGGCGTAGATGCGTGCCGGCAGCGGCGTGGTGTTGGAGATTTCGAGGGTGACGAAGCCCTCCCACTCGGGTTCGAACGGAGTAACGTTGACGATGATGCCGCAGCGGGCGTAGGTGCTTTTGCCGACGCAGATTGTGAGGACGCTCCGCGGAATCTTGAAATATTCGACAGAGCGCGCCAGTGCGAACGAGTTCGGCGGCACGATGCAGATATCGGTTTGCACGGTGACGAAGGACTTTTCGTCAAAATGCTTGGGGTCGACGATGGAAGAGTTAACGTTGGTGAAGATCTTGAATTCGTCGGCCACGCGCAGGTCGTAGCCGTAGGAGGACAGGCCATAGGAGATCACGCCTTCGCGGACCTGCTTCTCGGAGAACGGGTTGATCATGTCGTGTTCCTGGGACATCTTGCGGATCCAGCGGTCGCTCTTGAGCATGAAACTCCCTTTAGAATTGAGTGATTGAATCATTATTGACTGAGTTATTGAACGGGATGCGAGCCGCGCGCGCTTATTGTTTCTCACAGAACGCGAGGCAGCGAACAGCTCAACTGACCCTTCGCTGCGCAAAAAAGCGTCGCTGAGGATGGCTATTCCCGGATTACACAATTACTCAATCTTGCCGGCTGGTGTGCCTGCCAGTTTACGGGATAGGTGCTCCCGTTGACAATCTCCGTTATCTCCCTTAGCATCAATGACTTGAACCACTATTTTGACCTTGCACCCCGGAGCCGCTCGTGATCAAGCTCGACATCATCAATGAAGTGGTGGCCAAGACGGGCATCACCAAGACCAAAGCCGAGTTAGCCGTGGAAACCGTGTTCGAGAGCATGAAGAAGGCGCTCGCGCAAGGCAACCGGATTGAGCTGCGGGGATTTGGCGTATTCAACGTGCGTCCGAGAAAGACAGGCATCGGGCGCAACCCGCGCACCGGAGCTGAAGTCTCGATTCCGCCGGGGAGAGCAGTGCGGTTCAAGCCGGGCAAGGAATTGCAGTCGATTGATTGAGTGGCGTAAAGCACCAGCTCGAGGCCGAACCGGACCTCAACACGTCAGGTTCGTACCTCATCTCACTCTCCCGTAGTTGGCCATCTGGGGTCGACTGCGAATCACCCTTAGCGGATGGCACTAGGTTTACTCGGTGGGTGTCAGAGCTTCGAGCTGGGAAACTATCTTCCGCAGTACCGGCCTGAAGCGCTTGGCGAGAGGAAAAAGAAACTTCCACCAGATCCGAAACGAGTTTTCTCGCAGCACAACCGTCAGCGGGCCGGGATAGGTCAGGGGATGTTGGCAGAACTGCCGCTTGAACCGCGCCAGCGAACCGGGGGCGGGCCCGAGATTGTAGCGGCGAGCGCCCAGACGATACATGTCGCGCATCGCGTGCCAATGAAGAAAAACGGCGGCCTGCCGATGATGGGCCTCGAGCGCTGCCAACTGACAGTGCGCTGTCAAACCATCGCGAAAGATCAGCGTACTGCCAACAACTCTACCTTGGAGAAGCACGGAGTAAAGCCGAACGCAGTTGTGAGGGCGAGCTAGACGAATCGTCTGCATGTAAAAGGACAGGGGACGCTCGAGCCGAAACTGCTTGCGGCGCGCACAATCTTCGTAAAGAGGCCACTGTTTGGCCAGAGCTTCTGGAGAATCCTCGGGGAAAAACTCATACCCGGCTTCAGTAGCGCGGCGAATCTTGCGGCGAACCTCCCGATCAAAGCCAGCAAGTGTCCGCTCGTCATCGTCGGATTGATCGATGATGTAATCCGGCGACAAGACCGGATAATCGAGGAAATAGGGAAATGCGTCAAAATTCTCGGCGTGACCAGCGACGGCGAGATAAGTGAGGACCAGCGCGTCGGAGTGGGTGAAGCGAATGAAAATGTAGCCTTGCGCGCGCGCCCAGTCGAGCAACCCGCGGACCGCTGCGAGACATAATTGTTCCCCGCGCACGAGAGACGCGGGTCCCCGGAATACGAGGCCGACCTTCATCTTGCCGAATCCAACGGTCAGGATGCTGACAAACGCGATGGGCCGCTCCGACGTGCCCAACGCGAGATAGCGGGGCGTGAGGCGGAGACGACGATACGGCTCATTCCAGTACGGGTATTGATAGAGCGAAGTATCACTATCGAGCAAGACACCGTTCCACAGGGAAAGATCGTGCGGCGACACTTCGGTCCAGGCGGCAACGGTCGCTGCCGTTGACGACCGGGCGTCTATGTCCCGAGCGGATATGTCCGGAGCCGGGGCTGTCAAACTCATGAGCCAAACCGTGCGGGGGATAAGGCTCGGCGCCGAGCGAGCGCGTCACCTTGGGCCTCAGGAATAATTCTCGATCCGCGCGTGGCGCCAACAGGATGCGGATTGGGCCATTTCCCCGAAGCTGATGCGATATCTTAGGTCGTACCGGACTGGCTCCATATAGCACTTTCGTAATAGCACGAAAGTGCCAATCGCGCCTCTCAGCCCGGGACGGAACGAAGCGCCTGAGGAGGACGGCGTTCACTCCTGAACGTGTTCTGTTTGCTCGTAGTAGCATCAAAGAACAGAGCAAAATCTTTGCCCAACGAAACACATGTCAGAAGCTAATTCTCACATTCCTTACTCCACGATCGAGTACTACCGGCCTTTGCCGGAACCGCCGGCGCCGCCGTTGCGTCCGCGTTATTGGCTGCACGGATTGTTGTTGCTGGGTACGTGCTTCACCACGCTGATCGTGGGAGCGCGGATGGAGTTCAACTTCCTGCACAATTTACCGCCATTTGACGGAGCTGATGATTTCATTCCGTTCTTTCCAGTGGGATGGGCATTACGGCATCCCTCGCGATTGCTGCTGGGAATTCCGTTTTCCGCGACGCTGCTGCTCATCCTGCTGGCGCATGAAATGGGGCACTACTTGTTTTGCCGCTATTACGGAGTGCGTGCGACGCTGCCGTTCTTTATTCCAGCGCCGACGATGATCGGGACTCTGGGAGCGGTGATCCGGATCAAGGCGCCGATCCGGACGAGGGCGGCACTGTTCGACATTGGCATAGCGGGACCGATCGCCGGATTTGTGGTGGCGGTTGCGACTTTGATAGTGGCGATGAGCTTTTCGAAGCCCCTCGCACCGGGCATTGGTTCATCGGACCTGCAGTTGGGATTTCCGCAGATTTTCTACGTCATTCATGACGTTCTGCGCAGTTTTGCTCCGGGTCATGCGATTGCCACGCTGCCGCTGACGCGGGTTTATTTGCATCCGACCGCGATCGCGGCGTGGGTGGGGATGTTCGCGACCGCGCTCAACCTGCTGCCGAGTAGCCAACTGGACGGGGGACACATCGTTTATGCGCTGGCGCCGCGAGCGCACCGCGTGGTGTCGTGGATCACCGTCATCGTGTTGGTGTACCTGGGGCGTTTGTATGTGGGATGGCGGATGTGGGCCGGACTGCTGATTGCGATGAACGTCATGACCTGGAGGCAGGAGCAGGCTCCGGAGTATCCCATACTGCCGACCAGTCGATGGATATTGGCTTTGCTGGGCGCAATCATGCTCGCTTTGACTTTCACAATCTCACCGTTTCAGATCAACCTAAGATAGTCTGGGGCACACGCGGTGCGCGCGCCGCGCCGGGGGCTGGAGGAATCGCGAAAGGCGGCTCGCGCAAGGGCTCATGACTCTCATATAATCCTCTATTCAATCGTTTCAATTAAACGGAGAGGATCGCGTCATGAAGAGAATGAGGTCGGGTTGTCTGGCACTTCTTACGTCACATCTGCTGCTTGTTGTAACGATCGCAGCGCAAACCATCGAAGTTGACACGACACATGCGACCAATCACTTCGTACCGAAAGAGGCGCTGGGAGCGGGAGTGGACCGCATTTCGGTTGAGGCGATTGATAAGGACTTGCTGCAGCCGACTCTGGGACAAACACAGGAATCCGGATGGCAGCCGGTGACCTACCGGCAAAATACAGACCTCGCAGTCGAAGCATGGCACTGGAATCCGCAGGGAGCATGGAGCGATGCGAGCGGTAAAGGATATTTTGTCGGGTCGGCAACGCCGACCGAAATGATTCGCTATTCCTACGGATATGGGCTGCCGCGCCGAGGATTCACGCGCAACGATGGAACCGACAATGCCGGGTTCTCGCGCCTGACCGACGGAGATCTCAACACTTTCTGGAAGAGCAACCCGTATCTGACCCAGCGGTTCACAGGGGAGAGCGATGCGCTGCATCCACAGTGGGTCGTGCTTGATCTGGCGCAAACGCAACTGGCGAACAGCATTCGTATTGCATGGTCCGAACCTTATGCAAAGCAGTATGTGGTGCAGTACTGGACGGGGGAGGATCCGATTCACGCGCCGACGAGGGGCGTGTGGCAGACCTTTGGGCAAGGCTCGGTGATGAATGGAAAAGGCGGCATGGAAACCGTGCGCCTGAGCCGCAGCGCGGTTGGTGTGAAGTTCGTTCGAATCTGGATGACGGAGTCATCAAACACGTGCGATGCAGACGGTCCAGCGGATCCGCGGAATTGCGTGGGCTATGCCATCCGCGAAATTTATCTGGGGACGACCACGGATGATGGCGCATTTCACGACGTTCTTCGGCACACGCCGGATCAGGAACAAACGACGACGTATTGTTCCTCAGTCGATTCGTGGCATCAGCCGTCGGACTTGGGTTCGACGACGCAGGCACAGATGGGATTCGATCTGTTTTTCACCAGTGGCGTGACGCGCGGATTGCCGGCGATGATTCCAGTCGCCATGCTGTACGAGACTCCGGAGAATTCGGCGGCCGAGATTGCCTATGTGGAGAAACGCGGTTATCCGATTTCTTACGTCGAGATGGGCGAGGAAGCCGACGGGCAGTACATGCTGCCGGAAGATTATGCTGCGCTGTACTTGCAGTGGGCGACGGCACTGCACAAAGTCGATCCGGCGCTGAAATTGGGCGGACCGTCGTTTCAGGGCGTGAACCGTGACATTGAGGTGTGGCCGGATGTGAATGGCAAAGTTTCGTGGCTGGGGCGCTTCGTCGATTATCTGAAGCAGCATGGCCGGATGAATGACCTGGCATTTTTTTCCTTTGAACACTATCCGTACGATCCCTGCCGGACGCCGTGGGGCGTGCTCTATGACGAACCGGAATTGGTGAGCCACATCATGCAAGCGTGGCATGACGACGGGATTCCGGCCGAGATGCCGATGTTCATTACCGAGGGGAATCTGTCGTCCGGCGCTAGCGAAACATTTCAGGATATTTTTGCGGGGGTTTGGCTTGCCGACTATATCGGATCGTTTCTGAATTCCGGGGGGAAGGCAGTTTATTTCTTCCATTATTTACCGTTGCACATGGAGCCGGGATGCAACAGTTCGCCAGGAACGTTCGGCATGTTCACGATTAACAGCAATTACGAAATTCAACAGCGGCTGGCGCAGTTTTTTGTGGCTCAGTTGATCAACCTGGAGTGGGTGCAGCCTAGCGGCGGAGAGCATCAAACGTATTCTGCGAAGAGCGACGTCGAGGACGGCGCGGATCATGAGTTAATTACAGCGTATGCGCTGAAGCGGCCGGATGGCGAGTGGTCGCTGATGATCGTGAATCGCGACCAGGAGACTGCGCACAAAGTGCGGATTGTGTTTGAAGAAAAGTCGGATGAAGAGGCGAGTTATACCGGGGCGGTTGAGATTGCCACGTTCGGGAGCGCCCAATATCATTGGCATCCGGCGAGCATGAGGTTTATGGCACATGCGGAGCACGCAGCGGAACGGACGATCGTTGCTGTGACAAAAGGATGGGCGGACCCGGATGGGCCGATTGCGCGGACGAAACAGAATGCCGGTAGAGACACGCTGTATGAATTGCCGGCAGCGTCGGTCACGGTAATTCGGGGGAAGATCGGTTCGCGATGAGTCGTTGGGTGGACGAGCGTGCCCAAAGTGGCGCACTATCTCGACCAGGTGCGAAATGCTTTTTCACATCAACCAGAGCGCATCCACGTCAACGATCACATGAGTACGTGGAATTTTCTGTGCTGCGGCGTATTTCAGCATGGCGCGCAGCGTGGTGTTAAGCTTTTCGCGGCTGGGCGACTTCAGCACGAAGTGGTAGCGGTAATCGCGCTTCAGGCGAAGGATGGGCGCCGCCGCCGGCCCGAGCACGCGCACGCCTTCGTGGCGAGTGTTATCAAACCATCGGCCCAACGCTCCGGACCACTCCAAGGCTTCGTCAAGTTTGTCGCTGCGCACGATCACGTTGGCCAGCGCGGAGTAAGGTGGATAATGCATCCAACTGCGGAACTGGAGTTCCTTGTCGTAGAAGCCGGCGAAGTCGTGGCGGGCGGCAAACTGGACCGCATAGTGATCCTGAAAATAAGTCTGCAGGATCACCTTGCCGGGCGACTGGCCGCGTCCAGCGCGTCCGGCGACCTGGGTCAGCAGCTGAAAGGTGCGTTCGGCAGCGCGGAAGTCGGGCAGGCCGAGAGCGACGTCAGCTCCAACGACTCCGACCAGCGTCACCCCATGAATGTCATGACCCTTGGCAATCATTTGCGTGCCGACGAGCAAATCGAGTTCCCCTTCGCTGAGAGCGTTGAGGGTTCGCTCGAAGTCTTCATGGCCGCGGACGGTGTCACGGTCGAGACGTGCGATTCGCGCCTCGGGGAACATGCCGTGCAGGAGCTCCTCCAGTTTTTCTGAGCCGGTTCCAAGAAACTGAACATACTCGCTGCCACAGTGCGCGCAGGCTTTTGGAACGGGAGCAGTAAATCCGCAATAGTGGCAAACCATTTTATGCTCGCGCTTGTGATGCGTGAGCGAGATGGCGCAATTGTTGCATTCCAATTTCTTTCCGCAGGTGCGGCAAAGGACAACCGGAGAGTATCCGCGGCGGTTGAGCAAAACCATGACTTGCTCTCTGCGTCCGAGCCGATCCTTAATCTCGGCGGCCAGTTGACGTGAAATGACCTGTTCGTGGCCAGTTTCCTGGAACTCCTGGCGCATGTCGACAATTTCAACCGTGGGCAGAGGACGCTGTTCTACGCGATCGGGCAGCTCCATTAGAGCGTATTTGTTTTTCTGCGAATTAAAGTACGACTCCAGCGATGGCGTGGCAGAGCCGAGCACAACTGTGGCCTTGGCCATCTTGGCACGCATCACGGCGACGTCGCGGGCGTGGTAACGCGGCGTTTCCTCCTGCTTGTAGGACGAGTCATGCTCCTCGTCGACAATGATGAGTGCGAGATCGGAGACCGGCGCGAAGACCGCCGAGCGCGTGCCGACGACCATGCGCGCTTCTGTTTGTTTGATGCGGTGCCACTGCTGTGCGCGCTCAGCGTCGCTGAGAGCGGAATGGAGGATGGCAACCTCGCTGCCGAAGATCTGGTGCAGGTCGGCGGCGACAGCGGGGGTGAGGCCGATTTCCGGGACCAGGAGAATGGCCGAGCGGCCGGCATCGAGCACAGCGCGCATGCCCGCGAGATAGACCGCAGTTTTTCCTGAGCCCGTGACACCGTGGAGCAACAGACCAGAGAATTTGCTGGCATCCACGTCCTTTCTCAGGCGGGCGAGCACGGATTGTTGGGCGGAGTTCAGATCGAAATCGAAAGCAGACGATCGTGGTTTGGAGTGCGAAATCGTGAAATCGGCTGGCGCTTCGATGATCTCGACCAGACCGCGCCTGACGAGTGTACCGAGGGTGGTTCGGGGAACTTCGAGCGCCTGAAGCGCTTCAGCGGGCACTCTGCCGCCGGAGGCAGCCAAGGTTTCGACGAGCAAACGCTGGTTCTGGTTCAACTTGCCATCGGCGGAGTGAAGCACTGCGATCTTGATCATAGGCGTGGCGTCGCGCGCCGTAGAGAAATCTTGTCGCACAAGCCATTTTTTGCGCACCATGCCGGAAAGGATGGATCGCGAGACGCGAGTCGCGGAACGAAGAGTTTGCTCGCGGACGAGGTCTGCCTCGCCAGACGCCGGATCCGGCGCGGCCAAATAATCGAGCACTCGAAATTCCGCAGCCTGCTCCTCCGGCGTGCGACGCGAACGCGCAGAAGAGCCGGACATCCCAGCGAGATGGAGGGCTATTTGTCCATCTTCGGCGATGCGATAGCCGATGGATCGTTTGAACTCGGCACCCAGGGGAAGCATGGTGCGGAAAACCTCGCCTAGAGGAGCGAGGTAGTAGTCGGCGATCCAGCGACCGAGGCGCAGCTGTTGCTCATCCAAAACTGGCGTCCAATCGAGGACGCTGAGAATTGTTTTTGTAGAAACGGAGGGCTTGCGATCGTGCAGTTCGACAACGATGCCCGTCAGGCGCTTCTCGCGTAATGGAACCAGGACGCGCCCCCCCACCACCGGCATGGAACCCGCCGGGACACGGTAGGTGAAGACCATGTCGAGCGGCACAGGCAGGGCAACGTCGCAGAATTCGGGCATTCGTTCGAAGGATAACCCAGCGTGATACTCGACGCTTCAGATGCACCGGATCACACCGCATTCTCGAGAGCAAGAATCTTCAACTCGGGCGGTCATTCGCCCCGCGACCGGCGATTGCTCTCAGCCTGACAATATCGTCATTCGTTCTTTTTCGGAGGCTCGAGGCCCAGATATTTCATCACCATCTGCAAATCTTTCCAAGCTTCGCCTTTCTGTCGAGGGTCGCGCAGAAGAAATGCAGGATGGTAGGTGACGGCGAGCTTGGCGCCGTTCCAGGAAGGATCGTTAGCACGAGCGCCGGATGGCATGAAGTCGTAGAAGCGGCCGCGCAGTTCGGACATGGGCGCATTAATGGCGAGAAGGTTTTTCGCTGCGACTGCGCCGAGTGCAACGATGACTTCGGGCTTGATCACGGCGACCTGACGCATGAGAAATGGTGAGCAGGTATCGCACTCATCGCGTTCGGGGGTGCGATTGCCGGGCGGTCGGCATTTGACCACGTTCGCAATGTAAACTTCCTCGCGGCGCAGGCCCATGGCCTTGATCATGTTGTTCAGGAGCTGTCCGGCGCGCCCCACGAAGGGCTCCCCTTGCTCGTCTTCATCGGCGCCCGGACCTTCGCCGACAAACATTAGCTGCGCGCGCGGATTGCCGACTCCGAAGACAATCTGCTTTCTTCCCTGCTTGTGCAGTTTGCATCGCGTGCAGTCGCCGAGATCTTCGCGGATCAGCTTGAGGGCGGCGGCGGGGTCAGACGTTCCCTGCTCCGGCTTCGGCGTCAGGACTTCGAAGATATTGTCCTCAGGGGTGATCGAAACAGTGGCGGATTTTCTCGCGGGCATTTCCTCTCGCAATTCTGGCTGGGATAGGGAAGCAGGTTCGGCAACGTCTACGGGCGCGGCCACATCAGAGACCTGGGGTTGGCGGCGATAAAAGTCGTAGATACCGAGCTCGTGATAGTAGCGAACGCGCTCGGCAAGGGCGCGGCGCAGATCAGGCTCAGGAGTCTGGGGCATCGGTTGTTTAATTGTAATGCAGCGGCGAAGGAATGTGTTCGCGAGGCGATAAGAACGACGGGCTCCTCGTCGCTTCCGGGAATGACAAGAGGGCGTGGACTTCAGGCTCTCACTGGCGACTTGCGACGCTGGCGAAGGCGGACAACCTGGTCGAGCACGCGCTGTGCAACTTCCCACTTTGTGGTTTCGGGGACTTCAACGACATCTTCGCCAGTGATGATCGCGACGGCGTTGCGGTCGGAATCAAAGCCGACACCCTCGCGTGAAACGTCATTGACGACGATGGCGTCGAGGTTCTTGTCGACCAGCTTTTGGCGTGCATTCTCCAGGACATTCTCGGTTTCGGCGGCGAAACCGACGAGGATTTGCGCGGCCTTCTGGCGAGAAAGCTCCTTCAGAATATCAGGCGTCGCTTCGAGATCCAGCGTCATCGGGCCTTTGCGTTTGATTTTCCGCCTGGCCGCTGCTTTCGGGCGATAGTCGGAGACGGCTGCGGTCTTGATGACGATCGTGGACTCGGGCAGAAGTTTGAGAGCGGCGTCGCGCATTTCTTCCGCCGACTCGACTCGGGTGATCTCGACCGCACCCGGCGGAGTGAGCGAGGTCGGTCCGGAAATCAGAAGAACGCGCCCTCCCCGGCGCAATGCAGCTTCGGCGAGAGAATATCCCATGCGGCCGCTGGAGCGGTTAGTCAGGTAGCGGACGGGATCAATCTTCTCGCGCGTGGGACCGGCGGTGATCAGCAGGGTTTCGCCCGCTAAATCCTGCGAGGAGCCGAGAGATTCCAGCACGGCAGTTACGATGAGCTCGTTTTCAGCAAGCCGCCCAGCGCCGGTCATGCCGCACGCTAAATAGCCCGAGCCCGGCTCGACGATCTTGACACCCCGCTTACGGAGAATCTCCAGATTGGCCTGCGTGGCAGGGTGGTTCCACATGTTGACGTTCATCGCAGGCGCGATGACGACTGGAGCGGTGGTGGCAAGATAGAGGGTGGTCAGAAAATCAGAGGCAATTCCCTGCGCAAAATGAGCGATGACGTCTGCCGTGGCCGGCGCAACGACGAGGGCATCGATCGATTGCGCGACCGCAATGTGCTCGATGGCAGAGTCGATGTTCGGCTCGTGCTCTTCGCCGGGCGAGAACATGCCGGTGATCACTTTTTCTCCCGAGAGAGCCGCGAAGGTGAGAGGCCGAACAAATTCCTGGGCGGCGCGGGTCATGATGACCTGGACGCGAATGCCGCGGTCTTGCAATGAACGGACGATCTCCGCCGATTTATAGGCCGCGATGCCGCCCGTTACGCCGAGAGCAATCTTCATCGTGTTGATTGATGATTCTTGATTGTTGATTGAGAGTGGCAAGAGCCTATCCGGGAAACTTCAACAATCAACAATGAAGAAATCAAAAAAGCTTTCAATCTTGGCCGAGCGCCTTGTCGAGCGCCTCCCCGGCCTGCTCAGCGGCGGTGCGGGTGTCGGGAATCTCCCACTTCACCTTGCCGGCGCGAATTTCATCCTGCGCGATGCGGCAAGGCTTACGGGAATTGGTATCAACCACAGGCGGCGCACCAGACTGAAGTTGCCGCGCACGCCGCGCCGCCACCAGAATGTACCGGTAATTACTGTCGAAGCCTTCGATCAACTTCATGGGAGCTCTCCGTTGAAACCAGGTTTGAAGTCTAATCAGTGCCGAGCGCTGAATTAAGTCTCCCGCAGAACATGGCCGACTTTCAAGCTTGTCCTGCTGATCTTTTGCCGGTCTTGAGCGCCCACTCGGGGCGTCGTATGAATGATACCGCGAAAACTAAGGGCGTGCCGAGGGGGGCAGGTTACCAAAGGACTCTAGGATCGGCCAGACCCGCGCCTTGACATTGTTGAGCCGGTAGCGCTCGGCCAGATCGGTGATCTTCTGCTCGTCGGGGGAAAGAAGTCGGGCCAACCGATGCAGGCGTTCCGCAAGAACGATTGCCTGAAGCACCTCGCTCGATTCTTCGAGCTTGTCGTTGATCAGGATGTAGTCATACTTGTCATAATTCTCGATCTCACGGCTGGCCGTCACCAAGCGCCGCTGGATGACCCCTTCGGCATCCTCGCTGCGCTTGCGTAGCCGCCATTCCAGAGTCTTGCGATCCGGCGGCAGGACGAAAATGCTAACGGCATCGGGAAGCTTTCGCTTGATCTGCGCGGCCCCCTGGACGTCGATATCGAGCAAGAGATCATGGCCCCCCTGTTCTGCCTCGATCAGAAATCGCCGCGCGGTTCCGTAGTAATTTCCAAAGACGTTGGCTTGCTCCAGAAAGTCGTCGGCGCGCATCATTTCCTCAAACTCAGCGCGCTGAACAAAATGGTATTGCTTGCCGTTTTGCTCGCTGCCGCGAGGAGCGCGCGTGGTGTATGAAATAGAAAAATCGAGATCAGGGACGAGCCTGAGGAGTTCATTGACGAGGGTCGACTTGCCCGACCCGGACGGCGCCGAGATGATGTAGACGATGGGCTTACGAAACGGGCTCATTCCAGGTTTTGCACCTGCTCGCGCGCCTTTTCGATTTCAGCCTTCATGGCCAGTCCGGCTTCAGTAATCTTCAACGCCTCGCCCGCCAGGCCAGAAGTCTTGGATAGCAGAGTGTTGGCTTCACGGTTCATTTCCTGGAGAAGGAAATCGAGCTTCTTGCCGATTTCGCCACCGGCGTCAAGCAAGCCCAGGAAATGCTGAACGTGAGTCTCGAGGCGGACGATTTCTTCCTGAATATCACTACGATCGACGAGCAAGGCCGCTTCCTGCAGGATTCTCTCTTTGTCGACATTCGCAGTCAACCACTCCTGCAGGCGTGACTGCAACCTCTCGCTATAATTCTGCAGCACGGCACGCCGATGCTGCTGCACGGTCCGGCCGGCTTCCTGCAAATGAGCCATGCGCTGGCGCAATTCGCGGGCTATCCCGCGGCCTTCTTCCTCACGCATCTGGTTCAGGCGGTCGAGTGCGTCGCCGACCTTCGCCATGACTGCTGCTTCAATCTCGCCGTCGGCGCTGTCGTTGGCCGAGTCGAGCGCTCCGGGGATGCGCAGAACGGCATTAAGATCGGGGTCGGAGGAGAGCGAGAACTCGGCGGCGGCGGCGCGAAATGCAGAGATGTAACCTCCAACGACCTCGCGGTTAAGGGAAAAGGTTTCGCTGGTTGTCCGCTCAAGGCTGAGCGAGACTTCGACATGTCCACGCGCCATTTTCTCCTTGAGCAGCCGCCGTAGCTGCATCTCAAGCGAATCCGTGCCGGAAGGCAACCGGAAGTGCAGATCAAGAAACCGATGATTGACTGATTTCAACGAGAGCGCGAAGGCGAGTCGGCCATTCGAAGCCGAGACCTCGGCAGAAGCAGGCGCGGTTAGAACGCTCTGGCGTTGTACTTCGCCAGTCACCTGAGAGAAACCTGTCATCGAGCGAATGGGCATAAGTTCTGCATTTCGTCGTTCAAGATCCTGCGACCGCATGGGGCGCTTCCAGACTCGCGAACTGCAACTCATACAAACGGCGGTAAGTGCCAAGCTTCTGCATCAATTCCTCGTGCGCGCCGATGTCGGCGATGGTGCCGTTCTCGATCACCACGATGCGATCCGCGCGGCGCACGGTAGAAAGGCGATGCGCGATCACGAAGACGGTCCGGCCAGTCATCAAGTTGTGTAGCGCCGATTGCACCAGAGCCTCAGACTCGCTGTCGAGCGCGGAGGTGGCTTCGTCAAGAATCAAGATGGGCGCGTTCTTCAGAAGAGCGCGCGCGATCGCTAGCCGCTGCCGCTCGCCACCAGAGAGACGCACACCCCGCTCTCCGATCACGGTATCGTAAGCCGAGGGCAGAGCAAGAATGAAATCGTGAGCCAGGGCTGCGCGCGCCGCCGCCTCGACATCTTCTTGCGGAACATTCGGCTGGCCGTAGGCGATATTGTTGCGCACGGTGTCGTTGAACAGAACCGTTTCCTGGGTGACGATGCCAACCTGAGCGCGCAGCGAAGCAAGGGTTACATCGCGGACGTCGTAGCTGTCGATGAGCAGGCGGCCGCCGCTCACGTCGAAGAAACGGGGAATCAGGTGGACCAGTGTGCTTTTGCCGGCACCGCTGGAGCCGACGATGGCGAGGACTTCGCCCTTCCGAACCTCCAGGTCGATGTTATGCAGAATCTCCCGCGAGTCCTGCTCCTCGGCCCCGCCAGAGTACGCGAAGCTGACATGCTCGAGGCAAACCTTGTCAGAGAACCTGGGCAGGCACTTGGCGCGAGGTTTTTCGCGCACATCGTCTTCGAGATCCATAAACTTGAATATCTCCGACGATGCGCCCAGAGCTTGCTGGAAGTTGTTGTAAAAGAGCGCGAACTTGCGGACCGGATTGTAGAGGCTGAAGACTGCGGTAATGAAGGCAACAAAAACGCCGGGGGTCATCTGATTGCGCGCGATCTGACCACGGCCGAGCAGAAGCAGGAGCGCAATTCCGATGATGCCGAAAATATCCATCAGGGGTGAACTGATGGCAGTCGCAGCAACTGAGCGAAGGTTGGCACGGAAGAGGCGGCGGGCGGCAGCGCGGAACCGGGAGATCTCCCAGTTCTCGGTGTTAAAGGCCTTCACGATGCGGTTGCCGGTGATGGTTTCGTGAAGGATGTTCTGGATTTCCGCCAACTTATCCTGGCCATGGCGTGTGGTGTGCCGGACGCGCGAGCCGATCTTGCGCGAAGAGTAAATGATTACCGGGACGAATAACAGCAAAACCCAGGCAAGTTTGCCTCCGAGGATCACGACCACCGCAGCGACCGACAAGAAGGTGAAGAACTGCTGGAGCAATTCGGATAGAACGGTTGACATCGCGTATTGAACCCGCTCGATGTCGTTGATGATGGTGGAAAGCAGGGTACCAGTAGTGTGTCGGGAAAAAAAGGCCGCCGAACGGCGCAGCAGGGCGGTGTAAAGATCGTCACGCAAGTCGGTGATCATCCCGAAGCCAGCATGATTCACCAGGTAAGTCCCCGAATAATCGCAGATTCCCTTGAGAACAGTCGACGCAACCAGCGCAAAGGCCACGATTGTCCAGGCATTCGTGAAATGCGAGGGAACGAACTGTTGCAGATAAATCGCGTGATGCGTACCCGGTATGACGAAGAGCTGAATATCCTTCGATCCGGTCGAGGGGTTCAAGACGCGGTCAAAGACGGGGCGAACCAGCAGGTACTTGAAGGCGTCGAGCGCGCCAACGGCGGCCATCAGCAGAACCGAAGACAAAATCTGCCACCAATACGGGAGGGAGTAGCGGACCAGCCGCATCAATTGCCGCATAGAGCTCCCGCATGGCGCATTCTGCAGTCGCTTGCTGCCGGAATAAGCATGAGGTGCAAGGCTCTATTCTACTTGAGTCGCGCGCGGGTGAGATGACGTTTCAGCCTTAAGAGGCTAACCCCGAAGGGAACGGGCAGAAAGAACCCTCAGCTATCTGGGGCTGTCCCGGTGAACGATCTTGACCCGATATCCCGCGCGGCGAAGGTGTTTGCCCACTTCCTCGGCAATCAATACGGAGCGATGCTGTCCGCCGGTGCAGCCGAAAGCGATGGTCAGATAGCTTTTGCCCTCACCGATGTAGTGTGGCAGCAGGTAGACGAGAAGGTCGGAGATTCGCGAGATAAACTCGCGCGTCTGCGGGAAGGAGCGGATGTATTTGGCCACGCGCGGATGGCGTCCAGTAAGCGGCCGGAACTCCGGAACAAAGTGGGGATTGGGCAGGAAGCGGACATCAAAGACCAGGTCGGAGTCCTCTGGCACTCCCTCGCGAAAACCGAAACTCACGCATGACACGAGGATGGACTTCTCCGGCGCTTGTTCGTGAAAACGCTCGTTGATGTGTGCGCGCAGTTCGTGGACATTGAATTTCGATGTGTCAATCACGAAATCGGCGAGCCTGCGGATGGCACCGAGGTGCCGCCGCTCCGCCTTGAGGGCCGACTTTACCGACGAATCGGTGCCCAGGGGATGAGGGCGGCGCGTTTCGCTGAAGCGGCGCAACAAGACTGCGTCGGAGGCTTCGAGGAAGACTACCTTCGTCGGAATCATGCGCCGGACAGACTTCAAAATTCCCGGTAGTTTCCCCAGCATAGAACCTTCGCGGACATCGACAACCAGGGCCGTGCGGCGGCTGTCTCTGGACTGGACGGCCAATTCGGCGAAGCGGGGAATGAGCTCGACTGGCAGATTGTCGACGCAGTAATACCCAAGGTCCTCAAACGCCTTCAGGACCGAGGCCTTCCCCGAACCGCTCATGCCGGTGATGATGACCAGCTCGGGCGAGTGTTGAGCGGCTCCGCGCGACAATTTTTTCCTGCTGCGTTTGGAATTATTCCGCGTTGCCCCGCTGCTGCGCCGGGACTGCATGAAATGGATAGTAGCATCGAAGCGGCATCGGCGTGGCACGGAACGGATTGCTGATTGAGATTCTGCCGCTCATGGCGGGGCTGGGCGACGGAATGCCGGAAATCCTCGTTGTTTCCGCCCGGCGCATGCAGGTAAGCTATGGCGTCATGAAAAAGTTCGAAGAACTCACGGAACGCGAAGTATTGGCCCTGGCGATTGCACTGGAGGAGGAAGACGAGCGTGTTTATGCGGACTTTGCCGAAGGACTGCGGCAAGATTATCCGGCGACTGCGTCGATGTTTGAAGGCATGCGCGAAGAGGAGTCCGGACATCGACGGCGCCTGCTGGAACTTTTTCAGAAGAAATTTGGCGAGCACATTCCGCTGATCCGGCGACAGGATGTTCGCGGCTTCGTGGACCGGCCCGCGTTGTGGTTGGTGCGTCCGCTACGGATAGAGGCCGTGCGCAAGGAAGCATCGACGATGGAGGTCGAGACGCGACTCTTTTATGAGAAAGCGGCAGCGCGCACACAGGATGCAAGCATCCGGCAGTTGCTTGATGATCTTGCGAATGAGGAGCGGGGACATGAAGTGCGCGCGCAGGAACTCGACAAACAGAAGCTGCCCGCCAATGTGAAAGCCGATGAAGAGGTCGCGCAGAGGCGATTGTTCGTTCTGCAGATTGTGCAGCCGGGGCTGGCGGGGCTGATGGATGGATCGGTTTCGACCCTGGCGCCGGTCTTCGCCGCGGCGCTGGCCACGCAGAAGAGCTGGGACGCATTTCTGGTGGGCGTGGCCGCATCGGCGGGAGCGGGCATCAGCATGGGATTCGCCGAGGCTCTGTCGGATGATGGCAGCCTGACCGGCCGCGGGCATCCGTGGGTGCGCGGCCTGATTTGCGGAGCGATGACTGCTTTGGGCGGGATCGGTCACACTCTGCCATTTCTGATTCGCGACTTCCGGGCCGCGTTGTGGGCCGCGGGAGCCGTGGTGTTGGTGGAGCTGGGCGTCATCACCTGGATCCGCAGACGCTACATGGATACGCCTTGGGTTACTGCGGCGCTGCAGGTCGGGCTGGGCGGCGTGCTCGTATTTATTACGGGAGTGCTGATTGGGAGCTCGTAAAGGAGTTCCAGAAAAGCATTGCGGCGGAGATTCGCCCAAACCCGCAACTCCGCGCAACAGTCGTCTCTCTAGGAACTCGCGTGCGAGGCTACGCCCTTGCGCATGCAGGAATATCAATGATAGGCGACGTATCTGCACCCGCACGAAATAACGCCGAACCCCAAAGCGAGCCAGTCTTCTGTACAAGATCCCCAGATCAGCGCGAAAACGAAGGTGATCGACACAAACACTGCGACATCGGCCGAATAAGTCACGTCGGCGTGGCCAATGGCGAATATGAACACAGTAAAAAGATTTGAAAGAGGCCTGAGCGCCCTTTGGGATCCAGGCTCAGCCAACGACGGGGGAAAGCATCCAGCAACCACATCAGGAGGAGTGCGGTGGAAACCACGTCAAAACAGGTTGAGCGTGAAGCATAGAGGCTCGAAAAGGAGCAGGCCATCAATCAAGAAGATAAGCAATGGCAAGATGCGGTCAGCGATCTTTGGCCTGCGGCTGGCCTTTTCGACGTTCCTCCACAACTGTTCTCATGGTTACGGTTGCGTATCCAGGGGGTGCGTGCTCTTCTCGTAGAATTCGTTTTGCAGTTTCAGACTGACGTCGTCAGCCTTGACGGCGCGGATCGACTGCACGATCGAATCGACCCACCACTTCATCTGAAATTCACCGAGCTCTTTGGTCGCCGCCGAGCCGTCGCCGGAATAATGAAACGGGAAACGCGTGTACCACCAGATGCCGGTGTAGAGATTTTCCGGAATCTTCTGGCGGGCCTGATCGGCACCGGATTCGTTGCCGGCGCGGTCGAGATGGACCGTGTCAGGGCGGGCTATTAGCATCTTCGAGGTTTCACTCTCTCCGGCGTGCATGTCGACCTTCGTTTTCTTCTCCGGGCCACCGTGCTCCGGAGTGCGCTCATCGAACACATAGACCACGTAGTCGTGCGCCTTGTCGAGTTGAGTTTGAGCGAAGTAGGGCAGAAGGTGCTCGTTGCCGCCATGACCATTCACGATCAGGACTTTCTTGCAGCCGTTACGCGCCATTTCGTCAGTGGTTTCCTGCAGTAAGGCGAGTTGAAGACTGCGGCTGTAAGCCACGGTTCCCGGCTCATGGCGGGCCTCGGCAATCTGGCCGAAGTAGTACTCGGGGAAGACCACCGTGTATTCCTGCTCCGCCGCATGCAGAGCGGCGTAGCGCACGTCGAGCAGATCGGTGCCGAGCGGGAGATGCGGACCATGCTTTTCGAGGATACCGAATGGAAGCAGGCAGGTTCCCTGCGAGCGATGAATGCCTTCGCGAAAATCGGAGGCAGTCAGCTCCTCCCAGTGCACGGAGAGCCTGGTGCCGGCTGGCGCCGCTTGTGCGTGACAGGCACTTGGCGAAGTGACCACGCTGGCGGTCATGATCAAGATGTAGAGAACGAAAGAAATGTTTCGAAGCTTGTCCGTCTTCATGGCAGGAAATCCCTCGTCAGCAAATGTTAGCACGCAAAATTCCAGTATTAAAACGTATCAATACGACTAGTTTGGATTCGCGATCGTCGCATTTTGTTCCAGTACAAGAGCAGGGGCGAAAAATAATCTGGGAATAAAAAAGATGGACCGGTTTGACGCCTACGTTGCGATGTCGCCGGATGGGCCGGGAAAAATGTTTCCCGAGCATGCCTGGAATGGAATTCGAAAGCCGGTTCTAATCCTGACCGGAACCCGCGATCAGGCACTCGACGGCGACTGGACGACGCGGACGGTCCCCTACGACGACTTACCCGCAGGGTGCAAATGGCTGGGGGTCATCGACGGAGCAACGCACTTGAATTTCGCGGGGATTGGAATGTCGGGCAAGACGGAGAAACTTACTCTGCTGGAGACAAAGGCCTTTCTTGACGGGCTGCGCAGCGGGAAGTGTGGAATGCCGGCCCAGGCAGAGGGAATTACGCTGCGAAGCAAGTAGGAAATCGGGCGCAATCGCCACAAGAATCAACCCCCCACACCCTGTCCCTCGGAAATGGCAGAGGGACAAGGGTGGGGGCACCCAGATGAGACTCGATAGAGGACCGGTGCTTTACGGGGCTTCGATCAACTCCATTTTGCCGTCGCGCTTGCGGTGCAGAACCATGACCTTGCCCTTGGGGTCACGGAACACGAAGACATCGCGATCCTTGAAGTGAGCTTCCTTGATTGCCTCTTCGAGCGTCATAGGGCGCATGGCCACCGAGTCCTCAGAACGAACCAGGTGGACCTCAGTGGTTTTGGCGACAGCCGGATACTTGTGCACCAGGACTGGGACGGCTGTCTTCTCGGACGGACCAACCGCGGTCTGGAGTTCATCTCCTAATTCCAGGGGCGCCGAGTGTCCGCCATTCCACTTCTTCACTTCTTCGCTCTTACGGGCCGAACGCTTCTTCGATTGCCAACGCGTTTTGTATTTGACCGCCTGCTTTTCTAGATGGTCGAGAGCTTCGTTGACGGCAATAGTCATGTCTTTCGCTTGCGCCAGGCCAACCAGCGGGCCGTTGCGTGGGGAAATTGTGATTTCGGCCTTATGGCGGTGTTTCTCGACGGCGAGGATCACCTTGGTTTCAAACTTGTCGCCTAGGATTTTCCTGATTTTTGCGAGGCCGGTCTCAACCTCTTTGCGGATGGCGTTAGTAACTTCGTACTGTCTTCCGGTGTATTCCACATTCATGAGCGCCCCTCCTAAGAATTTCTTACCTGAGATAAATCGGGCACTGCATTTGAAGAAAGTCAGAAGTGAGAAGTAAGAATGCAGAAGTAAAATCACTCGGCATTCGGCGTTGTTCTACTTCTTTCTTCCAACTTCTTGTTTCTGCATTATTTCTTGACCCGGCGCTGGTGAGTGCTCGGGATGCGCATGTCTTCGCGGTATTTGGCCACCGTGCGGCGGGTCACCTGGATGCCTTGCGATTGCAGAATCCGAGTGATCTGCTCGTCGGTCAGCGGACGGCTAGGATCTTCTTCCTCGATGAGTCTCTTGACGCGGCGTTTGAGGATGAGCAACGAAGTGCCGCCACCCTCGGGGCCCTGCACGCTCTCGCTGAAGAAATACCGCAGCTCGAATACGCCTTGTGGTGTGTGGGCGTATTTGCTGGCCACGGCACGGCTTACCGTCGAAGGATGCACGCCGATTTCTTCGGCCACCTCCTTGATCATCATCGGTTTGAGAAAATCGATTCCTCTTTCGAGGAATTCCTGCTGGCGAGCGACGATCGAATAACAGACCTTAGTGATGGTTTGCTTGCGCTGCTCGATGTTTTTGATCAGCTGAATGGCGCTCTTGTAACGTTCTTTCACATAGTCGCGCGTGTTCTTGTCATTAGTGCCGTCGCGCGTGACGAGCTTCTTGTAGGCAGGATTCAGGCGAAGCTGGGGCATGTCTTCGTCGTTCATGATGACAAGCCACTCGTCGCCGTGCTTCACGAAGGCAACATCGGGCTCGATCAGCCGGGCCTGGACCTGGTTGTAGCGCAGGCCGGGGCGGGGATCGAGCGTGCGGATGTAGTCGAGCGCTTGCTGCACAGCTTCGAGCGGACGACCGATCGCCTTGCCAATTTCTTTGTATTGCTTATTCTGCAGGCCGCGCAGATGGTGGTCGACCACGGCAATAGCATCTTGCAAGACTTGCGCTGTGCCGTTGCCGTTCTTATGCATCGCAAGCTGCGCCTGATGATAACGGAGTTGGTAGAGCAAGCACTCGCGGAGGTCGCGGCAAGCGACGCCTGGGGGATCAAGCTGGCGAACGACTTCCAGAGCTTCCAAAAGATCAGCAGCTGTTAACTTCGGTCTGTAGACAGGCGCCGTCTGAGCAGCAGGCTCAGGAGCGGGAGCAACCGCAGCCGCGGATTCTCCGGACTGCGATGCGAAAGATGCGTCCCGAAGTTCGTCAGCGGACGTGATGTTTTGCGATTCCGCGGACGCGGAATCGACGGGGAGCCCGAGATCTGAATCAACGTCGGGTTCAACTGCACCTGAATCCGAGACGCTTGGCTCTCCGTTTTGTTCCGCCTCGATCTCCTCCAGACCGAGGGCCTGCGCCTCGCTGACGATGTTTTTGGCCGTGGCTACGTCGGCCTCAGGCGGTGCGGGAGGAGCTACCCCGAGCAACTCATCGTCGCTGGCGATCAAATATCCGTCTTCATTCAGGTTGCCGATGATCAAGTCGGCGGCCTCGCGGACCTCGGGACGCAGGCTTAACGCGCCCAGCTGCCAGGCGAGATGGTCCGTCAGATTGGTCGGCTTGGAAAGGAAGTTCTCGAACGACGGCCGCTCAATTTCTTCCATTTCGCTGTGAGTGCGATAGCCGGGGTCGAGATAATCCTGAAAAAATGAGCCGAAGTCGATCTCTTCGAAGGGATCCTTCTTTTCAACGGCTGTGATGGGATTTTCTTCGGTGGCGGCTGCAGCAGCGCGGTCGCGGTCTTCTTCCTTTTTGCCCAGCTCGTCGAGTAGAGGGACCGAGTCTTCGAGTTCCTCGAGGACAGGGTTCTCGACCATCTCAGCGTTGATCATGTCCTTGAGCTCAAGCTTGTTGAGCGCCAGGACGGAAACCATCTGCACCAGGCCAGGAGTTAGAATCTGGCGCTGCGAGAGCTTGACGCTGAGTTTGTGTTGTAACAAAACCATGTTGTTGATCGTTTAGTCGTCGGTCGCTTGCCATTCTTCTCCAGCCGATCGTCTGCAAAGCACCAGCGACCAGAGACGAGCGACAGACTTTCACACCAGCGAGAAACTCTCGCCCAAGTACACCCTTCTCACTTCCGGATCGCCAGCCAACTGGCCGGGCTGTCCTTGGCGGAAGATTCTGCCGTCATCAATGATGTAAGCGCGATCCGTGACGGTGAGCGTCTCGCGCACATTGTGATCGGTGATCAAGACTCCGATGCCGCTCGCCCGCAGGCCGCTGATGATCTTCTGCAGATCGAGTACGGCAATGGGATCGATCCCGGAAAACGGTTCGTCCAGCAAAATAAAGGTGGGATTGATGCACAGGCAGCGGGCAATTTCCACTCGCCGACGTTCGCCTCCGGAGAGGGCGTACCCGCGGTTCTGGCGGATGTGCTCCAGTCCCAGTTCGTCAATAAACTTTTCCATCTTCTCGCGGCGTTCGTGCCAGGAGATCGGCTGCGCTTCGAGCACGGCGAGGATGTTTTCTTCGACCGTAAGTTTGCGAAAGACGGAAGCTTCTTGCGGGAGATAACTGATGCCATACTGACGTGCCCGTAAATACATGGGAACGTCGGTAATATCCTGACCGTCATACAATACGCGGCCAGTATCAGGAGGGATCAGACCAACAATTGCATAAAAAGTGGTAGTCTTGCCGGCGCCGTTAGGGCCTAATAATCCAACAACTTCGCCCTGTTCAACCGTCAGGCTGACACCATTTACAACGCGGCGGCCACGATACGATTTGCCAATTTCTTCCGTGGCTAGGGTACGCATTTATCTTGCCAATTAACGGGCCACTCGCGTTTGTGTTACCACAGGGGTATTTGCTTCGCCTTCTACGAGCACCCTATCATCGAGCCTAAAGAAAGTCAACGAAACCCCGGTAATCTTGCCTTGTTCGGCATCAAAAATGCTAGGAGAACCGCCGGTCAGGACGAATTTGTCGTCCCCGGCGGTGTATAGAAGGTGTTGACCCTCCGCCCGGCGATTCGGCTGCCGAATGAGCACGTCGTCCTTGGCAATCACGTGATCAAGTTGACCGGGTCGAGCCAGGGACCGATTGGTTGAAGTTTGACTGCGTGGAAGAAGGTAAGCATCCATCGTCTTGGAGGAAGCCGTGAAATCCACTCCCTTTGCCAGAACTCCGCCTTCGTAGTGAACCCTCCGCTCTGAGTCAGCGTAGGTGAGGAGAGCGGAAGTGATGACGATCGGACTCGATGCAAGTGCCGGCGCGGCTTTCCCAGACGTTTTCTCATTTTCGGTGGTGTGTGGCGGGTTGTTCTGGTCCCCAGCTTTCTGTGCTTGAACTAGGATTGTTTGCACGGGATGAATCGCAGTACCTAGGGCCGTCACGAAGCGGCGGTCGCGGTCAAACTGGATGGATGGCGCCTCGATGACGTTCGCGTCCTGCCACAGTCGCGCATCGCCTGTATAAAGCGCTACCCCGTTGTTGTGGGCCGTCATGTTGCGAGCCGTGACGTGAATGGGAGAGGAAGAAGCCAACAGGGCGCCGTCGGGTTGCTCCTTCATTTCGCTATAGGTGGTCTTCACTTCGTCTTCGGCCAAAGCGTCGCCCGTGGCGCGGTTGATCCGAATCTTCGAGGCAGTTGTGGCCATCTCTCCGTTCACGACTCGCGGGTTGCCGGTCAGCACCAGAATTTGGTCCGCAGGCGTGTAGTCAGCAGCGTCGGCCCAAGCCTGCATTCTTTTGTCAGGTCGCTGCTGGTCGGTGTAGCAAACGTTCCCTTCCTGAGTAATGGCGTCAATGCCGCCCTGCGGAAGAAATACGGCATCGACCGATTCGCTGGTACTCACACGATCCGGCTCTCCAGACGTCGAGCTAACGATGCGGGCGTTGGGTGCACCGTGCATGGTGCTGAGATGGTCTCTGCCCTCGGTCATTACAAACTTGGCTTCGAACTTACCTGCGGTCACCACAGTCTGCTGCAGGGATGAAGGCGGTGGCGAACCGACATTGGCTTGCTGGGCGGGAGAGATTGTGATCTTCGCGTATCCAGAAGTCACCGCGCTCGTAAGAATGTGCCCTTGCTCGACCAGAAAATCGATAACCGGAGCGGTGAGTTCGAAATCCTGAGACGTTGCGCCAGGTTTCTTCGCTCCTGCCGCTTTCTGGGCCAAGCGCGCTCCATCCACGGCGTGCACCCTCTGCAATTGGTTCTGACCGGTAAAATCCAAGATTACGCGTCCCGCATCTGCTTGCATGGGCTGAGCTCCGGTTTGCTCGACGTGCACGTTGCCGCTTAGCGTAGCCTGGTGAAGCACGTTGTTCTTTCCGGTGAGCAGAAATTCCGCCTGATCGGCGCGGCTTTGTATTTCTTGGGATTCGGCGGACGTGGAGTCGTCTCGGCGGTCTCCCGGAGCGGGCGCTCCGGACCGCTCGATCGGCGTCTGTGTGGTGACGTTTCCGGTGGCCAAGACCCGGTCGACGCCGTTATCCGCATTCAAGTAAAAGACAGCGCGATCTGCCTGCAACGTTCCCGCGTCACGCAACAAACGTGGATGATCAAGCAAAATCTCCCGCGGATCGCCTGTAATGAAGCCGTGTTCCGCGTCTATCGTCGCGGCATTCGGACCGTTCAAAACCACGTGGACCTGCGTCGCAAGCGTCAAGGTGTTGCTCTTTCCGGCATATTGCACACCGAGGGCAGAGCCGCTGGCTTGCGCAGTGCGAAACTCAACCCGGGCATCGGTCGTCGCATTTCCCGTGGCTTTGTTGAAAACGAGGTCGCGCGTTTTCAGGTGAATGGGGTTCTTGATTTCCTTGGGCGTGGATTGATCGGGACTGGCAAGTCCCGCCGGATTCGCGATCAGGTCAATCTGCACTTCGCCCTTGGCGGTGATGTTCTCGGTCTGAGGATCGTATGCGAAATCGTCGCCATAGATCTGATCGAAGCGCGACGAATCGCGGCCGTAGAGAACGATGCTAACGTTGTGCAATTCAGCTCGACCATTGAGCTTGAATTCCTTGACGTCAGTCGCCTGCACGGTAAACAAGGTGCGTTTCCCATCGGAATTGGAAAACTGAAAGCCACGCGCTGTCTGCTTGATGTTGTAACCGATTTTGCTGGGTACCTCTTTCAGGACGTTGCGGGCTCGTAAACGGGCGTAGAAATACATTCCCGCGACCAGAGCCGTAAATAGCACAGCGGTCACAGCCAGGAGCCGTCGCAAACGATAGACCGGGAGCGGCATTGACTTCAGTCTAACGCAAGGACGACGGCCTCGTCGCCGTTTGTCGCTCGTCGTCACCGTAGCCGATGGCGGCCCACCCGAATGAACCAGCGAGTACACGACTACTACCAGCCGGAGGTTTCGCTCCCTTCTCATCTAAACTGGTAGGGATGAACACGGGAGCCACGCCGCCTCTATTCGATTTCCGGAATCTTCGCGTGATGCGGGGAACAAAAGTCGCGCTCGACGACTTCAGCCTGCGCGTTGGCGCCGATGAGCATGTGGCCATCCTCGGACCGAACGGCTGCGGTAAGTCAACGCTGATCAAGACGATTACGCGGGAGTGCTATCCGCTGGTTCGACCAGATTCTTCGATGTGCATTTTGGGAGAGGAATCGTGGGATGTCTTTGATCTGCGCTTTCGCCTTGGGATCGTCTCGAACGACTTGATGCTGTCGTGCACGGGAGATGCATGCGGAAGAGATGTCGTGATCTCCGGTTTCTTCAGCAGCACTGCTGTGTTTCCCAACCACACGGTCGATCCCGTAAAGCGCGAGCGTGCGGATGCGGCGCTGGCTGAGTTGAAGATCTCGCATTTGGCTGATCGATCGGTCTGCGAGATGTCGTCGGGAGAAGCGCGGCGAGTACTGATCGCGCGTGCTCTGGTGCACAAACCGAAAGCGCTGCTGTTCGACGAACCGTGTAATTCGCTCGATCTCGCCGCGCAGCAGAATCTGCGGCAGACGATGAGAGCATTGGCAATGGCGGGGACGGCGATCATTCTCGTGACGCACGAACTGACCGACATCGTCCCAGAGATTCGACGCGTAGTGTTGATGAGCCGCGGGCGCATTATCGCCGACGGTCCGAAAGAAGAGATGCTGCAGGTCGAGCGCCTGAAAGCCTTGTTTGGCGTCGACGTCGAAATAGCCCGGCGCGACGGGCACTACCATTTGTGGTGATCAGACCTTCGACGGCGCCTGAGTCTTCTCGTCCATGCGCCACCAGGCCAGCATGATCAGCGGATACGCGATGCCTACCAGCGTGATCGGCCAGCCCGCGTAGTGCTTGTAAACGCCAGAGATCAGGAACGTGGGCACCGAAAGAAATGCGGTTGCCCGTACGAGGACATTGGCGAGACGTGAGCGAATCAGAAGCGCACCGGCGGCCCATAGAAGCACGGCACCCGTGACCGTGCCGAGTGCGCCGATGATCATCGGCTCCGTTTCACTGTTCAATACGCCGCGATAGACGAGTTCCTGAATGGCTCCGCCAGTCTCGACAGCGCCGAAAACGAGTGCAAACAGCGAAACTGCCATGTGCCCGCGCATGGGATTCTCCTTATGTAGTTAACTCACAAACCTGAAGAAGACCAGGAATAGGACCGACGCTGCCAGCAGCGAAATGGCTCCAGCTATGACCGTGGGGTTGACTAGGTGAGACGGACCAGCGACGGTGATCAGTTCCCACACGGCCGAACGCCAGCTGGCAGCCAGTCCGGCTGGGCCGCGGCGTTTCATGGCTTCACGCAATGAATCTTCAAACACTTCGGTCATCTCTACTCCAAACTCGCGGCGCAAATCGCCCGGATAGAAAAACAGCAGCCTGGAGTATGCTAGGCGGCTGATCCGAATGATTCTTCGCTGAAAAACGCAATTCACGATCGCTCCGAAGCCGGAGCCAGCTTGCGCCGGCGTGCGAGCTTCACTGCCAAATCCATCCGTCCCAGTTCGGTTTCCAGCAGCGACTTGCCGCTGCTGGTAAGGCGGTAGCAACGGCGGCGGCTATCCTGGCTGGTGCTTCCGTCCGGCTCGACTTCTTCGATCAGGATGAGATCGAGCAGGCGCTGAAGGGTGGTGTAGAGCGTGCCCGGGCCCATGTGAAATTTGCCGTCGGAGAGCTTGTCGGTCTCTTGCATGATGGCATAGCCATGCTTTTCGCCCTCTCCCAGGGAGAAAAGGACATAGAAGACCGCAGGTGTAAGCGGCAGAAGTTGCTGGACTTCGCTTGGGAGGTCACGGTTCATTCGAGGAGAAACGTCCTATATGTCGATGACAGATATATCAGTAATAGATATATCAGTAATAGATATATCAGTAATAGATATATCAGTAATAGATATATCAGTAATAGATATATCAGTAATAGATATATCAGTAATAGATATATCAGTAACAGATATATAGGTCAAGAAGAATTTGCCGGAATCTTACCGACCGGGAGGCTTGAGGTCGCGCAGCGAAAGTTCTAACCCGCCGTACTCCGGGTGGTCGTTGTGGCCGATGGTGAAGGCGATGTCGATTGTGTCGCCGGCGAGCAACGGAGTCTGAGCGAGACGCTCGGCCATGTTCCAGCCCAGAGCCTCGAAAGTGATCGACCTTCGCCAATTGGGCACGCTGGCATCGCGATTCGCGACTGCCGCGCGCAAATCTCTGCGCGGGATCGCGGCCGAGTCCGGATGGCAACGTGGAGACGCGAGGATCGCCGCCTCGGACAATTTCTCCTCCGCACTCTCATCTGAATTTCCGTGCTTGCGGGGGCCGCAGGTCAGTTTCAGTTTGACGTGTTTTTCTTTCAGTATCCTCGGAGGCGAGCACAACTGCACAGCGCGAGCTGCAAATACAGGCTCAGGATTTCCCATGCCGTAAGGTTCGAGCAGCGACAGAGCCTGAAACAGTTCGGGTGTGATTTCCCCGAGGCCAAGCTCAGCGTCGAGTTCGAGGATGGGATCGAAATCCGCAAGAGTGAGCCGTGAGCGGGCGAAGGCGTCGAGCCGCGCGCGAAGTTCGTCGACATTGGCAGCCGGCATGGCGAATCCGCAGGCGTGAGCGTGGCCGCCATAGCGCGAGAAAAGAGTGCTGCAGGACTCAATGGCTTCGAGCAGATGAAAGGACCGAATCGACCGGCCGGAGCCAAAAGCCTCGTCGCCCTCCCGCGAAATGACGACGGTGGGTCGGTTATAGCGCTCAACGATCCGCGTCGCGGTGATCCCGATGACGCCGCGGTGCCAGGCGTCGCCGTCGATCACGATGCAGTACGCCTCGCACAGCATTGGATCGCCAGTGAAACGCTCTTCGACGGCCCTCAGGATGCGCCGCTCTTCTTCCTGCCGAACGGTGTTCAGCTGGTCGAGTTTCGCCGCCAGTTCTTTGGCACGCTGGGGGTTTTTAACACTGAAAAGTTCGATCACATCGCGAGCCACATCCATCCGCCCGGCGGCATTGATACGCGGCGCGATGCGAAAACCGACTTCGCCAGACGTTGGCGCACGATTGGCTGAAATCTGCGCGACTTCCAGCAAAGCTCGCAGTCCAGGATTTACCGCGCGTCGAAGCGCGTCGAGTCCCAAATACGCAAAGACTCGATTTTCGCCCGTTAGCGGGACCGCGTCGGCAATGGTCGCAATCGCCACGACTTTCATGAAAGACAATGCCAGTTTGCTCTGATCTTTTTCATCCAGGCGGCGTTGCATCAAGCTCTGCGCCAGTTTGAAGGCGACGCCCGCGCCGCAGAGCTGCTTGAACGGATACTCGCAGCCTTTCTGATTCGGGTTTAGCACGGCATGCGCTTTAGGTACTCCGTCCGCACCGGGAAGGTGATGATCCGTGACGATCAGGTCCACGCCAAGTCGCTGGGCGGTTTCAGCGGGCGCAAAAGCGCGGATGCCCATATCTACGCTGACAATGACGCGAATGCCGGCCGTGGCTGCGCCCTCGATGACGTCGTCGCGCATGTCGTAGCCTTCGCGAATGCGATGCGGCACGTGAAAATCTGCATGTCCGCCGCACAGCTCGATCGCCGTCTTCAGTATGATCACCGCCATAGTGCCGTCGACGTCGTAGTCGCCATAAATCAGAATGGGCTCTTTGCGTTCAATGGCCGCGTCGAGACGATCGACGGCGGCGCGCAGGCCCATCATGTTTTCGGGCGCGTGAAGTTGCGAAGCAGACGGCGAGAGAAAGTTTCTTGCTAAGTCTGGATCGGTGAAGCCCCGGCGAACCAACAATGGCGCAAGAAGCGCTGCGGAGCGGTCCTTAACGACAGTGCGCAACACCGAATCACAGCGCAAAGCGGAGATCAAGGGGCTGAGCAGAGCTGGATCGGGAGTACTCTGAATCCACTGCATAGGCAATCAAGCAGTTTACTACCGGAGAGCTGTCGAGAGAGTGGGGCGCTAATTTTCTTCGTCCTGGTCGGGCTCGTCCATGGTGAGGCCGCCGAATTCGTCGGAAACTTCCAGCAAGCGCTGATAGCGCTCGTACCACTCGGTGCTGACCTCGCACAGAAACATTGAGCCCTGGTAGCCCCATCCTAATTGCAGGAAGCCGACCTTGCCAGCGTGCGCGCGAAGCCAGCGAGCATCTTCGACGTCATCGCCATCGGTGAACTCTGAGTTCGTCAGCCGCTCTACCATCTCGTCGAGTTCGGCGCGCTCGAGAGTCCAAGAATGCATCGTGAGAAAATGAGAGCCTGCGGACTTGGCAAGCTCAACGAAATCCTTCCAACCATCGGGATTGCCATCCATCTCCCACATAACACATTGCACTTCTTCATAATCCACGTAGCCGTGGAAGCGACGCATGCCATGGCCCTCGATGAAGGCAATCATGTCGTCTTTTAGGGTGCTGAGATCGTCTGGGATGGGAGACATGTCAGAAAGAACTCTAGAACAGCATTGTATGCTGTTCGCCACTTCGGTGCCAGCCGGACAGTCAACGTGACGGGGTTGGGCCTGCCATCAAGCTCACAAACATGCGATAGAACTTATCGGTGTCGAGGTCCATTTGAACCTCGACAGGCTGGGCACCGGGCCGTACATCGTCGTCGGTTCGCCAAGTCAGAGTGTTGCCGTACCCCGCCCCGTGGTCTATATCTACTCCCATGTAGCGGATCACACTTTTCGTGATTAAGGAGGGATCGAGCCATGATTCCGCTGCCAGTTCATCCCACATAATGTTTGCGCCCGGCGTGAACATGGCGAAGCGCGCGATGTAACGCGCCAACGGAGTGTTACTAGCTTCGATCTGCTTCACGAGCGCTGGCGTCATGTGCGTCTTGATCGAGATGTCGGTTGGGGTACATACAATTTTCTTCCATGGTGCGCGCAATACGATTTCGGCAGCTTCCGGATCAAACCAGAAATTGAACTCATGCCGCGGATTCTGCGCGAATTCGGGATTGTCCGTTTCCGGGCTCAGGCTTCCTCCCATAAAGACCAACTCCTGCGCCAGTTGCGGAAACTCGGGATCAAGAGAAATCGCGAGGGCGACATTCGTCATGGGACCGCCCTCGTAAATGGTGACTTCGTGCGGATACTTGCGCACCATGCGGATCAGGAAGTGCGCAGCGTCTTCATCGGAGGGCTTGGTTGTCGGCTGGCCCTCTGGCAGCGGAGGAACAACGGAAGGCTCATGCCACCAGCGGTCGTCCCATGCGCCGGCGTATGCGACCTTGCCATAGCGGCGCTGCCAGAGCTGCGTTTCATCACGGCGACGGATCAACGGAAAAGCGGCTCCGGGAATAACGGGAATGTCGGTGCGTCCAATGATTTCGAGCAGCCGGAGCGTATGAGCAACTTCCTCGTCGCGCCATTGATCTCCGCTAACGACGGTAATGCCGAGTACTTCGACTTGAGGCGATTGAATCATCACTAACAGGGTTTGCAGGTTGCTGCCACCGGGCCCAGAACAATCCTCATTGATGATGACTTTGCGGCGCGGCTGTGCGAACGAAAGAGAGCTCACGGCGACAAGGAACATGAAAACTAAAACGATATGGCGATTGCCCATGGGTTCTCCGAATCGGTCGTGCAAGGTTGAATTCTAGTGCAAAAAGCTGAGGGCAGACCGATTCCTGTCAGTCTGCCCAAATGAAGCCTATTTTGAAAGAACACACCCCTAGAATCTCAACTTCAACGCGAACTGAACCAATCGCGGATTGTTCACGGTGTTATTGAGCACGCCGAAAGTCGAAGGGGTTGCGATGTCCTGTTCTCCGGTGTCGCTGATACCTGTCATGAAGAACTGCGGATGGTTGAAGAGGTTGAAGAACTCAGCCCGGAACTGCAGGTTCATCCCCTCGCGGAACGACAATGGAAAGTCCTTGATCACCGAAAAATCCGTGTTCACAAAACGAGGACCGTAGACCGGGGCGCGCGGGGAGGTGCCGAGTTCGCCGACCGTAACCTGCTGTGGGGTCCCTGGATTGAGCGTGACGGAGGCTGACATAAAAGCGCACGGATTAAACCAGTTTGCGTGCGTACGGATTTGAGCAGGAGCGCTGCAAGTGGGATTGGCTGCGACCGGGCCGGCTCTATTGGGATCGCCCACTTCGTTGGGACGCTCCACGGCTAATCCGTTGTAAGAGAAGTCCACCCCCGATGGATTGCTGCTGTCGACGACATACAGGGGGAACCCGGATGTGGCTCGCTCGATTAGGTCCAATTGCCAATTTCCCAGGATCGTATTGGTAGCCCCGCTCCAGTTGCTCCCGTATGTTTTGCCTTTTCCGAAGGGCAAGTCGTAAATAACACTCGCCGTGAAGCTGTTATTAAGATTGAGCGAGGACAAGCCCCAATCCAGCCTCGCGGTTCCGGGCAAAGGATAGTACAAGGCACCCGGGTTGGTTCCCAGGCCGTCAGTCAGGCCTGTATCGAAGTTGCGGGAATAGGTATAGCCCAGCAGAGCGTAAAGTCCATGCCTGGCGCTCTTGGTCTCAGCTTTTATCTGCAAAGAGTCGTAGCGGGCTGCACCGATGCTGTTGTTGGTGTCCACGCTCTGAAAGATTCCGGCGTAAGGGAAAAATCCGAAGCTGCAGCCCAACGTATACCCCGGCACCACGCCGCACGCGCTGGGTGGATTGACGTTTTCATTCAATTGGCTGACCAGAATATGCGCGCTGCGTGAGCCGGCGTAGCCAGCGGTCAGCACAATGTTGCCCGGAAGCTGATGCTCGATGTTGAGATTAAACTGCTGAATCACGCCTTGTTTGAAGTTGCGATTCTCTGACTGAATGGTTCCGCTGTAAGACTGGGGATTTACGGGCGAGCCGAATACCAGACCGCCTGGAACAGAGATGCCCGAAGCGGTACCGGGGAGAAGGAGAAATCCGTTGGACAGGCCGCAATTCGAGGCCTGCGGCGTAACACAAACGCCGAGTGGGGAAAAGGTGGGAGTCAAAAGAACGTTGGGGTAGTTATCCGGATCGACTTCCGCGTAGTATGGCGGGTTCTGCCATAGTCCCTGCCCGCCCTGGTTCCAGGCGGAATCATGGAAAATCGCATAACCTGCGCGGACGGCGGTCTTGTCGCTACCCATCGGCTTCCAGGCTAACCCGATACGCGGCTCCAATGCGGTTTTATCAAATTGGATTCCCACGCGCCCATCGGTGGCAATACAAGTGGCACAGGCGCTCAACGTGGGGCTACCGGAAGGAACGTACCATTTAAGAGTTGCCACATCGAAATTCGCCTGCCGATTTTCGACTTCGGTTTCGGGCGTTGCCAGGGACCAAGCGAATCCGAGATTCAAAGTGAGATTGCTCGTGGCACGCCAGTCGTCCTCTACGAATGGGCGGAATAGTTTCCAGCGCCGGCCGCTCGTGGCGCCATTGAAGGTTTGATCGTGGGCGGCAAAAATTCCTGTTGACCCCAGGAGCAGGTCGCCCATATTGTCGCCCGTGGCCGCCCCAAGATTCACGATATAGCCGTCCTGGAAGGCGTTATTCCTCACGTTCATTTCGTTGGCGCGAAAGACTACGCCGAAACTGATGTTGTGTTTGCCGCGGATCAAATCGAGCTTGTCGGAAAGCGAGTAGACGTTAGTCCCCCCCTGATAAGGCGCGTATCCACGATCGCCGATCGAGAAGTAACCGGTCATTTGAAACGATGTCAGGCCGCAGCTTACGCAATCTTTGGTGGACTGGTTCAGGCTCGCGGGATAGTTCGTGATGCCGTCACAGGCACTGCCGAGGTCTGCTCCAGGAATATTCAGGTTGGCCGCCTCACACGTGCCCGTGCCGTACGAGAGGATGTGGTTGAAGATTCGGCTGAAGCCAGCGGTGAACTGGTTGATCAGGTTCGGCGAGAATATGTGGGTTTCCGTCACCACCGCGTTGCGCCCATGATTGTTGATGTGTTGGTTGCTGCCGAAAGCATTGGCTTCCGACCAGGTCGGCGACCCGCCGGGCACAAAATTCGTCGCCTGGTCATAGCTGAAGCGCGCGAATGCCGAGTCCTTACTCGAAAAGTTGTGATCGAGCCGGATGTCAAACGTTCCTTCGTTGAGAGCTCTCACTGGAGTGTTGACATAGTTGTACCCAACTGCATTCGTCGGAGCATTGGGTGTGGGATAGAGTTTAATCACAGCCGCCCCGATCGGATTGATCAGCGCGGCGGGGATAACTCCGCAGGCTTGACCCTGTGGCTGTGTTCCATCACTCAGGTCTACCGGCTCGGGCGTTGAGGTGCTAGGGACGCACTGGAAGTGGGTGTCGGGGAATGTGCCGGCTGCCGCCTCCCATGGGTTCGTCAGCAAGAAGGGAAATTCGTAGTTCCCGCTGCCGTCAGGCGTCGATTGGGCGGGGGTAGGCACAAAACCTGTAAAGTTCACGCCCTCCCGCTGCATCTTGGCCTGATAATCGACAAAGAAGAACGTCTTGTCCTCTTTGATCGGTCCGCCCAGCGATCCGCCAAACTGGTTCAGATTGAACTTTAGCGGTGCCGTACCGAAGTAGGGAGCGGCGTCGAGCTTGGTATTGCGGAAAAAGTCAAACAACGTTCCGTGCAATTGGTTTGATCCCGACTTCGTTGTGACCAGCACAGTTGGACCGGCGCGCTCTCCATATTCGGCAGAGTAGTTGTAGGTCAGGACTTTGAACTCCTGAATGTCGTCGATCGAAGAAAAAATCGCGATTCCGCCCTCGTCTAATTGGTTGTTGTCATTGCCGTCGAGTAGCCAATCGGTTTCCTGCTCGCGAGACCCTCCGACGGAAAGCGAGAACGAACCGCGGGTAGCCGCTTCGCTGCTGGCGGCGTTCGTAAAGAAACTTACTGGGCTGGTCGATGTAGTTGTGCCGGGCGTTAGAGTTGCCAACTGCACGAAATTCCGCCCATTCAACGGAAGCTCCGATACTTGCTCCGATGTAATCACTTGACCGAGCGTCGGTGTCGTTGTCTCCACTGCCACTTCCGTTGCATTTACCTCCACATTCGTGCTGACCGAAGCGGGCACGAGTTTGAAGTCGAGTTCGCGCTGTTCGTCGACCTGCAGCCGAACATCTTTCTGCTCCGCGGGGCTGAACCCCTGAGCCTCGACGCGAATGGTATAGAACGCGACGGGAAGCAGGGGCACGAGATAGTGACCGGAATCGTCGGTCTTGACTTCGCGCGCGAGACTCGTTTCTTGCGACGTGATTCTCACTTTCGCTCCGGAAATGACCGCACCCGCCTTGTCTGAAACTGTACCGGAGAAGCTTCCGGCCGCTTGACCATAGGATAAAGTGCTGAACAGGCATATGAGGGAAAACGACAGCACCGCAAAGAGAGTCTTCTTGCTCCGCATTCTCGAGCCCCTTTCGGCGGTCCATTGCCCCAAGAAAGAAAGACCCTCCCCCTTCACGCTGAAGTAGGGAGGCTCCCTGACCGCAGACACGGCTTATAAATTGCCACTCACCAGTTAGTCAAGAATTTTCGCAGGGCGGAGAAGTGAATACGTTTGTATTTTCCAAACTGCCTGATGCACACAACCGCTTTGTTCCTTCAGCATTGGAATACTCCAAGAAAATCGCCGCGAAACGTCTTTACGACCTGCTCGTCGCCCGCCGGCCACGCCAATTGCTTAACGCCGACATCGCGTCAACTCAGGATCTCGCGGTCCACTCAGCTTCAAACCGTCCGCGTTCGTAGAAAGACTTCTGGGTTCCCACACTTGTCGTGGACAGTCCAGCATAAAGACTGGCTCGACGGACGGCCTCGCCCTCAGTCATTCCTTCGCCAAGAAATGCGGCAAAACTGCCGATGAATGCGTCACCGGCCCCACTGCTGTCCACGCTGCTGACCGCGAACGCAGGAACGTGTTCGCTCCCATTGCGGCTTGCGACGAGGCAGCCTTTGGCGCCGAGGGTGAGAATCAGGCGCCGAATGCCGGCTGTGATCAGCTTTTCCGCGCATAGCTTTGCCTGTTCCACGGTACGCACCGGGACTCCCACGATCGCTTCGGCCTCGCTCTCATTGGGAACGAAGTAATCGAGACCGGTCAGGGCCTCGATCTTCACCGGTTGAGCAGGCGCAGGATTCAGAATGCAGCGAATTCCGTGCCTGCAAGCGAATGCGATCGTGTAATACACCGTCTCGATCGGAATCTCGAATTGCAGCACGATGCAGTCGACGGTGCGCAGCATCTCGGCGGCAGCATCGACGTCAGCTGGCTTGACAGCATCGTTCGCGCCTTTGACGACAAGAATGCGGTTCTGCCCATTGGGCTCGACGAAAATTGGCGCCACGCCGCTTGAAAGTCCTTCTACCTGTTTCACCTGGGTCGTATCGATTCCTTGCTTCCTGAAGTTCTCGATCGTCGCCGGCCCGAATAGGTCACTTCCGACGCGCGCCACCATTAACACCTCCGCGCCGCAAAGACGTGCTGCAACCGCCTGGTTCGCGCCTTTGCCGCCGAAGCCGAGATCGAATTTCTGACCGAAGATCGTTTCGCCGGGCTTGGGAAACTGGTTCGTGAAAGTAGTCAGGTCAATGTTTGCACTACCCACCACTGCGATGCGAGGCCGTTTTGTCATTGCGCTCGGTCGACAAGCAAGGAAGGGCGAGTTTATTCAGGTGGCGATGGTGTGTCAATGACGGCATCGTGCTACACCGGTTCAGTGGTCTCTCACCTTTCAAATGTCAACCAGAATCTCGCACCACCATGATGGAAGCGGTGCTATTTCTGCTATAGTCTCCGTCCTCAGCACCTGGAGGTTCGCATGTCCCGGAATGTCCGCTGTGCCCTGATTCAAGCCAGCAACGCCCTCAGCCCTGAGCGGCCACTCGCTCAAATCAGAAAAGCCATGATCGACAAGCATCTAAAGCTGATTGAGCAGGCGGCGCGAAAGAAAACTCAGATTCTCTGCCTGCAGGAGCTCTTCTACGGCCCCTATTTCTGTGCGGAGCAAAACTCGCGGTGGTATGAATTGACAGAACGCGTACCAGATGGCCCGACCACACGACTGATGCAGAAGATGGCGGCGAAGCATCGCTTGGTCATTGTTGTTCCTGTATACGAACAGCAGATGCCGGGCGTTTACTTCAATACTGCTGCGGTGATCGACGCCGACGGCCGGTATCTTGGCAAGTACCGCAAGCATCACATTCCGCATTGCTATCCCGGATTCTGGGAGAAGTTTTATTTCACCCCGGGGGATCTCGGCTATCCAGTTTTCGAGACCAAGTATGCGCGGGTTGGGGTTTATATCTGCTACGACCGCCATTTCCCCGAGGGCGCCCGAATTCTCGGACTCAACGGTGCAGAGATTGTGTTCAACCCGTCGGCAACTGTCGCTGGGCTTTCTGAATATTTATGGGAACTAGAACAGCCCGCTCATGCCGTCGCGAATGGCTACTTCGTTGGCGCGATCAATCGCGTGGGCAGCGAGAAGCCCTGGAACATTGGGGAATTCTACGGGAAAAGCTACTTCTGCAACCCACGGGGGAAGATCGTCGCCCAGGCCAGCCGCGACAAGGATGAAGTCGTCGTCGCAGACCTCGATCTTGACATGATTGCGGAGGTACGGAAGGTCTGGCAGTTCTTCCGGGATCGCCGCCCGGAAAGCTATGGCGCACTTACGATGCAGAGCGGAGCATCGGCTGCTGCGGACTGAGCATTAAAAGCGATTGCGAAGGAACTCAAACAAGGCATACCCGATGAGCCCTGCGATCGCCGCAATCACAAGATTCGTCGGCGTCAGGACGTCTTCCATCGCCCACACCAGGCCGCGCCTGCGTCCCATTCCAGAACGCGTGAACTCACCCATCAGGAGATTGGCATAAAACAGGAACACGATGAACGTGGCCTCTACTAGTCCTCTCCAAATGCTCTTCTTCATGGCAGAACTCAGACTGCATCACAACGAAATGACGCATGGCGCATGATTCGCGAACGTTTATTTCCATGCGACCTTGATCTATCATCCTCACCTTACCGTTCCCGGATAAAGAGCGGCAAGGAGATTCGTTTTCTTAGCTTATGTTTTTCACACGGCTTCGCCAGGCAGTTGATTCGGCAATCAGTCCTAAATCAACTATGGCAGGGCAATCTGGGACCCGGTTCAACCGTTCAGCCGTTTTCATTCTCCAGTCGCGGTTGTGATTTCGCTGGTGGCGATCTTGCTGGCCACGCTCAATGTGAATATTGGCGCCAATGTCGTGTCGCCGCGAATGATTTTTCCAACCTGTGGCGTCGGCGCAGCCGTTCCATCGGTCCGCGTGTTGTACGATTTATTCGTGGTTTGTTGGCTTCGTCGTTTCGTTCGTCGGCTACTACAGCATGATGAAATTGCAGCGCGAAGGTGTACCTGCATCGCAAGGGGCGAGGTAGATTGCTATTTTTCCCTCGCGCTTCGAAAAGCCGGCAGAATTTCCCGTTGGTAGATGTCTAGCGTCTGTTCCTCATCCCCGCACATCAGATAGATGTTGAACTGAGTCACTCCCACAGCGGCAAGGTCGCGCAACTTCTTGCGATGCGCCTCTGCCGGGCCCACCAGGCAAAAGCGGTCTACGACTTCGTCGGATACAAAGTTCGCGTTATCGCTCTCCACTTCACAGTGATGTTGGTAGTCGTAGTGGCCGCGATCCTCGACATAGGAGGTCAGTGCGGGCGGCAAATCTTCCGGCTCGTATTGACGGATCAGATCCATGACGTGATTTGAAACCAAAGCCGGAAACCAACGAACCCGCTCGCGAGCCACGCCCAGATCATCCGAAACCCACACGGGAGCAGCAGACATCACTTCGATCCGGCTGGCATCTCGGCCAGCGGCACCAGCGCCGTCCCTCACGAAACTCATGCACCACTCGATCAAGGCGGGATCGGCAAACTGCAAAATGATGCCATCCGCAACGCGCCCTGCCATATGTAGAACTTTCGGGCCGTATCCAGCAATCCAAACGCGCGGAGAATCCTTGGCCCAGTTCAGACGAGTCGGCTGGCCGTCGTGCTCGACCTCCCCGCCCGACGTGAGATCGCGAAACTCCCTCACCGCCGCTTCCAGTTGCGACCAACTCACCGGCTTCTTGCCCAGCACCCGGCGTGAGCTGTCTCCCCGGCCAATGCCCAACTCCATGCGGCCGCCGGAGATCAAGTTCAGCGTCGCGAACAGGCTGGCGGTGACTGTGAGATCGCGAGTCGCGGGATTGGTAACGCACGTACCCAATCTCATGCGCCGCGTGTTGGCCGCCATCAGCGTCAGCAGCGGATACGGCTCCTTCCACAACACATGAGAGTCGAAGATCCAGCCATATTCGAATCCGGCACTTTCCGCGTGCCGGGTCAGCCCGACGATCCGCTCTATCGAAATATCGGGTTTCAACGTGATGCCGAAGATCATGGCCGAACCCCTTCACGCTCGTGGAGAGACAACGAGGAGCGGAATGTCGAAGGACTAAAGGGCGGCAGTGTAGCATAGAATTCCTCTCGCATCTCCCGACCAGTGAGCGCGAAGCACGGAGGACCTAATGGGCTTTGACATGATGATCAAGAACGGCTCCGTCGTGACGGCGACCGACACGTACGTGGCGGACCTCGCCATATCCGAAGGCAAGATCGCGGCTATGGGAACCGATCTGCCTGCGGAAAGCGCAACGAGAGTCCTGGATGCGTCAAATAGACTCGTTCTCCCGGGTGGCATCGACGTTCATACCCACCTGGACATGCCTTTCGGTGGCACGACTAGCGCCGACGATTTTGAAACCGGCACACGGGCCGCTGCCTTCGGCGGCACGACCACATTGATTGACTTCGCGATCCAGTACAAAGGACAGCCGTTGCGTCAGGCTTTCGACACCTGGATGAGTAAAGCCGCGAATAAGGCGGTCTGCGACTACGCGTTTCATTGCATCGTCACCGACGTGTCGGGCGGCCAACTCTCTGAAATGAACGATCTGGTTCACGAAGGCGTGACTAGCTTCAAGCTCTTCATGGCGTATCCGGGCGTGTTCATGCTCGACGACGGCAGTATCTTCAAGGCGCTGCAGACCACCTCCAAGAATGGCGGGCTGGTTTGCATGCACGCCGAAAACGGAAGTGCGATCGACGTCATTGTGCAACAGGCGTTGGCGGAAGGGAAAAAAGCGCCAAAGTATCACGCGCTCACTCGTCCCACGACCGCCGAGGCCGAAGCCACTGCGCGCGCGATCGCATTAGCGGAAATGGCGGGCGCGCCGATTTATATCGTGCACTTGACCTGCAATGACGCTCTCGAGAAAGTTCGGGAGGCACGAGATCGTGGGCTCCCTGTTTTTGCCGAAACGTGCCCGCAATATTTGTATCTCTCCATTGAAAATTTCGATGCTCCCGGTTTCGAGGGAGCGAAATATGTTTTCACCCCACCTCTGCGCGAGAAGTGGCATCAGGAAAAACTCTGGAACGGCCTCAAACGTGACCACCTGCAAGTCGTGTCCACCGACCATTGTCCGTTTTGCTTCAAAGAACAGAAAGAATTGGGCCGCGACGACTTCACAAAAATTCCAAACGGCGGGCCCGGCGTGGAGCACCGCATGAGCCTGATCTACTCCGGAGGCGTTGCAGGAGGCCGCTTCAGCGCTAACCGATTCGTCGAACTCGTATCCACGGCTCCGGCAAAGTTGTTTGGGCTGTATCCGCGTAAGGGAACAATCGCTGTCGGGAGCGACGCGGACCTGGTGATCTTCGATCCCAAGCGGAGGCATACGATCAGCGCCAAGACCCACCACATGCGTGTAGATTATTCGATGTTTGAAGGCATTCAGGTCACGGGCATGCCTGACGTGGTCATGTCGCGCGGCAGAGTCGTGGTCGACGGCGATAAGTTCTTGGGCCGTGCGGGACAGGGAGGTTTTCTCCGGCGTGCTGCCTATGCGCAACCAAACGGATAAGACTACGTTTCCCCCGCCTGAAACTCCTTTATATGCCGGAACTCGGTATAGAGAGCTCGTTCGACCTTGTGGCTCGCCGCGAAGAAGAGTACAGTTACTCGTTTTCCACCGAGGAGATCGCCATGTTCACGCCGTCGAGTTTGACCGTCGCTCTGTTGATGATGATCACCAGCGCCGTCTGCTGGGGTTCATGGGCGAACACATACAAGGGCGTGAAGAATTATCGCTTCGAACTTTTTTACTGGGATTATGCGATTGGCATTTTTCTGATCTCTCTGGTCCTCGCTTTCACGATGGGCAGCAGCGGACACGACTCTTCCAGCTTCCTCAATAATGTCCAGACCGCTGACGCTTCGAACATCATCTCTACCTTGGTCGGCGGAGCGATCTTCAATCTCGCGAATTTGTTGCTCGTTGCGGCGATCGACATGGCGGGGCTGGCAGTGGCCCTGCCAGTCTCGATTGGGATTGCGCTCGTGGTCGGCGTGGTATTGAACTACGCACTGCAGCCGAAAGGGAACGCCGCGTTCTTGGCGTCGGGCGTGGCATGCGCGGTGGTCGCGGTAGTGCTCGACGGAAAGGCGTTCGGCAGCCTCGCCAGAGACCGAAATGCATCTCGCAAGAGCATCGTCATCTCCGTTGTCTCTGGCGTGCTAATGGGGTTGTGGAGCCCGTTCACAACTTACGGCCTCACCCGCGGTAATGTTTTAACACCTTATAGTTCTGTCGTGTTTCTAACGCTTGGTGCGCTGCTCTCCTGTTTCATCTGGAATATCTACTTCATGAAGAAGCCCCTCGCAGGGGAGCCCGTTGGTTTCGGTGGATTCTTTACCGCCGCACCGTCCGGGCACATGCTCGGATTACTCGGCGGCATCGTCTGGGGCATTGGCGCGGTGTTTTACGCCGTCGCAGGAAAGGCTACGTCCTTCGCGATTTCCTACGCGATCGGCCAATCGGCGCCCATGGTGGGAGCTCTATGGGGGATCTTCGCCTGGAAGGAATTCGCGGGTGCAGGAGCGCGTGCAAAACTTTATTTGGTTTTGATGTTCGTCTTCTACGCGCTGGCGATCTTACTAGTCGCGCACGCGAATGGCTGAGAGCGAAATCTATTTCCCCTTGATGCGGCCGATGAATAATTGCAGAAACCGATCCGCGTTCGAGCCCAGGCAAACACGTGCATTCGGTTTCAACTCTATTACGCCTTCGATTTCGTAGTGATCCCCGTGTAGCACATTGTTCTCGTCCGATCCCATGCGGTTGGCGACGGTCTCGCCGCGCGTGAACTCGCCCTTTGTCTCAACATCCACGTGCATGTCTTGCAGCGTAACTAGCGTAGGATCAATCACCGTACCAACCGCCAAAGGATCGTACATCGCCGCGCCCTGATAGCCGCTTTTTTCCGAACGCGTCAGATAAAAATCCGCCAGCTTCGCAATAAAATCGCTCTCCGGGCCATGCAGTGATTGCAAATCTGCAAGATACTTACGGGTGATCAGCGTGCGTTCACCCACATCGGACCCGATCATCGTAACCATCCACCCGGCGTTGAAAACGATCGAAGCGGCCTCAGGATCGCCATAGATGTTGGCTTCGGCTGCGCCATTCACATTTCCCCCCGAAATCGATCCGCCCATAATGACGAGGTCCTTTACCAAGGGCACGATCGAGGGGTCCTTCGACACGGCGAGCGCGATGTTCGTCAGCGGACCGATGGGAATCAACGTAACTTCATGCGGATGCTTGTGCACTGTTTCGATGATCAGATCAGGACCGAAGCGTGGATCTGCGGTGCACGTCGAAGCCGGCAACTCCACTCCCGCCAGGCCGTTCCTGCCGTGCCAGAATTGCGCCGTGATCAGCTTCTGATTCAGCGGGTGGTATGCTCCGCGAGCGACGGGGATGTCGCACCGTTTTGCGAGGGAAACGATCTTGAGCGCATTTTCGAGACCTTGCGCACTGTCGACGTTGCCGGGCACGACGGTGAGCGCTTCGACCTTGAGCTCCGGAGAATTGAGAGCGAGCAAAATCGCCATGGCGTCGTCGACGCCCGGATCGGTGTCGATGATAACGCGGCGCGGGGTCTGCGCGATGACGGTCGTTGAGATGCAGAGAAGCAAAGTTGCGAAGAGAAAAGCAGGTTGTTTCATATCTTGAGACCTCGAGTTGTGGCAAGAGAATGCATCGGTCCTTCGCTTCGCTCAGGATAACAAGCCTTATTCGGTGGTGAGAGCGCTCACAGCAGCATTCCGGCGATTGAGGCCGACATCAAGTTTGCCATGGTGCCGGCGAGCATGGCGCGAATACCGAGTTTCGCAAGGTCCGCTTTCCGGTTGGGCGCGAGGGCGCCGATCCCGCCGATTTGAATTCCGATCGAGCTGAGATTGGCAAAGCCGCAGAGCGCGAAGGTCGCGATCGTGAAGGATCGCGGGTCCAGCGCGGCGCGTTGTGGCCCTAACATGCTGAAAGCTACGAGTTCGTTCAGGATCATGCGCGTGCCGAGAAGATTTCCGATCGCGGGGCAATCGTGCCAAGGGACGCCAATCAGCCACGCGATGGGCGAGAGCAGAACGCCGAGAGGTCCTTCGACGGTCGAGGGAAACCACACGATGTGATTGTGGATGCCACCCATGATGCCGTCGAGCAGGTGAATCAGCGCGATGAAGGCGATCAGCATGGCGCCGATGTTGAGCGCCATATGCAGGCCGTCGCCGGTGCCGCGCGCAATGGCACCAAGTAGATTTTCTTTCTTCTCTTTTTCCTGTTCATCTTCCGGCATCACGACTTTGCCCGCAGTTCTTGGCACTTCAGTTTCCGGTACCAGCATTTTGGAAACCAGGATTGTTCCGGGCGCGGTCATAATGACCGCGCTGAGCACATGGCGGGGCTCGGCTCCGTAGGCGAAATAGGCGGCCATGATCGAGCCGGAAACGTGCGCCATGCCGCTGGTCATGACGGTCATGAGTTCGGAGCGCGTGAGATCGGGCAGAAACGGGCGAATCGTGACCGGCGCTTCGGTCTGTCCCATGAAGATACTGGCGGCCACATTCAGCGACTCGGCGCCGCTCGCGCCCATGATGCGGGTCATGGCCCAAGCGGCGATGCGGATGATGATCTGCATGAGGCCGATGTGATAGAGGATCGCGAACAGCGCGCAGATGAAGATGACGACGGGTAAGACCTGGAAGGCGAAGATGAATCCGACGTTGGATGTTTGTTTGCCGAGTTCGCCGAAGATGAATTCCGAGCCGGCGAAGGAGTAGGCGAGCACGCGGTTGGCGGCGTCTCCGGCCGCCTGAAACAGGCGGCGTCCAACGTCGATGCGAAGCACAAATATCGCAAAGACGATTTGCAGACCGAGGCCCCATGCCACCGTCTTCACCCGAATGGCGCGGCGGTTGGTCGAAAAGGCATAGGCCAGGCCGAGCATCGTCAGCAGCCCGAGAATTCCTGTGTATCGTCCCATTCAGTTCTTCTCCCCGGATTTCTCGATGATTCTATGCTCGATGATTCTATGGATGAGCGGCCTTTTCGTCGAAGGCGGTGCGTCGGATATCTCGCAGCTCTCTTCAATCATTTGTCGCGCCCGCTGGAGTCGGGATTCCGCATTGTAGTAAATGCTGGCGAGCGGCTCTCCGCGAGCCACTCGATCTCCAACTTTCTTATGGAGCACAATTCCGACGGCGGGATCGACGGAATCTTCCTTGCGCTCCCGCCCGCCACCGAGAATGACGTTTGCCGTGCCAATCTGTTCGCATTGCATTGACGCAAGATACCCACTTCTTTCGCTTAGTATCTGCATGGTGTGCTGTGCCTGAGGCAGCTTTCTGGAATCATCAATGACTTCTGGATCGCCACCCTGCAACTCGATCATTTGCAGGAACTTTTCCAAAGCCTTGCCGGAAGAAATCAGCTTCGCACTCTGTTGCCTGCCTTCCGCGACAGTCTTCGAAACCCCGCCCAGATGCAACATCCACGCTGCCAATTCAATGCAAAGCTCGCGAAGGTCCGGCGGGCCAGCGCCGCGCAGAACTTCGATAACCTCGACGACCTCCAGTGCGTTGCCGATCATGTTGCCCAACGGCTGATCCATGTCGGTAATGAGCGCAACTACGTGCTTGCCCATCCGCTCACCGGTCTCGACCATGAGCTCGGCGAGAAAAGCAGCGTCCTTCTCGCTTTTCATAAAGGCACCGGATCCGGTCTTGACGTCGAGCACCAGCGCATCGATGCCCTCGGCCAGCTTCTTGCTCATAATCGACGCGCAAATCAGGTAGGGACTCTCCACCGTGCCGGTTACATCGCGCAGTGCGTAAAGCTTTCGGTCGGCAGGAGCGATCTCTGCCGTCTGCCCGATCATGGCGCAGCCGCAAGTTTTCAGCACTCGGCGGAACTCCACAACGGGAAGACTTACATTGAAGCCGGGAATAGCTTCGAGTTTGTCGAGCGTTCCGCCGGTGTGACCCAGGCCACGGCCACTAATCATCGGAACTGCAACTCCAGCAGCCGCAACCAGCGGAGCCAACACAAGCGAAGTCTTGTCTCCCACACCGCCCGTCGAGTGCTTGTCAACCTTTCTTGCCTTCAGAGACGAGAGATCTAGCACTTCCCCTGAGTGGAGCATTGCGTCGGTCAGCGCCGCAGTCTCGGGGCGCGACATGCCCCGCAGGACGACTGCCATCAACCACGCCGAAACTTGATAATCGGGAATGTCGCCCCTGGTGTAGGCAGCAACAAAGCTTTCGATCTCGGAGGGCGATAATTCAATCCCGTCGCGTTTCTTTCGTATCACGTCAATCGCGCGAAAGGTTGGCGGGACCGCTGTCGTCAAGCTCACTGGAGACGGAATCCTTCCGGGAGAAGCTCGGTAATATGCGCCTGTTTCGGCCCATTCGCGCCCTGAAAGAAAATTGTCGCATCCGGTCCAAATTCGTAGATTACCTGGCGGCAGGCCCCGCATGGTGAACACGCGACGCCGTGATCATTCGTCACCGCGACCGCCTCAACCTCGATCTTCGGACCTAGCTCGGCAACGGCAGAAAAAATCGCGGTTCGCTCGGCGCAATTCGTCATTCCATAGGAAGCGTTCTCGACATTGCAGCCTGAAAAAATTCTTCCATTCGTGAGGAGGATCGCCGCGCCCACGTGAAAATTCGAATACGGAGCGTGCGCATTCTTCATAACCTTGGCAGCCGCTTGCTCCAATCGGCGCCTCATCTCGGCCGAGAGAGTCTTCTTGCCCATAAGCTAAATCTATATGTCACATGTATTGCGGATCGGGCTTACAAATCGCGTTGAATTGTAAACCCTCGCCGGGCAGATGGGAGTTTTTTGTTGCCGATCTTGGAACCTCCAGGAAGAGAACGAACGAGCGCTAAATTCGCGTTCGAAACTTGTCTGCCGTACAATGCAACTCGACGAGCAGCGCCTGTTCAGGCCTTGCAGAATAACGCAGAACCATAGAGATCAGTTTAGCCATGTCCGTCGACTACCATTCTGCCAACCTCGCCAGTACGTCGCGCAGCGCGACGGAAATGGACCAGGGGCAACCCTCAGGCGAGATTGCCACTCTCGCTGGACGGCCTCTTTTGCGAAACACCGGCATAACACTTGATGTGAATTGGGTGGAGAACGTTCGCGTGAACACGAGCGCCGCAGAGCGTCGCGCGCAGACGCAGGTTGCCCGGCGGACGGTCAAGAAGGAATGGCAGGCTGCCTGGCTGCTGCGGGCCATTTCCTGCATGGACCTGACCACTCTCTCGGGCGACGACACCGACGAACGTGTGCGACGCCTGTGCGCAAAGGCGCGGCAACCCATTCAGCATGAACTCGTCCAGAAGTTGGGCATCGAGCAACTTGGCCTGAAGGTAGCCGCGGTATGCGTGTATCACACGTTCATTGAAACAGCGCGACATGCGCTCGCAGGGAGCGGGGTTCACATCGCGGCGGTCTCTACTGGATTTCCTGCGGGACTTTCCCCGCTGGCAGAGCGGATCGCGGAAATTCGCAGATCAGTGGATGCCGGCGCGGATGAGATTGACGTCGTCATTACGCGTGCTTATGTTTTCGGCGGACGCTGGCAGGCTCTCTATGACGAGATCGCCGCTTTCAAGCAGGCTTGCGGCGTGAAGCACATGAAAGTCATCCTGGGCTCCGGCGACCTGCTCACATTACGCAACGTCGCGCGCGCCAGCTTCGTGGCCATGATGGCAGGAGCCGACTTCATAAAGACGTCGACTGGAAAAGAGCCGACGAACGCTACCTTGCCGGTGAGCTTGGTCATGGCACGAGCGATCCGGGAATACGCACAACAAACCGGAATGGCGGTCGGCTTCAAGCCGGCGGGCGGCATTCGAACGGCGAAACAATCTCTCGATTGGCTGTCTTTGATGAAAGAAGAGCTTGGTTTGTCGTGGACACGAGCGGAACTGTTTCGTTTCGGCGCAAGCGGCCTGCTCGGAGATATCGAGCGCCAACTGGAGCACTATGCGACGGGACGCTACTCGGCTGAGTATCGTCACCCGATTGCGTAAGGATGACATTGTGTCCTAACAGAATCATTACATGAGAGCATGTGAGCAAGCCCAATGAGCATTGCTGAGAAATTTGTCACGATGGAGTACGGCCCGGCTCCCGAGGATCCTAAAGAAGCGGTTGCATGGCTGGAGCACCACAACCGGCGATTTGGACTTTTCATCGGCGGAAAATGGCACCCCCCGGTTTCGGGTGAGTACTTCGACACGGTCGATCCGTCTAACGGAGAGAAGCTGGCATCTGTGGCACAAGCAGGTAGGTCTGACATCGATGCTGCTGTCGGCGCCGCTCGCGCGGCCAATCCGAAATGGCGTGCTCTTGCCCCGCACGCGCGGGCGCGCTTCCTCTACGCCTTAGCGCGGCTCGTGCAAAAGCATTCGCGATTGCTGGCAGTGCTTGAAACCATGGACAACGGCAAACCGATTCGCGAGAGCCGCGACATTGATATTCCGCTCGTCGCCCGACACTTCTACCATCATGCCGGTTGGGCCCAGCTATTTGAGCAAGAATTTCCAGGACACGAACCTTGCGGGGTCGTCGGCCAAATCATTCCCTGGAATTTTCCTCTCCTCATGCTGGCGTGGAAGATCGCACCGGCTCTGGCTGCGGGAAATACCGTCGTTCTGAAGCCCGCCGAATTTACACCCCTTACCGCTCTCCTGTTCGCTGAACTCTGCCAGGAAGCGAAGTTGCCGTCAGGGGTGGTGAACATTGTCACTGGAGACGGCTCAACCGGCGAGGCACTGGTGAAACATCCGAACGTCGACAAGATCGCCTTTACCGGCTCGACCGAAGTCGCGAGAGCGATACGCAGCGCAACAGCTGCGACTCACAAACGCCTTTCGCTCGAACTCGGCGGGAAATCCCCCTTCATTATTTTTGAAGATGCGGATCTTGACAGTGCAGTCGAAGGACTGGTCGACGGAATCTGGTTCAACCAGGGCCAGGTATGCTGCGCTGGTTCGCGGCTGTTAATGCAGGAGAGCATCGCCGAGACGTTGATGTCCAAAATTCGCGATCGAATGATGAGCTTGCGGATCGGGCCACCGCTCGACAAGGCGATTGATATCGGCGCCATCATCGCGCGCGTGCAACTGGACCGCATTCAGCGCATGGTCGCGCAAGGCATCGCCGAGGGAGCTACTTGTTGGCAACCGCCGGCCGCGCTGCCATCGCAAGGATTTTATTATCCTCCAACGCTTCTCAGTAACGTGCATCCCACGTCGATTGTCGCGCAACAGGAGATTTTCGGTCCGGTTCTTGCTGCCATGACGTTCCGCACGCCCAAAGAAGCGGTCGAACTCGCGAATAACACGGTCTACGGACTCGCATCTTGCGTCTGGAGCGAAAACATCAACGTAGCTCTGCACGTAGCCGCGCAGTTGAAAGCCGGCGTTGTCTGGGTGAACTGCACAAACCTGTTCGACGCTGCCTGCGGTTTTGGCGGATACCGCGAGAGCGGATATGGCCGCGAAGGTGGTCGAGAGGGCTTGCTGGAATACATGGAGCCGACGTGGTTCAAGCATGCTGCGAAGCTGCCTCTGTCACCTGCAGTGGTGGTTCCGGAAGTTCAGCAGGAATCGAAGGCTACTCCTACTATCGACCGCACCGTCAAGCTATACATTGGAGGCAAACAAGCGCGTCCGGACTCCGGCTACAGCATGGAAATTCGATCGCCCAATGGTGAACTATTGGGCGAGGCCCCGCTTGGCAATCGCAAAGACATTCGCAATGCCGTCGAAGCTGCGCGCAAGGCCGAGGCATGGTCGAAAGCCACGGCGTACAACCGGGCCCAGGTTCTTTACTACTGCGCTGAGAATCTTTCACAAGTCCGCAACGATATTGTCCGTCGGCTCACAGCGTTCGTCGGCGAAAAGCAAGCCACCGCGGAAGTCGACCTCGGCATCGAGCGTATCTTCTCCTACGCCGCCTGGGCCGACAAGTTCGATGGAGCGGTGCATAATCCGCCCTTCCGCAATATCACAGTCGCAATGAACGAAGCCATCGGCACCGTCGGTGTGATTTGTCCGTCCGACACGCCGCTGCTTGGCTTCTTGTCGCTGGTGATGCCGTTGCTGGCGGCAGGAAACACTGTCATTGCCGTTCCTTCTGAAAAGTATCCGCTGATTACCTCCGACCTTTATCAACTCTTTGACACAAGCGATGTTCCTGGAGGAGCCGTCAACATCGTAACGGGTTACTTCTCACCATTATTGAAGACTCTTGCAGAGCACGACGACGTGGATGCCATCTGGTGTTATGGAGACGACGCAATGGTCGCAGCGGCGAAAGCGATGTCGACGGGGAACCTGAAGCAGGTCTGGACCAACGAGGGCCGTGTGATTGATTGGTTCAACCCGAAACAGGCAGAGGGCCGCTGGTTCCTCGAGCACGCCACTCAGGTCAAGAATATCTGGGTTCCCTACGGCGAATAACCGGACGACGCTCGCTGGCGGCAACCAGTCTCGTTCGCAACCTCTTCGCCGCTACAGTTCCCGCTCGATTGCATTTGCCTCCGGCCAGCGCTACGATAGCGCCCGTCGCTGTCGTCCGTCCGGCATCTTTAAATTCTTCTCAGAGAGTCTCAGTTCCACCAAGGAGGACGTATGGGCATCGCAGTTTCCCCGCAAATCCATCCGCAAGTCGCGGAGTTCATCGATAAACCACGAAAAATGTTGATCAACGGAAAGTGGGTGAATGCCGCTTCGGGCAAGACCTTCCCTACCTACAATCCCGCGACCGGCGAAGTGCTGGCCAACATCGCCGAAGGTGATCGCGAAGATATCAATCAAGCCGTGCAGGCCGCACGGAATGCATTCGACAACGGACCGTGGCGCCGGATGGCCGCGTCGGAGCGCGGCCGCCTGATCTGGAAACTCTCCGATCTGCTTGAGCAGCACACCGAAGAGTTCGGCTATATCGAGAGTCTCGACAACGGCAAACCACTCAGCATCGCCAAGGCTGCCGACGTGCCGCTTGCCGTTGACCTCTTCCGCTATATGGCGGGCTGGGCCACGAAGATCGAAGGCAACACCATTCCTCTGTCCGTTCCTTACACTCCAGGTGCAAAGTATCTCGCTTACACTCTGCGAGAACCGGTTGGGGTCGTGGGGCAGATCATTCCTTGGAATTTCCCACTGCTGATGGCGGCGTGGAAACTCGGTCCAGCGCTGGCAACGGGCTGCACGGTCGTGTTGAAACCCGCGGAGCAAACGCCTCTTTCCGCGCTGCGTTTGGGCGAACTGATCATGGAAGCGGGGTTTCCCGAAGGCGTGGTGAACATTGTCCCCGGCTATGGCGAGACAGCAGGAGCGGCACTGGCAGCGCATCCCGATGTCGACAAAGTTGCCTTCACCGGCTCTACCGAAGTCGGCAAGCTTATCGTGCACGCGGCGGCCGGCAATCTCAAGAAAGTGTCTCTTGAGTTAGGGGGCAAATCGCCGAACGTCGTCTTCAAGGATGCCGATCTCGATGCCGCGATTCCCGGTTCAGCGAGTGCGATTTTCTTTAACCATGGTCAATGCTGCTGTGCGGGTTCACGGTTGTATGTCGAGAAATCGGTGTATGACCAGGTTGTCGAAGGCGTCGCAGAGCAAGCGAAGAAAATCAAAGTCGGCTCTGGGCTCGAACCCGATACGCAGATGGGTCCGCTCGTTTCCTCGGAGCAACTCGATCGCGTTTGCGGATATCTCGAAGCGGGATTCTCCGAAGGCGCGAAAGCAGTTGTGGGCGGCCACAAAGCAAGTGATCGCGGCTACTTCGTGGAGCCCACCGTCCTCGTGAACACGCAGGAAAACATGAAGGTCGTGCAGGAGGAAATCTTCGGCCCGGTAGTGGCGGCCATGCCATTCACTGATCCTGAGGAGATTATTCCCCGCGCCAACGATAGTACTTACGGTCTCGCCGCCGCGGTTTGGACACGCGATATCGGCAAGGCACATCGCATGGCGGAACAGCTTCGGGCCGGCACCGTCTGGATCAACTGCTATAACATCTTCGACGCTGCGCTACCCTTCGGAGGCTACAAACAGTCGGGATGGGGTCGAGAGATGGGTCACGACGTGCTCAACCTCTACACGCAAACCAAGGCAGTCTGCACGCGCATTGCGTGAGTGGAACAGCCGCCAGATCAAACGAGCTTCCCCTTCGCCTGAGGAAGGGGAAGCTCATGTTTCAAGTGCTCGCAGAGGAGTTCCGCCCTCCTCATTTTTCCATTAGCAGCACTTTTTCCGCGTCGTCAATTTCCGTGAGCTTGACCTCAATAACCTCGTTCATCGTGGTCTGAACATTGCGGCCGACAAAGGTAGCCTCGACCGGAATCTCGCGATGACCTCGGTCAATCAGCACGCAGAGTTGAACGCGCCGCGGGCGGCCATGCGAAAAGAGTGCGTCGAGGGCCGCGCGCGTCGTGCGGCCGGTGAAGAGAACGTCATCGACGAGGACAATATTCTTGTCTTCGATCTCAAAACCGATCTCTCTCTCCTGAACGACGGGCTTTGGGCCAAGCGTCGAGAGATCGTCGCGATAAAAAGTAATATCCAACGTTCCCACCGGCACCTTGGCGTTCTCGATGCGGGTAATGATCTTGCCCAGCCGCTCGGCGAGCGGAACGCCCCGACGACGAATTCCGACCAGTCCCAGACCACCGACACCGCTGTTTTTTTCGACGATTTCGTATGCCAGCCGCACCAGGGTGCGCTCAATCTCGGATGCCGACATCAATTGGGCCTTCTGGTGAAGGCCTGCCTTGCGCGAAGGATTTTTTGCGTTCATGAGAGAGTATGCCTCTTTAGTAATGAAGCCGGTTTCCCAATGTAGTCAACGCGCTCGCAGAGGTCAAGCGCTCGTTGCGGGATCAACTCTATATTCGAGAGAATTCGCCGAGTAGACGAAGTTATGCTCGCGATCGATCGACTGTTTCGGCAGCCTCGAACTCGACCGATAAAATCGCGCCGGGAGCAGGGCACTCCGTTCTCACCGTCCGGGCAAGCGGAGGATTACCTTGTCGCACAGACAGAAAGTCGATCGCCTCAGGATTCTTGCTTGCTCCGTCTCCGGGCATAATCCCCACACCTTGGTTTCTTCCCAAACCTTTGGCTTGATACAGAGCCGCGTCCGCCAGCGCAATCGATTCCTCGGCGCACAGCGCCTCGAACGCGATGCGACTCCACGGATAAGGTGCCCATCCGACGGAGCAGGTTTTTTTTACTGTGATTCCGTGCCCAAGATCAAACGCCTCCGACGACATGACGTCGAGAACTCGGCTACAGAACGCCGGCGTTCCGACGGGGTCAGTCGAGCGGCTCATGATCAAAAACTCCTCTCCTCCCCAGCGGACCAACACGTCGGATTTCCGGACCACCGTTGACAGCCGTTGCGCTACCAATTGCAGAAGACGGTCTCCCGCAGGATGCCCATGCTCGTCGTTTACCTGTTTGAAGAAATCCACATCCACCATGATGAAGACCAGATCGCGATGGTCCATTTTCCGGATGTCACCGCCGCGGGCGCGTTGATAATTTCGCAGAACCTGTCCGGCTTCCGCCGGGAGAATCTCTTCGAGGTAACGCCGGTTCCATACTCCCGTCAGCACATCAGTAAATGAAATTTCCTGTAGTTCCAGATTCTTGCGCTGCAATTCCAGACTGTGCCAGCGCAGCGAGTGCTCTTTGTTCTCCAGTTCATCCTTCAGTCTGCACATTTCATCCAGGTTGTGTCGCGACAACCGTAGTAAGCTGAGCAACTCCTGATCCAGCAGATGCTGTCGTAGAAAAACTAACGCGCCCATGGCGAGCATCGCCGCGACGGTCAGCAGCAGTCGGTAAGTGCGGATTTTCTGCGGAGCGTGACCGCCATATTGCGCCCATGCCACCATCAGTGGAGTCACGAACACGGCTGACATAGCGAGCCGCGCTTCCCAGATTCTATAGCCGGGCGAAGCCGCTTGTTCTGCAGGATTTTGTCCGGTGCCTTCACGTGCCAGCAAGCCGACGCGCACAAACCACGCCATCCCGACCACCAGCGGGACGTCAAACAGACTTCCCGTGTAATAGATGTGCAGATCGATCGCCTCATTGGCCATGAGGGAACCGATGCAAGTCACCAGGGTCAGACCAAAAAGTTGGCCGTAGATTGTGCGCCACAGCCCAGTACTGCGCCTCCAGACCAGAATCAATCCAGCGCACAGCACCAGTTCCTCGCATACATAGAGGACGTCAAAACTGCTGCCATACGTAGACTCCACCGGAGAGACGTATTGCCACGGAATCACAACGAACAAATAGAGAAACAACCACCACGTGAGCAGTGAAAGGAAATCGAGAGTTCCGACCCGCAGGGTTCGGTCATCCTGGCGAACGTGGGGCTGCACCGCCACGGCTGCCATCATGGGAACAATATGCAGAAAGAGAATGACATCGCCGACGAACGGATTCGGCGCTTCCTGCCGCAGAAACACTTCAAAATACGTCCAGAGCACCTGCGCGCACAGCCACATTCCCACGCCCAAACCCATGAGCGCCCAGAACAGCCGGGCCTTCCTCGACGCCGCCGATGTTACGTTGGAAGCGATTGCGATGGCGCCGCCGAGCAGAAGAACGGACTGCAGAATATCTCCGAATGCGGTGAGTGCGAACCCTCGGGGCGCGAAGATCGACAGCGTGATATGGACGCATACCACCGCGCAGACGATGGCCGTCCACCTCCGGGCGAGCTGGAGCGGAGATTTCCCCACATTTTGGATTGTAAGTTCGTGTAAACGACCTCAGATGTTACCGAGGTAACCAAAAGTTGTTCGAATGTATTTGTGTGCTTAGTTGGGTTTGGGAAGAGCGGCCGCAAAGCCGCGGACGAATCTGTAAACATCCCGGTAAGAGTTATATAGAGGCACGGGTGCGGCGCGAAAAATATCCGGCCCACGCCAATCACCGACCACGCCGGCCGACGCAAGTTTCTCGCATAAGTTTTGACCATCGCGTGGCAACCGGATGGAAATTTGGGCTCCTCTTCTTTCCGGCTCGGGCGGCGTGACGATTGAAAATCCAGGCGAATCCAGCTGACGAAGCAAGAATTCCATGTACCCAGTCAGCGAAATGCTCTTCGCTCTCAGGTTTTCCATCCCCGCCTCTGAAAAGATTGCCATCGAAGCGCGTAGCGGAGCCAGCGCCAGAATCGGGGGATTGCTCAACTGCCAACCTTCGGCTCCCTCCATCGGATGAAAATCAGCTCCCATCTGAAATCGGGTGGTCTCTTCATGTCCCCACCAGCCCGCGAAGCGAGGCAAACCCCAGGCACGAGCGTGGCACGCGTGCACAAAACACCCTCCAACGGATCCGGGCCCTCCATTCAAATATTTGTAGCTGCACCACACCGCGAAATCCGGACCCCAGTCGTGAAGACGCAGCGGCATATTTCCGGCGGAGTGCGCCAGATCAAATCCCACGACGCAACCATTTCGATGTCCGGCCCTCGTGATCCTGGCTATGTCGAACGCTTGTCCAGTTACGTAATTCACTCCACCCAGAAGGATCAGCGCAATGGACTCGCCTTCACGATCAATCAGCGACTCGATGTCTTCGTCGCGCACACAGCCTTCACCTTCCCGAGGAGTGAGTTCGAGCAACGACGCCGATGGATCGAATCCATGAAAGCGGATCTGTGACTTCATAGCATACTGATCGGAAGGAAAAGCCCCGAACTCGACCAGAATCTTGTGTCTCTCTCTTGTTGGGCGATAGAACGACGTCATCATCAAATGCAGGTTGACGGTCAGCGAATTCATCACCACGACTTCCGATGGTTCTGCCCCGACCAGTGCCGCGGTTTGGTCCGTCAGCAAGCGATGGTACGGCATCCACGGGTTCTTAGCATGGAAGTGGCCTTCCACGCCGAGTTTCGCCCAGTCGCGCAATTCCTGATCGATATAGGCGCCCGCCGTTTTCGGCTGTAACCCTAGCGAATGGCCGCACAAATAAGTGCACTCGGCACCAGCCTCAGTCTTCGGAAAACAGAACCGACCGCGAAAATGGGCCAGCGCATCTCGCGCGTCCATCGCGGCCGCGAAATCTTCGCCGCTCTGAAAGGGGGTTGACGTCACGAGGCCAACTCCAGAGGGGT